>Ga0070730_10000038_pt1 | contig 160704 bp, 137 predicted proteins | sample Coa_R1_3_FD_66447 | JGI IMG/M metagenome (GOLD analysis project Ga0070730, IMG submission 66447) | Surface soil microbial communities from Centralia Pennsylvania, which are recovering from an underground coalmine fire - Coalmine... | ecosystem: Environmental > Terrestrial > Soil >... | reverse complement strand
AGTGTGGCGTTTACAGTGGCAGGCGAGTTCACAAGCAGTTGGATATTTTTGTGCTCAAAGTTCCGAAAACTGGCCATCGCCACGGTCAGCGTGTAGGTCCCCGGCGGCAGAGCAAGGAATTCGTACTCGCCGGATTGAGTCGTCTCCATTTCGCGCTGGATAGACTGAGCAGAGCTGACGAGCGTCACGCGAGCACCGACGATCGCAGCACCAGTTTTATCCGTCACTACACCGCGAATCGACGTAGTACCGACCTGCGCCCATACACTCGCAACCACGAACAGAACCGCTAGAGAAGAAAGCAAAATACTGCGCGTTACCGAATTCCACCTCATGGACTGCTCCTTTCGCGCACCCTAACGAAGATTTCGAGATGTACTCAGGTGGGCAGCACCAAGCCGACACCATCCGTATACGGCCTTTTGCCGGGTCTGAACCTAGAAAAAAACACGACCCCTGGACAAAGATCCCCACCAAACAATCCAAATTTGACATAACATTTAGGACGAATCCTCGAGCCGTGTCAAGGAAACTTCTTCTAAATTCTCAATCAATTCCGGCCTATCGAAATTTTGAATCGTTGAGAAGGGCCAGAGCGAAAGAAGTAAGGCGAGAGCTAAGCGGAAAGCGTCTGGGCTTCGATTGGAAGAGCGAGCTATCCGAGCACGAGTAAGCGTGCCACAGTAATTGCCGGAATTCCGCGAATGGCGCTCAGAATTGAGTCCGAAACCTCACCATCGAGACGCACCAAAGACACAGCCTCCGCTCCCTTAACGGCTTCGCGGCGACCGAGCGCAAACGTGGCAATATTCACGCCGAGATTTCCCAAAGTAGAGCCCACCTGCCCGATAACGCCGGGCTCATCGCGGTTTCGGAGATAGAGCATGGTCCCAGCCAACTCCGCTTCGAGGGGAATGCCGTCAATCTGCAACACGCGAGGTGAACCGTCGTGCAGGACAGTGCCCTCCGCGGAAAAGCCCTTCACTGAGCCAGATTTTTCCGGCAACGCCGCTACTTCCAAAGTATTGGGGAATCCCCGCTCGCGCCGACGAGTTTCTTCCTCGACGTAGAGGCCGCGCGCAGCGGCAATTGCGGGCGCGTTAACCACGTTCACTTTTTCATCGAGCACGGCATTCAGCATGCCGGCCAGAACCGCGCTGCGCAACAGGTGCGTACCCACCTCGGCCACTTCACCCGCATAGCGAATCCGGATTCGGGCGGGCCTAACGGAGACAGCCTGCGACACCAGGGAGCCAAGCCGCTCCGCAAGCGCCAAATACGGCCGCACCCTGCGGTATTGGTCCGCCGAGAGGGCCGGCAGGTTCACAGCGTTGCGAATCAGCCCTTCCGCGAGGTAATCCTTGATCTGCACCGCGACTTGTGTCCCGACTTCCTCTTGTGCCTCCGCCGTTGAGCCGGCGACGTGCGGCGTGGCGATCACGTTCGCCATAGCGAGCAATGGAGAGTCTTTCGGGGGCTCGGACACGAATACGTCCAATGCCGCGCCAGCCAGCTTGCCGCTTTTCAAGGCGGCTGCCAGAGCAGTCTCATCAATGAGCTCGCCTCGCGCCGCGTTGATGAGCCGCGCGCCTTTTTTCATCTTCTCGAGAGAAGCGGCGTTGATCAGATTTTGCGTTGCCGGGCTCAACGCGGTGTGAAGCGACACAAAATCACTCTCTGCCAGAAGCTTTTCGAGGGGCACAAGTTCAACCTGCACTTCCCGCGCGGCAGCTTCGCTGATGTACGGGTCGTAGCCGAGCACGCGCATATCAAAAGCGTCCGCGCGGAGAGCCACCTCGCTGCCGATTCGCCCCAGGCCGATCAAACCGAGCGTTTTGCCGCGCACTTCGGTGCCCGCGGCGGAGGACTTTTCCCAGCGACCTTCGTGCATAGCCTTGTCCAGGCGAGGCACCTGCCGAGCAAGCGCCAGGAGAAGAGCGAAAGTGTGCTCAGCGACGCTGACCGCATTTCCGCCTGGCGTGCTCATGACCAGCACGCCACGCGTCGTGGCGGCATCGAGATCAATATTGTCGACTCCGACGCCCGCGCGCCCGACGGCTCTCAATCGCGGCGCCTTATCCAGCAATTCGGCGGTTACTTTGGTTGCACTCCTGACGATCAGTGCGTCCGCATCCGCGATTTCGGCGTTCAGCGTGTCCTTGGTGGTCTGGACGATATTCCATCCGGCCTTACGCAAAAGTTCCACGCCGCGCTCGCTGATCTTGTCCGCTACGATAACTTTCATCGGGCCTCATTCAGATGTGGTTTGAACAACAATACATTCAAGCAGGATAGAGCGGCCGAATGTAGAACAATAACGGTAACGAGCGGCGCTTCCCTCTGTCAAATGAACGGCTTCTCCACACGAAGAGGTGCTCCAGCGCTGTGTGAAGCAGGTTTTCTGCTATATTGAAGCGGATGACTCTTTCGGAAAAAATACAGAAGGATCTGACGGAGGCGATGCGTTCGAAGGATGAACTACGTCTCAGTGTGCTGCGGGGCGTCAAATCGGCGATCAAATACAAGGAAACCGAAAAAATCCGGGCACTGGACGAGGCGGAATCCATCCAAATTCTGCAAACTCTCGTCAAGCAGCGGAAAGAATCCATCGAGCAATTCGGCAAAGGCGGGCGCCAGGACCTGGTGGACAAGGAAACCAAGGAACTTGCGATCCTAGAATCGTATCTTCCCGCCTCCGCGAGCGAAGCGGAAATGGACGCAGCGATTTCCAAAGCCATCGCCGAAACCGGCGCCAACTCGATGAAACAGATGGGCGGCGTGGTGAAAGCCGCAAAAGCGGCACTTGAGGGCAAAGTCGTGGACGGCAAAGCGCTCAGCGACCGCGTGCGCGCCCGGCTCTCCTAGATTTCTGTCGCGCAAATCTTTAGACTCGCACATGGCGTCAAGGCGCGCCGCTCTTTATGTCCGAATCCGGAACAAGCATCCCTCATGACCCGAACGGCCGCGCGTTAGCGGTCCTTCGTATCGGCGTCGGACTCTTTTTCCTCATCTTCGGCGAATACAAAGTATTCGGCACACAATTCACATTGCACGGGGGCTTCCAATTCTGGATCAACCGTTTTCTCGAGAACGGCGCCTATCCGTTCATGGAACCAGTGCTGCGCAACTTTGTCCTGGCACACGCAACACTCATCGCGTTTCTGGTGGCCTATGGCGAGTTTGCGATTGGAGTCTCACTCGTCCTTGGCGTCTTCGTCCGCGCCGCCAGCGTTTGCGGATTCCTCTTCATGCTGACTTTGCTTTTCTCTTCCGACTATCCCGGACACATGGCTGCTTTCTGGCAATATTTCGGCGCAAGCCTCAGCCACTCCGTCTTCGCTCTCTGCTTTGTGGTTTTTCTGCTAGGCCGCAGCGCGGAGGTCTGGTCGCTCCCGTGGTGGCGCGCCGCGCGCGAGAAGATCTAGACGAAATGCTATTCAGTGTGAAAGCGGTTGCAGCACTGCGGTATTTCGTTCATCGCTGGCAATGATTCTGTAAAATTTCTTCAAGGTCTCCATCTCGGCCAACGGCACGGTCAGTTCCTTCACTTCCAGCCTACGGGTGTATTTCAAGGAATTTCCGCTGGCTTCCGTCTTGCTGTGATAACTGGCAAAGTCGTAGTCCACATCGACAGGCGGCGGCACATCGCTCACCTCATAACCGGCGGGTAGGGCAATCTCAAAAGTGTCCGAATCCAGAGAAGGCCCGGAAAACTCCACCGGAAACTTTCGCGGTTCCTTGGTTTCGAGCAGAGCGCTTGACTTGCTGCCCAGCACGCGTGGCCTGACCAGAAGCAGGTTTCCCGCGGACTTGGCGTAATTTGCGACCACAAACGAATATTCGTAGGCAAAAGGCAGGTCCGTTTGCTTGAGGTTATCTATGGCCGCGTGTGTGATCTGAAAATTCGGGAGAGAGTCGGTCAGAAGGTTTTCTATCGGCTTGATGCGGTCCTTATCGGTGGCCACGGAACGCAGCGCATACCGCTGGTAGGCGGCGCGGTCGCCCAGGCGCAGTTCGGTGACATTGCCGGTCAGAGTGCCCGAAGGATTCAGAGTAAGTTTCGCCGTCCGCCTCGTGCCATTCAGTGCGGCACCCAACCGCGGCAGCGCGACGAGCTCGCCTCCGGCATCCGAGACGAGCAAGCCGTAGTTCGACTGTAAGGCGCCGCGCAGGTAGCCGAAGGGAGTCAAATCGTCGGTGGGATCGAAAATCAGCAGCTTGCCTAATGTCTTGTGCTGGAAGAAGGCCTTCAAGTCCGCGTCATTCGTGCCTTCCGGAAGCTTGATCGCAAGGATCACATGATTGAACCAGTTCACGGCCGGGGTGTTTGCGTTAACCGCTCCGCGGTCTGTATTGACAATCACATAATAGGAATCGACGCCGATCTCCTTGAGCATTGTGCTCATCAGCGTGGCTTTATCCTTGCAGTCCCCGAAGTGGTGGGAAAATATCTCGTTCGCGGCATGCGGCTGCCATCCGCCGATTCCCAGCTCAATCGCCACGTAGCGGATATCGTTTTGCACAAATTTTCCGAGCGCGCGCATCTTGCCCACCGTGCTCGTTGCGGGGCCCGTCAACTCGGCCACCTTTTGTTTGATTTCTGGCGAACTCTCCCGGCGTCCTCGGATTAGTCCCGCTTCCCAGAGAGCCATGTCGTTCCAGTTATCAAAACCGCGGGTCTGCCCTCCGCCCGGGGGAAAGAAGGAAACGATCATTTGCCCCGCAATCGCACGCCAGGGGGGCATATCATCTTCGGGCCGGATGGCCTCCAGGTTGTTCAAAGTCCACTGCCACTGATTGTTCCCGACCGAAGTGGCCTGCACTTCGGGATGATTTACAAATACAGCCTTGTACTCCCAGCCTGGGGGCAACTGGAGCGTGTAACGCGCTTCGCGCACGGGATCCATCCGTTGAAAGCCCCACTCGTCCTGCAAAATATAGGGCCGGTCTTCATGTTCGATTTCGAAGCCGATAATATTCCCCGGATCCGGGGCAGGAATTTTCAAAATTTTTGTCCGCACATCACTGGCAAGTTCTCCGTTCGAAACACCGAACAGCGCCGTCTCGACCACGTCCTTGTCTTTCACTTCATAATCCTTGCCTTGCGCGGGAATGCACCAGCCGCGCAACCCGGTGATGCGGGTCTCCGAATCAAAGTGAGCGAGCACCATTCCACGATCTCGTCCGGCAGGCCGTAGAATTTTGTAGGCTCGCCGTTCGATGCTCTTGATTTTACCGTTGGGCTGGACACTCAAAGTGTCTTCCGAGTACAGAAGGATGGCATCCGTCTTTTCATCGTGGGGCGGCAGGGGAGCATTCACAAGAGCGCGCATCCATTGCGGCGCGTCGGCGGCACGGAGCGCATGAGAAGTTCCGGCCGAGCAGACTACTCCCAGAATGAATATCCGGGCTGCGCGAAGCATGCCGCGATTAGTTCGCGGCATTCGAAGCAGGCTGCAATATGATCTGCTGTTCATCGGCGGTCCTTATGGATGCATAAAATTGTCGAAGCGCGGGGTAAAGTTTAGGGTCCAGACTGATCAGGCCGTTTTTCATGAGGCGTTGCAGGTGGAGCGTTCCGCTGCTGTTCTCGATCTTCTCCGTGAAAACCAAAGCTTTGGCGTCATTATTCGTCCCTTTTGGAAGGCTGCTGACCTGCCAGCCAAGGGGCAACTCGATCGCGACGTCGTCCACCTTCTGCGATAAATAGTGAAAATAGAGCGGGTGCACACGAGTGGAGTGCTCGAACATGTGCTTCTCGGGAGCGCTGAAAATTCCCACGGGCAACAAGGCTCTCCGCCCGGCGCCCGACACCCACCCTGGTACCTTCAGATTGAATTCCGCCACAAGCGGCGACTCCCAGCTGGACCAATCAGGCTGGTTGGCCAAGTCCACTTCAACCGCGGCCGGAACTGTGAACCGAACCTCGTCCTCCAGCAATTTTTTCCTTGAGGCTTCGTCTTCATTTCTCTCTCCGAACCTGAGATACATCGCTTCCAGTCCGGTGTAAGTCACCTTAAGTTTGCCCTCTAGGCTTCCCTCTTGCGTCAATTTCAGGTCCGCCTTGCGCTCAATCTGAGAAGCACCACACTCCGGAAGAGAGGTGGTGACCCAGGTGCCTCCGTCTTTATCGAGCTTCAGTCCCACGGTATCCGTTTCCGACCAAGGCAGCATGCCAAACGGGGTATACGGGGTACCGGGGTCAAAATACATTTCCTTCCCGTTCAGTTTCACGAGGACAACGTAAGTGCGGAGCTCTCTCGCCCTCATCAGATTCTTGATGAAAAAGCGCTCGTCGCGCGTCGAGATTTTCACAGCGGAAGCGTCCAGGCCAGCTGCCCTCGCCATGCCCAGAAAAAGAAGAGTGATGGAATCGCCGTAGGCGTACCCGCGCTTCCAGACGTCTTCCACATTGCTCGCATTTTTTTCCTGCGCCCTCTTTTGCTCCTGTTCCGTCTTTTCCACCGCAAAGCTGAGGTTGCGTATCTTCTGCGTCCGCGCGTAGATTTTCTGCAGCTTCACCTCGGGGGAATCGCCGGGAGCAACAGTTTCCGCGACGGCCTGCTCCATAGCCTTCCGCTTGTTCAGAAAGCTCTCGGTGTAGTCATTCAGCTTCTTGCCCTGCTTTTTCCAAAACTTCTCCGGATCCGTTTCCGCTCCGTCCTCTTTATAGGTGAAATCCACACGGAACTTCATCGACGCTTCCGGGGGCATATCGTCTTCGACCTGGAACGCAGGGACATTCTGAACTTCCATGCGAATATCGTGACTGACGCCGCGTTGCTCCTCCGGCGGCTTAGCACCGGCGGGCAGCCCGTTCGCCCAGCTCCATTGCAACGGCCACTCGGCATACGGCCTTAGAGAAAACTTAGCCGACTTCGTGAAAAGATCGGAGCTAAGAATCCAATTCGAATCGAAGACATAATATTCGGCGAAGTCGATCATGTAGTGGTATTCGATGATGCTCCCCGGCTGAACGTCCGACATCGTGAACGTCTTCGCGAGATATTTGTACCCACGCGCTTTGACAATCTCCTTCTCATAGACCCTGCCGTCAAACATGACGACTGAACCGTCCGGATGAACCGTCCGCGCTCTGATATTGACAATGTTGAATTGATCTTTGACAAAGGGGATTTCCACGTCCGCGTACTTTCGCCCCTCCTCGGTGAGGATCTTCTCCCGGACATAGTTGTATTCGTGCGGGACATGTACGTTACTGTCGTCCCGGTCCACTTGCCGGTAGAGGATGATCGCAGGCGCCCCGGGCGCTTCCGGCGCACTCGTCATCTTCAGCTCGTCGGGGGAAATTGGCAGCCATTCGTCGGCGTGAGTCGGCCGCACACGATAGGCCACGGCTGTAAGGAGAATTACGACCGCAATCACCAGCAATCTGCGCAGAGACACAGCCCACCTCCAGGCTTTGAAATTGCCGCATTGAACCGCAAAAATTCGAACTGAGGCTGGCCCAAAGTCATCACGAATAACGGCAGGGTTGGGCAGAAATGGGGCGGATGCGGAGTAAAACGACGGGCCCGCACCGCGGCGCTGGGAAGGGTCTGGGCGCATAAGCAGTGTTACCGACCTAAGGTACGTAATTTTGCGAACAATATAAGCCGGGGCCGCGCTTGTCAATAGCCCGAACGGGTCATCGTGAGGTCATTTAGCGAGCCACCGTCCCATGGCTCCCTGGAGGGTAGTCCGAAGCGACCTGGCATCGGCTGTTCCAGAACTTCTATCCCCTAGCGCGCGACTTGCGGCATAATCGCCCGCGCATAGTTGTGAATCGCACTCGATGCGGCAAAAGGGGAGGATTCAGTGACCGATCGTCCATGGAGTTCCACGGCCCCTCCAGGAGAATTTCGCACATACATTTCGGCGGAGGAGACTCTGAAGGAATTTACAGTCCGCGCGGTCATCCTGGGTTCGTTGTTTGGCTTGCTCTTCGGCGCAGTCAGCGTCTACGTTGGCCTTCGCGCCGGGCTGACCGTCTCGGCGTCGATCCCGATCGCTGTGCTCTCGATAAGTATTTTGCGCGCGTTCGGCCGCTCGACGATTCTCGAGAACAATATAGTGCAGACCACCGGCTCGGCAGGCGAATCGCTGGCCGCAGGCGTCATGTTCACGATTCCAGCGCTGATTTTTCTTGGCTTTGGGTCTGAGTTCACCTTCTGGCGGATTTTCCCGCTTGCGCTACTCGGCGGATGGCTTGGCGTGCTTCTTATGGTTCCTCTACGCCGCCAACTGATCGTTGGAGAGCATGGCAATCTGGCGTTCCCCGAGGGCACGGCTTGCGCTGACGTTCTGGTGGCGGGCGAGCGTGGCGGATCGTTTGCGGGACGAGTTTTCTGGGGACTCGGGCTCGGCGGCGTTTACACCGTCTTCATGAACATCTTCCAGGCCTGGACGTCGCAGCCAGAAAGCCAGCCGAAATGGTTTCCCGGCGCATCTTTTCGCGCCAACGTCACGTCGGAATATCTCGGAGTCGGGTACATCATCGGCCCGCGCGTTGCTGGCATTCTCTTCGCAGGTGGCATCGTCTCCTGGCTGCTGGTGATGCCGGCGATCAAGTTTTTCGGCCAGCTCTCCGGCGGCCACGCCATCTATCCCGGCACAATTCCCATTCCGGAGATGTCTCCGGACGCACTATGGCGCACCTACATTCGCCCCATGGGGGCCGGAGCCGTCGCTGCCGCGGGCGTGATTACGCTAATCCGCACTTTGCCAACAATTATTTCCGCGCTGCGGTCCGGCCTCAAGGATGTCCGCGCGCAAGGCGGCGGCCAATCTTCGGCCTCCAGCCGCATCGATGAAGACATGCCCATGCGCACGGTCATCGGGGGATCGATTGTAATCATCGTGATGCTCTGGGTTTTGCTGACCTTCCACCAGATGAAGGGCGCAAGCACATTCTGGTATCAGAATCTATTTGCCGCGATCTTTGTCGTCGTGTTCGGATTTCTCTTTGTAACGGTCGCCGCCCGCATCAGTGGCCTGCTCGGAAATTCTTCGAATCCGATCAGCGGAATGAGCATTGCCACGCTCATGGCAACCTGCGCGATCTTTTTCCTCGCCGGCTGGACCGCACCCAACTATTCCGTTCTCGCGCTGATGATTGGAGGCGTCGTTTGTATCGCCGCCGCGATCGCCGGAGCCACTTCTCAGGACCTCAAGACCGGCTATCTCGTCGGCGCCACGCCCAACCGGCAGCAGCTCGGCCTTCTGATCGGCGTCACCGTTTCCACCGTCGCCATCGGCGCAACGCTCAACTTGATGAACGTGGGCCTCGAGAAATACGTCCCCACGCAAATTCCAGTGAATATCGCCGCGCTTCCCTCTGGAGTCAAAATTGAACGCGAGGGTTTCGAGTATCGCGGCAAGTACTACACGTTGATCAACGCTCTCAGCTCTGGCGTTATTCCCGACGGCGAATATCTCTATGATGGCAACACAAAGCAGATCGAAATCCAGTGGGCGCAAGGCATCGGCAGCGATAAAGCTCCCGCTCCGCAAGCGCGACTCATGGCTACGGTCATCAACGGGATCCTCAACCAGAAACTTCCCTGGCGGCTCGTTCTCATGGGAGTCGCGTTGGTGGTTGCCGTTGAAATACTCGGAGTGCGGTCGCTTGCTTTTGCCGTGGGCTCGTATCTTTCGATTGCCACGACAGCCACTATGTTCGCTGGAGGTCTCGTCCGTTTACTCGTTGAAGCCACCTCCAAGGAGAAAAAAGATGAGGGAGAGGCCAGCCCCGGCGCCCTTTATTCCAGCGGATTGATTGCCGCGGGAGGCGTTTTTGGTTTGCTTGGAATTGTCATCAATCTGTTCCAGGATCCCGAAATCGCCACGCATGTCCCCGGGTGGTTTGGCCGCATGCTGAATCTGCCCTGGCGACCCGATCTCTTTTCCATAGGCCCAAAGCTTTGGGCTTCACTTGCTCCGAACGACAAATTGCCCGTGCCGACGCACGCCCAGTCGCTCTTCGGCATGTTTATGTTCATCCTCCTGGCCGCTTCGCTCTTTCATTTCGCACGCAAAAAGCTGAATTGAACATCAAACCACGAACGAGGAATGGGAACTTCAATCCGCCTAAACGATAAATCCATAAAGAAAAACGGCGGCCAAGAGCAAGAAAACTGTGGCATCCGGCACTTTGACGCAATGGTTCCAACACCGTAAACTTGAGAAGTATGGCATCCCGGTCAGGCGTCAAGAGCTACCGAGTCAGCTTCGATTTTTATATCACGCCGGGCGTGAAGATACTGCTGCTCGCCAACTTCGGGATTTTCATCCTGGAAGCTTTCATCTATCACTTCGCCGGGGTAGCCGGCTACAATCAGCTGCTAAAACTCTTCGGCCTTGTTCCAGCCGGAGTCCTGCCCGGTTTGCGCATTTGGCAGCCTTTCACCTATCTCTTCCTGCACGACGTCAACTATTTTCTGCACATCATCATGAATATGCTGATGCTCTGGATGTTCGGGCGGGAACTGGAAATGGTGTGGGGAAGAAATAGATTCCTCCGATATTACTTTCTCACGGGCGTAGGGGCGGGGCTCATCAACGTGGCCGTGAAAACCGTGCCGGCGCTAGTTGGCCACGGTTTTTCTTACGTGCCCACGATTGGTGCTTCCGGAGCAATTTTCGGGATCTTAATTGCTTGCGCGATTTTGTTTCCGGACCGGCGTGTCTATCTTTTCCCGATTCCAGTGGCGATCAGCATGCGCACGGTCGTGGCGATAATGGCGGCAATCACTTTCCTCGGCACATTCGGGCTCGGGGACGATAAGGTCAGCCACATCTGTCACCTTGGGGGCATGCTGGTGGGCTACGTGTATTTGCGGCGAGGGTCGTTCCTTTACAGCGTTCGAAACAGCGTGTCGGACTGGCAGAACAAGCGCAACCGCAAACGATTTGACGTCTACATCAACAAGCACAAAAACGAGCCGCCTTCGCGGCCGGACCGTTGGGTCAATTAATCCGAGTTGCAAAGGTGAAGGAATTGGGGCGCTGAGCGACGATCGACTCACGACGAGTGAAATGTGCGCTTCACGCCGAACGTACTAGGCGGGGCCGCCAATCACGTGGAATTTCATGAAGTTGGTGGTGCCGCGGATGCCCATGGGTGTGCCTGCGACGATGCCGATGACGTCCCCCTTGCAAACGAGACGTTCTTCGAGCAGGCGTTTTTCGGAAATGGCGGCAAGGCCGTCAATCTTGCGGACGTCGGGAATTTGGCGCGGCTTGACGCCCCAGATCAAAGCGAGGCGCCTTCGGGTGTCCGATTCGGGCGAAAACGCAATGATGGGCACGGCCGGCCGATAGCAGGAAACCAGGCGCGCAGTGAAACCGCTGTGAGTGAACACGGCGATGAGCTTCATGCGCAGTTCGCGCGAAGCGTGGCAGACAAGCTCCGCCACAGTCTCCGCCACTTTTAGTTTTTCCATCGGCACGCGCCGTGGCGATTCCCATTCGCTGGCTTCCGCCTCTTCGATGATTCTGGCCATCATGCTGACCGCTTCGATGGGATATTTCCCGGTGGCGGTTTCCGCGGAGAGCATGACGGCGTCCGAGCCGTCGAATATCGCGTTGGCCACGTCCGAAGCTTCGGCGCGCGTGGGGCGCGGATTCTCCGTCATAGACTCGAGCATTTGTGTTGCGGTGATGACCGGCCGGCGGAAATGACGCGCGCGGGCGATGATGGTTTTTTGCACGACGGGGACTCGCTCGGGGCTCATTTCCACGCCGAGATCGCCGCGAGCAACCATTACGCCATCGGCAGCGCGCAGAATTTCGTCGAGATTATCAATGGCTTCGGGCTTTTCAAGTTTGGCGATGACGGGAGTGGTCTTGCCCGCGCGCCGGACCAGCGACTTGGCAAGCAAAACATCTTCGGGCCGCCTGACAAAACTCACGGCGATGTAATTCGCGCCGTGCTTCAAAGCAAATGCGAGATCTTCGCGGTCTTTTGACGTGAGTGCGGGAACGCGCAGCTTGATGCCGGGGAGATTGATGCCTTTATGCTCGCCGAGCGCGCCTCCGTTGACGACTTCGCAAATCACTTCAGGCGCCCGAATCTGCACGACGCGCAGCTCGATCAAACCATCGGAGAGCAGAATGCGGTCTCCCCGATGGACTTCCCGCGGCAACGGCCGGAACGTGGTGCTGACGCGCGTGCTATCGCCCAAAATGCGGCGCGTGGTGATGACGAAGCGCTGGCCGGCGCGCAACTGGACGGGTATGCTTCCGGCGAGCGGCCCAGTGCGGATTTTCGGGCCTTGGAGGTCCGCCAGAATAGCGATGGGCTTCTGGTGCTGGACGGAAGCAGCACGAAGCAAGGAGATGTTGCGTGCATGCTCGTTATGCGTGCCATGGGAAAAATTCAGCCGCGCAACATCCATGCCAGCCTGCAACAGACGGCTGATCATGCGGGGTGAGGAACTGGCCGGCCCGATGGTACAAACGATTTTGGAATGACGAAAGACCATACGCTCCAATGGACGGGAAAAGCGAGTTCCTGTGCCGCGTCGAGTCCGGTGGCGAGCCTCGCTCCGCCCTGGTTATCTTGATGCGGCGAATTCTGAAATGATGCGCGTGAGAAAATCGACGCCTTTTTCGAACGAGGCGAGCGGAATGCGCTCATCGTCCGCGTGCATGCGCCGAGAATCCTCGTCGGTCATAGGGAACGGCGAGACGCCGTAGGCCTGGACGTTGTGCAGCCGCAACTGAGCGGAGTCGGTAGCACCAGCCGACATAAATGGCAGCACGGGAACGCCAGGAAACTCCTGCGATGCGGCTTTTGTGATCGAAGCATAGAAGTCCGACTCGAGCGAAGATGGCGGAGCGGCAAGCCCGGCGTCCGGCTGGACTTCAAAGCGAATTTGCGGGTCGTTCACGAGTTTAGTCAGTTCGGCAAGCAGGACATCGATGGTATCACCGGGGAGGAGCCGGATGTTGAGCGTGGCGCGGGCTTCCGAAGGGATGACGTTGCCGCGCACGCCAGCCGAAAGCATTGTGGGTGCGACGGTGTCGCGCAGCATGGAGTTCCAGAGAGGGTTAGTTTCGGAGATGACGCGCTGCGCGTGTTCGCCACGGTCGGGGGTGTCAAGCGAGCGAATCCACTTGGCAAGTTCGTCGTCTTCAATCGCCGCAATCTGTTCGAAATAACGCCGGACGATGGTGGTGAAGTGCACCGGGGCGGAGTACGCGCCTATCTTGGCGACAGCGGCGGCGAGATGGACTACCGCGTTGTCCTTGGTGGGCACGGAACCGTGTCCCGATGGCCCGCGGGCAATGACGACGACATCGACGGGAACCTTTTCGCTGGCTTGTACGGCTACATACTGCACCTTACCGTTTTTCAAGACGACTCTTCCACCTTCGTTGATCGCGAAACCCGCGGCGAATTTGTCCCAGTATTTTGCGATAAGCATCTTGATGCTGGCGTCGCCGCCCTGCTCTTCATCCGCGGTGGCCAGAAAAATCACATCACGATTCATACGGGCGTTCGAACGCTTCAAAGCAATAAAAGCCGCGAGATTGGCGGCCAACATTCCTTTGTCGTCGATCGATCCGCGGCCGTACATGTAGCCGTCCTTGCTGACGGCCCCGAAGGGATCAACGGTCCATTTGGATTTGTCCACGCCGACCACGTCCATGTGCGCCACCATGAGCACGGCCCGGGAAGGATTCGGCATGGCGGCGCTGCGGAGACGCGCCACCAGTGCGCTGCGGCCAGGAGCCAAATCGAGGAACTCCGAATTGATTCCTTCCTTTGTCAAAATGCCGGCGATGTACTTGGCGGCAGCTTGCTCGTTGCCGGGAGGATTGGTGGTGTCGATGCGAATGAGATCGGCGAGCCAGCCTTGCGCTTCCTTTGCGAGGGCTGTGGTGGTTCCGGCTAAAGATTGCACTTGCTGAACTGTGGGCATGGCCGTCGAGGGCGCTTGGGCGGCGAGAGGCAGGCTAGCAGCAAGCAACAAGAGAGCCAGGACTGGGGAAGGCACGAGCGTTTTGAAATTCCAATTCACGAAGGCATCCTCCGTATTTGATTCGGCCAAAGGCGGCCGACGCAGCAAACGTTTTGCAGTTATCGCGCTTCATACTAACATGCAGGTGTGGGGGCTAGTCCGCAGGCTTGGCCGGGAGTAGCGTAAACTCAAACGCGCGCCGATCGTGCCCCCTGGCTGGGGATTTGGGAGCGGATGGGTGGACAGAGATGATTTTTAAGGTAAATCGAGGGGTTAGAGCATGAAAACGCTTCTTTGCACGGTTTTTTTGACGTTTTTTGCGGCGATAATTATGGCGCCCATGGCCGAGCGGCCCACGTCGGCGCAGGCACCCACGGGTCCTCAGGGCCAACCTCCGCCGCCAAAAGGCGCGGCGCCGCAGACGCCCCCCGCCACTGCTCCACAGCAGCAAGCCCCCCAGGCGGGCGTGAGCATTGCCGTGGAGGTACCCGTGGTGACGCTGGATGTGATCGCGACGACGCAACACGGGGACATCCTGACGGGCCTGAAAAAAGAGAATTTCCGGGTCATTGATGACGGCGTGACACAGACAATCACGAACTTTGGGCCCACGGAAGCGCCGATTACGATCGTAATGCTGATGGAGTTCAGCAGCCGCGGCCTTTATGAGTGGTTTGCCTACCAGGCTAAATATTGGGCGGACGCGTTTCTTCCGAATCTGCAGCAGAAGGATTGGGTCGCGCTGCGGACGTTCGACATGCAGGTCCACGACGAGGTGGATTTCACGCAGAACAAGGATGAGGTACGCAACGCCATTTACCATCTTTATTTTCCCGGGTTCAGCGAGTCCAACGTCTTCGACGCAGTGTTGAAAACCATCGACGACATGAAGGATGTGAAGGGCAAGAAATCAATCTTGCTGCTGGCTACCGGAGTGGACACGTTCTCGAAACACACGCTGGATCAGACCATGAAGCTGTTGCGGCAAAGCGACGTTACGATCTTTTGCGTCGGGCTCGACAAGCCATATATCAATTTTCTCGAGTCGAACGGCTCGCTGGGTTCGCATATGAACTACCTGCAAGGCGAAAACCAGATGAGGACGATTGCAAACCTAACCGGTGGATACGCATGGTTCCCGCAATTTGACGGCGAGCTCCCCGGAATTTTCCACGACGTGGCCGCATTCCTGCGGCACCAGTACAGCCTTTCTTACACGCCGACAAGCGGTGGCAAAGACAATAAGTTCCACAAAGTGAAGATTGAACTCGTCGATGCCAACGGTGGCCCGCTGGAAATTCACGATCAGAAAGGCAAGAAGCAGAAGTGGGTGGTGTACGCGCGAGAGGGTTACGAGCCACAAAAAGCCGGCGCTGGTGACTGATCGAAATCAAGGATTAGTTGCGCGAAAACCGCCGTGGCTTCGTTTTTAGGGTGTTTTGATCAGTAGCCTCGCGCAAAGTCAACCTGATTGAACATTTCGCGTCCGTCAAACCATCGTTCCAGCAATTCCATGAGGAGAGCAGTCTCACGCTGCCACAGGCGGTCGCTGACGGCGCTGGTGTGGGGCGTGATGAAAAGATTCGGAGTTTCCCAGAGAGGGCTTTCTGAGGGAAGGGGCTCGACGGAAGTTACGTCGAGCGCGGCTCCAGCAATCGCGCCTTTCTCGAGCGCCTGCATGAGTGCGGATTCGTCCAAGAGGCTTCCCCGCCCGACATTGATGAGGCGCGCGCCAGGCTTCATTCGCGCGATTTGCCCAGCGCCGAACAGATGGCGAGTCCCGGAAGTCTCCGGCGCTGCGATCACAACATAATCGGCGTTCGGAAGAACTTCTTCGAGTTGCGCCGCAGGCACGATTTTTTCCGCAAGCGAGGTGTCACCTTTGCCGGACCGGGTTACGCCCCAGACGCGCATGTCGAAAGCACGAGCGCGCCTGGCGAGCTCGCGGCCGATGGAACCGAAGCCCACAATGAGCAGGATCTGGCCATTCAGCTCGGTAAGCCTTTGCGGCCTGTCCCAGAGGATCTGCTGGCCCCAGCGCGATTGGTCCTGATGGCGAGTGGAATCCGGGAAATTGCGTGCAAGAGCGATGAGCAGGCCCATGGTGTGCTCGGCCATAGGCACCGAGAAAACTCCGCTGGGATTCGTGACCACAATTCCAGAATCGCGGAGTTCGGGGTACATCAGCTGCGCAACACCCGCCGCGGTGGAATGAATCCATTTCAATTTCTTCGCGTGGAGGAGTTGCTCGGCGCGCAAGGAGTAGCCTACGAAAATATCCGTGTCCGGCAATTCGGCGGGGAGCTTGTCGTAATCAGGCAGATGCAAGACGCGCATCTCCGGCCAGCGCGCGCGAATCGTCTCCGGCATGATCGATTGCGGGCGCCAAAACGTAAACGGGTGCCACACGCAGATCACCAACTTTGTCCCGGATGGCGTGGTGCGAGTCATTCGTCCGGGCCGCGATGCTTCCAGTAGAGGAGTAATCCGAGGATGAGGCCAAGGCCGCCAGTACCGAGAATGAAGGGCCGCGATAGCGGCAGGGCGAACCAGCAAATCACAACGAGGCCTACAGAAACGATTGCGCCAACAGGTGTGCCGGGGATCGTGATGGTACCGAAGGATCGCTCACGATTTTGCCCGGGCGCGGGCTGTTTTTGCTTGATCGGTTGGTAACTCAGACCCATTTTAACGCTCTGTCGTGACACGTAGATCGTGCCCCGTCATGTCCGCGGGCTCGGGCTGGCCAAGAGCCGCAAGCATGGTCGGAGCAATGTCGCGCAACGAGCCGCCTGACTTCAATTTCAGCGTATCGTTTTCGCTGACGAGGATGAGCGGGACAGGATTGGTGGTGTGATACGTGTGAGGGCCGCCGGTGGAAGGATCGATCATCGTCTCGGCGTTGCCGTGGTCGGCGGTGATGATCCAGACGCCGCCGCGCGGCTTCAGAACACTGTAAATCGTTGCGAGCCCTGCATCGACGGCTTCGACGGCCTTGATGGTAGCTTCGAGATTGCCCGAATGTCCGACCATGTCGGCGTTTGCGTAATTCATGATGATGGCGTCGAAGTCGCCTTTTTCGATGGCCTTGACCACCGTGGCCGTGATGCCCGCGGCGGACATTTCCGGTTTCAGGTCGTATGTGGCGACCTTCGGCGACGGCACGAGGATTCGTTCTTCGCCGCCGAAAGGCTTTTCCACACCGCCGTTGAAGAAATAGGTCACGTGGGCGTATTTCTCGGTTTCCGCGCAGCGCAGGTTTTTGTACTGCAGCTCTTCGAACACTTGCGCCAGAATGTGCTCCAGCTTTTCTGGTGCGATGACGTACTTCAACCAGGGCCAGTTTTTGTCGTACTGCGTCATCGCCACATAGAAAAGATTCCTGGGGCGCTTGGGGTCGGTAATTTTGTCGAAGCCGGGCTCGATGAGAGCCCGGGTCATTTGGCGGGCGCGGTCGGCGCGGAAGTTGTAAAAAATGACCGCGTCGTCCTCGTGGATCGGCCCCACCGGCTCGACGGATGCGCCTTCTCCCTTGGTGATGACGACCGGTTTGACGAACTCGTCCGTGACGCCCTGCTCATAGCTTTTTTGAAGCGCGGCAATCGGATCGTTCGAATGCGTTTCAGCCTCGCCGTGGACCACGGCGCGATAGGCCAACTCGATGCGCTCCCAGCGATTGTCGCGGTCCATCGCGTAGTAGCGGCCAGAAAGCGTGGCAATTTCGCCGACGCCGAGCTCGCGCATCTTTTGCTGCAACTGGCGCACGAAATCGCGGCCGCTGTTCGGAGGCGTGTCGCGTCCGTCCATAAAACAGTGGACGAACACGCGTTCCACCCGCTGCTGTTTGGCCATTTCGAGCAGCGCGAAAAGGTGCTGGATATGCGAATGAACGCCGCCATCGCTAAGCAGCCCAAGCAAGTGCAGTTGGCGCTGGCGGCCGCGTTCCATCGCCTGCTGGAACAGCGGCACGCTTTGGAGTTGCTTCTTGGCGATGAGCAAATCGATGCGGGTGATGTCCATGTGCACGATTCGGCCAGCGCCCATGTTCATGTGGCCGACTTCGCTGTTGCCCATCTGGCCTTCGGGCAAGCCGACAAAAGGGCCGGAAGTATGAATCAGCGTGTTTGGAAACTTCTTTATGAGGTCGTCGTAAGCGGGCTTGCGCGCGAGAGCGATAGCGTTACCTTTTGTTTCCGCGCGGTAGCCCCAGCCATCGAGCACTGTCAGCACAATTGGTCTTGGTCGTTTGCTCATAGTGTTCGCACGACGACTATCGCGCCGCAATCTGCCGCAGCGCGGAGAGGAGACGATCTACTTCTTCCGCAGAGTTATAATGGACTAAACCGATGCGGAGCAGCCCGCCACTGGATTCGACGCCGAGGCGTTCGGTCAGATTCAGGGCGTAGTAGTTGCCGTCCCATGTGAAGATGCCGCGTTCACCGAGGAACTTGGCGACGTCCGTGGGATGGTGATTTCCAAGCCGCACCGAAACCGTCGAACAGCGCTCCTCGAATCGCTTTGGATCGCTGATGCCGAAAAATCGCAAGCCGGGAATGGCGAGCAGTCCTTCGACTAGTCGAGAGAGCAGCGCCATCTCATGCTGGCGCGTCGCGCGATAGGCGGAAAGAAGCGCGTCGCGCCGGCTGGTCGCGCGAGGATTGCAGCGCCGGCCCAACTCGGCCAGGTAATCCACCGCGGCGCCAATTCCGGCGATCAACTCCTGCACTTGCGTTCCCGTTTCCCAGCGGTCGGGAAGCGAATCCGGTGCGGGGCGCACCTTGTAGGGTTGGAATCGCTGGAGTAGCTCGCGCTTGCCATAGAGCGTGCCCATGTGCGGCCCGAAGAATTTGTAGGGTGAGCAGACTAGGAAATCGCAATCGAGGTCGCGCACGTCAATCGGTCCATGCGGAGCGTAATGGACCGCATCAATAAACATGAGCGCACCGGCCGCATGGGCCAGCCTGGTGATTTCCCCGACGGGGTTGATCGTCCCCACGGCGTTCGATGCATAACCAACGGCTGCAATTTTTGTCTTCGAGCTGATTTTCCGCTTCAAGTCCTCCATGTCGAGCGTGCAGTCCGATTCTTGGATGTCCACCTGGCGGACGACTACACCTTTTTCCTCGAGCGCGCGCCACGGGGCGACATTTGCATCGTGATCGAGCGTGGTGACCACAATTTCATCGCCGGGCCGCAGTTCCCTGCCGATGGCTCGCGCCAGAGCGAACGTTATGGTCGTCATGTTCTGCCCAAAGACCACTTCGTCCTTGTCGCAATGGAAGAAATCCGCCATAGCAGCTCGCGCGGCGGCGATGATCTGATCCGTGCTCCGGCTGGTGGCGAATGCCCCGCATGTATTCGCATTCGAGTTCAGGAAATATTTCTGCACGGCGTCCATCACTTGCCGGGGTACCTGCGTGCCCGCAGGGCCATCCAGAAACGCGGCTGGATGCCCATTCACCTGCAATTGCAGCGAGGGGAATTGCGCCCGCACCCAGGCGGTATCCAGCGGCTTACTTTGAGCTTCTTGCACGACTGGTGTGCTCATCGTTATCTCCGCCCGTTAGTTTCTCACAGGGCGGGCCGGGGACGAAGCCGCGCACACCCGTGTTAGCATGGAGATGGTTGTTCCTCACTCATGCCGCTTTGGCGCCGGCTACAAATCAAATGAGCGGCCACGAACCGGCCGGCTTTGCGCCACGCTTCTCCATGAGGTGCACGGTGTCCGAACCCTTCACGCCGACCGAGCGCACGCGTGTTTTGCGAGAGCCGCAGCGCGGCGTTTACGACCGCGAAACTATACATACGATTTTGGATGAAGGACTTGTTTGCCACGTAGGCTTCTCAATGGACCGCCAACCGTATGTGATTCCCACTTTGTACGGGCGCGTCGGCGAGGCAGTCTATTTTCATGGCTCTGCCGCAAGCCGGATGCTCCGCGGCCTCAGCGATGGGGCGGAAGTTTGCTTGACGGTTACGCTCGTAGACGGCATTGTTCTCGCTCGCTCGGTCTTCAATCACTCCATGAATTACCGCTCCGTCGTAGCCCTGGGCAAAGCAACTCTCGTCGATGCTCCGCAAGAAAAACTCGAAGCGCTGCGCGCGTTCACGGAAAAGATTCTGCCGGGCCGCTGGGATGACGCGCGTCCACCCAATGAAAAAGAATTGAAGGCAACAAGCGTCCTCCGGCTTCCTCTGACGGAAGCTTCCGCAAAAGTGCGCACCGGCCCTCCGGAGGATGACGCTCCGGATTACGAGCTTCCGATTTGGGCGGGAGTCATTCCTTTGCGCGTCATCGCGGGTGCGCCGGTTCGCGATGAAAAGTGCGATCCTGGAATCCCGCTTCCAGCCTACGCGGCGGATTACAGGCGGTGATCCGTGGATGCATTTACTCCCGCACCCGTTAAACCCATTGTTTCCATAGAGGCGCTGAACGCGCTCGACATCCGCGTCGGCACCATCGAGCGTGTCGAGGAAGTCCCTCGCTCCGAGAAACTGATGAGGCTCACGGTGAATTTCGGAGACCAGAAGCGAACGATCCTCGCGGGTATCCGAAAGGAACGCGCGAATCCGCGCGATGTGGAAGGCCGCCAGGCTCTGTTTATCGTCAATCTAGAAGCGCGCAAGATGGCTGGGGAGCTTTCCGAAGGGATGCTCTTTGATATCGGCTATGCGGATGGAGTCACGCCGGCGCTCGCCGTTCCGGAACGGCCCGTTCCAAATGGCACTCGCGCAGGATAGCCGTTCATCGGCGAACGGCACGCAGGAAATCGGCGAGCAAGCCATATCCCGTGGCTTCGATGCCGGGATTGTGCTCAACGAGAGATAAGCCGAACACGTCCAGGTCAAAACGAATCGCGGAACTGCTGCCTTCGAGACTTGCCAAAGGATCCGAAGCCGGCAACAGCTCCGGACGGACGCTGCATTCCACGCCATCGCCGCGACGTTCCGCGCGGCAGACCAGTTTATAGCGCATCCCATCTGCGCGCACCGACCGAATCTCTGCTTCACTGAGCCCGCGAATGCCGCTGCGCCGGACCTGCTCCAGCCTCAGATTGGCGCCCATCAAGACAATTGCCAACGCGAGAACCTTGACTGCCGCGTCCCAGCCATCCAGGTCGGCCGCCGGATCCGACTCGGCGATGCCCATGGCTTGCGCGCGTTTGACGGCTTCGTCCATCGAACGTCCCTTTTCAATTTCCGTGAGCACGACGTTTGTCGTGGAATTCAATACACCAGCAAAGCCGCGAATGTCCGCGCCGGGCAGGCCGTCGGGAAACATGGAGAAAACGGGCACACCATCCATGACCGTGGCCTCATATAGAAACTGTTTCCGCTTTTCTCTCGCCAGGGCGCTCAGTTCGTGAAACGCGTGAACGATAGGGCCCTTATTCGCGGTGATGGCATGCGCGCCAAACTCCAATGCGGTCCTCAGGTGTTCGATAGCCGGCTGGCCGGTGTGGACGTTGAGGGAACTCGTTTCGAAGAAAACTTCCGCCCGTGTTTTTTCGAGCCACTCTCGGACATTGCGCGGCTGCGCAGTATTGCCATGTTGAGTCAGGGAGTGTCCCTGAAGGACAGCAAGCGGGTTCAATCCATCGGGATCGGCGATCCAGCCCACGCGGCGAGTGGCTACTCCCGTGAGCCGCCAGTGGACGTCATAGCGCCGACGGAGCTCGGTTTCTTTCGAAATAAGCAGGCGGAGGAGCGCGCGAGCCACGTTGCCCATGCCGATGATGGCGAGATTATAGGAGGGCATGGGTACGTCCTTCACAAAGAAGGAAACGGGACAGGCGATACCGTCCGTCCCGATTCGGCTGAGTCATCAATCAATGCGCCGCGGCGAGCTTTGCGGCAGCCTCAGCAATCAATTTGGCTTCATCCTGGAGGCAATGAGCGACGACTAAAACGCCTTCATCGGCTTGTTTCCACTCTTTTTGCTCAATGGCTTCCCGGACGTACGGCATCGTCTTTGCCGCGTACCCGGTATAAAAACCGGGCGCATAAAGCTGGTGCCGGTACCATTTGCGGTTCGGCAGGCCGTCTGGCGTGACAAGCTTGCGTTCGCTTTCCATGAGGAGCCGGTTGACTTCCTCGAGAGAAGCCGCTGCCAGCGCGGCGCCGCCGTTCGAATTCGCGTGTTCCAGGGCCTTGTGGTATTCCGCGGCGCTGCGCGTCACGGCATCGGCGGCGTTCTCCAGGGGCGCGAAGTTCTGGTAAGGCGGAACTTCTTCCTTTTTCGGCGGGACGTAAGTCTTCTTGGGATCGGCGGTAGCGGTGAATACGCCTTCGTCAATTTCCCGGTTTCTTTCGCGAATCTCGTCCTGCATTTTCTTGGACAAGTCTTTCAGTTCGCGAACGTAGGTTTGCATCGTTTCCGCAAAGTCTCCGAAGTCGAAGGGGAGCAGATCGGCGTCGGCAAGCCGCATCATGGAAGTGCCGCCGGCCTGGGAAAGCGCGCGGCCGTAAACGAAAGTAGTATCGGCGAAGTGCGTGTACCAGTAATAATCGTCGTAAATCGAGTGATAGATGCCGCCGCCGTCTTCGCCGCCAAAGCCGATATTGAGCGAAGCGATGCCCACATACTGGAGGAACGGCGTAAAGTCCGAGCCGGAACCGAGCGCCCCCAGGTGCATATCGGCGCGTTGCCGGATCTCCTGTTTCTTATCGGCAGGCGCTTGTTGGATGGCACGAAGTTCGTCGCGCTTCCAGGCCGAGAGTTTCGTCTCGGGATCCTGAATGTCGCGGGCGATATCGTTTAGGAATTTTTCGAGTGTGTGAGAGCCGGCCAAGTCGAAATAGCCGCGCCCATTGCCGTCGGAATTGATGTAAGCGACAGCGTGCTTGCTGAGTTCGTCCGCGTGTTCCTCGACCCATTCCGTCGAGCCGAGCAGGCCGGGTTCTTCGCCGTCCCACGAACAATAGATGATCGTACGCTTGGGCTTCCAACCTGCTTTCAGCAATTCGCCAAGCGCGCGGGCTTCTTCGAGCATCGCGGACTGACCGGAAAGAGGATCTTCGGCGCCGTTAACCCAGGCGTCATGGTGGTTGCCGCGAATCACCCACTCGTCGGGATACGCAGAGCCGGGAATTTTGGCGATCACGTCGTAGATGGGCTTGAGCGGCGTCCAGTCCGATTTCACTTTCAGGTGCACTTTCCCGGGGCCTGGACCGATGTGATAGCTGAGGCCGAGAGCACCGCGCCATGCAGCCGGCGCCATCGGCCCCTTGAGCGATGCAAGCAGCGGTTGGGCGTCGCCATACGAAATCGGCAGAACAGGAATCTTCGTAAGCGTCTCGGCGTCCTTCAAGGCCAGTCGTTTCGCATCCTTCGTCGCGCCGACGCCGGGTGTCAGTGGATCTCCTGAATAGAGCGGCATGTCCGCGACGCTGCCGCGCTGTACGCCGTCTATGGGGCGATAGGGGCCTTCCGGAAACACGTCACCTTGGTAGTAGCCATCTTCATGAGGATCGGAAAAGATGAGGCAGCCAATCGCGCCATGCTCCGCCGCAACTTTTGGCTTGATGCCGCGCCACGAACCGTAATAACGCGCGATCACGATCGCCCCCTTCACGGAAACGCCCAGTCGCTCGAGCTCGTCGTAATCGGCGGGCACGCCGAAATTCACATAAACAAGTGGAGCCGTTACGTCGCCATCAATGGAATAAGCGTTGTAGGTGGGGAGCTGCTGGGCCGTCTGATCCGATGTGGGGTCCGCCTTTACCACAGGCTCTTGAAGCTTGGCCGTGAACTTCGGGCCGCCCTCGACGAGCTCGACAACGCGCTCCTTGGGGGTCGGGAAAAGGACATCGAAGGTTTCTATGTGCGCGTCAAGACCAAATTCTTTGTACTTCGCGAGAATCCACTCGGCGTCGGCCTTGTCATAACGCGAGCCCACGTGGTGCGGCTCCGCGGCAAGCTGTTTCATGTAGGCCCTGATCTTTTCCGGATCAGGGATGGCGCGCATTTTTTCCTCCCACTGCCGTTCCGTGCGGGAAGACTCGGCGGAATACCCGGCCAGCGGCTGCTCGTCGGCGGCAACATGTGCTCCCAGCGGCGCCAGGGAAAGGCTTGCGAAGACAAACGAAGCAACTAAACCTCTGCGGTTCATGAGACCCCCTAGTTTTGCGCACGTATTCTGCCTGAACTGCAGGGGGTTTGGAAACGTTTGTTGCAGATTTATTCAGTCGAGACTTCGGGTTTGAAGCACAACGGCAGAGACGAGAAGTCTCTGCCGTTTGCTTTGGCTCAGCTTGCCAGAGTGGCGCTCTTACTAAATTCCAGAATCGTCCTCCAGGGCAACCGGAAAGGATTCGGGTAGAGTTGAATTATGGCGCAACCGTGATCATGCCAAACAAACCGTCGGCGTAATTATTGGGACCGGCGGTGAAGAATAGCTGATTAGTGTGGCCTCCATTACCGCCGTTGCCGAATTGTATAGCCCAAACCTGGTTGATGACGATAGCTTGGCCGTTCGTGTCTTGCAGCGTGCCAAGAAAAGCGCCAGATGCAGGATCGAATGCATTGATCCGCCCGTCCGGAACATTGTTTGCTACCAACAAACTGTTGCTGAAGGGACCGAAATCAGCAGGCGCCCTCGCAAGACCCCAAGGCGAATGAAGAGGACCTGTAATTCTCAGTAGAACATTCCCGGAGGTGTCAAATTCGTCCACAAAGCCTGCTGCTGATTTGTTACCTCCAAAGGTCACCCAAAGCTTGCCACCAATGTTTTGGATACCGTATGGGGCAAAGCCGCCATGGACCGCTGGATCGGTAAACGAGCGCACCAAGGTGAAGTTCTTGTCGAAGACATCAATACGGCTGTTAGGTCCGTTGTCGGCTGCATAGAGGAAATCGCCCGAGCTGTCGCTGGTGATGGCCAACCCCGTATACACAGCGCCAAATTTTGATCTGTCTGCCGCGATCAAGGCGTGCGTGCCGTCCACTCCGGGGCTCCAACCGCTGATGGTGCCGTCCAAAGTGTCAAACAAGAATATAGCGGTGCCGGACTTGACGCCGTTGGAGACCGAAAACGAAGGCGATGGGTTTCCGAGGGTGATGTTAAAAACGTCGCCAGTCGGCGTTCCCGTGACGTTCGTCCCCGCCGCAGGCGGAATCGTAACCACCAACCCGAGCTTCTGCCCAGCTCCGTTGTACAAGGTAGACTTCCCGGTAATGTTGTCACTCACCCAGAAAGGGCTGCCGCCGGAGCGGGTCAGTCCCCAACCGTTGACGAGGTCCGAGTCGGTCGCGTTGGTGACCAGGTCGGTCCGTACATATTGCGCAGAAGCTACAACAGGGAGAACAAACATCGAAAGGGCCGAAGCTGCGATGAGCTTTCGACACTTCACTGTGAATCTCATGATTTTTATCTCCTCCAGAACAAGTTTTCCTGAGCGAACGGGTTGCATGTGATCGCCAAAAACCTAGGATGGGATTGGGCAAGAGTTTATTCAAAGCAAACCGAGTTCCAGCTCGAGCTGGTGCGTCGACGTTGCATCGTCGGCTGAGAAGAAGGGACTTACGAGTTTTTCAGGGAACCGAGGGTTCCCTGAGATTCTGTTTCCCGTAGACAGACACTGTTGGGGATACCGAACTTGGTAGGTTTTTATTCCTTATAGTTTTGGAAAAGCAAATTGCCCGGAGGCTCGCCGGTCGAGATGGCCTAGGCTCTGCGGAGAGTCAGGAGCGTGATTTCGGGGGGCACTCCCAGTCGCACGGGGGCGCCCACGGTGCCAAGTCCGCGGTTTACGTATATCGACGCCAATGCGGACGAACGGTTCGGAAACAAGGAACCGTGCCGCTTCTCAAACACAGAGCCGTTCGAAGAGGCCCGGTCGTTTGGCGCCGGCGCAAACATGGGGCGGTGATATAGCCCCGCCACATAATCCGTAATGAAACGGGCAGGGCTCAGCCGGTGGTCGAGAATTTCCACTTGAATCTGTCCGCCGTGTGTGTGACCGGCTAAAGTCAGTTCGATACCCATCTCCGCCGCTCGATTAAATGCGTTGGGATTATGGGACAGCAAGATATTCGGCATGTCGCGGCGCACCAACGGCTCGACGCGCTGGAGCAACTGCACTCTGCGGCCACCGGGCGTGCGCTCGCGCTGGTAATCGACGCCGATGAGATTAAAAGTGGCGCCCTTGAAATCGATTTGTGCATTTTCATGCCGCAGAAGCTTCATCCCCGCCTGAGCAAACAGGAACTGCGCCTTGTCTTCCGCGCGGGCGTAAATCTCGTGATTGCCATTGCAACCCCACACACCCAGCGGAGCACGGAGACGGCGCACTTCGTCAATGCAATCGGCGATCGGATCGCTTGCACCGGTTATAAAATCTCCCGTTACCAGGGCGAGATCGGCATCCAGGTCGTTGGCCATGTCCACGGCGCGGCGAACCTGCAAGCGCGGCATATAGCTGCTCAGGTGGATATCGCTGATCTGCGCGATCTTCATGCCTTCCAGGCCGGCAGGCAAATTGGGGATCGGAATTTCTACTCTGCGGATTTGATAGTCGAGACGCTCGGCCGCAAAGCCATAAACTGCGGTGAGAAACGGCCCGGCCCCCGCGAGGGCAGTGGCAGTCTTGAAAAAGTAGCGGCGCGACGGGTCAGGAAGAACCTCGGCCGCGCGCGAGATTAAAGCCTTAGGAGCGTCCTGAGAGGGCATAACGGAGACACTGGAAGACTTCGGATTCGTCTTCAGTCGGTAGGCGGCTCGAAGCCAAGCCCAAAGCCGGTCGACTCCACGCACGGTCTTTACCGCAAGATAGGCAAAAAGGGCGCTGAAAAACCACAAACCGGCGAATACTGTGACCAGGTTACCGGTTGGAATCAGGTAGCCATGCCGACCCATTCGGAAGCTGTCCGCCGTTGCGGCGATAATGAGCAGTAGGCCGGCAACATAGACCAAGCGCGCCGCAACTCGAAGCCCCTGACTACCCCAGTTTGACGTCACCCGCCAAATGCCGCGGTACCAGAACCGCTGTGAAAGAAACAGCAGCCCAAGGATGCCAAGGCCTATCGCGCTCCGCACTAATAACCAGGTCCAGTTCAAGTCGTGTATCCCCCCAGCCGCAAACTTCAAGTTTACCACGCCTGCCACAATTAAGTTTTCATGAGACGGGCCGCGACAGGCGTAAGATGAAACCGTCCAAATGGACAGGTGTTTCCCTTTCGATGGGAGAAACGCTTGGCGGCCACCCGCGTCAGAGAGTATGTCCCTGCCAAACTCAACCCAAGGCAGGATCACAAGTTATTCAAGACGGAGCGGAACATGAGGAGAGTAACGATGACGAATCGCAGCAAATGGGGGGCTGTACTGGTTGCCGTCGGTCTCGCGGCGATGCCTGCCTTGGCCCAGGATTCCAAGCCGGCCGCTGCACCAAAGCCGGTAGCGAGTCCATCGCAGGCCGTATTAGAGTCCTGGAATGAAATCGGGAGAAAGCTGATTGCCATTGCCGAGGACCTGCCGGAAGACAAGTATGACTACAAACCGAATCCGGACTCGCGGACGTTTGTGGCGCAATTACTGCATGTTTCCGCCTCGATGTATTTCTTCACCGACGAAGCGGCAGGGAAGAAAGCGCGGTTCGGCGATGATCCAAAACGTGACGAGCTGAAGACCAAGGAGCAGGTTGTTGCCTTCGTCAAAAAGTGCGTCGAAGACGGAGCGGACTTGATCAAGTCCAAAGGCGATTCAGGTTTGGCAGGGACTGTGGTCTTAGGAAAGCGAACCTACCGGCTCTCGGATCTTGCCTACGGATTGATCGAACATTCCGGTGAACATTATGGCCAACTCGTGGTGTATTACCGAATCAACGGAATGGTGCCGCCGGAATCGCGGCCCAAGAAATAAGCAGTTTCGCAACGAAAGAGTATCGGGCACGGGGATTCCTTCTCGTGCCCTTTTTCTTTTAGCGCATGAGTTTTCTAAGAAGTTGCGGCTCCGGCGGCGCCGTTCTCGAGCATGGCAGCCAATTGCTCGGGATCGCTCGTCGGCGGCAGACAGGTCTGCCCCATACAGACGACGGCGACAGCTTTGTCGGTAGGAAGATGCGGCAAGGTTTCCTTGAGTGCCCCTGCAAGATGGAGTTGCGGCGTTTCAGAAGTCACTCGGAGGACGGACTTGCCAAATCGGTAGACCTGGTGCGCGGCCGCCTCGAGGGCATGCGCGGCGGGATCATCGGCGCGGCCGGTGATGACCACTTGCATTGGATGCCGTGCAAACAGCGTGGCTGCCAGCCCGTAGGTTGCGGCAAACATTCCGTATTGGGGTGCAATGCCGGCAAAGGCCTCGAGCGTTTTCTGTGCGAAGTCGTAATAGCGAGGGTCACCGGTAATGGCATGCATGCGAATCAATGCGATGGCCGCAACGGAGTTTGCGCTGGGAGTTGGAGAGTCCTGAAAGGGTTTACGGCGGACGTCGAGGCCGCCCATCGGCGGGGCATCCGAAGGCCGATCGAAAAAACCGCCGCCTTCCGCGTCGCCGTAGAGGTTGATGGCAATGTCCATCGTTTTTTGCGCCGCGTTAAAATAGCAAGGTTCGAGCGTCGCCTCGTAAGCATCCAGCAAGGCCAAAACAGAGAAAACTTGATCGTCGAGCGAGCCGTCGAGCGCTGGCCCGCCGATTCGGTGTACGAACCCTCGCGATTCGCTCCACGCTTCCTTGAGCATTCGGTCCAACGTTTTCAGCCCGAACTGCCGGCAGCTCGTTTTGGTTGAACCTTCAAGCACTCTGGAAGCATCCAGATAAGCCGAAACAAACATGGCATTCCAGGAGACGTACATCGTCTTATCAACGAAAGGAGTGGGCCGGGGCAAGCGAGCCGCAAGCATTTTCCCTTTCCCTTTCGCAATAATGAGGCGCACGGAGGCCTCATCGAGGCCAAGTTGCCGAGCAATCGCAGAGGCGTTGCGCGCGATCCACAGGACGTTTTTCGCGGGGTTGTGGTGCATCTCGCCATGGGGCTCAACGTCGTAGTAAAGCTCCATGACGCGCGCCTCGTCTGGCAGAAGTGGGGATCGCAGTTCGTCGAGTGTCCAGGTGAAATAGTCTCCGTCATCGTCGAGAGAATAATCCGCGTCCTGGCTGGCATAAAATCCGCCGTTTGCCTGGTCGGAAAGAGATTCGTTCACCCAGCCGACGATCCCCTCCGCGGTTTCATGCAGATACGGATTCCGAGTCACCTGCCAGGCGTGTAAGTAATTGCGGAGAAGTTCCGAATTGTCGTAACTCATTTTCTCGAAGTGCGGCACGAGCCAGCGCTCATCAACGGAATAGCGGTGGAAACCTCCTACCAGCTGGTCATAAACACCGCCGCGGGCCATTTTTTCGAGCGTTGTTTCAATCATCGCCAACAGATGCTTTTCTTTCGTCTGCTGGTAGCGCTCGAGGACCAAGTCAACGACGGCCGCATGCGGAAATTTCGGAGCGCTGCCAAAACCGCCGTTCGTGATGTCGAACTGCTTCGTAACCGAAGCGATTTGAGCATCCACTACGCTGTGATCGAATTCCGCGCGGGCACCCGTGAAAACTTCCGCCTGCGCGACTGCATCTGCCAAATGATTCGCCGCGCGGACAAGCTCGGCCCTCTTATTCCGGTAGGAGTCCGCAACCGCAAGGAGAATCCGGCGAAAGCCAGGCCGCCCCATTTGATCTTCCGGCGGGAAATAGGTGCCGCCAAAAAAAGGCTTCCCATTAGGCAACAAAAATCCCGTTAGCGGCCAGCCGCCCTGGCCGGAAATCGCGCTAACGGCGGATTGATAACGCGCATCGACGTCCGGACGCTCGTCCCGGTCCACTTTCACCGCAACAAAGTTGTCATTTATTATTTTTGCAATTTCGGAGTTTTCGTAACTCTCGCGGTCGATGACGTGGCACCAATGGCACCACACCGCGCCGATGTCGAGAAGTATCGGCTTGTCCTCGGATTCCGCTCGGGCGAATGCTTTGTCGCCCCATTCGTGCCAGTCGATGGGTTGATGCGCCGCAGACCGCAGGTAGGGACTGGCGGAGTCCTTCAGGCGGTTGCCAGGAGAAGAGCCCACAAAAATCCTTTCTCTATTCCAGTCGATGGCGACAAGTACAACTCACGGGAGTGCGCTAGGGGGTTCAAACGAAGAACACTCGCAGCCGCCTTCTACTGCACAATGTCGCCGGGGCCGGTGTCTCGCGGGTCAATCGGTTTACGCCCGGCAAAACCTTCGTCCTGCCGGTGGTAAAAGCGGATGCGATCTTCCCCGAGCTTCCAGCAAAGATAGACGTCCTCGTTATCGATCACCGCGGGAAAATCAAGCAATCCCACTTCGAGGTCCTTGATGAGACATCCGGTTTCGAGGATGCGCTTCAACGCGCTTTTTAACGAGGCAGCGAGCTGCTGGTGTTCCACTCGCAAAGCGGCCAGCTTTTCATACGGAACGATCACCCCGCCCATCATCATGATTCGAGCTGATACCGCGGAGAGATCAGTTTCCAGGCCGGAGAGCTTCTTGCGGCAGTCCATGGCTTCCACGAGGAAGGGCTCAAGTTCCCGCCGCGCCCGCTCCGCTTCGGTGAGAGTGAAAAGTCGCGGCTCGGGATCGGGTGAGTCGTCCTGGCCCTCTGCCTCGTCGTCGTCTTCTTCGTCGGCCATGAGATGTCCGTTTCTTTTCTGCCTGTGCTGCCCTGCTTGATTTGATGCTAACCCAAACTCCTCGCAGGGTCGAGAGGACGCACGTTACGAGGGGAGCTCGATCAGGGCACTCCACTAACCGCCGATAAAAACCATGGTGCGGGAGGGAGGCACGAAACCAGGTGTGTTGATTCGGTGTCCTTCTTCCTTTTCATCGACAACCGAACGGATAAATGCGGCCACGTCGTCATCGGTCGCTCCGTCGCGGAGCAACCCGCGCAGGTCGTGATCTTCTTTGCTGAAGAGACACGTGCGTAGTTTACCGTCGGCGGTAAGGCGGATGCGCGAACAGTGGCCGCAGAAAGGCTGGGTCACCGGGGCGATGAGCCCGATTTCGCCGGGAGCGCCATCCGCGAACCGGTACTTGCGTGCAGTTTCACTTCGCTCATGCGGGATTTGGACCAGCGGCCATCGAGCATGAATTCGCCTGTGAACTTCCGCGGCAGGCACGACGAGGTTGCGCGTCCACGTACGGTCGGCGTCCAGCGGCATGAATTCGATAAAGCGCATGATTACACCTCGTTCGCGCGCAAAATCAGCGAACGATTCCACCTCGTCGTCGTTTAGTCCGCGGACTAGTACGGCGTTGACTTTAGCGGGAGCGAGCTTCGATTTTTGAGCCGCCTCGATGCCGTGCATCACCGTCTCGAAGGATTTCGTTCGCGTGATGCGTTCAAATTTTCCGCGATCCAGCGAATCCAGGCTGATATTGATGCGGCGAAGCCCCGCGCCGATGAGGCGATCGCAGCGTTCCGCCAGCAGGTGGCCATTCGTGGTCATCGAAAGGTCTTCCACGCCAAGTGCGTGTAGCCGTTCGATGTAGTCTTCCACGCCGGCGCGCACCAGCGGCTCGCCGCCGGTAATTCGAATCTTGCGGATGCCCAGGCTGAGGAAAATATGTGCGAGCCGATCGAGCTCCGGCCAGGATAGTATTTCGTCATGGTCGCGATAGTTTTCAGGGTCGGCCGAGCGGCAGTATACACAGCGGAAGTTACAGCGGTCCGTGATGGAAATCCGCAGGTCCGTAATTTGCCGGCCGAATTTGTCGTGAAGGGTCATTGCGCGCTTCCAGTTTGAGGCGACCGATTGAGCTGGCTCTTCTCGATTCCCAAAAACAAAACTGCCCGATCCAGGTGCTTGGAATCGGGCGCGCGGCGGAAACGTACGCTTTTCCGTCGAATCGCTCCTTTCCAAGTTCGGGAGGCACGGGCGTTTCCGCCCGAACCCTCAGCTCCGCGATCTTCAAAGCACGGTCGTGGAAGCATCGTCTCCGGAACCATGGGATGTCTCTCCCGCAGGCGCCGGAGATCGGAGTTCTCCAATAGTCTACCCCTCATTCGGGCAAGGAGCAAATTAGGCATCCCCTATTCCTTCCCTGAGTACGACGCTGGGATTGTGATAGAGTTTTTGGCACGTCATGCGGATCTTCGTTCTCGGGGCCGGGGCGACTGGCTCCCTTCTGGCAGAACTGCTCCAACGTCAAGGACATACGGTCTGGTGCGGCGACCGCGATCCCGCTCGCGCGCGCCGCTTTCTGGGCAAACGAAGCACCATTGCGGTCACCGAGGTCAATGCCAGGAACCTGCGCGGAATCGTGCGGGCGGCGAGCGGCTGCCAGCTCATCGTCAACGCATCCGCGAGCGTGTTTAATCAGATCGTCATGAGAGCGGCGCTCCGTCTTCGCTCGCATTACGTGGACCTGAGTTCGCACCTGACGCGCAATCCCTTCAAAGCCGAGCAGTTCTCTTTCGCAAAACGATTCGAGGAGAAAAACCGGACAGCTCTGATTAACGCGGGCGCGGCTCCAGGACTGACGAACCTGCTGGTCAAACGCACTGCCGAAATGTTCGATGAGGTCCACTCCGTGCACATCCGCCTTTACGAAAGCACGGAAAGCGATGATCCGATTTCCCAGTGGTCACCGGAAGTATCGTTTGACGAGGCCATCTCGCATCCGCGCGTCTATCGGCACGGCAGGTTCCGCATGGAAAAACGTTTTGCCGAGTTGGAAAAGTTTCGCTTTCCCGAGCCCATCGGCAACGCCAACGTCGTTCTCGCGGCGCAAGATGAAGTCGCCACGCTTCCTTACTCCATCTCGATGAAGAACATGGAGGTGAAAATAGGCGGAAACGAGTTTGACCGGCTTCGCCGCTGGTACAAACAGGGAAAGTTATCGAAATCGCGCGGAATCGTCCGCCACCGGTTCCCCGACACGTCAACGCCGCGCAAAATCGCCAGGCTGATTCGCCAGGGTGTACTGCAAAACGCGCGCTTTTTAGCCGCGATACTGGTGCACGGCGTCAATCATGGCCCAAAGGAAGATGAACATCTTCTGATACGCAGCGACGCGATATTTCCGACCCTGTACCAGATTCGACAGCAGGGGCGCTTCTCCACCCCCGTCGCATACGCCACAGCCCACGTCGCCGCGCTTTTCATCAAGTATTTTCGACGCGAAGAACCGGGGGTCTACGCGCCGGAGACCCTGCCGGTCGAAGTGCGCCGCGCGGTCATAGCGGGGATACGCAACCGCGGAGTGAAAATCACTCACAAGGTGACTGTCATCAGACACGCAGGGGACCAGGAAGACGAGCTATGACCTGCCCAGCTTAGTTCCCCACGATCATGGTCTAGCTTCGAACACAAGATTGAATGGCGTCTGCGTGGCCCGGCGGAATCTCGTAAAGCCACCGCTAGTGACGACTTCCTTCAAGCGCTTCTCCCCCGCTTGCGCCCCAAGCGCAAGCCCTACTTCCTGCGACAGGGAAGCCGGGGTACACAGGAGAGTGGACGCTCCATAAAACGCGCGCCCAATCGGGTTGAGATTGTCTTCCAGCTTATCGCCGGCAAACGGTTCGACGATCATCCACGTACCGTCCTTCTTAAGCCTGCTGTGCACATGTGCGGACGCACCCGCCGGATCGCCCATGTCGTGCAGGCAATCGAAAAATGTCACGAAGTCATAGTCTTTCCCAGGAAACGATTTCGCGCTGGACACTTCAAACTTGATCCGATCGCTCACGTCCGCAGCGCGCGCACGCTGCTTTGCCGTTTCTATCGACTTGTCATGGTAATCGAATCCGGAAAACTCGGATTTAGGGTAGGATTTCGCCATCAGGATCGTCGAGGCGCCCAGCCCGCAGCCAACGTCGGCGACACGCGCACCGCTTTTCAGCTTTTCCTCTACTCCTTCAAGCGAAGGAATCCACGACGCGACCAGATTCGTGGCGTAGCCAGGGCGAAAGAATCGCTCAGTGCCGACAAAAAGTTCGGAGTGGTGCTCATGCCAGCCCATGCCTTCGCCGGTCTTGAATTTTTCCGTGAGTGATTCCTCCGCCTTGACGGCCGCGAGAGCCACCTGGAACGCTCCCGGAAGAAATACGGGGCTGCTTTCGTCCGCCATGGCGAACGTCTGTTCCTCATTCAGATGAAATTTCCCCGTGGCCGAATCGTATGTCACATAGCCTCCGGCCGCTTGCGCGCTCAGCCATTCCCGAATGTAGCGTTCGTGCGTCCCCGTGCGCTTCGCGAGCTCCGCCGCAGTTTGCGGACCGCCGGCCGCCAGTCCCTTGAACAATCCGAGTTTGTCCCCTATTCGGATCAGGGCTGCGTTGAATGTGGCACCGAAATCAACCATTGCCTTGACGAGAAATTCGTGAAGCTTGTCCTGATCGATTGCCATCCATTCCTCCGTTACACAGCTGTAAAGCAAGCCAAATAAATGCCGGTGATTTTAGTCTTATAGTGCGGCAGGTAGCAAGCAAGGTCGGGGCTATGTCAGCAACAACGATTGGGCCGGGAATAGCGGCGATTGATTTGCTCCAGGTAAAACTCTTTTGCGCTGAGCTTGCGGCCATCCGCAACCTGCCTGCCGCTTGCGCGCAGATAGCGTTCGTAGGCGGAGTCGCCGCACCATTCCCGCAAGCCGCTCCAGAACCGGCGCACCGAACGTATTGCGATTCTTGCCGCCCGTTGCATCAGTCGTCTCCGTCCGCCACACCGGTAAAATCAGCTGCCCAGCGCGTCTCGACATACGGCGCTTCGTGCAGCACAGCCTCACGCCGCCCGCTCAAAATCGCATACCACTGCACGAGCGCTTCCGCGATCAGTATCAAGATCATCAGCGCTAGTACGCCGGTCACCACTGCATCCAGCCGCTGGTTGAAGATCAGGCGCTGCATCTCGGCAATTTTCGCCGGTGGAATCTGGCCGGCGGCAATCCGCGCCGCCAACGCGTTCGCATTCGAAAGAAATCCGAGAGCAGGACTTGGGTCGAAGATTTTCTGGTAACTCGCGGTCATAGTCACCGCGACGAGCCACACAGTGGGCGCCAGCGTTACCCAAATCCACCGCAGCCGCTTCATCTTCAGCAGGATTGTCGTGGCCACGACCAGCGCCACTGTCGCAAGCAACTGGTTGGAGATCCCAAAGAGCGGCCAGAGCGAATTGATTCCTCCCAGCGGATCAACGACGCCCTGATATAGAAAATAGCCCCACGCCCCAACGATGATCGCGCTGGAAAGCAGGATCGCCGGCATCCACCCCATGCGCCCGAAGGGTTTCCAAACCCTTCCTCCGAGCTCCTGCACCATGAAACGACCGACGCGCGTCCCGGCGTCCAGCACGGTGAGGATAAACAGGGCTTCAAACATGATCGCGAAGTGGTACCAAATACTCAGCAATCGCTCGCCTCCGATGGTGCTCGAAAATATCTGCGCCATCCCGACGGCCAGGGAGGGCGCGCCTCCCGCGCGATTCAGCAACGTCTGTTCGCCTACTGACTGGGCCAGCCGCGTCATGGTCTGCCCATCAAGTTGGTATCCCCAACTGCTTATCGTGGCAGCCGCAGCATCCGCCGTGCCTCCAACAATGCTCGAAGGACTATTGATCGCAAAATAGACTCCCGGCGGCATGGCGCAGGCAGCGACCATCGCCATCACCCCAACAAACGATTCCAGCAGCATCGCGCCGTAGCCGATGAACCGTGCCTGAGTCTCGCGCAGAATCATTTTTGGAGTGGTACCCGAAGAGATCAGCGAATGAAATCCGCTGACCGCGCCGCACGCAATGGTAATGAAGCAAAACGGAAATATCTTTCCCGCGAAGACGGGGCCGGTCCCATCAATAAATCGGGTCAGGGGGGGCATGAGGACTTGCGGCCGCACGAACAGAATGCCCGCCGCGAGTGAAAAAATCGCCCCCGTTTTGATGAACGCGCTCAAGTAATCGCGCGGCGCGAGCAACAGCCATACGGGCAGCACAGCAGCAGCAAAACCATAGGCGATAATCATCAACGCGAGAGAAACGCCGCCGAACGTGAACGCACGCGACCACGCTGGCGACTCCGCGACCCATTGCCCCGCAACTACAGCAAACAGTACAAGTGCGACGCCAAACAAGGATGCTTCCAACACACGCCCGGGCCTGAGGAATCGCAGATACACGCCCAAGAGCAGCGCAATGGGGATCGTCATGGCCAGCGTGAACGTCGCCCAGGGCGAAGACTTCAGCGCGTTTACCACCACTAGAGCCACGACGGCCAGCAGAATCACCATGATCGCCAAAACGGCAAGCTGCGCAATCAATCCGCCACGCGAGCTCACCTCCTCGCGGGCCATCTGACCGAGTGTTTTCCCATCCCGACGGATCGAGCAGAACAAGATAATGAAGTCCTGCACGCACCCGCCCGCCGCAGCTCCCACGATCAACCAAAGCGTACCCGGCAGATACCCGAATTGAGCGGCGAGAGTTGGCCCCACGAGCGGTCCGGGCCCGGCGATCGCCGCAAAGTGGTGCCCGAAGAGGACCCATTTGTTCGTGGGCACGAAATCTCTACCATCATCGTGGATCTCGGCGGGAGTTGCGCGCTTGTCATCCAGTGCCAGCAAACGAGCCGCGATGAACGACGAGTACAAGCGGTAAGCCACCAGGTAGCAACAAACCGCGGCGACGACGAACCACGTGGCGTTCAATGGCTCACCACGGTGCAGCGCGATGCCGCCAAGAGCGCCGGCGCCCGTGATTGCCACTGCCAGCCAGAGGATGAATTTTGCAGCGCGCTTCATTTTCCCGAGCTTGCGCGAATAAATTGCGCGGTGTCCTGCTTTAGTTTGGCCAGCGATGGCAAGTGCGCATAGACCATGTGGCCGGATTCGTAGTACGCGCCGCTCAAATGGTCTCGCAAGGAAGGATCGAGCGCGAGATGGTCAAATGTGTAGTCCGCTGCAAAAAAAGGCGTGGCCAAATCGTAATACCCCTTGGCGACGAAAACATGAAGAAATGGGTTCTGCGTCATCGCGCTGCGCAGCGTTTCCGCTACGTCCACGTAGCGATTCTCGTAAGGTTTATAGCTCCAGGGGTATACGCGTCCGGTCAGAACTTCATACGGCAGATCACTGTCGAATTTCAGATCGCCTCGAACGTAATCGTTGAGCGTAGCCGTGTACGGTCCGATGATCGCGGCGATGCTGGGATCGTACTCCGGCGAATCGCCCGCCGCATCCCGGTCAATGCCCGTAAAACGCCCGTCGATACGGCCAACAGTACGCCGCTCGCCGCGCAACAATTCCTTCGTAAAGCGCTCGATTTCCACGCGCAGATTGGTCCGCTCGATGTAGTCCGGAGAGAGTCCCGTTAACCGCGAGAGCTTTCGTACGACTTCCGCATGTTCCGCGGCCGGCAGCGCGTCTCCTTCCATCAGCGCCGTCGCGTACTCTCCCTTGGCAAAGTTCTCCGATTCCTCAAGAGTTTTGTGCAGATCTTTTTGCAGATCGGCTGGCAATTTCTTGTGATACCACGCGATCGCCGTGTAGGTGGGTACGTAGAGAATGTACGGCAAATCGTTTCCGGTGTTGAATTCCGCGGTCTCGAAATTCAGGATCGTGGAAACCAGGATGATTCCGTTCAGGTACATACCGTATCGCTGCTGTAAGTAGCCGGAAAGTCCGGCCGCACGCGTCGTTCCGTAGCTTTCGCCGGCAAGGAATTTTGGCGAAGACCACCGCTTGTTGCGCGTTGTGTAGAGCCTGATGAAATCGCCTACAGACTGCACATCTTCTTGCACGCCGTGGAATTGGTTCGGCGATTCTCCGGGAGTCGCGCGGCTATAGCCCGTAGAAACCGGATCGATGAAAACGATATCCGTGACATCCAGCAGCGAGGATTCGTTGTCCACCAACTTATAGGGCGGCGGCAACAGCGCGCCCGCATCGCCCATCTCCACGCGCCGCGGGCCAAAGGCACCGAGATGCAGCCAGACGGACGCAGAGCCAGGTCCGCCGTTGAACGTAAACATGATCGGCCGCTTAGCCATGTCGCTCGCGTCGTCCCGCGTGTACGCGACGTAAAAGACACTCGCCTTCGGCGTCCCATCCTCGGTCTTCATGACGATCGTTCCTGCCGTCGCCGTGTATTTGATTTCCTGTCCGCCGATGCGCGCCGAATGTTTCGTCTGCACAACCTTGTCTTCCGGAGGCGCAGGCGCTTTCTTCTCTTCTTTCGGCTTCTCGGCCGGCTTCTCACCCGGCTTTTCCGGCGGAGCCTGCGTCGTCTGCTGCGCAGAGAGAGACGGGGTGCCGAACAATACCAGCAAGGCGCAGCTCAAGCCCACATCGCGAAAGTTCATTGGCGGTACTCTCCTCCAAGTAGACAGGCGGTGACTGACGGCCCGCGGCATCGTATTCGAGTCGCCCACCATCGTCAATGCATACAAATCGTCCCTTCTCCACCACTTCGCTCGTCTGATTTCGCTTGTTCTGCGTGCGGGCCAGAGTAGAATGCTGCCACGTCACCGCCATCTTTCGCTCGAGGAGCAGCCATGCGCCCATCCCTACCGCGGCTCACCGTGTGCCTGAGCCTTGCCGCTCTTCTTCTTTTTCCGGCCCTCGGCAGCGCCCAGCAAAAAGAGGAACTGCCCCATCCAAAGACGCTTGCTGAACTGCAAAAGTCCATGCAGGATGTGCTCGACAAACATCACTTGCCAGGCGTCGGCATCGCCCTGGTCTCAAACGGCAACCTGCTCTGGTGCGGCGGGTTTGGAAAGGCAGACATCGCCACCGGACGCGATGTAACCTGCGACACGGAATTTCGCGTCGGTTCCATCAGCAAATCGTTTGTCGCCCTTGCCCTTCTGAAGCTTCAGGAAGCGGGGAAAATCAATCTTGAAGCGCGACTCCAGGACGTCGCCCCCGAAATTCCGGTCAAGGATCGATGGCAGTCGACCAATCCCGTGCGCGTCGTCAATTTGCTCGAGCACACCGCGGGATTCGACGATATGGAAGCAGCCGAAGTCTACAACTACAGCGACGCTTACGATTTTCCTCTCCTCGATGTCTTCCGGCGCTTTCAAGAGCCGCAAGACGTTCGCTGGCCGCCAGGCACTCGGATGTCGTATTCGAATCCCGGTTACGGCATTGCCGGATATCTAGTCGAGAAAATCAGCGGCGAGCCCTTCGATCGGTACATTCGAGAAACTTTCCTCCGGCCGCTGGGCATGATGAACGCTGACTTTCCCTTCACCGATGCGAACAAAGCGCTCCTCGCGACCGGGTATACTGGCGTTCTCGCGCGGACTCTTGGCTATCCGTATATTTATTTGCGTCCCGCCGGTGATCTAAAAGCGTCCCCTGGTGAGCTTGCCCAACTGGTGCAATTTCTTCTTCGCCGCGGCAAGGCTGGGGACGTGCAAATCGTAAAACCTGAATCCATCATGCGAATGGAATCCGTGGAAACAACGTTGGCGGCAAAATACGGCTTGCGCCTCGGATACGGGCTAGCGAACTACACGGAAGTCGCCGGAGGTGTGGTTACCCACGGCCACGATGGAGGGATCGACGGATTTATCTCCTCTTATCGCTATATGCCGGAGCAAAACTGGGGCTACGTTGTGCTCCTCAACAGCACTCAGTCCGGCCAGGCATTGAACGATTTGAACAAGCTGGCCATCGATTTCCTGTCCAAAGATTTTCCGAAGCCGCAACAAGCCGCGATTCCCTTTTCGGCAGCCGATCTGGAGAAATATGCCGGCTACTACGCGCCCCGCGCGCCACGTTCGCAGCTCCTCTCATTCATCGATGATTTATCCGGCGGGCTTCGTATCCGCGTTATCCATGGTCAGCTCACGCGCTCCGGCCTCTTCGGCAAACCGGAAAATCTCGTCCCTGTTGGCAAAGGATTGTTTCGTGGAGAAGAAGAGCCCGAAGCGACCACGATTTTTGTTTCCGATAGCGCGGGCATTATGGGGCTCTCCAGCCAGGGCATGGAGGGCTTTTCCTACGGCGAACGTTCCAACATTGCATGGACCTATGCGCGGATCGCTTTGCTTCTGCTCTGCGCCGCCCTTATGGCGACTTCCCTTCTCTTCGCTGTTGTTTGGATCCTGCGGAAACTGTTTGGATGGATGAAAGACGTGCAGCATCTCGCGGTGCGCGCGATTCCTCTTCTCGCGACGCTCAGCTTCATCGCGCTGGCCTTCTGTTTCACCAGACTCGGCGGAGCGGATACCGGAAAGCTCACCGTTTGGACGTTTGGAATTTTCGCGCTGACGATCCTCTTTCCGCTTTTATCGCTCTACGGCATGCTTCTGGCTGTTCGCGTTCCCAAAAACGAAATTCATAAGGGAACTCGCATTCATTCCCTGCTCGTTTCCTTGGCCTGCTGCCTGGTCACCATCTTCATTGCTTCCTGGCATCTCATCGCCCTCCGTCTCTGGGCCGCCTGATCGAACGGCGCGCGGCGACGGTTTATTCTGTGCAGCCGTAGAACCGGTTTGCGGCGTCGAGTGTGCGCGCAAGCCAGTCGTGCGGGCGTTTCTCATCCGAGGGCAAAATATCCCAGCCGGTGGAGACTTCCACCAAGTCGTAGGCCGGCACAACCAGCAATTGCTGCCCGCCGAATCCGCGTGCGGTCCATGCAATGTCTTCTTCTGCGCTTCCAAATGATTGCAACCACCAAAAATAGCCATATTTCCAATCGCTCTTTGGCACGTTTACATGCGGCGACACCGATTCCTTTATCCATCGGTCCGAGACAATCTCCTTGCCATTCCACATGCCGCCCTTCAGATACAACTGGCCGATCTTGGCGAGATCGTGCGGCGACAAGTAGAGCCCGCCTTCGGTATCCGGCAGGCCGGTGGGAGTTTGTTTCCAGTAGTAGTGCATGCCCAGCGGCTTAAAAAGATGTTCGGCCGCGTAATCATCTATGCTCTTGCCTGTGACTTTCTTGAAGATTTGCGCCAGCAGTTCCGTAGCTCCGCTGTTGTACTCGAATACCTTTCCCGGATCGTTGGCCATTGGCTGGTCCATGACGTACTGCACCCAGTCGCGGCTCGCCTCCATCAAGTCCGCGGAGTTTTTCGGATCGGCGTAGGGCAAATCCTCGCGCCACTCGAACCCCGCGGTCATGGTCAGCAAATCGCGAATCGTAATGTGCTTCTTGCGATCATCCAACTTTGCAACCTTGCGAGCGTCGAAGAATTTCAGGATCGGCGTGTCCAGCCCGGCCGTAAAATCATCCCGGGTTCTCGCAATGCCGATGACGACCGACGTGATCGTTTTCGATACTGATTGCATCGTGTGCATGTCGCTGCCGCGATAGTAGGGGTGGTATTCCGTACTGAAATAATTGTACGGGCCCTGCACATCGTGATTCAGCGGTCCTTCCTTCTTCGCGCGCTCGCCATAGATCTGTCCGTAGTCGTGCTTGTAAGACTTGTCGTAAACGGCCGTGCCGCAACGCAGGATCAGTATGCTGTCCACCAGGCCATATTTTCCTGAGGAAAGATCGGCATCAAACGCTGCGAGTTTTTCCGCGTCCATGCCGAATTCTTTGGGAGCGGCGGTTGGCCAGTCTTTTGCTCCTGCCTGTCCTTGTGCCTCCGCGCCCGCGAGCATGAGGCACTGAGCGAGCAGAGCAAACACCACCGCCGCCGCCCAGTTTTTAGGAAGCTTGAACTTGGTCGTCATAGGCCCTTCAGACATCTTCATCAGTTCTCCATTTCGCTGTGAGTTTCAGTCTTCGAGCGAAGTAAATCGAAGTAATGGAAAAAGTTCGCGATAAATCTTATGGATTTCCTGGGGAAAAGAGGCCCGCATCGCGCGCGTCGGCCCTAGTTTTGCCCGCACGATCCAGCCCTGGAGTTTTCTCCAGTCCTCGGACTCGGTTGGCCAACCGTCGCGTTTCGTCCACTCTCCCTTTTCCATGGTGTACCAGTAGCTCTCGTACCGCCGCCCCAGCCGCTTCTTCTGCTGTGCGACCCACTTTGGCTGCGCATGCGCGCGCGGCTCCGCAATTCGTCCAAGTGCGGATTCTTTGCGCTTCGAACCGGTGTAGATTCTGAATCCGGCGGTCACAGCGTCGGCGGAAATCCCTGTGTACAACTGTCCGGTTTCGCCTTCGCCGGGAAATGTAGGTGCGAATTTCAGATACATGTGCGCTCGGTAGGGAGTCTTGTCCTTCGCGAATCGAATATCACGATTGATTCGCGAGAAATTCGCCCCCGTCCGCCCTGTGGTATCGAAACGTGAATCCAACCGCAAGACTGCGGGACTGAGTTCTTCAAGCAGGCGGCGAAACGGTTTCACGACGAACTGCTGATAGCGCTCCCGGTTTTCGTCCATCCACACTTTGCGGTTGTTCCGCGCCAAATCGCGGAAAAATTGAAACGTGTCGCGCGTGAAAATCGCTGCCGGTCTCGCCATGGCGCCCTCAAAGCTGTTTGGTGGGGACAAGAGTACACGATTCTCCATCCGCGTCAATTGAACGATTCTGCGCGGCTCGCCGGAAAGGGGTCGCAACGCTCGTGCTAAAGGGTGGAACGACAGGCATTCCGGTCTGTCATGCCGATTTGGCACTTGCGGCCAGACGCGCCGGGCGCTAGCCTGCGGGCATGAGCGATTTCACACCCACCACAAGAACAAGAGTTACGCGGAAACCGGACCGGGCGAATTACGAGCGCCAAACGGTTTACAACATTCTGGACCAGGCGTTTGTCTGCCACATCGCGTTTATTGCGGAGGGTATGCCGGTTGTCGTTCCCACGAATTATGTGCGTGTGGGCGACAAACTTTTCCTGCATGGCTCGACAGCCAGCCGGTTGATGAAGACGCTCGGTAGCGGAGCGCCGTTTTGCCTGAGCGTGACCCTCCTGGATGGAATCGTGTTTTCACCGACGGCGACTGGCCACTCCGTAAATTACCGTTCAGTGGTAGTCATGGGCAAAGCCGAGCCCATCGAAGATCAAGCGGCTAAGCTTGCCGCAATGCGAGACTTCGTCGAGTACGTGCTTCGCGGGCGCTGGGCGACGGTACGCCCACCGACCGAACAAGAGCTGAAGGGCACCATGGTGCTATCCGTGCCGCTCGTCGAGGCTTCTGCAAAAATTCGCACGGGCTTTGCCGTGGACGGCGAAGGAGAGTATTCCGGCGGGGCCTGGACAGGCGTCTTGCCCTTCAAGTGGACACCGGGCGAACCGATCCGCGATCCTCGCGGCAGCCCATCGGTACCCGTGCCGGAAAATATTCAACACTATTCGCGGCCCCAGTAAGTTACGAAGTGTTTCGACGAAAGTAGTCTTATTCGACGATGATGCGGTCCGCCCATTCCACCAGAGAAACGAAGATGGCTGGACTGCCGAATTTCGCTCCCCATTGCGTCAACTCTGTTTCCGTGACCCCACGGGCCCGGGAGCAGGCTCCTCAGGCAAAGATGGGTATGTGTTTTGCGACTACCTTTTCGATTGTCTCGCTGAGCGGTGGCCAGCCAACCGGATGAACGGCGTTCACGAGAGACTTGCGCATCAGGGTCGTGGCTTCCGCGAGAAGAAAAATTTGTACCTCATGGCCTGCTTCGGCAAGAACGAGTCCGTGGACGAAGGGGAAGGACGCACGTGTCGGATCGTCGGAACCCCAGGCGCTCTTCATCATGATTTTTAGAGGCTTCTTCGGCTCCTGCGCGTTTGTTCCGAATGCGAGGAGGGGAAGTGATGCTAGCTGAGCGAGAAACTTACGTCGCGCCATGATTTTCTCTCCCGGATTCTAGACTCCGAGGTTGGGTTTGCGGCATTTTACAGCGATGGACAAGGATTGACCAGCAAACCATGGCAACTCAGGGCGTTCATTTCTTAGGGGCGTGGCCTGCGAAGGCGGTGGCGAGGCCTAGGGAGATGAGGATGCCGCCTGAGACGTAGCGCTCATTGCGAGTCCAACCAGGGCTGCCGCGGAGCCAACCGGCGACTCTGCTTGCGAAAAACGCCCAGATGGAGTCGCTTGTCGTGCCCATGCACGCGAACAGAACACCGAGCGAAAGGATTTGCGTTGCGACGTGGCCGCGCGACGGGTCGATGAATTGCGGTACGAAAGCGAAGAAGAAAAGAGCCGTCTTAGGATTGAGTATGTTGACGACAATCCCGTGGCCGAAAACGCGCGCGAGCGTGGCGCGCGGGGCGGCTGGATCGGAGGCGGCGAGAGATTCTTTGCTCCGCAGGCGTTGAATTCCGAGAAAAACGAGATAGGCGGCGCCGAGATATTTTACGACGCTGAAAGCGGCCGCTGAGGACACGAGTAGCGCTGAAAGGCCAACAGCAGCGGCGGCAGTGTGAACGAGAGTGCCGACACCGATGCCCAGAGCGGAGACATAGCCGGCATTGCGGCCCTGGCCGATACTGCGGCCAACGATGTACAAAACGGCGGGGCCGGGGATGGAGAGAAGAACGAGGGCGGCACTTATAAAGAAAAGGAGCTGGGAGTGAGGAGGAAGCATTATGGATGGATGGCCGTATGCCGTGTTTGGTTACGCTGCAAGTGCGGTTAAGAGGATGGGCTCGCGGCGGGTGATGACGATAGTGTGCTCGTAATGAGCGGAGAGGCTGCCATCGGCTGTGCGTACTGTCCAGCCGTCGCGGTCGAGCGAGACGCGGCCGGTGCCGGCGGCAATGATGGGCTCTATGGTGATGACGAGGCCTTCGGTGAGAAGATGCCCGGCAAGGGGGTCAGCAAAGTTTGGGACGCTGGGCTCTTCATGAATCGTCCGGCCGATGCCATGGCCGCCGAGTTCGCGGATGATGTAGAAGCCGCGGCGGCGGACTTCGCGCTCGACTGCGCGGCCGATATCTTTGGTGCGGTTGCCAGGACGGGCGTTGTTGAGGGCTTGACGGAAGGCGCGTTCGGCGCAGTGAGCCAGCTCGCGGGATTGTTCAGGAGCGGGCGGGACTTGGATGGTGACGGCGGAGTCGGTGTGGTAGCCGTCCTTGACGGCGGTGAGGTCAAGCTTGACCAAGTCACCCGGCTGGACGACGCGATCACCGGGAATGCCGTGAACGACTTCGTCGTTGACGCTGATGCAGACGTCACCGGGGAAATTGTAGACGAGCGGCGGCGACGATTGCGCGCCGTTTTCGGCGAGGACGCGTGAGCCAATTTCGGCCAGTTCGGCGGTAGTGACGCCGGGTCGGACGGCAATCGAAATGGTGCGAAGGGCTTTGGCGACGATCAGGCCGCACGCGCGGAGTTTTTCGAGTTGGCCGGGGCTATTGATAGACATGGTCTAGAGGCGCACGAATCGCAGTTCAGGCCAAGGCGAGGCGGCCGCAAGGCGCCGGGATAGGGCGGCCAAGTTTTTGCGCGGTTTCGATCCATTCCTTGACGACAAGTTCGACATTGCCGAGCGCTTCCTTATGAGTTTTTCCGTCCGCGGCGCAGCCGGGGAGTTCGGGAACCCCAGCCACGAAGGCACCGTCGGCCGGACTCCAATAGATGATGATCTGATATTTAGTCATCGGATTCTTGGAGCAACCTGTCACTAAAATGGACGCACGGCAATGGATATCTATTACAAACACAATACTACTCGCTAACGGGAGCGGGCCGAAGCGAAAAGATGATGTGGTTGAGTTCGGGCTGGCCGAAACATACTTGGCCTTTCTCCATGAGGACAATCAAGGTCAGCAAATGGTCTTGGTGGTCAAAGGCTTGGATGACGACACCCCTGTCGAGCGCGAGAATTCCCTCTTGAAAGCCTCGCATTTCAGCTGTCTCAAAGCTATAAAGACCATTTTTGAAGCGCTGGGAATCAGCGCCTTTCAGCGTGAGCAATATGGAATTTCTCACTATTTGTCGGGGGCTAGCAAGGGCGCTTAAGTCATTTGGCGTCATGTTCAGGATTGTGCGTCGGAACTCGTAGTCGGAACGAACGGCTTTCTTTCCATATACTTCTTCTAAGAAGCGCGTGGCATTAGGTGGCATCTGGTGCATGAGACCGGTGAGAGGACCCCTCGGCTGGGGCTTTAAAATCACCATCCGGGCACAGTCAGCGAAACTTAGAACGACGACGTTTTCTGGTCTTGGTTCTTCTTTCACTTCAGGCGTGGGCGCTTCAAATTGGTAACCGAAGTAAGAGACCACTGAGCTCTTTGCGGTGGGGCTGGCAATCGGAGCGGAGATAAGTGGTTTTGGCACAATCCAGATTTCCGGCGAATCACGGAATTCTCGTCGCACGTGGGCTAGTAATACCAGAGGACGAAGGTAGAAAAGAAGGAAGACAACAACACCCACGCAGAGTAAGCCGATGTAAACACTCGCTGTTCGGGTAGTCATAGAATGGAAGGCTAATCTAACGAAATGGGTAGGCTAGTGGCAGCCGCAACCGCCGCCGCAGCAGCTTCCGCCACCGCCGGAAGAGCTGCCGGAGGTGCTTCCCGACGGAGAGGAGGAGCCGCCGTTCCCTGCCGTTGCAAAGACGGAGAGCTGGATCGTGGCTTTTTTGCTGGCGCACTTGGGGCAGGAGATTTCTTGCTGCTTGTTGATGACGATTTTTTCGAAGTGCGTTTCGCACTCGTCGCAAATGTATTCGTAGATGGGCATGGTCAGGCTTTTCCTTAGTAAAACAAGTCTCCTACAACAGGTCGAGAAACTCTTCCACTGTCATCTCCGCCTGTCTGAGAATGCTTTTCAAAACAGGCTGCGGGAGATCGAACCGATCGTGCCTTGGAACTGTCACTCGCAAATGCGGTTTCTGCGGATGACGTAACTGCGCGTGACTCCCCGCCTGATGATGAATCTCGAAACCGGCCCTCAGCAAAGCGCGTAAGGCTTCCCGCGGTTTCAAAACGGGCAAGCGCGGAGACATTCAGGCACTAATCGCCACACGAAGCTTTTCCGTCCGAGTAGTCGTTTCATCGGGTATGGGTTCGCCATCCTTGCGGAGACCCTCCAGGTGAACGCGGATAGCGTCGGCGGCCATCTCGCGGGCCTCACCGAAGGTGCGGCCATAGGTGACCAGGCCGGGTAGCAGCGGGACCGTTACCTGATAGCCGCGCTCGGCAGAGCCTTTCGACCGCCTCCGCGAAACCGATTGGCCATCGCTCTTCGCTGACTGGATTTCGCTTGCGAGAGGTTGAAAAACCACTGTAAACCTGTAAGAGCGGGATGCCAGCCGCTGCGTTGTCGCTTCGTGGAGAGCAATTCTGCCCATATAAAGAGTCTAGCGCCCGATTTTTGGGGCGTCAATTTTATAGTCAAAAACGAACGCCGAATTTGGTTGGTACGTACGTTGTGCAGGCAGCAGCATCGGCAAGTTCAGCTCATGTAGAGGCCGCCGTTGGGGTTGATGGTTTGGCCGGTGATGAAGTCGCTTTGGGCCAGCAGCACGGCGATGCGGCCGACCTCATCAGGTGAGCCCATGCGCCCAATGGGGATGCGGGTGGCAATGTCTTTGGGTAGGCCTGCGACCATGTCGGTTTCGATTAGGGCGGGGGCGATGGCATTGGCGAGGATGCCTTCTTTGGCGAATTGCGAAGCGTAAGAGCGGGTTAAGCCGAGGATTCCGGCTTTGGTCGCCGAATAGTGGGGACCGATGATACCGCCGTATTGAGCGGCTACGGAGGAGAGATTGATGATGCGGCCCCAGCGCGCGAGGCGCATTCCGGGGAGGACTCGTTGCGTGACGAGAAAAACAGAGGTCAGGTTGACACGAAGATACTCATTCCAAATTTCCTCGGTGACCTGGTCTGCGGGGATGATTTTGCCGATGCCGGCGTTGTTCACCAGGATACCGATGGGGCCGAGTTGATTTTCCGTGGTGGTGACGAGGTGCTCTACATCGGCGGAGATTGAAACATCGCCTTGAATAGCAATGCATTTGCGGCCGAGAGCGCCGATCGCCTGACAGACGGATTCCGCGGCAGCAGCTTGGACGCGGTAGTTGACGGCAACGTCGGCACCGGCTCCAGCAAGGGCCAGGGCGATGGCCTTACCGAGCCCGCGGCTTGCGCCGGTGACCAGGGCTACACGGCCGGAAAGCATACTCATGCGGAAACTCCATTTCTAAAAACCTCTGGCTCCGGAAAACCGGAGCCAGGCAGATTCTGCGGAGTTGGACAGGATGCGTTTTGCCTAGTAGGGGCGCAACTTGCTGCGCCCCCACTTGGACGATGCTAGGAATTAGTCGCCGGCGACGGCTTCGGTGGCCTTCTCGGCAGCACTGGGCGCGGTGGCACCGTTGCCATTGGAGTGGCCGTTACCGTTCGAATGGCCGTTGCCAGCGGCCGGGGCGATGGAGACTGGCTTGCCCGCATTGGCGAAATTCGCCGGTGTGGCTTTGGCAATGTCTGACACCGTGCCGATTTGAACGACGGTCGGCTGTGGCTTCTTGAGGACAAGTTCTTCGTAAATGGCGCGAACTTTGGCCTGTTCCTCGAAAGCCTTCTTGCGGCGCGCGCGATCTTCTTCCGCGGCGGTCTGCGGAATGTCGTGTTCGAGGTGACGGACACGAGCTGCGTCATCGGCGTCGATCTTCAGTGAGTGTTCGAAGCTCTGGAGATTGACGCTCTTGCCCTTGGCGTAAATTTCGTGTTTGCCGTGGTTCTTGTACCACTCCGCGACGGTCGCGTTCTTGTGCATGTTTTCGATGATCTGGCGCCACCCGACGCCTGTGTTGTAGGCGCAGAACGAGATTTCGCCCTGCTGCGTGGCGTACGGAATGATGCACATTTCCGTGCGGCGGAAGTCATAGTTGAAAAGATCCTGGAACCACATGCCGGCGATGAAGAGGAAGTTCCAGGGGTCGGTCTTGCGGCGCTTCATGGCGTCTTCATAGGTACGGTCAGGCGAAGTCTTGCCGTACTTGACCGTAGCTTTCTTCGTGAGCGCCCACGTCTTGTCGAACTTCTTGAAGAGGTCAACGAGCGTCAGACCCTTCGGGCCCTGGAACGGGTGATAGTTCTTGAGCAGCGCCGCGGCCATCATGAAATTCGAAAATTTCTTCCCACGCGCCGCATCGGTGATCGCGGTAACGTCCTTGGTGAGCTGGACGGCATCGAGGAACCGCGGAACAGGCGCCCATTCCTTGGTCTCCTTGTTAATCATCAGCGCGGTGCCCACGCCGCAATTGGGGTGGCAGCCGCAGGAGAGCGAGCCCCACTGCGACTCGTTGCCTTTGACCATATCCGCAAACCCGGCAAACGTGCTGACGAACGAAATGGGGAACCAGTCGCGCGTGGGCTCGACTTTGCCAACCTGCTTGCTGACGTCCTTCGCGAGGTGCGACAGCGTATAACGCTGTCGGAGACGGCGCTCGGGAGTGATATCTTCGTCGCGGCCGGTGAAAGAGACCGGTTGGAAGCTCACGAAAGCAATCTTCTTGGGATTCTCCATCGCGAACTTGACCACGGACCCGACCTGGTCGTTATTCACGTTGTTAACGATGGTGACGACCAGCACGATTTCGATGCCCGCTTCGTGCATGTTCTCGATGGCCCGCAGCTTCACGTCAAACAGGTTGCCGATCTGGCGGTGGCTGTTGGCGTCATTGCCGATGCCGTCGAACTGCAGATAGGCGTAACGCATACCCGCTTCGAAGGCTTTCTTGCAGAATTCCTTGCTCTTGGCGAATTCGATGCCGTTAGTGGCGGCCTGGACACTGTTGTACCCGATCTTGCGCGCGTAGGCGACCGCGTCGAGGAAGAGCGGGCTCATGGTCGGCTCGCCGCCCGAGAACTGCACCGACATCTGGCGGCGCGGCTTGATCTTCAGGGCATTATCCAGAATTTCCTTAACCTCTTCCCAGCCCAGTTCGTGTACGTATCCGACCTGGTTCGCATCCATGAAGCAGGGGTCGCACATCATATTGCAGCGGTTGGTGAGGTCGACGGTAAGCACGGACCCACGGCCATAGCGAACTGTCGAAGAGCCGTGTTTATGGAGATCTTCGTCGTTGTGCGCCGGAATATCACGCCCAGGAAACTGTTTTTCGATCCAGTCGAGAAATTTGGCATCAATCGCCATCATGTCCTCATAGTGGCCGTGGATCGGGCAATCCTTGATCATCCAAATCTGATTGTCGCGCTCGATGATCTGCGCCTTGATTTCGCCGACTTTCTCATGCATCAGATCCCGCCAGTCTTTCTTGCCGGCGATGATCGCTTCACGCGCCTCTTTGACGCATGCAGGGCACAAGGAATCGGTCTGCCGCGGGAAACCTAGCGTCGGCTTGGTCTTCTCCCAGGACTTGAGCAGCGGCTTGTCAGACCACTGCGGAGTCACGGAGGGGTTCGGATTGCGCTTGTTGAAATACTGTATGGTATTAAATGTGGCGGCAGCCGTTTTGCACAGCGCCCAGTCGAACGTTCTCAGGATCTGCGTCCCCACACGATTCGGCATAAAACTCTAGCCTCGCTTTCAAAAGTTGAAGCCCAACTGCACATTAAATTGGATGAAAACCGAGCCCTTTACTGCCCCCCGGGCTCCACTTACCGTACCACTTGTCATGGGTACGTCCAATAAGTCTTTGTACTCGTATAGTTTGAAGGTAACGGGGGGAGGAATCCAGCGGGAACCGTCGAACGGTCGAATTGGGGGGTTGAACGGTCACCAGGTGCAGCGAGCGGTAGCCGGAGAGGGGGTTAGTTCTAGAGCAAACGGGCTATAAGTTTGGCCCCTTTGGGAAATGGGGTGGCCCGTTTGTGAAGAACCTTGTCGGCGGCCTACTCGTTCAGAGTGGGGCGGATGACCGCAATCACAAAATGGGCAAAGTGCGAAGCGCCCTCATCCAGTTGCAGCCAGCGAACAACGCAGTGATCGGCAAGATATTTTGTGACCCGCGCTTCCGGGATGCCCAGGTGCTCGGCAAGTTGCGGCTTGATGGAATCCGCACCTCGGCGGCTGGATCCGCCGCGCAGGAGATTCCCAACGGCGATGCGCAAGGTCTGACACGCTTCGACGTAGTAATAGCTCGTCAGGTCGGAATCGGTCAGAACAAATACACCGGGGCCCACGGGCGCGTGGTCAGCCTCGCCAAGTTTTACCGGAGGACAGGTAAGCAGCCGGCGAAGCTGCATTTCAAGGAGTGACAAACGGGAAGAGAGACCGGGGTCGCCGGAACGGCCTCGCACGCTCGCGCCGGCGGGATCGCCGAGCGGTTCGAGAGGCAAAGTTGGCATCGAGCGGCTATCGGCGACACGCGGTGGCCGAGGCTCGGCTGGCTCGGCAAGCTCTCTTGACGGAAGAGTTTTCTCAGATTCCGCAGATTGCGAAACTTTCGTTGCCGAACCGGGGATCAGTGTAGAAGCACCCTTCGGAGCTCCGGCTTTTCGGTGATTGCGTCCTCCTCGACGTCCCCTGCGGCGGCGCTTTCTGTCGGGCGTGGCTGCGGATTCGCCAGCGGAGGATGCGGGGGCGTCTTGGGCCGGATCTCCGGCGGGGACTAGCGCGGATTCCTCGGCGACTGAGTTCTCTTCCTGAATGTGCAGTGTAGGGAGAGGCAGAGCAAATGTAGTATCGCCGGCGTCTTGGGACGCGCTCATTGCGGACAGCTCGCCACCGAGTCTGACCGCCGCTTCTTGTGCTTTCGTTTTCCAGTCAGCTCTGCGGAAACGTTCGGCGGCAGCCAGATACCATTTCGCGGCTTCTAAATTTTGACCCGCGGTCTCGAAATAGCGCGCGAGTTCGAAGGCCACCATGGCATCGCGTGTTTTCTCATACAAATTCGTGAGCTGCCCGACGGGGTCCTTGCCGCCGCGGGCCCGGCGAATCCGGGCAGTGATCTGTTTCCAGTCGGCCATCTGTTGGCTTGCATTGTAGCAGCGGAATCGTGGAACAGCCAGCGTGGGCCTGCGAGCAAGGTTAGTGGCATTCTCGCGCACAAACGCGATTCGTTATTGACGCCAACAAATGCCGTGAGTATTCTTCAGGAAGCCCTCTCGGAGAGTGTAATGGCGCGTTCGCGCGAAGCTGTCGTTCTATTTTTAACTTCCTGTTTATTGATGACACCGGCTTGGGGGGCTTCCGTAAATTCAATTGGCACGGTTGTTGCGTCGGACCGGGCGAGTCTTGGAAGTGCGGGAGCTGCAGTCGGCACGACGATTTTTCCAGGCGATAAGTTGATAACCGCCGAGGCCGGCAGTGTGCAATTACGAGCCGGGGCTGCCCGATTCCAGCTTGCCGCGTCCTCCATAGCCACAATGGGCGAATCGGAAGGGATGCCTCTGGCAACGTTGACCCGGGGGTCCGCCACTTTCTCCACGGCCAATGCAAGAGCGTTTGCCTTGAACGCGTGGACGGCCGTAATCAAGCCGAAGTCCGACGAACCGACGATCGGGCAACTAACCATCCTCGCCGAGAAACAGTTACTGGTGAAATGCATGCGAGGCACGCTGACGATAACAGTTGGCGACGATTCGCGCGTGATTCCGGAAGGAAGCGCCTATCGTGTCTTCCTGGATCCATCGGAAGCGGAGCCAGCTCAGAGCCAGCCCCCGCCTATGGGAGCAGGCGGTAAGGGCCTGGGTCGGCCGCCGCTGGCGGCGGCGAAAAACAGATTCATCTGGGTCGCCAGCGGCGCAGTCGCTATCGTGACGATCCTTGCGGTACAAGAGGCTCTTGAGAGCCCCGATCGTCCGTAATTCTTTCCACCTCTTTGTTCAAATCGTGGCGATAACTTCCATTTCCACCAGCGCATCCTTGGGCAGTCGCGCCACTTCTACGGTCGAGCGAGCCGGGGGCGCGGCGGAAAAATAGCGGGCATATGTCTCGTTCATCGTCGCGAAGTCGCTCATGTTCTTCAGAAATACCGTCGTCTTGATCACGTGGCTCAATTTGCTTCCCGCAGCCTCGACGATCCCCTTGACGTTTTCGAGTGTCCGTTCCGTTTGGGCTCGAATATCCCCGGGGACGAATTCATTCGTCTTTGGATCAATGGATATTTGTCCGGAAACGAACAGAAGTCCATTGACTTTGATAGCCTGGGAATAAGGACCGATCGGTTTCGGACCGCGGTCTGACAGAACGACTTCTTTCATGGCATGGTCTCCTTGGATGTGATTGCGATAGAATCCGAAGCAACATCGTAGCGTGCGCGAAATTCTTCAGGCACTCCAGAACGCTTCATCCAGATTCTCTCGAACTCAGCGACGTTTTGATGAGTCTCCTGTTCGAACGCGGCGATGAGATCGCTTAAATTGAAGCCGCGGCCCTGACGAGCGGAAAGCATATGGTTGATCGCGCGTTGGAATATCTCCCGCCCGTAGCGGTCCTGCAGAGCAAAGAAGAAAAGGTAGCTCTTTGCGCGTAGGACACTTGGGTTCTCCACCTTGTCCGCGGAGGCCTCCTTGGGAATCATACGCAAGGCCCGGCGAATCGTTTCGACGCGATACGAAGGTCCCTCAATAGCTTCCCTTCCGAGCGCGGAGGCAAACGCCGGCAACGCCGATAACGGCGGTTGCTGCTCGTAGAAGCCGGGATTCTGCCCATAGCCCAGCCAACTCGCCGCCAGCGAAGGCGCCGCTGCGGCAAGCTTTGGGGCCCCGCCGCTCAATTCGATCAGCAAGGTATCTGCCGAGACGAGCTCCGACGTGACGGCTCCAGGTTCCGCGTTCAAGAGAGCGGAGTAAGAAGAGGCCGTAGCGGTAAAACATCCGGCAGGTTCGGGACATTCCACCAGCCAGAACGATTGCGCGTTGTTGCCACGGTTGCCGAATGCCGCATCGTAAGCTTTCACCGTACGGACCAGGGCATCCGTCGGCTGATGCAAAGCAGCAGATTCTTCGGCTGTGCGGGTCCACAAAAAGACTTTTTCCGCCCCCGCGTCGACAGACGCCTCTTTATAACGGCCGGCGACGACAAATGGATAACGATCCTCGGGATGCTGAACGGCAGTCGCGGTCAGTTCGCCGCCGCGGCGCGCAATCTTTGGGGAGCTCCCGCTGGTATGCACGAGGAATCCATCGGGCACGTGCACCACGAGGCGCCACTCCTTAGGAGGCACTCCTCCCGTGGGAAACAAGCCCTGCGAAGGAAGCAGTTCCGGGGCCCATCCCGCCGACGGAAGAAAAAACGCGTCGTCTGCAAAACTGATGTCGGTCTCTCCCGCGGCGGGCTTGTTGAGCTCTGCGGACAGATGCAGAGTGTGACGCTCCATGACCTTCCAACGCTGGGAAAGTTCTAAGAGGGTGTTCCGAGGATTCGCGGGATCATTCTGTTCGACGATGGCAGCGCCATCCCAAGTGGCATGCGAATCAGTAATACGAAAGCGCCGGCGGCCGGGCAATCGCAATTCCAGGGAGGCAAGCGGCTGGTCGCCCGTGTTGCGGAGGCGGTATTCCGAATCCATGTGAATTCGCGGTTCGGGCCCCGATTCAAATTGCACGCGGATTTCCTGTGTCTCGATTGTGTAACCGGGCCCCAGCGCGGAGGCACAGGAAGCCGCGCAAGCCCCTGCGACGATTGACAGGAGAGTAAGCAGTAGTCGACGATGCGGCAAGGGCGGCAAAACGACTCGATTGTAACGAGGGAAATCCGAAGAAGCAAAAGCGATGAGGGGCAAACCGGGCCGTTCGGCAGACCTGAACCTTAGCGGGGCTTACGGCCCCGAACGCGGACGAAGGAAGTATTCGCGTGATTGCGCGCGTTTTCGCGCTCTCGAATCTCCTTTTTGGCTTGTTCGTCCGTCATGCCTGCATTGATGCGGTCGACGATTTGGCGTTCTGTCAAGCCGGTGTTCTTGAGCTCCGAAATCTCGGCACTAGCCATGACCGGCTGGCCTTTCAAATGGCGGCGCAGAACCAGCTGAACGGTAGCGTTCGAAAGCCCGATGAGCTTCAACGTGACTGCATCCAGGCTGATGGAATCAAGCTTGTCGGCGTGCGCGAACTCCAGGATTTGAGGCTCCGTGAATCCAGCGCCCGCGAGGTTGGCCGCGGAATCCGCACTTGTAAAGAGCCGCTTGTGCTCATGCGCGCTGCTGACAATCTCGACGCAAGTGTCGTCGCTTATCCCCGCGCGCTTTAGCTTAACTACCTGCGCGACTTCCTGATCGGATACGTTGAGCCCCTTGAGTTGCTCAATCGCACTCGACCACATACCCGCTTGGTCCAGCGGACGGTAGTCCGTGAGTGGATGCCGGTTGCAGCCCACCACCAGGAGAACACACACACCGAGAAGCAATCGTTCGTACCGCATACTTCAATTGTAAGGCGCGGGAAGCAGTAATCGGCGGCATGTGCTTGGGTGATACCCGGCAGAAAGTACAGGTAACCCGGATACCCGGCCGCGCACGCATTGCAAGCTGATGGTCTCGATAAAATGCGCCGCTGGTTGTTTCCGTGTCACTACAATCTCGGCTTCAGGCTCTCAACCGCGGGAGCTCAACTCTCTCGCTAAACCTGATAGACACGTTCCACGCCAAATACACCGGAAATCTTTCGAATATTGACGAGGATGGTTTCGAGTTGTCGCCGGTCGACGATTTCCAGGCTCGCCTCGATGCGGGCATTTTGCCGGTCAGGCCGGCTTTCCAAACTCCGGATATTGGACCCTGCCCCACTGATAACCGCCGTGATTTCCGCGAGGAGCCCGGCGCGGTCTTTCCCACGAATCGACAGTTGAACCGGAAAAGTGGCGGCATTCCCGCTTCCCCACTCCACGGCGATTCGCCTTTCGGTCTGATACATCAAATTCTGAACGTTTGGACAGGCGCGCGTGTGCACCGCGACTCCCCGGCCGCGCGTGATGTAGCCCACGATGTCATCCCCGGGAATTGGATTGCAGCACTTGGCTCGGTAAACAAGCAGATCGTCATGACCTTTGACGATGAGTGGCGCTTCGCCGAAGCCCAGCATGCGCTTCACGGTTTTTACCAGCGTGGGCTTCGAATCTTCCGTTTCCCGTTCCGCGGGCTTCTCCGGCTCGCCAAGCAGGCGCCCGAGCACCTGCCGGGCGGAGTACTTCCCAAATCCGACTGCTGCGTAGAGATCCTCCAGTTTCGAAAGTCCGTAGTCGGCTATCAGTTTGTTCCAATCCGCTTGGGGGATTTTCTTCAAGCCTCGCGCGAAGTGCCGGGACTCCTTTTCCAGCAGCTTCTTTCCCATCTCCGTGGCTTCTTCCCTTTCATGCAGGTTGATCCATTGGCGAATCTTGCTGCGCGCATGCGACGACTTGACAAAACTGAGCCAGTCACGGCTCGGCGTGTGATTCTTTTGCGTGAGGATTTCGACCACGTCCCCACTCACAATCTCATGCCGCAATGACACCATCTGCCCGTTCACTTTCGCTCCCACACATTGGTGGCCGACTTCCGTGTGCACGGAATAGGCGAAATCTACGGGAGTCGCCCCTCGTGGCATCTCGAGAACCCGCCCCTTGGGCGTGAACGCATACACTTCGACGGGCGCCAGGTCTACTTTCAGTGTGGAAAGAAACTCACCGGGTTCCTGAAGCTCCTGCGACCATTCGATCAGTTGCCGCATCCAGGCTATCCGCTGATCGTCATCCCCGGACGCCGGTTTGCCGCCCTTATATTTCCAATGCGCGGCCACTCCCTCCTCCGCGATGCGATGCATCTCCTGGGTCCGGATCTGCACTTCAAAAGGCTGCCCGCCGTGCAGAACGGTTGTGTGAAGGGATTGGTAAAGGTTGGGTCGCGGCATGGCGATGTAATCTTTAAAACGGCCCGGAACCGGCCGCCAAATATGGTGCATCACACCGAGTGCCGCGTAACAATTCCGCTCCGTGTCCGTGATCACGCGAACAGCGAGCAGGTCATAGACCTGCTCGAGGCTGCTTTGCTGCCGCAGAATCTTGCCGTGGAGCGAATAGAGGCCCTTGACTCTTGCTTCCAATTCCGCGGGTATGCCGCTCTCCACCAGCTTCGTGCGAATCGTCCCTTGAACCTCCTCAAGGAATCTCTGATGCACGGGGCTCTTATCCGAGACCTCTTTCTGAAGCGCGAGGAAAGACTCCGGCTCCAAGAACCGGAAGGCCAGATCTTCGAGCTCGCCGCGAATAACGCTCATTCCAAGTCGATGGGCGATCGGAGCGTAAATATCCAGTGTTTCTCGCGAAATTCGCTGCTGCTTTTCAGCCGCAAGGTATTCCAGCGTCCTCATGTTGTGCAGCCGGTCGGCCAGCTTTACAAGGACGACGCGCACGTCGTTGACCATCGCCAGCAGCATTTTGCGGACGTTTTCCGCCTGCCGCGTTTCCGGCGCTGTCATGTTCAGGCGGCTGATTTTAGTGACGCCTTCAACCAACCGGGCAACGTCCGGTCCAAAACGTTCCTCGATGCGCGCCACTGGGTATTCGGTGTCTTCGATGGCATCGTGAAGGAGTGCTGCGGTGAGCGTGGTCGCGTCCATGCGCATGTCCGCGAGAATGTGCGCAACCTCAAGCAGGTGCGAGATATAAAGATCGCCCGAACTGCGAAACTGGTCCCGGTGCCGTTCCGAAGCAATCTCGTACGCGCGGCGAACAACCCAGGGGTCTTCCGAAGGTCGGTTCTTGCGGAGTTTTTCGAGCAGTTCCTCGAAGCGAACCTCCAGTTGCCGGATGGCGCGGTCGCGCTGGAAGCTCAACGGAACATTGCTTGGAGACTGCATAATCTAGTTTACGCCCAAAAAGATTTGGGCGCGAGCCGATGGCACGGCCCCGCGCGCAGAAGAACGGCCCCTCAAAGGGAAGGACGCCTTTGCAGGCGCCCTTGTCCGTAAATCTTGATTTACCTTCGCCGGGGAGGCGATGCCGCTAGGATGATTGTTGCTGCTCCAGGCGCTTTTGCTTGATCTCCTTGATTTTGTCCAGCAAATCGTCCGCCTGCTTCTGCAACGAAGCGCGCTCATCCGCGCTCTCAACCATGTCCGCCTTGCGGCGATAGAGGAGTCCCAGGTAAGCCATCGCGTCGTCGTAATCCGGACGGAGTGAAATTGCCTTTTGGAGGTCTCCAATACCCTCTTCCACAAGCTGCCCGTACTTCGAGGCATACTCGGTGCGCAGGGCAGCCGGAAGCGGATCCGCTTCCTTAACCTGCTTTTTTATGTTGTTCTTGTTGTAGTCCAGCCGCATTTCGCCGTTGCCGCGGAATGCCAGCGTCCAATCAATCACGCCGATCCAGTAATATGGCTCGGGATCATCTGGTTTTATCTGAATGTGCCGCTGATGGTATGTCTTCGATTCCTCAAACCCTTTCGTATCCACCGGCGGAGTCCCGGCCATCTGAAACAGCAGCGAGCCGATGCCGTCAATGGCGCTTAGATTGTTCTGGTCAATGTCCAGAATTTCCTTGAACTCCTTTATTGCCTGCTCGCCGCGGGCTTTGTTTTCGGGGGAGGGAGCGCCGGGGATATACAAGCTGGCATAGGCAGTGGCCAGATAAACGCGTGCGTTCATCAAGGATGGATCCGCTTCCTTGGCGCGCTTGAAATCCTCGATGGCCGCGTCAGACTGGCCTGCTTTGAAAGCTGCGACGCCCTTGTTCAACAGGTCGCGAGCCTTGAGCTTGTTGCAGCCCGAAACTCCAAAGGTTAGGATTAAAAGCGCTGTCAGCGAAGCTGTCCGGCGAACGGTACGAACTGACTCATAGGTCATCGAAGCATCCATCCCAGCTAGATTTCAGGTCCGCCCTGCGAGGGGCAAATCTACACTATTTACTGCGCGATTGCGAGTTCCCCGGTCATAAGCCCAACCGTTGTTATTCCCGAACCACGCATCTCATCAATTGCATGGGCAATTACGCCAAACTCGAGTGAGCCCTCACCGCGGACAAAGGCAATTCGGCCTACCCGCGGCTTGAAAATTTCCTTGAGCCGGGGCTGGAGTTCTTGCCATTGCACCGGATCCTGGTTGATACGAAGCGTGCCGTCGGCGAGCACTTGCACCACGATGGTATCGGGCGGGGCCTCCACCGTGATCTCGCTCTTCTGAGGCAAATCCACCGGAAGGCCAAACACAACCTCCGGACGAACTGCCATGAAGATGACTAATAGCACCAGCAGAATATCGATCAGCGGAACCACATTTATTTCCGAGATAGTTCCGAACTTTCGACCACCAAGCGATATTCCCATGAGCCACCTCGCGCTCCGCAATGTTCTCTGCGAGGAGGCCTCTCACACCCTGCGCCAGCCGGAGAGCGGCCGCCGCCAATTCCAAGACGTATCCCTACTGCCCGGCCTCGAGCTTGGCCGTGATCAACCCGACTTTGTCGATTCCCGCCCCGCGCATGATGTCAATGGCACGGGCTACTTCCATGAACAGAACATCGTTGTCGCCCTTGACGAAAGCGATCTTCTCGGCGCGCTCTTTGAAAATCGTTTCCAGACGAGGTCCCAGACCTTCCCAGTTGGTGTCCTCGTTGTTGATCTTCAGCTTATTGTTCGAAAGCACTTGGACCACCACGGTCTTGTTCTCCAGCTCCTGATTCTCCTGCTTGTTCGGATTCGGCTGAGGTACCAGCGCGTCCAGTCCGTGCGGAGTAAGCGGAGTGATGACCATAAAGATGATGAGCAGCACAAGCAAAATGTCGATGAGCGGGACGACGTTCATCTCCGCCATCGCACCGCCTTTGTTTTCTCCAACCTGCATTCCCATTGAGAATCTCCTGTCAGCCTGCGGTTCGCGAGCCTTGCAGGCCATCAAGCCGCGCTGGGTGGGATCCGGCGCGGCCCTTGTAACTCAGCAAACGAATGGTGCGGAAGCTGCCCCTCGTCCCTGCCGGACACTCTCCCTCGGGCTTCAATCAGCCGATGGAGCGGTGGCCGGAGGCGGAGGCGGCGTCCTGCGTTGTTGTTCATTCTGCTCGGTCAAGAGGCCGAGCTGGTCGACTCCGGCGGAGCGGATTTCGTCCACCACCGCCACTACGTCGCCATACTTGGCTCGAGCGTCGCTCTTTACGTAGACGGTTTTATCGAGACGAGCCGAGATCATATCCTTGATCTGCCCGGTTATATCATCCTTGCTGATCTTGGTATTCTTCAGGTAGATGGTTCCGTCTCGAGTAACCGCCACGATAATCGCGTCATCTTTATCTGCTTCCTGCATTTCGTGCGCATTGTTCACTCTGGCCATATCCACCGGGAGGGTCTTCTGCAACATCGGGGTGACCACCATGAAAATGATCAGCAGGACGAGCATGATGTCCGCCATCGGGATGACGTTTGGCGACGACATCTGACTTCCGACTTTTGGTTTGTACCCCATGGGTTACCTTATTTCTTCGCGCCGCGACGCAAAATGAAGTAGTTGATCAACTCCATCGAAGAGTTGTCCATTTCCACGTCGAAAGCCTCGACTTTGTTGGTGAAGTAATTGTAAGCCCACACGGCAGGCACGGCCACGAGAAGGCCGAGAGCCGTGGTGACCAAAGCTTCAGCGATACCGCCGGCAACCGCGGATAGGCCTGTCGCCTTGCTTTGCTCGATGCCTTTGAAGGCGTTCAAAATGCCGACGACCGTGCCAAACAACCCGACGAAGGGAGCTGTCGAGCCGATAGTAGCCAGCGCCGAGAGGCCCCGCTTCATTTCCGCGTGCACGATCGCCACCGAGCGCTCCAGACCGCGCTTGGCCGCTTCAATCACATCGGAGTCGGTAACTTGCTGCGAAGCCGACTGGAATTCAGAAAGGCCGGTCGCCACGACTTTGGCGATGTGGCTTTTCTTGTTCCGTTCCGCAATCGCAATCGCTTCGTCCAGTTTGCCCTCCTTGAGGGCGCCGGCAACCTGCTGCACGAAAACACGCGACTGCTTGCGGGCCGCGCTGTACATCAGGGCGCGGTCAATCATTACGCCGAAAGAATAGATCGAGAGAATGAAAAGGATCGCGACTACGATCCGGGGAAGGGTGCTCATCGAAGACCACATGCTTCTGAGATCCCAGGAAGTGGCCTGAGACTGCAGGAACAGGGCCGCGTTCACATACAGGGTCGCTACCATTCGTTTTGCTCCTTAGTTCTGATGACTCAGGGTCTCCCCGAGTCAGCGCGAGAGTTTGCCAAGCTTGCCGCCCGGTCCAGCGCGCCTGTCCCACGACCGGCACGCCGGGCCGCTTACTGGTTCAGAGAGAAAATCACGTCGATCGTCGTGTCAACTTCCACCGGCTCGCCATTCAGCAGCGTCGGCCGGTACCTCCACTGCTTCACTGCGTCAAGCGCGGATTGTACGAGCAGTGGATGCCCGGATATGACTTCGAGTTGCTGCACCGATCCATTTTTCCCGATGATCGCGTGCAGACGCACCGTTCCGGAAATCCGTGTCTGCCGCGCCAGCGGCGGGTAGACAGGCTGCACCCGGTTCACCAGCATGGCTGCGGTCACGTTGCCGCCCTGGCGGATGCGCGTCTGCGTAGGCTTCGGCGGTGGTGGAGCTCCACCCATTCCTCCGATGACTCCGCCAATCACGCCGCCCATCGAACCGCCGGGCACGCCACCGGGCACGCCGCCTTGTACACCGGCGTCCATATCTGGCGCATCTTCTTTAATAATCTTTACGTCTTTCGGAATAGCCTTCGGCTGCACCAGCTTCCCGGCGTCCATCAGGTGGACTTGCGGCTTGACGTGCACGACGGCCGTTGGGGGCGGTGGTGGCGGGGGCGGAGGCGGCGGGGGAGGAGCAGTCAGCATCGTGGCTGAGAAGCTCTTCGGCAGCGCGTCGGTGTAAATCAACGGAATGAGGATGAGGATAGTGACGAGAATGGCTTGCAGAAGCAGCGAAAGCGCGACGGTCCAGGGCTTGTTCGTCCGCTTCGTCTTCCCTGAAAGCACCATATCTTCAAACATAAAAACTACCTCCTCCCAGAAGGAGCAAGACGTCCGGGGACGCCTTCGCTTCCGCGGGGTTTGTTGCCGGCTGCGGGTCCGGTGCCAACCGCAACGCCCTGGCCGCGCCAGTGATTCCACGCGACCACGAGCGGTGCAGCAATACCAAAACTGGAGTACGTTCCTACCACAATCCCCACCACCAGGGCAAAGGAGAAAGCACGAAGCACCTGGCCGCCCATCAGGAACAGGACGAGCACCGTGAGGAAGGTCAATCCGCTGGTCAGAATTGTCCGGGACAGCGTCTGGTTAATCGACTTGTTGACGACCTCTGGAAAAGGTTGACGCCGCAACAGACGATTGTTCTCGCGGATGCGGTCGAAAATGACGATCGTATCATTCATCGAATATCCAACCAGAGTAAGAAGAGCCGCGATAACCGTCAGCGAAATCTCGAAATGCAGAAGCGAGAAAAATCCCAGTGTGATCAAGACGTCATGAAACACTGCCAGGACCGCGGCGGCCCCGTAAACCAGCTCGAATCGAAAGGCAATATATACCAGCATGCCGCCCAAAGCATAGAGCGTAACGTAGATTGCCTGGCGCCGAAGCTCCCCGCCCACTTTGGGGCCCACGATCTCCACTCCTCGAATGGCAAACGAACCGAGCGCATAATTCGCTTTCAGCGCGGAAACCACCGCGGGAGTGACTCCAGCCGCGTTCTTGAGATCATCGAAATTTGTCAGAACACCTCGGTCATTCGTGTCCCGGTAATCCAGAATCTTTTTCGCAAGCTGCTGGTACCGGTCTCCCGCATTGGTCGAGAGCAGCAGCGGATCGCGCTGGGTCAGGAACGCGGCCAGCGTCGATGGCGTGGCGGCGTTAAAATCAGGCTGCGAGGAATTAGCCACTCCATAGATCGCATTCAGTGCAGTGAGGACTCTGGTCTTGCTGGCCTCGCCCGCTTCATCACCTTCGCTTTTTTGCTCGACGAAAATCAGCACTTCATTCGAGTTCGAGGTGGCTATGTCGCTCACTGTCTGGATTTCGCTGTTCCCGAGGCCTTGCGCCGTCAGTCCGCTGCGTATCTTGTCGATATTGGGTGTTTGCGCGAACCTCACGTCCACGTTGGTGCCGCCCTTGAAATCGATGCTGTAGGGTAATCCCCCGCCTGCAGGGCCCCCTTTAAGGAAGATGGCCGTCCAGCCGGCAATCAGGAGAATTGCGCTAAGGGCATAGAAATACTTGGCTTTGCCCATCCAGTCGATATTGGGCTCTTTGAATAGCTCGATCATTCGGCCTATACTTCCCTTTCTTAGACACCGGACTTCAGGCGTTTGTGCCCATCGCCTCCCCGTTCAGCTTGGAGGCTCTCGACAGAGAGGGCAATCACTCTCTCGTCCCGACCTGACAAATCTTTGGCCCTATGCGTCCTAGTACAGCCCAGCATCGGAACAGCCTAGATGCTAAGCTCGCCCTGCCTGTCCATCTTGGCCAGGTGATAATGGAATATCGCCTTAGAGATATAGATGGCTGTAAAAACGTTTGCGATCAAACCTATGGTCAAGGTGATGGCAAATCCGCGAATCGGTCCTGTGCCGAAAAGAAATAGAAAAAATGCGGAGACCACGGTCGTCACGTGCGTATCGATGATGGTGAGGAAGGCCTTATCGAAACCAGCCTCGACCGCTGACGCCGCTGATTTGCCATTGCGAAGTTCTTCCCGTATGCGTTCGAACACCAGAACGTTCGAATCCACGCCCATGCCGATAGTCAAGATGACGCCGGCGATTCCCGGCAAGGTCAACACAGCTCCGAAAAAGGCGAGCGCTGCCAGCAGGATCACCAGGTTAAGGATCAGCGCCAGGACCGCGTTGGCGCCGGACACGCGGTAATAAACCAGCATGAATAGCATCACCACAACCAAGCTAAGCACGGAAGCTTGCACGCCGTGGCGAATCGAATCGGCGCCAAGTGACGGCCCAACGGTTCGCTCTTCCAGGTACTTGATCGATGCCGGGAGCGCACCCGCGCGCAGCACCAATGCGAGATCGTGTGCCGAGTCCTGACTGAAATTGCCTTCAATCATGCCGGAATCATCGATACGCCCGTTGATTACAGGCGCCGAATAAACTCGATGGTCCAGTACGATGGCCATCTGGTTGCCAATGTTCTGCTGCGTGAACGGGCCAAACCGCCTTGCGGCTTCGGCGGAAAGCGTAAAGTCAACGACCCATTGTCCGGGATTGTTGGTGTTTCGATTTTCTGTGGCGCTGCGCAGGTCGCGGCCAGTCACTACGGCCGAACGCGACAAGATATACCATCCCTCACCCTGGGGCGGGGCACCTGAAGCGGTGCGAGATTCCGCCCGCCCGGGGACCAGCTCAGTACCGGGTGGCAATACGCCTCCGTGCTTGCTCAAAGCGTCCGTTTCCGAACTGTATACAGTGGGATCCTCGACTTTTCGCAATTCAAGCTGACCGCCAGCCTGGATTACTTCCTTCGCGCGCGCGGGATCGCCTTCTCCCGGGAGTTGCACGAGAATTTCATTATTATTTTGCCCGCCGCGAAGCTGAATTGTCGGCTCGGTCAAGCCGAGAGCATTGATGCGCCTCTCGATGGTCTCGAGCGATTGCGTCATCGTCGTTTCTTGAATTTGGGCGATGGCGCCCGCCGTCACCGAGAGTGTGTACCCACTCGGATCTCCGGCGGTGGGCGACATGTTCCATACATTTCCGAACTGCTGGTTGACGTAGTCGCGAAATTCCGACAGCCGCGCTGAATCCACATTGCGAACCAGGATGTGCGTGTCGTCCACGCGCCGGACTTCGTCGTAGCGAATGTTCTTGCCGCGCAGCCAAGTCGTGACGCGATCGACCATCTGGTCGGTCTCTTGCGAAATAGCCTCTTGCACTTGTACTTGCAGCACGAGGTGCGTGCCGCCCTGCAGATCCAGCCCCAGCTTGATCTGGTGAGAGAAATTATCTTTCAGCTGCGCGACGGACGTGGGAAACGATGGCAGTCCCACCAGGCCGTAGATGCAGCCGAGAATGACGAGAACGATGAATACCGCTTTCCACTTCAGATTTGGGTTCATGGTCGGGAAGTTGAGCGCGCGATCCCGCGGCAGGCGGAATTATTTCGCATCTTCCGGTGCCTCCACCTGCGCAATCGCCGAACGCGCGATGCGTATTTTTACCTGGTCGGCGATTTTGAGGATCACCGTCTCGCCGTCAATGCCGTTGATGGTTCCGTAGATGCCGCTGTTGGTCACGATTTTGTCGCCCGTTTTGAGCGCGGCGATCATCGCCTGCATCTTTTTGCGCTGCCGCTGCTGCGGCAGTATGAGCATTACATAGAAGATGGCCATCACCACGACCATCATGACCAGCGGATTGCCGAGGAAGCTCGCCGGACCTGAAGACTGGAAGAAAATCGCCGCAAACATCGTCAAGTCGTGCCCCGTTCCTTTCGACAAATTCCAGCCGGCCCAGCCCCACGGAAGATGGTTTCAGCCCGGCGGGTCAATTTCCCCGCTCTCACTGCCCGCCGGATCCTCTGCTCGTGTAGCCGCGCAGGTCAGCCCCGGTCGAAACCGGGCCGCACAGGAAGAATCTCGGACGCTATTCCGGTCCAAGGTTCAGGCCGGGCTTACAGCATAGCGCGCGTGCATCTCAGATGAGAAATTCGCTAGATTCCCAAACTCGATAGCCTCGCGGATTTGCCTCATTAAGTCAAGGTAAAAGTGGACATTGTGGTGGGTGGCCAGGATAGCCGCCGTCAGTTCTCCGGCGGCGAAAAGATGACGAAGATATGCGCGCGTGTAACGCCGGCAAACGGAGCAGGAACAATTCGGATCGGGTGGCCGCGGGTCCGCTGCATACCGTGCGCTCTTGATGAGCACCCGGCCTTCGCTGGTGTACAGGCACGCATGCCGCGCGGCGCGCGTCGGAAGCACACAGTCCATCATGTCAATGCCGAGCGCGACGTAATCGGCGATTTGCTCGGGCTTGCCGACCCCCATCAAATAGCGCGGGCGGTCGCGCGGCAAGAGCGCGGTGACTTCAGCGGTCATTTCGCAGGTTAAGGAGTGCGGTTCGCCGACCGCGAGCCCGCCGACCGCATAACCGGGGAAATCCATCTCGAGCAGCTGACGCGCGCTCTCCCGTCTCAGATCCGCAAACGTCGCTCCCTGTACGATGCCGAATTGCCATTGCCCGAGTTCTCCATTCCGGCTCGCTTGCTCCCGGAAATATTTTCGCGCACGCCCAGCCCATTCCGTGGTGCGCTTCACGGCCGCTTCGGCTTTTTCGCGCGGCGCCGGGGTCTCAATGCACTCGTCGAAAACCATCGCAATGTCTGAGCCGAGGGCCAGCTGAATTTCGGCGGCTTTCTCGGGAGTAAGCATGTGCTCCGAACCGTCCAGATGCGAACGAAAGCGCACACCCTCATCCGTCACCTTGCGCAGTTCAGAAAGACTGAACACCTGGAACCCGCCCGAGTCTGTCAGAATCGCCCGCGGCCAGGACATGAATTTGTGCAAGCCGCCTAGTTTGCGCACCGCTTCGTGACCGGGACGCAAGTACAAATGGTAGGTATTTGCAAGGATGATTTCGGCGCCAAGCTCTTCCAGCGCCTCGTTCCTCAGGCCTTTTACTGTCGCCTGCGTGCCCACGGGCATGAAGAACGGCGTCTGCACCGCGCCGTGCGGCGTGCTCAGAACGCCCCGCCGCGCGCTCGTCGGATTCGTTGCAGTTACTTCAAACGAAAAATTCACCCTCTGAGTGTATCAGGAGAAAATCCACGCAACTGTCGTGAAGAAGAGATCGAGGCAAAAAAAGAATCCGAACGCAATGGCCAGAGACTTGCCGAGAGGCAATTTTTTAGGATCGGCCGCGGAAAAACCGAGGGCGACGAGAATCACAGCCCAGATTCCGAAGACGTCGACCGGGGTCAGGAGGGCCGTTTGCCAAATCGGCGCATCCGAGCCAAGAAAAACGGCGGGATTGGATGCAAGAAAATTTTCTGGATCAATCGCCGCGGGGTCTTTGAATAGCGTAACAGGAATGGCCAGCAACTCCCGCAATCCCAATGGCAAGTGAGCAAATGCAGCGATAGAGAAAGCCGTCGCGTAATTGGTGCGCGCGCCGCCAATCAGCCGGTAGAGTCCCCAGTAGATGAGAGAAGCAAACAGCAGGAGCAACGGCCAGCCAATCACTGCTCGAACGTAACGCGTGATTTTTGCCCGGCCGGCGGCTTGCTGATACACCGTCCGTTTCTGTTCGTCAGGCAGATTGTCAACCGCCCTGGAGGCAAATTTGCTTTTTGCGATCTGGTCCTTAGAAACCTCGACCCAATCGGCTTTTTGAACCAACGCGACGTTGAGCCCGAACCAGACCACAAAGAGAACGATCAGCGGGGCAACCCAACTTGGTTTCCGGACGATATCTGCGAATGTCGGCTTGGGGCTGAAAAACACACCGATCATCCGGCTAATCGCACTCATCTGCGGCTGCAACTCTGGTGCATCAGGAGAAACGGCCGTTGTTGTTGACATCGAAAAATCCTCCACCACGAGGTCGGAATAAACTCTCTGTTGTGGCACTACGCAGGGAGCCAACCAAAAATTTCAATGCGCGGATTCTAGCCCAACCGGGCCAGGTTGACACGACAAGATTTCCTGAATCGTGGGAATGAGTCGACCCCAGCGGCCTAAGACGATTTTCGCAGTTTAGCGCGTCGGCAATGCCGGGACCGCCGCGAGCAACTCCCGGGTGTACTCGTGAGCTGGGCGATGCAGCACTTGCGCCGCGCCGCCGACCTCGACAAACTTGCCCGCACCCATCCGGCCGCCGTGGGCGACTCCACCGTCAACGCACGGATATCCAATTAAACTCTCACGCTGCCATCTTAGTGCCGAATCAGAGAACGGGGAATGTGAAACTCCGGGATTCTGTCCTGGGGAGTGAGGATCCTCGATGTGGCTTTGTTCTATCGCTTGTCGAGTGGAATCACGAACTTCAAGGCCGTGTGCGTCGGAGAAAATCCCACCACCTTCACATCTTTCAGACCTGTCTTTCGACCGGCGCCAAGTACATCATTTTCCGTGATGCTCTTTTGCCCCTTGGGGTAAACAATCCAAAGCGCCGCGGCGCCCCGCAAGGACTTCGCAATCCTCACAACTTGCGAAAGCTCCTTCTTCAAATCGGCCATGAAGAAGACCGCATCTGCGTCGCCTGAGACTTTATCCCTGATAGTCGATCCCGTAAGCGCTTTGAGGTCATCCAGAAAATCAGCGTCGAATCCGCCAATCAAAACAACCTTCGCGCCAGGCTTGATCCCGAGTTTCTCAATCCTCGTTTTGGGATGAAGGATCTTCTCGCGCCACTTCTCCGCGGCTGATCCCAGCACGAATACCACCAAGCCGTTCGCAGTCTCGAGCCGTAATTCCCCGTCAGCTGCTTTGGCTGACTTGATCGAAGCAAACGGAATCTTCAATCGGAAGTCGCCGCGAAACAGCACCTCGTTCGATTCCAGCAGCGCCTTCCCCTCCGACACTTCCTTCCCAAATCGCGCCGTGCATCTTACTTCGCTCCCCATGCGACCCCGCTTTCGATCCCCGGCTCTAGCCGGACGTAAACAGATGTAAACCGCCCGCTTCTCCGCCCGCAAATCCGCGCGCCTACGATAGTAAGCTAGAGGGCTCCATGGCAACCGCCGTGACACACCGCGTCGACTGGAAGCTGATCTGGGCGCAGCGCGGCTTCCGCTATTTCTTCGTGGCCATGTTTGTCTCGCTCTTTGGCAGCGGCATGAACTTCGTCGGCGTCAGTTGGTACATCATGGCCAACACGCATTCCACCGTAAAAGTCAGCCTGCAGGTCATTGTCGTCACTCTGCCTGGCCTCTTCATTCCTTTTCTCGGCGGCGTGCTTATAGATCGTTTTGACCGCCGCTATCTCGGCGTTGTGCTTGACCTCGTTCGCGGCTTCTTCGTCCTCGCCACCTCTTACATCGCCTGGAGCGGCCATCTCCACCTCTGGCATCTCTATGCCATGACGCTCATCACCGGTATCGGCTCCGCGATGTACTGGGCTACCGTCAACGCCCTCGTGCAGGAAGTGATTCCCGCCAGTCAATTCACCGGTGCGAACGCCGCAGTCCTCATCGGTGTGCAAAGCGGCATGCTCCTCGCCGGCGCTTTTGTCGGCTTTATATACGACAGCGCCAGCATCGCGGGAATTCTCTGTATCGACGGCCTCACTTACTTCGTCTCCGCATTCTGTCTTTACAGCATTCGCCGCGGCTACGTCTCTCCGCGCGACCATCTGAAATATCCTCGCGAATACTCCGAGGCAACCGAAGCCACCGCGGAAGCTCTCGAAACGGGCGAAAATCCTGAAGTCGCGGAAGCCGGTCTCTCCCTAGCCGTCTACGCCGATCTCAAGGAGGGTTTTGCCTATCTCAAGACGCAACCGCTCGTCCGCTCTCTGGGTGTGACTCACTCGATCATGATGGCGGGCGTCGTCAGCGCAAACGTCGTTCTTGTGGCTCTTGCCAACGACATTCTGCACGCCGGCGCGCGCGGCCTCGGTTTTCTCGAAGCAGGCTGGGCCACCGGTGCGATCACCGGCGGCCTCATCGCCAGCCAGCTCCGCAGTTCCCTGCGCATGCCCCTCTATGTCGCCGCTTGCGCCGTTCTCGCCCTCGGCCACATGGCCACACCGTTCGTTGCCTTTCTCACCGGCGCCGTAAGCTTGCAAGTTCTCTTCGGGCTTTGTCGCGCCGTTGGGGGCGTCACCGCGCAGTCCGGACTCATGTCCATCGTCCCGCGCCACTTCATGGGCCGCACGCAATCCGCCATGGCCATTTTCACGACCTGCGTTCAGCTCGCCATGAGTTTTGCTCTTGGAATTGTTGCGCAGGGCGCGGGGATCGTTTCCGGTTATGCTCTGCTCGCCTTGCTTTATGCGGGCGCCACTCTCTCCGCCTCGCGCGCCCGCCAGCTTATGCGTTAGCTCTAGAAACGGGTTTCAGGTAGCGTGCGACACGGGCGTCGCAGGACCAGCGGGCGAAGACGCACTCGGCGGCAAGACGGCGTTCTGCCCCAGCAAGTCCACCGCAGCTTGATTTAGTTTCGCGCGCAGCTGGTAGCGTTCATTCGCGCGCGTGATATATCTCACCGCGATTTCCACTCCGCCCGCGACTGGCTTTACGTTGATGGCTGGCGCCGCGGTCAGTGTACGCGCAGTATCGCGCGACCGCGTGACGCTCTGCCATTCCTTCTCAGCCTGCTTCGCCGTTTCCGCGGTCGCTTCCTGCACTTTCTTCTGAATGGCGTCCACGATGGGATAAGGATCGCGCCCAGCAGGCAAGATCACTTGCAATTCATCCCAGAGCCACTGGCCCGAAGTCGAAAAATTGAAGTAGTGGCCTTCGATCGCAAAACTGTTTGTGAACGTCACGCGCCGCCCGGTGGGATGCCCGGAATCCGTCCAGTTCCCCGTTTCCAACAGCACGGTGTGAAACATGCCGAGCTCAACGACTTCTCCAGTTACCCCGTTGATTTCCACCCAATCGCCCATCCTGATTCCGTTTTTCCCCATCAGCACGAACCATCCGAGGAACCCGATGATGAAATCCTTCAAGGCCACGGTTAAGCCTGCGCCCGCGAGTCCGAGGAATGTTCCCAACTGGGTGGGGAGCCCGAAAATTACCAGCAGGATGAACAGCACTGCTACCACCTGGATGGAAACGCGTATTACGGTTCGCAACGTCTCCACCTGCCTGCGATCCAGTGCTGTCCGCCCGAGCAGCAGTTCCAGCCAGCTGTCGAAAAATAAGCCGATAAGGAGAATGCCGAGAATGATGAGGAAACCGATTAGCCCCCGGTGAATTACGGCTTTCTGTTGTTCGGCGACAACTCCGATCCACTTACCATAGTTTTCGGCGAGTTGTTTCTGATCGTCGATTCTCTTGTCGAACGACTCCAGCGTTTTCTGTTGAACTGCGCGCTTCTTCGTGGCCTTCACCAGCGCCGCCGATTCTTCGTGGCTCAGCGTTCCCTGCGCCCCGCCGCTTCCGGATTTCTGGGCCGTGTTGCCCTGTCCGCTGGCTTGTCCCGCATTGTTCTTTCTCGCATCGAGATCCGCGTCGAGCGCCTTGTGTCTCACCGAAAGCGAGGCCGCCTTTGATTCCGCCGCTTCTTTGGCCCGCCACAAGAGAAGCTGTTTTTGGTGCAGCGCCAGCCATTGGGAAAACCGGTTAATCAATCCGCGTTGTTCTGTCACGCTGCTCACGTTGACGCGCAGCGCATCCGTGGCTTCCGAGGACGCCTTGTGCTCCTGCATCATCGCCTCGATGCGGCTCTGCGGATCACCGCCGGCCCTCTCTAGATCCGCCTTGGCGTCATCCACTTCATCCTGATGCTCCTCTCGATGGGCCGTCGCAAGCACAAGTTGATCGTCCAGGTCGTCTTTCCTGGCACCCGTGGCCTTCGCATCCTCCGCCGTCAGCCGCGCAACCAGCGCGTTATCGGCATCCAAAGCATCTTCGGCATTTTTCAGTCGCGCTTGAATCTCTTTTGCTTGTGCGCTCAATACAGGCGGGTGCTCTTCTGCATCCCGCACCGCGGCGGCATACGCCAGGTCCATGTGATGGTCGGCAAGCCGAAGTGCTTCCTGCGCGAACGGCAGTTCCTCGGGGCTCGTCGGCATTTTCGCAAGCGCCTGCGCTGTCAAAAGCGGCGATTGATCTACGATCTGCGCCTGTGCCGAGGTGCCTCCGTTCCCGGCTTTGCCCCCGATCTGCTGTCCTGCGGGCTGCCCTGTGCGCAGCAGTCCATAGACGCTCGCCCCAATCAGCAGCACCAAAATAACGGTTAACGTCTTCTGTCTCGGTTTCATGCTTGTCCTACGGCTGGAACCTTGATTTTAATATGCTTCTCTAGTTCCACAAACAACTCCCTCGCAAATTCTCCCCAAGCGCCCTCACCACAACGGAACTTGCGAAGTGCCCGACACGGCAAACAACGTCGCGCGCTGCTTGCTGGGCCGGGTGCCGCCTCGTAAGCTGGACACGAGGATCTTCATGCAGGATTCAAGGCTACCCAAAAGCATATTCATCGTGCTCACCACTCTCGCGGCCATCTACTTTTGGTCGATTTACTCGCAGCTGCCGGACGTGGTCGCCTCCCACTTCAACGCTCGCGGCGTCGCCAACGGCTGGCAATCGAAGTCCGTTTTCTTTGCCTTCTTCGCCGGCGCTGTCGCCATTGCCGCGTTCTTGACCTTCGGAATTCCGGCCATCTTCTCCAAGATTCCCGTGAAACTCATCAATCTTCCTCACAAAGAATATTGGCTGGCCCCCGAGCGCAAGGCGGAATCTCTCGCTGTTCTGAGCCGGTCATTTGCCTGGTTCGGCTGTGCTGTCCTCGCGGTCGTCACCACCGCAGTCAACTACGCCATCGGCCGCAATCTTCATCCCGAGGTACATTGGGATACTCTCCTGCTCCTCTGCGTTCTCGGAGGCTTTCTTGTTTTCGCCATCTCCTCATCGGTCCGAATGCTCGCGCACTTCTCCCGCATCCCGCGCGGGGGCTCCACCCTTAAATAAAAAACGCCCCGACCGGCCGGGGCGTTTTGTTTATCGAATTTCGATTTTCCAGTCTTTCTACAAGTAATCCCTCGAAGGCCCTTCTAAAAATGCCCGCAGCTTTCTCGATCGCGAAGGATGCCGCAGCTTTCTCAACGCTTTCGCCTCAATCTGCCGGATGCGCTCGCGCGTCACCGCGAACGACTGGCCGACTTCTTCGAGCGTGTGCTCGCTCCCGTCATCCAATCCAAACCGCATCTTGATAACCTTCTCTTCTCTCGGCGTCAGCGTCTTCAACACCGAAGACGTCTGCTCCTTCAAATTCAGGTTGATTACCGCGTCGGACGGCGAAACCACGGCCTTGTCCTCGATGAAGTCCCCAAGATGCGAATCTTCTTCTTCGCCGATCGGCGTTTCCAGCGAAATCGGCTCCTGCGCGATCTTCAAAATTTTGCGCACCTTGGACACAGGAATGTCCATGCGCTTGGCAATCTCTTCCGAAGTCGGTTCGCGCCCCAGTTCCTGCACAAGCTGCCGGCTCGTCCGCACCAGCTTGTTGATCGTTTCGATCATGTGCACCGGAATACGAATGGTGCGTGCCTGGTCCGCAATCGCGCGGGTGATTGCCTGCCGGATCCACCACGTCGCGTACGTCGAAAACTTGTATCCGCGCCGCCATTCGAATTTGTCCACGGCCTTCATCAACCCGATGTTGCCTTCCTGAATCAAATCCAGAAACTGCAGTCCGCGGTTCGTATACTTCTTCGCAATCGAAACGACCAGCCGAAGGTTCGCCTCAATCAGTTCTTTTTTTGCCTGCTCGGCTTCCGCTTCTCCGCGGTGAATGAAGGTCAGCGTTCGCTTTAGCTCGGTCAACCCCACTTCGCTGGCCTCTTCGATATCCTTCAGCTCGGTGCGCCGCGTGCGCAATTCCTTCCGCGCTTCCGCCGCGACGTCTCCCTTTGCCGCGTCCACGCGCCGCTCCAGCCGGCCCGCTTCGCGTTCCAGCGACTGCAAGCGCTCCACCGTCCCGCGCATTTTGTCGATCAGCCGCTTTTTTTCGAATGGATTGAAATCGATCCCGCGAATTTCCACCGAAATTTCGACGCGCGTCCGCGCCACCGCCCACTTCGCCTTGATGTAAGACCGTTTCTTCGCCTTCGGCGTCTTATCCAGTTTCACCGCTTGCTTCAACGCCAGGTCATAGAGCTTCGCGATCTTGTCGATATACTTCAGCGTCTGCTTCGTCTTGTTCGCGATTTTTTCTTCGGTCAGCTCTTCGTCGTCAAACTGCACGATTTCCTTGATCGATCGCGCCCCTTTGCGCAAGTCGTCGCCAACCGCAATCAGTTCCTTGATCACGATCGGCGACCGCGTGATCGATTTCATCACTACAAGCTGTCCGCGCTCGATGCGCTTCGCGATCGTTACTTCGCCTTCGCGCGTGAGCAACGGGACCGTGCCCATCTCGCGCAAGTACATGCGCACCGGATCGTTCGTCTTTTCCAGCGAGCCGGGCGTTAAATCCAGGTCGCTCCCCCCCTCATCCGAGTGCACCTCGTCCTTGACGCCTGCTTCGTGCTCCCCGGACTCCGCCGACACTTCCACCGCGCGCGCGGCCTTCGCCGACGCTTGGTCCTCGTAAATCTCTATTCCATTCCGCTCGAATGTTGTGAGGAGGTCGTCGATCTCTTCCGAGGAATGCACTTCCGCCGGAAGCGAATCGTTCACTTCGTCGTAAAGCAGGTATCCGCGCTCTTTGCCGACGGCAATGAGCTGTTTTACCGCGTCATATTTCTCTTCAAGCCCCACTGCTGCCACGAATTCCTCCAAACTTCCACGCACAATCTCTGGAATCGCCGGTCATTGCCGGCAAAATTTTATGCAAGCGCGCAGGCAGCACGCCGCGCCGGCGCAGTCAACTCCTCTGCGGTCACCCGTTGAACTCTGGGGAAACCTCCCCACAGGCTCGTTCGTCTTTTTGTGAATTCGTCTATGATGCGCCGCGCTGAAAGTTTCCCGTTCGCCTTGTGCTCTGCCCGGTTCCCGCTCTTGAGAGTACGGTGCCCCGACTCTAAGTACATCTGTATAGATGCATTTAGGTGCCAATCCGTTACCCGCAAAACCCTTTTACGCTACACGCTTAACTCTATCCCCGTCAACATTTTAATCAGTGGAAATCTGTGGAAGAAGTTCTCTTCCCTCCCACCGCCGGCCGCGCTTCGTCCCTGCCGCCTTCGTTACTCAGCCGGCTAATATTTTTGAGATTTCTGTTTTTCTCCTGCGATCTTAGTCCTTGGCATCAGCCCTGAACCAACTATTGGCTGCCAGTTACCCGAAGCCCTTGTTTTGGCCTATACTCCGCTAATGCAGCCAAGAATTTCGATCTTCTTTCGCCTTCTGATTCTCGTTGTGATCTTCGCAGAAAGCCTTTCCTCCCAAGCCAATCCTGACTGGACCCAACCCTTCCCGCCGTTTCGCATCGCAGGCAATCTCTATTACGTTGGGAGCAAAGGCTTGGCGAGCTTTCTGATCGCCACACCCGAAGGCAACATTCTCATCAACAGCGATCTCGAAGCCAATGTCCCCATGCTTTCCGCAAGCGTCGAAAAACTCGGCTTCCATTTCAAGGACACCAGGATTCTTCTCATCAGTCACGCGCACTGGGATCATGACGCCGGTAGTGCCATGCTCAAACAGTTGACCGGCGCAAAGTATATGGTGATGGACGCGGACGTTTCCGTGGTCGAATCCGGCGGCAAAACCGATTTCCAGTACGGCGACACTTCAAGCTCTCTCTACCCGCCCGCCAAAGTAGACCGCATCCTTCACGATGGTGACCAGGTGGAGCTTGGTGGCACCGTGCTCGTCGCGCACCTCACTCCCGGCCATACCAAAGGCTGCACCACCTGGACGATGAAGGTCTCCGATCGCGGCAATTCCTACAACGTGGTCATCGTCGGCAGCCCCAACGTCAATCCCGGTTACAAACTTGTCCGCAACGCCGCCTATCCCCAAATCGCCGAAGACTACGAGCGTATGTGGCGAGTTCTGAAGTCTTTGCCCTGCGATATTTTCCTTGGCGCTCATGGCGGCTATTTCGGCCTCGAAGAAAAGTACCCTCTTCTGAAGGAGGGCAATGCAAACCCTTTCGTGGATCCGGATGGCTATAAAAAGTTCGTGGCCCAAAAAGAGCGAGACTTCCAGACCGAATTGGCACGCCAGAAACTCGCCTCCCAATAAATCGCCCGGCGAGTGAAAAAACCGGAGCCCTTAATTCGCCGGCTATAAGTCCGGCAATTCAAAATTTCAGAAGTTTCGTGTTCCCGCCGCTCCTTTTTTCATTGACTTTTTATACAAATAGCGTATACTATCTTCCAGGTAAATCTGCGACATCCCCGATCAAAACTTAAGGTAAATGAGACGAATCGGGTCCCGGTGTGTGCGATTCCCTCAAGAGCGCCCCAAAAAGGTGCATAAAGCTGCCCCGCGTAAGTTTCTTAGAATCAACACTTCGCAAGAGAGCGTGTAAGTGTTGCATCTACAGGACTTACCGCAAATCTAAAGTCTCTGGAATCAACACTTACAAAAAACAGGGGGGAGGGGGCTGGTTATTGTTAACTAGACGGCGATTGAAGAACGTCCGCTACAATGACTTGTCCCACTGGCTCCAACCTGTTGTCCTGAATTGTGGCACAGACTTCAGTCTGTGCTCCCGAGCGGTATTTGCCAGACAGTGCGACCAACCGTTCCAGGCCGCGACTCACCTCGCCGCCGCGAGTCGGCGCATCAGGTCCTGCTTCTTCTCCAGCAGACCGCGCATCTCCGCCACCGGCGGGTTCGCTTCGATGCTCCTCTGCACATCCGCAAGTTCTCGTTCAGCTTGCCGGTGCTGCAGAGCCTCGATGCAACTGACCGCCTCCTCCCAGGTCGGCTCGCTGGCTTCCTCGAAGAGAATCTCGAAGAGTACGCGGCGGTCGCGTTCCTCGAGTTGCGAGGCAATTTCCGTGGCCTCAACCGGCTCGTCGGCCAGGCTCGCGGCAATCAACGCGGCGAAGACTTTCTCCGTCTCCAGACCGTGGTGAAGCTCACCGCTCAGCAGTTGCTGCGCCAGATCGCGCCTGAATCCCGCGGACTCCGCCAGCATCCGGATGAGCCGCCTTTCGACCGGCTTCGCGGAGCGGCCCACCAGCTCCGGCTGAATTTTCAGCTCGCTGTGACGTTGCGCCGCCGCCTTGCTCAGCGCCGCGCGCAAAACAGGTTCATCCAATCGCAATTGCTGTGCGATCCTCGTCGCCCATTCCGAGCGAAGAATCGTATTCGGAATTTTTTGCACGTAAGGCAGGAGAAAATTTACCGCGCGCCGCTTCCCTTCTCCGGTCGTCAAATCCATCTTTCTCGCGCGCGCGATCAGGTAGTCCACATACGGCGGCGCATCCTTCAGCAACCTGCTGTATTCGTCCACGCCTTTTTCCCGGATGAACAAATCCGGATCGGCTTTCTTGTCGCCCACGGGAGGCAAAGCCAGCACGCGCACCTCGAAATCCTGTTCCAGCAGCAGCGCCACGGAACGCTCCGTGGCCGCCTGTCCTGCGTTGTCGGGGTCGTAGTTGACGATGACGCGTTTCGTAAACCGGCTCAGCAATTTGATCTGCGGCTCCGCGAGGCTCGTCCCGCAACTTGCCACCACGTTGCTGATTCCCGCGCGCGCCACCGCAATCGCATCCATGTAGCCTTCGACCAGCACCGCGAAATCCGAGCGTCGCAGCGCTTCCTTCGCGCGATCCAGATGGTAGAGCACGTTGCTCTTGGAATAGATTGGCGTTTCCGGCGAGTTTAGATATTTCGGCTGGTCGTCGCCCAGCGCCCGCGCGCCGAACGCCACGATTTTTCCGGAATCATTGGCGATCGGAAACGTGATGCGCCGCCGGAATCTATCGAACAATCGTCCGCCTTGCTCGCCCCGTGAGATCAGGCCGGATTCGACCAGCAGCTTTTCGGGATATTTCTGTTTCAACACACGCAGCAAGGCATCCCCGTCGCTCGGCGCATACCCGATTCCGAAGCGGTCTATCGTTTTCTTGTCAATGCCCCGGTCTTCGAGATAGGCGCGAGCGACTTTGCCTTCGAGCGTTCCGGAAATCTGCTTCTCGAAAAATGTCTGCGCTTCGCGATGCATTTCGACAAGCGCTGCGCGCTGCTGCGTCTCCTTGCGCTCTTCGGGGGAACGTTCCTTCGGCCGCGGGATGGCTATCCCGCATTTTTCCGCGATGGTCCGCACCGCCTCCGGAAACGAGGATTTCTCCATCTCCATCACAAAATTAAAAACATCTCCTCCCTTGCCGCACCCGAAGCAATAAAAAATCTGCTTGAGCGGCGACACGGTGAACGAAGGAGTTTTTTCCTGATGAAACGGACAGAGTCCCGAGAAATCTTTTCCCGTCTTTTTGAGGCGCACGTATTCGCCCACCACGCGAACGATGTCCGCCTGTTGCTTCACCCTCTCCGCGAATGATCCCGCTTCCGCCATGGGTGCCTAGGAACGCAATTCTACAACCGTGATGGCTTTTCCGCCTCGGTCGTCGGCTTCGGGGCCATGACGCTGAACGAGAGGATGCTTGGAAAGGAATGTGGCAAGGCCCTTTCGCAGAGCGCCGGTGCCGTGGCCGTGAATGATGCGCACGCGCGTCTGGTTCGCCAACGCGGCTTCATCAAGGTATTTATCCACGCGCTCTGTTGCTTCTTCAACGCGCATTCCGATTACGTTTATTTCGCCCGATGCTGTCCCTTCACCGGGCTGCGCTGTCACGGTGACGTTTCGCGACGAGGCTTGCGCTGCTTGCAGCTCCGGCAAGCCTTCTACTCCGGTAATTTCCTCGACGGCTACCTTCATGCGCAGCGGACCGGCTTCGATTTCCGCCGATGAGCCATCCAACCGGCGGAAGATTACCGGCTTGCTGAATCCGCGCACGCGGATTCTCGCCCCGGGTTGCAGCCGCTCGGCGCTTACCGGCTCCGTGGCACTCGCTCGCACACCGAGGTCGGCTTGCGACTCCGAAATTGTCTGCACTACGGCGGCGTTCAGCTCTTCGCGGGCTTCGCCGCGAATGTCCTGGCCTTTGCGTCGCGCGGTTTTTTCGAGCGAAGCTCGCAGTCCGCGCTCCTTCACGGCTTCGATCACGCGCGACACATTTTCATCGAAACGTTTCTGCATCTCCGCAAATTGCGCTTCGAGTTCCCTGATGCGTTTTTGTTGGCGTTCCACCCATTCCGTGCGCAGCTTCTTACGCTCCTCTTCCAGCGCATGACGTTCTGCTGCCATTTGCTGCTGCATGCGGTCGAGTTCATCGCGGCTGCGGTGCAGGTAGGCGATCAGGTCCGCCGCTTCGCGCGATTCTGGCGACAATAAGGCTCGCGCACGCTCGATGATGGAGTTCGCAAGACCCAATCGCTGGGCAATCGCGATCCCGCTCGATCCGCCCGGCACGCCGACCATCAGCCGGTACGTCGGCCGCAAATTCACATCGTCAAATTCCACCGCTGCGTTTACCACGCCCGGTGTGGTTGAAGCATAGGTCTTCAACCGGTCGTGGTGGGTTGTCGCCAGCACGATGCAATCCTTCGCGCGAAATTCATCGAGCAGCGCAACGGCCAGCGCCGCTCCTTCCTCCGGCGCAGTGCCCGTGCCCATTTCATCGACGAGCGCAAGCGACTGCGGCGTTGCCAGTTCCAGCATGCTCTTCAGGTTCAGCATGTGCGCGGAAAACGTGGATAGATCCGCCGCGATGGATTGTTCATCTCCGATGTCGACGAGCACCCTGTCAAACATCGGCAGCACCGCGCGCTGCGCCGCAACAGGAATGCCGGATTGTGCCGCCAGGGCCGCGAGCCCTGTCGTTTTCAGAGCGACCGTTTTGCCGCCGGTATTCGGGCCGCTGATGACCAGCACCTTTTCCGCGCCTCCGAGCGCGAGAGTCATGGGCACAATCGCGCGATCGTCGCGCCGTAGCTTGTCTTCCAGAACGGGATGCCGCGCCTCTACCAAACGAAATTCCGCAGCTTCCGAAAACTCCGGCATCGCCGCATCGAAATCCCGCGCAAAACGCCCGCGCGCAAAGAGGCTGTCAAATTCGGCAATCGTCTCCGCCGCGGCCAGCAACGGTCCTTGCATCGTGCGCAGGCGCTCCGTCAGCTCCCACATGATTCGAGCAATCTCCGTCGCTTCCTCTTCGGAAAGTTGGACAAGCTGGTTATTCGTTTCCACCGTCTCGAACGGCTCGACAAAAACGGTCTGCCCGGTCCCGCTTGCTCCGTGCACCACGCCTGGCACGCTTCGCCGGCTTTCCGCGCGCACCGGAATCACGAACCGATCATTGCGCAGCGTGACGTAATCTTCTCCGGCCGCCGCGTTGCGCGTTCGCAGAATCTGCTTGAGCGTCTTCTGAATGGAGTCGCGTGTCTGTGCGATGCTCGAGCGAATTCGCCGCAGTGTGGGAGACGCATCGTCGCTGATCTCGCCATTCGGCAACACACAGCGGCGAATCGCCGCGAGCGCGTCCTTGAATTCAGCGAGCGAATCCGCGCGCGCCGCGAGCAGTGGAAACTCCGCTTTCGCGTCCTTGAATTGCAGACGAAGCCAGCCAGAAGTCTCAAGTAACGACGCCGCATCGAGAAATTCTTTCGCTTCCAGAACCGCACCCGGGGCCCCGATTTTCGCGAGCCATTCTTCCGGATCGGCCAGTCCGCCAAATCCTAGTTCGCTTCCTGCGCGCAGCCATTCTCGTGCTTCGCGAATCAGGTTGAACGCCGCTTCGAGTGCGGCCCGATCCGTGCCAAATTCCAAAGCGTCCACGGCTCGACGCCCAGGCGCGCACGTCGTCCTCAGCCGCAGAAGTTCGCGCAGCTTGTCGAATTCAAGCAGGTCTTGAGCCGACCGTGGCATGGTTTTCGCTTCTTCAGTCTTTCGTTGCGCTGCTCTGATTCAACTTCGCGCGTCCATGTGGAGACGAAGTCGTACTGGCCGATTCGTTGAACTCCTCGATCATGGCCACGCAAAACCCGTTCAGCGCGTCGACGGCTCCGTGATTGTTTCCGCCCTCGTTGTTGCTCAAGAAAGAGAAGATCAGTCTCCCGCCGTCTGGCAGATCGGCGAAGCCCGAAAGCGCCCTTACGTGTTCGACGGAGCCCGTTTTCGCATGAATTCTTCCTGCCGCAACTGCCCCCTTCATGCGGTCTTGCAGCGAGCCGTCAACGCCCGCGACCGGCAGCGACGCAAAGTAAGGCGCAAACCAGGGCTGCGTCTGCGCATACTTGAGCAGAGTGACGATCGCGCGAGGCGTGACCAAGTCGTGCCTCGAAAGTCCCGAGCCGTCGGTTTGAATCACATCATCGGGTGCAATGCCCGCGGCGGCATAAAAATCCTGCGGCACTTTCAACAAGTCTTCCGGTGTGCTCCACAAACCGCTCTGCCGGGCAACGGTTCGCAGCAGCATTTCCGTGTGCAGGTTCTGGCTGATTTTGTTGATCAGTTTCACCGAATCGCCTAGCGGTACGGACACATGATCGGCAAGAACTGTCCGCGGAGTTGAATCCGTGTCCGCGACATGAACGGAGCGAACTTTTCCATCGAGCTTCACGCCGCGCGCGGCCAGCAATGCGGCCAGCACCGACGCTGCGTGTTGCGCCGGCTCTTCGACTGCGAGCACCAGTATGCGCGGAGTGCTCTTCGCGGGGAGCGTCCCGCGAACCACGACGAGATTCGCTCCGGGTTCACGCGTCAGCGTCAGATCGGATTTCACATCCGCAGCGGACGTTGTCACATCATTTTCGAGTGAAAAGTCCGGAGTGAGCGGCGCAACCACGGCGTATACAGGATCTCCCGTTTTTTCGCCGGGAGTGAGTGTGAGCGTCACCGTATTGTCGTCGACGACGATGGCGGAAATGGCCGCGCCGTACTCCCAGACCATGTCGTCGATTTCCCAGCCGTTCGGATAGCGCTCGCGAGGAAAGTAGCTGTCGTCGCCAATTACATCGCCGGAGATCTCCCGGACGCCGCGAGTGACCAGCGAGGCGGCCAGATCGTCGAGCACCTTCTCCGGCGGCCCGTCGAATTCTTCCTTGAGTTCGTAGGGAAACTTGCGGTTGGAAAGATTCGGATCGCCCCGCCCGACGAGCACCACATCGCCTGAAAGCGTGCCGTCTGGAGAGATTGAGCCGCGCGTCTCGAGGGTGGTGTGAAACTTGAAATCCGGCCCGAGCTTGGCCAGCGCCAGCGCGGTGGTAAAAAGCTTCATGTTCGACGCCGGCACAAAATAGCTGTCAGCATTCTTCTGATAAAGCGTTTCACCAGACTGCGCATCGATGATCAGCAGGCCCCAATCGCCTTTGTTAGCCGGTGCGGCGTCCACAAGAGCGTCAACGCGCGCGGCAAAACGTTCCTTCGCAGCAGCCAACTTGGGAAGGCGCGCCCTGCGCTTATCTTCATGCTTTGACGCGCAACAGGATTTCTCCGGCCTCTGACTGGACTGCGCGAGCCCCAGCGGCGCCGTCATGACGCAGAACGCCGCCACCGCGACCGCCGCTTTCCAGTTGTATCCTCCCGATGGCCCCATATTGCTTCTGCCTCGCATCCTCGCCACTGAAAGTATAGTCGAAACCTTGCGCAACACTTCCTCCGCAAGACGCATCTATTTGCCTGGCTCTTGGTACAGGGCATCTCTGAAACTGCAGGTTGCGGATGGACCGCAGGCAACCTATGATTGGATAGCCCAGCAAAATTCGCGAGGTGAAATTTGATTAAGCAAATTGGTGCTAGCCTGATGGCGTTGGTGATGATCGCCCCACCGCTATTGGCAGCTGACAAAAAGGAAGCCGAACGGCTTGAAAACTGCGGCACGGTAATCAAGGAAATCATGGATATACCGGATGACATCCCTCAGGATCTCGTCGACAAGGCAGAATGCATTATCGTCTATCCGTCGGTGCTGAAAGCCGCCTTCGTTATTGGAGGCAGCTATGGGCGCGGCGCCATGACTTGCCGCAGCGGCGAACATTTCACTGGACCCTGGAGCGCACCTTCGATGATGGCTCTGGAAGGGGGCAGCATCGGATTTCAAATCGGCGGTCAGGCCACCGATTTCGTTCTGCTGGTTATGAATCCACGGGGAGCGCGCGCTATTCTTAAGAGCAAAGTGAAGCTCGGCGCGGACGCTTCCGTCGCCGGCGGCCCGAAGGGGCGCACGGCAAACGCGTCAACCGATGCAACCTTACGCGCTGAAGTACTCAGCTATTCGCGAGCCCGAGGACTTTTTGCCGGCATCTCCTTGGAGGGCTCAACAGTTCGCCCGGACGATGACGCCAACGAGCGCGTTTACGGGAAAAATGTGGCGGCCGATGACATCATTTTCAAGGGAGCCGTCGCCGTACCCCCACCGGCCCAACAATTGATTTCCTATCTCAACCGGAAATCGCCCAAGAACACGTCCGATCCAAACTCTTTAAAGGAATAGTCCTAGCCAATTCACGCAGCTCAAAGGCCCCCGGCAGGTGCCGGGGGCTTCTGTTTTTCCAGGAAGGGAAAAAGACAAAAATGAAGTTGACTTCGAAGAATTAATGACCTATAGTCATTTATGAGCCATGGTCATAAATTCAAAACGGAAACGATCGGCTCACCGCCGTTCCCCGAGCAAGAAACCTCAGGGCCGCCGTGAACGCCGCAGCGCAGAAACCCGCGAGCGGCTGTTTCGCTCCGCGCTCGATCTATTTGCTCGAAAAGGGTTTAGCGAAACCAAAGTCGAGGACATCACGGAATCCGCCGATGTCGGCAAGGGCACCTTCTTTAACTATTTCCCGAGCAAAGATCACATCCTCTTGGCTTTTGGGGAGATGCAATTGGCGAAGCTGCAGGCCGCAGTGGAAGAGGCGCGGCGAACCGGAGAATCGATGCCGGAATTTCTCAGGTCGTTGGGCGTTCGAATGACGCAGGAGCCGATTCGCAATCCGGGGATCATCCGGACGCTGCTCCAGGCCTATCTCTCCACGACTCCCGTCCGCAAGGCTATGGGAGATTTGCAGAAGCGCGTCCATGCTCTGCACACAGAGATCATCCAATTGGGGCAGGAACGCGGCGAAATTCGCCGGGACCTCCCGGCCGCGGAAATAGCACACGTTTTTCGGCAAACCATTTTTGGAACGCTGTTGATTTGGTCGGTCCAGGGCGACGCGCCGCTGCACGCACGAATGGAGTCCGCGTTCAACGTGCTGTGGTCCGGGCTGGCGCCTCGAAATGCGGACGATTCGATAGTTGAGCAGAAACCGGCCGAACCGGCCGTGCCCGGCGTGCCGCCTCTTACATGTGGAGACTGATTCCATGAACCGCAAGGGCGTACTGATCCTGATCCTGATTGGCGTGGCGCTAGCCGCGACAGCCGTCTACGCCACATGGTTCCGGCGAGATAACTCGCTGCGCGGCTCGGGTACGGTGGAAGCCAGGGACATTCGCGTGGGATCGAAAGTCGGCGGGCGGATTGACAAAGTTCTCGTGCGCGAAGGCGATACCGTGAATGAGGGCCAGGTACTGATCACCTTTGATGACAAAGAATTGCTTGCTTCGCTGGAGCAGACGCGGGCCGCGGCCGAAAAAGCTTCGCGAGGCTACCGCCCGGAAGATATCGCGGAAGCACGCGCCGCAGCGGCGCAAGCCAAAGCGGACTACGAACTGCGCAAGAATGGCTACAGGCAAGGAGACATTGACGCGGCCCAAGCCGACGTCGAACGCGCCGCCGCCGATGAAGTTCGCACGCGGCTCGACTTTCAGCGATACGAGGCGCTGGCACAGAAAGACTTAGTATCGAAGCAACAGCGCGACACCGCCGAAGCCAATTGGAAAATGGCGCTGGCGCAGCAGCAGAACCTGCAACACAAGCTCGACGAGTTGAGGCGCGGGTACCGCCCGGAAGAGATTGCGGCTGCGGAGGCGCATTACCAGGAAACTCTGGCGACCCTCGAAAAATTCGAGCATGGTAACCGCCGCGAGGACGTCGAGGCGGCAAAGGCGGCTTACGCATACGACGAGGCGCGCTTTCGCGAGCGTCAGGTGATCGCACCGGCGGCGGCAACGGTGGAGGTGTTGGATGTGCGTCCCGGCGATTTGATCGCGCCGAATACTCCGGTGGCCACGCTACTCGAGAAGGATCAAATCTACGTGCGCATTTACATCCCCGAGACGGAAATCGGGCACGTACGGGTGGGTGAAAAGGCGGACGTGCGCGTCGATTCGTTTCCGAACACGGTCTTTGACGGAGTCGTCGAACAAATTAACCAGCAGGCTGAGTTCTTGCCGCGAAACGTGCAAACGCGCGAAGAGCGGGTTCACCAGGTCTTTGGAGTGAAAATCCGCATCAACGATGCCGCGGGCCGCGTTCTGTCGGGCATGGCGGCGGATGTAACGCTGAAAGCAGGAAGTTGATCGTGAGCGACGCTGCGCAAATCACGGCTGAGCCCGCCATTTCCGCGGAGCACCTCGTGCGTCGGTTTGGATCGGTCGTCGCCGTGAATGACGTCAGTTTCCGCGTGGGGAAAGGTGAAATCTTCGGATTTCTCGGTCCCAACGGCAGCGGAAAGACGACCGTTATTAAATTGCTGACGGGTTTGTTACCGCTCAGCGGCGGATCCGCACACGTCGAGGGACTGGACGTACGCACGGATTCCGAAGCTGTGCGCGAGCGCATCGGTTACATGTCCCAGAATTTCAGTCTGTACTACGATCTCACGGTGGCCGAGAATCTACAGTTTTACGGCCGCATTTACAGCCTCGAGCCCGCACGCCTGAAACGCCGCATCGAGGAGATCGTGGCACTCAACGGCCTGGGACCCTATTTCCATAAACTTTCCGCGCAACTCTCCGGGGGCTGGAAGCAGCGATTGGCTCTCGGCTGCGCCATGCTGCACGAGCCCAAGTTGCTTTTTCTCGACGAACCAACTGCCGGCATCGATCCAGTAGCGCGGCGCCAGCTCTGGGATCTTCTGTTCGAACTTTCCGGGCACGGGATTACTTTCTTCGTCACCACGCATTACATGGACGAAGCCGAGCGCTGCAGCCACGTCGCTTACATTTATTTCGGCAAGATCATCGCCGACGGGACACCCAATTCGCTTCGGGAGCTTCCCGAGGTCCAACCACACGGAACTGTGCGCGTGGAGATCGCGACTCCCGAGGTGACACGAGCACTGCGTTTCGCGCGCAATATCAATGGCATCCGCAGCGCCACTATTTTCGGTCAATCGATCCATGCCTTGATCGACGAGCATTTGGATCCGCATGCCATCCGCGAGCAACTCTCGAAGGAAGGGATCAGCGTCACGGAAATCCGCCCGCTCGCTCCCAGCCTGGAAGACGTCTTCGTCGAGCTCACTTACAAGCACGAAGCTAAGCAGGAGGCGGCGCGTGCGTGACATTTTCCGCGGCTTCGGAGCCATTTTTTACAAGGAAGCGCTCCACGTAAGGCGTGACCCCGGAACGCTTTTTTTCTCGCTGACGATGCCTCTGCTTCAGATGTTTCTCCTTGGCTACGGCATCGACACCAACATCCGCCAGATCAACACCGTGGTTTACAACGCCGATGGCCGCCGCGAAAGCCGCGAACTCATCGACCGGCTGAAAAACTCCGACACTTTTCACATTTACCGTTACGTGCAAAACGACAACGATCTCAACGACTCCATCATCGCGGGGAAAACGCGAGTGGGGATCAAGATTCCCGTCGATTATTCCGATCGACTGCTGCACAACATGAGCGCGCAGGTCCTGGTGCTCATCGACGGGTCCGATTCTTCCGTCGCTGGGCAAGCGATCAATGTGACCAACGCCATTGGACTTGAGGAATCCCTGAGCCGGGTCGTGAAGGACCGGGCGGATTTTGCGGTCGACATGCGGCCGAAACTGCTCTTTAATCCCGATTCACGCTCACCCAATTTTTTCCTGCCGGGGCTTACCGCCATCATGCTCCTCAATGTCACGACCTTTCTCACCGCCTTCTCCATCGTGCGGGAGAAGGAGCGGGGCACGCTGGAGCAGCTTTTCGTCACTCCAGTCCGCCCGTTCGGCCTGCTTCTAGGCAAATTGCTGCCTTATTTCGGCATCGGCTTCTTTGAGCTTTGCCTCATTCTCTCTTCCATGCGCTTCATTTTTCAGGTTCCCATCCACGGAAGCGTTTTGCTGCTTGCCTTCCTGTCGCTTCCTTACTTATTTGCCGCTCTCTCTTTGGGAATCCTCATATCCAGCAAGGCAGCCTCACAAGCGGAAGCCATGCAGCTTGCGTTTCTGCCCATTCTCCCAAGCGTCTTTTTCTCGGGATACATTTTCCCGCGCGAGACCATACCGGCCATTCTCTATCCGATCAGCTATTTCATTCCCGCGACGTATTTCATCAACATCACGCGGGGCATCATTCTGCGCGGCGCGGGCATCCGGCACCTGTGGACCGATGGATTAGCTCTCTTCCTTATAGGTACCCTGCTTCTGATCATCGCCGCGCGTCGATTCCGAAATAAAGTTATCATGGCGTGAGCCTTTTGGCGCGAATCGCCGCTTGCTCTTTGGAACCGACAGGCACTAACATCGCCGGTCCAGCGTAGAGGAGAGAGGACCTTTCTTGAGCAATCGTGCAGCCGGTTGGGTCGTGCTTTTTTTCGTTCTAGTTGCGGCTGCCTTTTTCGTGGTGCGCGAAGGCACGCCTGCCCCTCTACCCTCAACGGCCCCCCAGGAAGTTTTTTCGGCGGAACGCGCTCTCGTTTACTTGAACGGTTTCGCAAGAGCGCCGCATCCCCTCGGCTCCGCCGAACATGATCGGGTGCGCGACTATCTCGTTGCTCAACTCGGTGCGCTCGGTGTCGCTCCGGAAATTCAGCGCGCGACCGGCGTCACTCCGCGCTACGAAGTCGCGGGAACGGTCGAAAACATTGTTGCCCGCCTGAAGGGCACGAGCGGTTCAGCGGACGCGGTGGCTCTCGTAGCACACTACGATTCTGTGCCCGCTGGCCCAGGCGCGGGCGATGACGGGTCAGGTGTCGCCGCCTTGCTGGAGACGATGCGAGTTCTGCGAGCCGGGCCTCCTTTGCACAACGACATCCTCTTCGTGCTGACGGATGGCGAAGAGGATGGACTTCTCGGGGCTTCCGCCTTCGTCGCCGAGAATCCGGCGGCGAAAGATGTCCGGGTAGCGGTCAACCTGGACGTACGCGGAAACGCCGGCGAATCGCAGATGTTCGAAACGAGCGCCGATAACGGCCGGCTGGTGCAGATATTCGGGCAAGCCGCGCCGCATCCCTCCGCGTCTTCTCTCACTTACGAAATCTATAAGCGCATGCCCAACGACACGGACATGACCGTTTTCAAGAGAGCGGGAGTAGCCGGTCTCAACTTTGGCTTCATCGGGCACTGGGAGGCGTATCACACTCCACTCGACACTCCACAACTGCTGAATCTGGGCAGCCTCCAACAGCAAGGTGAAAATGCGCTCTCTCTTGCCCGCGCGCTTGGCAACGCGGACCTTGCTCAACTGCAGGAACGCGACGCGGTGTACTTCTCGTTGCCCGGCGGCTTTTTCGTTCGCTATTCCGGCCGCTACCTCTGGCCGATCTCCATTGCCTGCGGGATTTTCCTGATTGCGATGATCTTCTACGCCAGCGGAGCCTGGCAAACAAAGCTGATTCAGATCTTCGCCAGCTTTTTCCTGCAAGCGGCCGTTCTGATTCTGCTGTGCCTCTGCGGTTTCGCGTTCGAGTTCGGCGTCCGGTGGCTTCATCTTCACTTCCTTCCCGAAGGTCCACTTGTTCAAAACACTCCGTACGTTCTCGGTCTTATTGCACTGCTGGCAGCAGCGCAGACCCTGTTTTACAAACTGTTTCGCAGGAGATTGGGCCCCCCCGCGTTATTCCTTGGCGGGGCGCTGTTACTCTTTGTTTTTGTACTGGTGATGTCCAGATGGCTCCCGGGCGGGAGTTATGTTCTCGTTTGGCCGTTGGTAGCGGCATTGCTTGCGACGGCCGCCGCGGCTTTTCGGCCAGGACACTTATCGGTGCTCTCTGTTTTGATTCTTTGCGCGCTGAGCCTGCCCGCTATAGTTTTCTTGGTGCCTCTGCTCAAAGGTTTTTACACCGCACTCGGATTTACCTCCATGGGAACTCCCCTTCTGAGCTGCACCTTCGGCGTGCTTTTTCTCTTGTTGCTTCCGTTTCTTGAGCCCGCGCTCGAATCCGGCGGCAGGCTCATCCCGCTCGCGGCGCTGGCCACCGCAATTGTTCTGTGCATCGTAGCCGCGAAAACGACGCGCTACTCCCCGGCGCATCCCAAGCCGAGTATGCTTGCTTACACGCTGGATGCCGACACAGGCAAAGCCCGGTGGTCCAGTTCCGTCAGGCAAGTCGACGCCTGGACGGCGCAATACCTCGGGAACACACCTTTACGCGGCAAATTGCCAGATTTCTATCCAGTTTGGTATCCCATCGATTTTTTCCAGCACGATGCTCCCGTGCTTCCGCTGGCGCCACCGCATGCAGAGTTGCTTGAAAACACTTCCGACGGCGCCGCGCGCACCTTGCATCTCCGGATCACCACGCCGCGGCACGGACAAACAATTCATATTGGCCTGCCAGGAGCGGAAGTTTTGGGCGCGAGAGTTAACGGCCGAGATCTTGGCAAGCCATCCGAAGCGCGGTGGCATCAGGCGGGGCAGTGGGGTTTCGACTACGCCAATCCGCCCGCCGACAGTATTGAGGTGCAACTGCATGTGGAAGGAACGGGGCATGTGACTGTGGTCCTGGTTGACCGTTCCATCGGGCTACCCACGATTCCCGGCGGAAATTTTCTTCCGCGACCCGCCGACTCCATGCCCATCCACTCCGGCGACCAAACCATGGTTCGCCGCAGTTTTGTGTTCTAGCGATTTGGTCTTTTGGCGCTCCTCACGGTACTCTGCTGGTTTCTCTCCGCGTCATTGGGGGCTGCAGTGTCCTGTCCAATCTGTGGAAAACGCAAAGCGGCAAGATTCTGTCCCGCGAAGGGTGAAAAAATCTGCGCTGTGTGCTGCGGGAGGGAGCGCGAGATTTCGATTGATTGCCCTTCGGATTGCACGTACCTCGTCGCGGCGCACCGTTATGAAGATCAACACCAGCGCGTGCTGCCTGAGGACACGCCCTTGCTCGACGTCAAGGTTTCCCAGGACGTCATTTACATGCATCAAAATATTCTTTCCGGTTTGGCGTTCACGGTCGCGAAATATTCCGCTGCGCATCCCGACACGAGCGATACCGATGTCCTCGCCGCGCTTCAGGCCCTTGCGGAAACCTACAAAACCCTCAGCTCCGGCATCTACTATGAAAAGCCTCCTGACGCACTGCTCCCTCGCGAACTTTACGCCGCCCTGGCTGCCTTTCTGAACGAATCCAAGCAGCAAACCGCGGAGCGCCCGGGCTCAACACCTTTTGCTAGCGCGACACCGGCTAAGGATGCCGAAGTTTTCGCACTGCTGGTCTTCCTTTACCGCATGGGTTTGCTCCGCACGAACGGCAGGCCGCGCGCCCGCCGCTATCTGGAATTTCTCCGGGGCCAATTCTCGGACGCCCCAGAATTGAAGCGCGAAGAATCCCGCATCATCGTGCCATAGCACAAGAATTGTCGCCTAACCCGCGGAGCAGGAACGAATTTCTTGGAGCTGTGAGCTGACAGCGGCGGCGTCCCATCCCAGTTTCAATTGGGCGCAGGGCATGTTGAAGCGTTTCTCATGCGGCGGACGCACGTCGAAACCGTATTTCTGCTTCACGCGGGCTACGCGTTCGGCAATCATTTTTCTGTATTTCTCGGGCGCGTAGGCGTCCTTCGTGTACCACTCCTCATACTGTTTCGCGAGACGAGGAAATTTCTCGCGGATGAAGGGCAAAAATTGCTTTGCCGAAGAAGGCATCAGGAACAACACTCCCGACCAGAAACCCCGCGCGCCCGCCTGGTGAGCGGCTTCGGCGACCGCCTCCAATTCACCTTCGCGATCGGTAATGCCAGGGATCAACGGTGAGGCGGAGACAGCCACGCGAAGTCCGGCCTCGCTCAGTTGCCGAACAGCAGCGAGGCGCAAATCGGGGCGTGGGGCGCGCGGCTCGAGCAAACGCGCCAGCCTCGTCCGCAGCGTGGTAATCGTGATATTCAGCGATAATTCGGAGCGCTCCGCGATTCTCATGAATAAATCGATGTCGCGCACAATTTGATTTGATTTTGTAATCACCGAAATGCTGAGGCCCTCGCGCCTGGACAATTCTTCGAGGCACGCCCGAGTCACTCCATATTCGCGCTCAGCCGGCTGGTAAGGATCCGTGGCGGTCCCGATGGCGATGTGTTCGGGTTTTTCGCCTCCGGAACTGTCCGATGCATACGAATACTTGTGAGCCACGTCGTAGGCCAGAAGCGGCGCGGCATCTTTCTTTACAAAGATCTTGCGTTCGAATTCTCCGCCGTCCAGCTCCATATATTCATGGGTGTAGCGGGCGTAGCAGTAGCGGCAGCCAAACTCGCATCCGCGATAGGGATTGATGGTCCATTCGAACGGCACGCGTTTCGAATCGCAGCGGTTCAAGATGGACTTGACCGGCAGCAGAAAATACTCGGGCCGCTCCGCCGACTTGCGGTGAGTCTCAGCAGGCGGGGAACATGCTGCGAGGCGGGCAATGCCCACCAGCGGTGCGTCAGCGCGCAGGGTCCGGTCATCCGCGTGGTTTACTGGGCCATGCGGGGCCGCCTCGGACGAGGTCGGCGGGGGGCAATCCGCCGTGGTGTAACCCGAAGTGCTGCCGCCGAGGCCGGAGACTGCCGTCGCTTGCACAGATTCGAGAGCGCAAGGCTGCGGTTCCCCGACCTTTGGTTTTGGGCTTGTCGCGATTGGGCAAACAGGAAAGAGGGTAGCGGAGGATTGTGTAGCGTGGCGGCGTCGAAAACCAAAGGACGGCGCCGTGGAGGAAAGAACTGGAGACATAGCCCACCTCGAAGCACAGGGGCATTATTTCGCTTTTTGTTCGCCTTGTCAAGAAGTATTCGCCTTTTCTTTGCCGGCGGTCGTCGAGCGGGGGCGAGTTGTCTCTTGCCATTCGCGCCAGATTTCCGCGCATTGTTTGCGGGCTCAATGCGGGGTATCCTGCTTTTCGGGAGGGTTTGCTTGCGAATGTCCCCACTGGCAAGGTCTGTTTGGGCTTGTGCTGCCTTCTTGTTGGTTTCCCCGTGGCCATCTCGGGCGCAGCAGCCCGAGAAGCCTGTTGTGCAAACCGCACCCGCGCCAGCATCGCAGCCACAACCGGGCAGGAAGCCCCCGGTCGGGCCAGCGGCACCACAGTCGACTCACTATCCGATTCTTTTGCTGATTGAGGGATCTCTGCCGAGCGTTTCAGCAAGCCCTGCCCCTGTGGAAACGGTCCCACAAGCTCCAGGGCAGCCCCCCGCACAAGCGGCCAACGCGGTGTGGAGCCTACGGATTGGCCAGAAGGGACCTGAGCGAATGGATAGAACCGGCTACCCTCCGATTCCGCTTGAGCCGACGGACGTGAACCAGGGTAATGCTCCCGAAAGCTGGACGTATAACGCCAAGGATTCGCAGACGGGTGCAGTGGTCACAGTGCATCTCACGCGAGAGCCTTGCGTTTCGCCTACTTCAATCGGCAAGTTGGCCTTTACCGCGACGGTAGAGCACTCCCAGATTGGAACGCTGCAGGGCTGCGGGAGAGTGGCCACTGAGCTTTTTCCAAAAATCAACAATCAGCCCACGGACGAGGATGATGACACCAAGGACAAGCCGGCACCTCCGACGATCACTCATTTCAAGCCGCCGACAGCGATTGCGTATGTCAACGGCACGGGCCGGATGCTCATGAAGAGAGGGAGTGTCGCGAGAAGCATTCCGGGAAGAGACGAATACCAGCCGTCGGTATCGCACGATGGAAAACGGCTGCTCTACACCGTGGATGGAACTGGTGGAGAGCGGACGATCAATCTTTATGATTGGACAACGAGCAAGGCGGCGGTGCTGCTTACGGGAACCGTCCAGGAGCCGTTTTGGTCACCCGATGACATGCGGATTGCGTTCTTGAAGTTTGACGGCGCCAAATGGCAAGTATGGGTAATGGCCGCGGATGCGCCGGAAAAAGCCACGCTTTTCTATCCCGGAGATGAGAGTAGCCTCGAAGGCTGGGCGGACGAGCACACCATTCTCGCGAGCGATTTGCAAACGCTCTCCTGGATAGGGGACGACGGTACCGTAAAGCAAACCCTGGCGAGCGCGGACTTGTACGGGAAGGGCCAATTCGGAATGTCCAGCGCCAACACCGTTCGAATTCATCCGCTTAATCCCGACCTGCTGCTCGTTTCCGCAGAGCTGGCCGCACCGCTTCCGGCAACGCCTGCGACGGGCGCCGGAAACAAGGGGGGTGCAAAAAATGATGGAGCGGGACCCGGAATGGCCATATTCCTTTACGAAATTCGCTCGAAACGCCGGGTGATCCTGAGCCCGCTGAACCTGACTTGTTCCCATGCAGAGTGGTCGCGCGACGGGCTGCAGATATTCTTTACCGGGCGCGAAACTTCGGGAAACGCGATGACGGTGTACAGAATGTTCTGGGACGGAACGAGCCAGGTGAAAGTTCACGATGGGTATGGTTACGTCATCGGCCAATGAAGTCCCTGCCAGTGTGCTCGAAGAGATCGCCAGGCCACCTGTTTCGGGAAGGAGCGAAGCAGGAGCCCTTCGGCAAGCGTGCTTGAGACCGCGATTGACGTGTAGGACTGACTTGGTCCGGCATTAGCCAATTGGGCGCATGGAGATTTTTGACGGTTTTGGGCATTTCCTCGAACGGCTATACTTGTTAAATGGCGACGCTCCCTCCAGTGCAGCCGAAGCAGGTCGGCATCCTAATCCTGGATGACGACGACCAGAATCAAGGTGCCTTGCGCCAAGTACTTGATTCTGAAGGGTGGCGAGTACGCCTGGTCCGAGATCCCAAGCTACTTCTCAACGAACTCAAGTCGGGTGACTGGTCACTGGTCATCGCCAATATCGTGCTTGCCGGTATCGACACACCGGTTTTCATCACGCTTCGCGAGCTGGCCAGCGTTTCCCACGAAGAGGGAGGGCGGATCCGCGTCCTTTACCTCGTCCCGGAAGCTACCAAGGGCCAGTTCCTTGGCGCCCTTGAACAGGCACGCACCCCATACGTCACTCGACCATTTCATCTTCACGATTTTCTGGAAAGGGTGAGCGACCTGCTCGTGGAGATAAAAGCGATTGAAGGACCGATCCGCCAGGTGCGCCACGAATTTGGGGCCCTGCGAAAGAAAAGAAAACTGGCGGGACGGACCAACTCCATGTTTGCGGCGCGCGATTCCTACTCTTATACCGACGAAGAGCTGGCGGAGTACGAAAAGCAGGAAAGCGAAGCGTCCAAAAGCAGGCGCAGCAAGACCCGAACCAATCTCGGCGGCTCCGATCGCTAATCTTGCACGATTAATCGAAAAGTGTGAACTTAATGGGGCGCAGCGGCTGCATCGAGCTTTGCGTCAAGTTTCAGCAAAGTGCGGTAAAGAACCTCTGCTCCGTTAGCCGCCTGATCGGGTGAGGTGTACTCCAAGGGCGAATGGCTGATTCCCCCTCGACTGGGAACGAAGATCATGCCTGCGGGAGCAAATCGCGCCGCGTTTTGCGCGTCATGTCCGGCGCCGCTCGGAAGATCGAGCGTGGCGAGCCCGGCTTCGCGGGCAGAGGCACGGACGGCATCCTGAAAAGCCGGCGACGTGAGTGCGGGAACATGCAAATCCGGAGCGGTGCAACTGATTTGAACATTCTCCTGGCGCGCAATTTCCTCGAAGCGCTGGAGGACGCGGGCTCCGATCCGCTCGATTTTTTTCTGATCCAGATCGCGCAACTCCACGGGAAAAGTTACGCGGCCAGGAATCACATTGCTTGCGCCGGGCTCCACTTTCATCCAGCCGACGGTCCCGACCTGCCTTCCCGGCTCGCCCCACACTTCCTCGCGCACGGCGAGAACCGCACGCGAGGCCGCGGCGAGCGCATCTCTTCGCCGGTTCATAGGCGTCGTGCCCGCGTGATTGGCGAAGCCGCTGGCGGTACAAGTGCGCAAGCTGATTCCCACAATTCCTGTGACTACTCCGATGGGAACTTTGGCTTCATCCAGCACGGCGCCCTGTTCTATGTGCAATTCCAGATATCCCGCAACGGTGCCTGAGGTAATTTTCGCGTCCGAGATGCGGGAGGCGTCGCCTCCCATGCGCGAAAGCCAATCGCTCAATTTCTCTCCACTTTCGTCTTGCTGCGCGGCGATATCCGCCGGAAGAATGCCCGCCGCGGCGGATGAGCCGAACAGACCGGAATAAAAGCGGCCTCCTTCTTCATTGGTCCAGATAACCACTTCGAGCGGATGGCGCGTGGTCAGCTGCTCTTCATTGAGCGCACGGATTACTTCGATGGCGCCGAGGGTCCCCACATCGCCGTCGTAGTTTCCGCCGTGCGGGACAGAGTCGATGTGGGAGCCAAAGAGGAGCGCAGGCAGCTTCTCTGAACCCGGACGCCGTCCAAAAATATTTCCCGCGGGATCAACGCTCACGACCAGCCCAGCCTCGCGCATGAGAGACATGGCGTAGGCGCGCCCGGCGAGGTCTGCATCCGTGAAACCGACGCGACTCACCCCGCCCTCGGGATTTTTTCCAAACTCCGCAAGCTTTTGAAGTGTCGTCCACAGTCTGTCTTGCTGGACATGCCGGATTGCGTTGTCTGCTTCCTTCGATCCCTGGCGGTCTTGTCCAGTCGCGAAGGTCACACCGAACAACCCAAGACACACTCCCGCTACGACCAATCCACGTGTACGCGTACGCATCCATTCCCTCCGCGCCCGCAGTCTCGCACACACGTGATGAGCGTGTGTAGGGAATTTCTGCGTGATCCGGAGGAAAAAGGGGAATACGGGTGCGCGCTCCTTGACTTCCACGGCTCGCAAGCGCGATGCTACCGCGTCAAAGTTGCGAACGTTCTGAACGGGCGGGCCGAAAACCACTACTGGCGGGCTCACTGCACAATTTGGACGCGCAAGCTATGACGCGAGTTCAGCGAGGAGTCGAATGCGACATCGAATGGATGTGCGACGTGTCTACTTCCGGTTTGCACTGGCGGCAGCAGTAGCCATCTGCTGGGGGAATCAAGCCGCGGGGCAACGATCCAGCTCCGCCCCAGCGCATGTTGTGACTACCAGCGATTACCAGCGCGCGGAAAAATTCATGGCTTACAACACACGGCCGCTGGTCTTCCACGATGTGCGAGCGAAGTGGCTGCCGGGAGATCGCTTCTGGTACCGCGACGCCGGTCCGGAGGGCTTCGAGTTTGTGGTATTTGACGCCGCGCACGGCACACATCGGCCCGCATTCGACCACGCTAAGCTGGCTGCGGCGCTCTCCGCGGCCGCCGGAGCTTCCTACAAGGCGAATCACCTGCCGTTTGCGACCTTCGAGTTTTCCTCCGACGAAAAATCCATCTCGTTCCAGGTGAAAACTCAGCATTGGAATTGTGATTTGCAAGCGGAGCGCTGCACGGTCCAGGCGAAACCTGCAAAAGGCGAGACAGCTCCACCCGAAGAACTTTCTCCGGACGGCAAACATGCGGCATTCATCCGCGAGTACAACTTGTGGGTGCGCGACGTCGCGAGTGGGAAAGAAACGCAGCTCACGACGGATGGGGTAAAAGATTTTGGGTACGCCACGGACAACGCCGGATGGATTCACAGCGACCGGCCGATCCTTCTCTGGTCGCCCGACTCCAGGAAAATTGCGACGTTTCAGCAGGACCAACGGGGCGTCGGCGAAATGTACCTGGTGGAGACGAAAGTCGGGCATCCGGTGCTGCAAGCATGGAAGTATCCGCTTCCAGGCGATGCGGTGATCACGACAATTCAACGGGTGATTATCGATCTGGATGGGCCCAAGGTTATTCGACTGCAACTCCCTCCTGACCAGCACCGGACCACGCTTTGCGATGACGTGGAATGCCGCGGAAGCGATTGGGACGACGTGGAGTGGAGCGCGGACGGCAGTCACCTTGCGTTCGTTTCCACTTCCCGGGACCACAAGGTCGAGCATTTGCGCGTGGCGGACGCAGCTACGGGCGCCGTACGGGATGTGCTCGAGGAAACCGCGGCCACGCAATACGAGTCCGGCTGGGGGCGCGTGAACTGGCGTTATTTGCCGGCCTCGAATGAGATTGTCTGGTTTTCCGAGCGCGACAATTGGGGCCATCTTTATTTATACGATCTCGCCAGCGGCCATCTGAAGAACCAGATCACCACCGGAGAATGGGTGGTCACACAGTTGCTTCACGTGGATGAAAAAAATCGCGTTCTCTATTTTCTGGCTGACGGCCGCGAGAAAGGCGAGAATCCGTATTTTGCCCACCTGTACCGCATCGGGTTCGATGGAAAAAATCTTGCTCTGCTCACGCCCGAGGATGGCCACCACGAGGTGAGCTTTTCGCCCTCGGGCCGCTACTTTGTTGACAGCTACTCCAAGCCCGACGCGGCGGCAGTCGCCGTCGTGCGGGACGACACGGGAAAATTGCTCTCGACCGTGGCGAAGGCCGACATTTCGCGGCTTCTGGCCACGGGCTGGCAACCGCCGGTGCCTATCACGATGAAAGCACGGGACGGAGTTACGGATATTTTTGGATTGATGTACAAGCCCACGCGGCTCGATCCTGCCAGGAAATACCCCATCGTCAACAACATCTATCCCGGACCGCAGGGAGGGAGCGTGGGCTACTGGGGCTTTGCTCCCTCGCGAGGCGACACGCAGGCGCTGGCTGAACTGGGATTTGTAGTGGTGCAAATCGAAGGCATGGGCAATCCGCTGAGGTCGAAGAAATTCCACGATTTTTACTATGGCAATTTGGGCGACAACACTCTACCGGATCAGATCGCGGGGATGAAAGAATTGGCGAAGAAATATTCGTGGATTGATATCGACCGAGTCGGTGTCTATGGTCATTCAGGCGGAGGGTATGCGACGGCGGACGCCATGTTCCGTTATCCAGATTTCTTTAAAGTGGGGATCTCCGAATCGGGAAACCACGACAATCGCGAGTACGAAGATGATTGGGGAGAAAGGTACCAGGGTTTGCAGGCAAAAAATGCGGACGGGACGAGCAATTACGACGACCAAGCCAACCAAAACATCGCTAAAAACCTGAAGGGACACTTGCTGCTGGCGCACGGCACGATGGATGACAACGTACCGCCCTACAACACTTTGCTGGTCGTAGATGCGCTGATCAAAGCGAACAAGGACTTCGATCTCCTGCTGTTGCCCAACCAGCACCACGGCTACGGGGCCGAAGCGCTCTACATGACACGGCGGCGATGGGACTATTTCGTGCGGTACTTGCTGGGCGCGGAGCCGCCGCACGAGTTCGAACTGCGCATGCCAATCCCGTGATGTAGTGTGGCCTTGACTCGAAACTCGCTAGCGAGCGTAAACGGAGAAGAGTTCCTGTCACTTCATTTCGAAAGTTGAAAGGTGGCACTTTGCCAGTGCGGCGCGTCCTTTTGTTTCATCGATGACTTCCACGGCATTTTCGGCTTTTAAGATGCCCATTCTTACGTGCTGCTGGATGAAATAGATTTTCCCGGCTTCGACGTTCAGGCTGGCCTTGGCGTCATTTTCCGCTTGCGAGCAGAACTGACGCAGTCCCGGGTCGACGGTCACTATGAAATAGTTATTGCCTCGGTTCACTCCCACCCATTTCCCATCGACGGCGAATTTCGTTTGAACTTTGTTTCCCAGCATGGTCGGGCGCACGACGACGAGAACGGCCTTGTCCGCGACGGGCTGCGGTTCAGGGTGCGAACTCTTGTCCGTGCCCGTTTTGAACTTCTCGGAATCAGGGCCACAAGCCCGCTCGCCCGAGGTGTCCTTCTGGGCGCGGACGGAAGCGGGCAAAAAAAGAGCAAGAGCACAGCACAGTATCAGGATCGTACGCACGGGCCCCTCCTGTCTCCGGAAGAAGTGTAGAAGAAGACGGTAACACGGTGGGGAAAGCGCGGGAAAAGAATCCGCGCGGAGGGAATCGTAAAGTATAAGTCTGGCTACTGTTGAAACGGGGTTGTCCGATATTGGCTAGCCGATAAAAGATCGAGAGCCCCGCACGCAAGCTCCCGCGTGTGAGGCTCCTGGAGTCCTTGGGGGAATAAACCTGATGGCTGCGCGATGCTGCCGGATTACTGGCCTGCGAAAGCCGGGTAGGCAGGACAAGAACCGCCAAAGCTCCCTGAAGTTGATGGGTTAGGCTTATGGAGTTGAATGTCGCCGCCTCCGCCGTTACCGGCTGAGCATGGAGCGGACGAACCCAAGTAATGAGGGAAACACTCCGTAGTCGTGTCATAAACGGGGGTGCCTGTGGCGGGGTCTGTTAGACGGATGTCGAACTGATCGTTTACGCCCGGCTCACCCAAATCTTCGGCTCGAACGGCAAAGTTGACATCACCATACAAATTCGTCCTGGCCGTACCGCAAATGCCGCGCGTGCCAGTCGGCTGGTGCGTCTGAGGGTCAGTACCGGTGCCTTCATCGATGAAGAAGTAGCCAGTGATGCTGGTCCAGTGAACGTTGAGGCCTGAAGCGTGGTCAATGTACTCCAGATGCCCCCACGTCGGTGAGCCGTTCTTGCATCCGCCGGCGACAGCAAAATTGGCCTTGGCGCCACTGTGAACGATCCACCCGCCGCCTGTCAGGAAGTCGCAGGGAGGGGTCGCCCAGGCCCTTACAGTGACAGGCCTGACGCCCAAAATTACGACGGCCATCGAAACTGCGAGTACCGAGGCCACGAGCCCAAATACAATCCGATGAGTCATTCTCTCTTGGCTGTTCATCTTTTCATTTTTCCTTTGCATGGAAGTCCTTTTGCGCGGCCCTACGAAACATCCGCTGTTGCTGATGCAATGACCACATCGGCGATGCCATTCACCGTAACGTGGAGCGCATTCACTACGGCGCTGCCGGATGACGAAATGGTTTGTTCGTTGATGACCAGCTGGCCGCCGGGAATCGAGACGGTTTGGTTCGGAGCGCCTGTGACTACTACGGGGACGCCATTGATGGCCAGGTTGTTGATTTCTGAACTTGCGGAACCAGCTTGGCCCGTGATCGCCACGGCGCTGGCCCTTATAAAGTCCGCGGAAATCGGGATTCCCGCGACGGTCAGGCTAAGGTTTGCCAGCGAAGCCTCGGAGTCGACCTCGCCCGGAAGCCCGAGCGTGTCTGCTTGAAGCGCTTCCGCAGCCAAGAAAGAGGGGATGTTTCCGGTCAATTGAGACGCGTCGCGTGCATCACCAACACCAGCAAGAGTTCCGGTATTGGTAAGCGTGGTCGTAACTGCTGTCCCCAGGATTCCGAGAACGGTTACTTGCGCGGCAGATGCCTGCCCCGCGACCGTGCTCGTGGGGGATGTAGGTGTTGGCGTTGGCAACGGCAACGGCGGAAGTGCCGGCGATTGCCCGCCTAACTGCGCCAGACTGGCCGCAGGCCATACCAACATGCCGGCCAGCAGCAGTGCTACTGCTCCTACGGCTGGCCGGTGATGACGTTTTCGATGCATGCATTCCTCCTGTGCTAATTACTAGCCGTACATTCCAGTGGTTACGACTGCGGAAGACCATCGATCGGAAATTACTAAAGCCTGTGGCTGGTCACCTCGAGGTTGAGTGCTTTCCTTTGATCCAAGTCTTCCTTTCCCGTGAAGGCCCTGGTTGCGTACGGTTCCCGATCACTGCGAAATGGTCGCCCCACAAGGCCCATCGAGGCTGGCAGCGTATAAGCTTCGATCGGTACGGAAAATCCGGTCCTTCGTTGAATTGTTCTCAAAAAATGCTTGGAAGCGAGATGGGGTCCGATACTTAGAGGATTGCCCCGCGCTTAAATGACACTTCGCTGTCTCGCTGCTCAGGTAAGCGTGTGGAGGAGAGCATTCGAGTGAGCCGACGGGGCGGGCAAGGGCAGACATGCGGGCCGCTCGAATTGGAGTTCATTTCCCTGCGCAAGAAATCCAGAACACCTCGTTCTAACGCTGACGCGCGCTGTTCTGATTCGCGCGGGGGAGGCGTTTATGGATCGAACGGTTTTAGGAGCGATTTTCAGCGGTTTGTTCGGGTTCGGTGCGCTGGGAGGATTGGCGCTGCTAGGAGCAGCGCCGAATCCGCTGCCGGGGAAGCCGGAGGGCAACTGGAGGCTGCTGGACCCGGTGGCGTACGAGAACATCACGATTTTCCCCGTGGTAAGTTCCACAAGCCAGGACACTTCGCCGTTTCTGACGCTGGATGAGGGCCTTTCGAGCAGCGAGGTGATTGTCAGCGAACAAGGGGCGACAGCACTGGCGCGAACCCGGGATGGCAGGCCCATCGCGGTGCCTCCGCAATACAACAGCGGCGCAAGCGTGAATCAACTCGTGCTGCTCAACCGGAGCAAGCGGCCGTTGCTGCTGCTCGCCGGCGAACTGGTGAGTGGAGGAAAACAGGACCGGATTATCGGTAAGGACCGGATTGTGCCTGTCGGGTCCGAACCGCTGCCACTTGATGTGTTTTGCGTGGAGCACGGAAGGTGGACGGGAGCAAGTGCGCAATTTGGGGCAGCCAAGACCATTGTCCACCCGAGCGTGAGAGAGCAAGCGGCTGTGGGGCAGAATCAGAATGAGGTCTGGGACGCGGTCCGGTCGGGAACGCTGGCGAAGCCGGCGCCACCCCTAGCCGGGGTTGCAGGCGACTACAGTGCGGCGCGGATCAGCCCCCGCGAGGTGGAAAATACAATCGCGACAGCTGCACCAACCCAATCGTATGAAAAAATATATACCACAAGCCACGTCGGGGCTTCGGTGGATGAGTTCGTCGCGGAGTTGCAGCGCCGGTTCAACCGCGCAACGGCGGGACTGAAGGGTGAGCGCGTAGTTGGCGTGGTGGTGGCGTACGGTGGCGATGTGGCCTGGAGCGACATCTTCGCCTCGGGCGATCTCTTCGAACACTACTGGAGCAAGCTGCTGCGGAGTTACGCGGTGGAGGCGCTCGCGAGGCCGACGTACCGCGAAACAGCGGCGATTACGGACGCGCGAGAATTCCTGAGGAACTTGAATGGGAGAGAAGTGGTCGAGAGTGAACCGGGAGTCTACCGCTGGCGGGAGATTACAGAAGGAAAGCTTTCGCTGATTGAACTGGAAGCGATTTCACCGAAACCGATGACGTTGCATCGATTATTGCTGCACCGGACGTCGTAAATCGTTTGCGACAAGCAAGAAGATGGGCACGGTGCCGCGCCCCAACGAAGGCGGGGAGACCAGTTGCAGAAATCCGCGGAAGGGGCTAGCACTAGAGAAACCTCCTCACAATGCTCTTGTCGCCGGATCGAGCGAGCAACTGCGCGGCAGTGGCATCCCAGCTGGGATGCTTGAGGCCGGGGGCAAGCTCCGCCAGCGGTGTCAACACAAAGCGACGTAGGAGCATGCGCGGGTGAGGGACTTGCAGCTCCGGAGTCTCGATGGTTTCGGAGCCATAAAGCAGAATATCCAGATCGATCACGCGCGGGCCCTTGGCAAACTCTTTTTTGCCGCCCATTCGCGCTTCGATGGATTGCAGTGAGTCCAGAAGCGCGAGCGGCTCCAAATCTGTTCTTCCTTCCACCACACAATTTAGAAACCACGGCTGGTCGAGAAAATCCACGGGCTCGGTTTCATAAAACGAAGAGACTTGGCTGACGACCGTGCCGGCTGAAGGAAGTGCGGCGATCGCGGCGCGAAGATTGGCTGCTCGGTCGCCAAGATTTGAGCCAAGCGACAGATAGACGGTGCGACTTGGCGGCGTGGGCAGTACTGTGGCGTTCGGAGTCACGGGCATCACGAACTGTAGTTGGTCTCCCCGCGGCATTCAAGCGCTCGCCGCGAAACTGAATAATTGACGCCGCCAGCCAAGATCGGTTTTCCCACCCTGGACGCTGATAGGGCAACGAGAAGGTTCACTGTGCATTCGCGGGAACAAAAAAGCGATGGGCAGCGTATCTCTGAGAAGAAGGCGGAGGAATGCGAGCCGAGTGGCCTGGAGGCGGGAGATGAGTTTCTGGCAGGACGTGCGGTACGGATTGCGGGTTCTTCTAAAGAATCCGGGATTCACGGCGATCGCGGTCTTGACGCTGGCGCTGGGGATCGGGGCGAATACGTCCTTATTTTCGGTGGTGAATGGAGTGTTGCTGAATCCGCTGCCGTTTCCAAATCCCGATCAGCTAGTAGCGGTCTACGCGAAGACCTCTGCATTCGAAGAGAGTTCGATAAGCTACCTTAACTTCCTCGACTGGCAGAAAGAAAACCAAAGTTTTTCCGAGTTGGGTGCATTCCGGAGCGAAGAGTACAACTTGACAGGATCTGGCGAGCCGGAGCGGCTGCATGGACATATGGTTTCGGCGGACTTCTTTCCGGCCCTGGGAATCAATCCAATCCTTGGAAGAAACATCCTGCCGGAAGAAGACCAGGCGGGGGGATCGCCGGTAGCGGTGATCGGCGACGGGCTGTGGAAGCGGAAGTTCGGATTGTCGCGCGATGTCCTAGGCAAAGGTATCACGCTGAACGGCAAGGTTAACACCATCATCGGTGTGGCACCTGGGCGAATCACGGGACTGAGCAATTCCGATGTCTACGTTCCCATTGGACAGTGGACGGACCCGACGTTTCGCAATCGCGGGATAAGCATGGGGATGAACGCGATCGGGAGGCTGAAACCCGGGGTGAGTTTTGAGCAAGCCAGCGCGAATATGGATTCGGTCGGACAGAACCTTGCCAGGGCATATCCCGAGGTGAACAAAGGCACAGGGATAACGCTGGTTCCGCTGAAAACGGATGTCGTCGGGCAAGTGCGAGGCATTCTGCTGGTGTTGTTGGGAGCCGTGAGTTTCGTGCTTCTGATCGCATGCGCAAACGTGGCCAATCTGCTGCTGGCAAGGTCCACGGGGCGCTCTCGTGAGTTTGCGATTCGTGCGGCGCTGGGAGCAAGCCCGTGGCGCGTTATTCGACAGCTTTTGACGGAGAGCGTGATGCTCGGCATCGCCGGCGGCGGTATCGGACTTCTGCTCGCGAAATGGGGCACCCACGCGATTCTGGCTGTGTTGCCGGAGACTCTTCCGCGCACCGAGGACATCGGCATTGATGGACACGTGCTGTTCTTTACGCTGGGGATTTCCATATTGACGGGCATCGTCTTTGGACTGGTGCCGGCGATCAAGACGCTAAGGCCGGATATGCACGAGACCTTGAAGGAAGGCGGGCGCGGAGGAAGCGGAGCACGGCATCGGGCGCAAAGCGTGTTCGTTGTAGTGGAATTGGCGATGGCCGTGGTGCTGCTCATCGGCGCCGGGCTGATGATTCGAAGCCTTGCAGCGCTCTGGGGAATTAATCCGGGTTTCGATGCGCGAAATGTTCTGGCCTTCAACATCTCATCGACTTCCGGTCCGAACACAACGCCTGAGGGACTTCGCACGAAGTACCGGGAGACCATACGCCAAGTGGAGAGCGTACCGGGAGTGGAGGGAGTCTCGATCATGGGCGGGGCGCTGCCGATGACCGGCGACTCGGAGGTGCCGTTCTGGGTGGAGGGACGGCCAAAACCGGCGACCGAGCACGACATGCCCTTTGCGCTTTTTTATTTGATCTCGCCGCACTACCAACAGGTGATGCGAATTCCCGTGGAGCGCGGCCGCGGGTTGACGGCGCGGGACGACGAGCATGCGCCGGCAGTGATGCTGATCGACTCCGCGTTTGCGCACACGTATTTCCCGAACGAAGATCCGATAGGAAAACGGGTAAACCTCGGGCTGCTGGATTTCCAGGCGGAGATCGTCGGCGTTGTGGGCCACGTGGAACATTGGGGACTGGGATCAAAAGGGCACGAGAGTTTACAGGCACAGCTTTACCTTTCAGTTTGGCAATTGCCGGACAGATTTTGGCCGCTGCTTGCGAACGGAGGAGATTACGTGGCGCGCACCTCTGGTAAGCCGCTGGGAGTTTTAAACGGTATTCGCGAAGCTGCAGAAAGGGTGGACGCGAGCTCGGTCGTCTACCGTGTAATACCCATGGAGGACATCGTGGCCAGGTCAGTTGCCACGCAAAAGCTGGCGATGATCCTGCTGAGCGTATTCTCGACACTCGCCCTGGTGCTTTCCTCGATCGGAATTTATGGAGTGATTTCGTATCTGACGGGGCAGCGCACGCACGAGATTGGGGTGCGCATCGCTCTCGGGGCATCCGGCAGAGACGTAGTGGGGATGATTCTGGGTCAAGGCATGAGGATCGCATTGATCGGCGTAGGCATCGGAATCGCGGCCGCATTGGGCCTGACCAGGTTGATCACGAAGCTGATTTACGGAGTCGGGGCGACCGATCCGATTACCTTCGGGGGAGTTGCGATTCTGCTGACGGGAGTAGCGCTGCTCGCATGCTACATTCCGGCTCGGCGGGCGATGCGCGTGGATCCAATCGTGGCGCTGCGCTACGAGTAGCCGCAGCAGAGGAGGAAAGCTCCTGGTGATTGTGTCGAGCAGCGATTCGCGGATCAAGCTTCGGTGATCTCTCGAAGTCGTCCACTGGACACGTCGTAAACAAAACCTCGCACGACGACCTGCTTCGGAATCCAGGGATGCGTGCGCAACTTTTGCAGTTGATGGCGGACGTTCTCCTCGATGTTCTGGAAAGCGTAAAAGAAAGCGGGAGCCACAGCCGCGGTTCCGGTGCGATTCTGTATTCTGTTGCGCAAATCCTGTTCGGTGGTGTGCATCAGGCCGCAATCGGTGTGGTTGATGATCATGAATTCCTGCGTGTCCAGAAGATAGTGAGATACAACGAGGGAGCGAAGGGCGTCTTCGGTGACGATTCCGCCGGCGTTGCGAATGATGTGGGCGTCGCCAGTTTTGAGCCCGAGAGTACGAATCGAAAGCCGGGTATCCATGCAGGTAAGGACGGCTAGCCGGCGTTCGGGACGCGGCGTGAGTTTTCGCAATTCGTGCGTGCGCGCATAGAGCTCGTTCGCTTGGATCACTTCGTCGATTACGCTCATGGTTTGGATAGTTTAGCAAAAGCACCAGATGAGTTCGCAGGCAGGATCAGGGAGAGTAAGAACCGGCCATTCAGAACAGGCGGGGCTGGCGCTTGGGTAGTTCTTTGCCGAAGTATTCGTAGGCATGGGCGGTGGCTACGCGGCCGCGCGGGGTGCGATCAATCATTCCAATCTGCATGAGGTAGGGCTCGTACATTTCTTCGATGGCGTCTTCTTCCTCGGAGAGGGCCGCGGCGAGCGTGCCAAGACCAACGGGTCCGCCGGCGTACTTATCAAGAAGTGCAAGCATCAGGTTGCGGTCCACTTCGTCGAGACCACGTGCGTCGATCCCGAGCATGGCAAGGGCTTCCTGGGCGACGGCGCGGGTGATGCGGCCCGCGGCGCGGACCTCGGCAAAATCGCGCGAGCGGCGGAGCAGACGGTTCGCGATTCGCGGTGTCCCGCGGCAGCGGCGGGCGATTTCCTCCGCGCCGCCTTCGTCCATATCAATTTGCAAAATCTTTGCGGAGCGGTGGAGGATGATGAGCAGATCGTCAGGCTCGTAGAAATCGAGACGATGGACAATACCGAAGCGCGAGCGAAGCGGAGCGGTGATCAAGCCCGCGCGCGTGGTGGCGCCGATCAGGGTGAAGTGTCCCAACTGGAAAGGATGGATGCGGGCGCCGGGGCCCTGGCCGATGATCAAGTCGACGCGAAAATCCTCCATCGCGGGATAAAGTACTTCCTCGACAGCGGGCTGGAGACGATGTATTTCGTCGAGAAAGAAAACTTCCTTGCTTTCGAGCGAAGTCAGGATCGCCGTCAGATCGCCTTTTCGCTCCAGGAGAGGCCCGGCGCTGGTTTTAATGGGGACATTCAATTCATTGGCGATAATCTGGGCGAGAGTCGTTTTGCCGAGACCGGGCGGGCCGTAAAGCAGGACGTGATCGAGAGCTTCGCCGCGGGAGCGGGCGGCTTCTATAGCGATGGAAATGTTTTCTTTGACGCGCTTTTGTCCGATGTATTCGTCAAGCCGCTTGGGGCGAACGCTGGCTTCGATGCGGGCATCTTCATCAAAGGCCTGACCGGAGACGATTCTCTCCTGGGGTCTTTGGGGCATCATGCGTTTTGCGGTTCCGTCCGACATTTTTCCCGCCGAATCCTCGAAGACGTGGGGCTTCTCGTACTCCTAAAGCAGTAGCGTCTAGGACGCGCCTCTCGCGACCCGGCCCTTGGGAGCGGACAACGACTGTAATGCCGCGCGAAGGAGCTTTTCGAAATTTGAGGCGCCGGCTTCGTGGCCGGATTCCTCGACGGCGGCTTCCGCTGCTCGTGCATCGTAGCCGAGATTCACAAGCGCGGAAATCACATCGGATTCGATGCCTGCCGGCGAAGCTGGCGTGGGCTTCTCCGCTTCCAGCGCGACGACTTCCAGCTTGTCCTTCAGCTCAACCACCATCCGTTCCGCGGTCTTGCGCCCAACACCGGGAATTTTCGTAAGCCGCGCCAAATCGCTGTGGCGAATCGCAGGGATCAATTCCTCCACGCTCATTCCGGAAAGAATCTTCAGCGCGAGAGTAGGGCCGACGCCGGAAGCGGAAAGAAGCATCTCGAAAAGATGCTTTTCGCGAGAGGAAACGAACCCGTAGAGGGCCAGGGCATCCTCGCGGACATGTGTATGGACGAGAAGAGTAACTTCGGTATGAAGCTCACCGAGGGCAGCGTACGAAGAAAGCGGGACCTGGACGAGATATCCCACGCCGCCGACGTCAACGAGGACCTGGTTGGGACGTTTTTCCGCGAGGCGTCCGCGAAGCTGGCCAATCATGGAACGCCAGTATTGCCGCCTTTTCTTCGCCTGTCAATCCAGTCGAGGGATAGGGGATAGGAGCGAGCGAAACTGCCCCTTCTTGCGTGCGCGTGCTCGCGGAGCGCCCGCATATTGACTTACTTTAAATCTTTGTGTTTGACTTGCTGTGCAGTGTGCTGACTGCGCCTGATGGAACATTTTCCCGTAAACCTAGAGCGTTACGAGGGTGCCTACGCCTTAATTGCAAAGCAGGCACCCACGACAGCTGTTATTTTTGTCCACGGGTTTGATGGAAATCCAAGAACAACGTGGGTTGACTTTGAAGGGATGATCGAGAAAGTTGGTAGTCAGCGCACACAATGGAGCGAAACCGATCTATTTTTCTACTCTTACAACAGCCTCGACCAGATTCCAGTTCTTGCTGAAACGTTTCTGGAATTCCTGACAAGTGTGGCGACGCTTGGCGCAAGTATTTTTACACCGTCTGATTCTTCTGTTCGGTCCCTCGGCGGGGGATTTTCTCTCGGCGCACCCATCGATTTTTCAAGATATAGGGGCCGAAATCCATACAAGAATCTAATTCTGGTGGGGCATTCAACGGGAGCTGTCATTATCAGAGACGCTTTGCGTATGAGGGTTGCTAGCATTGTCCAGAAAAACGAGAACCTTGAGTCCTGGATCAAGAACAGGGATGAAGAGGATAACCACAATCGACTAATCGTCAGGTCCAGCCTTCGATTTTTCGCTCCAGCCCATCTCGGCGTTCTAGCCGCTGGTAAACTGGGTGTTGCCCTACACTTGCCTGTCGTAGACAGAGTGTTTGGTTGTTACCTCGGCTCCAATCCGCTATATCAGAATCTCAGACACGACAGCCCCACCATTCGGGATCTTCGAAAAGCAACGGAGCAACTATATGACCAACATAAACTTGAAGCATTAAAGGCCAGCTCCCTGTTCGGCCAGCACGAGGAAATCGTTTTTTTGGGTGGCTACACACACGATTATCCCACCCAGACTGAACCCGGTCATTACCACCAGAGCATATGCAAACCGGGTGTTACTTTTCCGCAGCCATTAAATTTTGTAATGCATGTATCTTCGGTCTCTATGAATGCCTGATGATGCGGCACATTCCGATTTGAGTGTGAAGGGTGCGTGCCTGACCTTTTTTTTTCAGGAGCGTGTACTTCCTGTGCTAGAACGGGTCGAGAAGCATGGCAGTCATGATTTCGATTCCGGCGAGCTTATCGAGTCTTTTCTCTGGCTTCATCACGGCGTCGAAATTGATTATTTTCCGATCGCTGATTCTCGGCGAATCATGTACGACTATTTTCGTGAGTTTCTGAGAGCTCGTGTCGCTGTTTCCTCAGGTGGACATTTTGAGACTTGGTTTACACCTCCCCTACGAGCAATTCTGGACAGTGAATTCGCTGGGAGGGCGGAATTGTTCTCTGCTGGGCGATTTTGGACAACTTCTAGGCCGCCATCGGATGTGGACGCGTTGTTTCAGCAGTTCTTACTCCTCGCGAACGGTTTCGCTCAGAACCGAAAAGCACGACCGCTCTTGCAAGTACTGGCTACAGCAAGTGACTCAACATGGCAGAATGTAATTGAAGAAAACGAGTTTGTTCCTGGGGTCGAACGACCGCCAATTGAGCCGCTGCGAGATGTTGCAAGCCCAAATTGGACACACTCAGGTTTCTTTGCCACCGTTGACTATATGAAAGCATTTCGTTGGTTGAACTTGGATGTACGGCAAGGCTTCCCACATTTGGCGAGTGAACTACAACAATATCTTCGAATTCTGAAGGAAACTCAACAGTGGCGACTGAACTTTGGGTATCCTCGTGAGCGAAACAGGTTTCTTCAAGCTGGACGCATCGCGGCCGAGGCGTACGTTGAAGCCTTTTCGAAAACAGAGGTATCTGACACAAAGGCAACTGTGAACAATTTCATCAAAGAATTATTAGAGTTGATGACCGACTGGGGGGCACCTATTGTAAAAGCAGCTGGTGCTTAACTTCAAACGCCATAGCCACTCGATCCAGCTTATAGTGATCGACCGTTCAAAATCACTCTGCGGAACGTAGCAGCAAGACTTGGAACCTCTTGATACTCCAGCATATCCCCCGCCCAACCTGCAGCCATGTCTGCCGCCTGAATCAAATCTATGTCTCTTGAACTGAATTCCTTCACCAGCGGCTCTGAGCACTGAATGTTTTCGAACCATTTTGATTGCTGCATCGACGAGGCAAGGACGTCAGCAGCGCTGTTCAAAACTTCCACTGTGGTTTGGTTCTCCGTGTCGAAGACGCGCGCAGTGGAAAGAATTTCTCTGAAAACTACTTCTCGGAGCGGTGACATGAAAAAATCGGGCGTCATAGACTCGATGGGGTGCCGGTCCTTTACGTCAAACATTGCGTGAGCTCGCGCAGCGAGAACCTTTGCCCCGTCCAGGCCGCCTACCTTTTGCAGAAGGTCCGCTGGCGCGAAGCCTGAAAGCCTCGCGGAAGGATACGTGCGAGCTAGTGGCCCGAAAATGTCCAGTCTTTCGGGCAAGTAAGCTATTGGCGTCCCGGCCAGAAGCGAAATAGCGCATAAATTTTTGATGTCTGCGGCGGTGTAGTCGACACCGTATTCCGCGCGTTCCTGGACGTACCAATCTGTCGCATAAAATGCGATAGGCTCAGGATCGATAACAATCACAGTAGCCTGGCTGATTCCATTCTCGACCGCACTGTGGAGATCAGGATCGGAACTTTTGATTCGCCGATGCTCCGGATGAAAATCTCTATACTTTAGTTCGTCGCGGTTCAGAAGCACTCGCAAACGCCTGACCCAATCTAGATCTGCATCGCCTTGATACTGAGCGAGGACATACTTGCGTAGTCCCCGTGAACCGGCGGTCTGTCGCGAATCGCCGTAGGTTGAGTTCGAAATTGGATAAAGAAGTGCCATACCGTTTTCTCGAAGAACAGGTGTTGATCAAACATTCGGCTCAAATAGTTTTTCCTGCGATTTCGCTTAACCTCATTGATTGATGCGCAATCGCTTAAGAGAGCGAGCCCTGCCTGCTAGCAGGAACGCGATGCATGGCAGACAGGGCCTGTGGTTGTTCCATTTGCTTAGTCTTCAGGGTGTAGTGCCACATACGCTGAATGATGGAGTTTGCTCCAAAATTCAGAATTCTTTCCAAGTGCCGTCAGACTCTTGGCAGCACCGTCGTAATACTTGCGGACGTATTCGAAGAGGTCAGCGCCATTTTCCTTGAAAAACTTCACTGGATCTTGCCGCCATCCAAGAATTGTGCCATCGGCCTTTGCCCTCACTAGAACGCGCAGCGAGGCAGCCAGCGGGTAAAGGACAGCTTCCGAGACGCTATAACTAGACTTCCAATGTTCGACTACTCCGTTCATTATGACGTTCTTCAAAGCAGGGGCCAAGATGGGTTTCTGTTTGCGAACAAAGTTAAAGTTACCGAATCTCTCAGACCCAGATACCTCGGGCAAGAGAACTTCGATCTGATCAGGTAATCTGAAACACTCAGCCATAATGGGCTTTAAGGCCAAGTAGTTATCTTTCGATTTCACGAACTGCTGCAAACACTTTGCCTTGGAAGAATATGCCACGGTCGGATGGGCATCTCCCCGATTTGGATAGATTCCGACACAAAAGAGGGTGAGTCGCTGAATGACGTCGAGAACGTCGTAATCCTTGGCCTCGTTTTCGGTGTAGCCGATGTCGTTCGCGAATGGCGTCTTTGCGAAGATCAATTTCAACTGGTCAAATTCGCCCTTGAAATCATCGAGGGCATATTCCTTCAGCTGGGTTGAACGGTTAAGGGAGACGGCCATCTCTTCGAGGGCATCCTCAACGCCAACGCGGACATGAAGGATTACATGAGGGATCGGTCTCGGTGCATCGTTCGGTTGCTCTGTTAACCCGCGAAGGAATTCGTCAATAATGGCTTTTGTGTGCCCACCATCCACAACGCCGTAGCGCTGCTCCGACCTCTGCGGACAGTGAAGTGTGAGAGTTTGCTTCTGATTATCGTACTCGGCACGAGCGGCTGCCACCCAGATGCCACGATTTCTGAGGTGAAACAGTTCCGGCTCGGTCTGAAGAGTCCTCAGGATGTCGCGCGACAGCGATTTTCCTAAATCCTGTTTCCTTGGATTTGCAGACCCGATTTCCAGCTTGGCGGCCTCACTGACGGGCACTTGGCATTCATAGGCATATCGATTTTCGTCATGCGGGTCGTCCAACCGCTTGATGTCTTTCGGGGGAATCCGCAGTTCGATGATTCCAGAGTCAGAATAACGAGGAAAACGAGCAGGTGTAGACATTTCAATTGTCCTTTGGTCTTGCCGCCACTCGGAAGTGACAGACAGGCCGAGTTGAATTTCCAATGCGACCCGCGTTACCGGGTGCGCTCGGATATCAGGAGATTACGCGCAGTGAATCGTTCCTGTCAACCCAGATGCTTTGGCAGGGATTCCCTCGGAGGACGGCACGTATGGCTCAGCTTGAAGTGTTCGGACAGTACCAGCTTTGCAAGCGAAACCCAATGCCTCGGGTGCGGAACGCATCGTCCGGTTCGAATTCTCAGGGCGTAAGGCTCGGAAATGGATAGAGCGCGCTGAATCTGCGGAACCTGAGCAACAATTAAGCGAGGCCGAATCTCTTGGCGATAGAACTTTTCGTCTAGCCAGTCTGGTTTTTCAGCGGGATTCCAAGCCCTCTGCGCGGCAGCTTGCCTTCGCTGGCTTTCGGCGCGGCGTGACTGTGCGACCGGGTCAAATCTATCCAACCTAGCCAGTTTTGGAATTATTCGAAATTCGTCGGTAAAGCTCTTCGTAACCGGCGTCCGTTGAATAATCCCGGATTCTGACGAAAGTCGCGTGGGGATTCCTTTTGCTTCCCGCTTTCGATTTTGCGTCAAACGTGTTGCCGGAACTTCTATTCTTGAAGTGCTTGAGTTGCTGGACCACAGAGCACGCAACATCCACTCAGCGAAAGGTCCCAAAGCACGCTTCCAAAGCTTGGAGGTTTCCGAGAGTTGGGCGGCGAACTCGCCGCTCAGCCTGCAATTCCCGTCCCTCTCCTCGAAAAACCATTTTCGTTGTAGTGATCGGCTGCGCAACCAATCCAACAGGAAAGCGTCCACTTGCGGACGAATCGGTTCCATTAGATCGCAAGCCAAACTGTCTCGCGTCCGTGTGTCACTGTGAAGAACTCCAAGGCCGGGATCGAGGCCGAGTTCGGAAATTGCCAGCCTCGCCTCTGATTCCAGAATTGCGTACAGATAGTTGAGCATCGCATTTCCAGGATTGACCGCGAGTCGTGGCGATTTGGTGAGAGGCGAAATGCGGCTTCCAAAAACGCACCAATGTTGAGGAACACGCTGTGAGTCAGATCGTGGATACTGCAAGACCAATGTGTGCCAGATGCGCCAGTATGCAAGAGCCGCGTGTGCTTCACATCGTCGGATTTCTTCCCTGGAGGTTGCCTTCACCAAGGCGCACCTCTGACCGCTGATTACGTCCGCCGTTCCATCGTCCTGAAATCGATCTCGAACGAGCCGCTCTTGGGCGAGCAGCTTTCGCCTGATTAGTTCTATCGCAATGCGCAAAGCCACCCCCGAATGTTCAGCAAGAGCTTGTGCACGCCTCAAACGAGCGTCAGAAGGATGCACGGGGCCAGTGGTGGCGAGAACCTCGCCGAGTCTGTCGAGCATGACAAACGCAGCACCTTGGTCGACCAACCACCTAAGTGCGGCCAAGGAAACGAGTCCATCCGATCCGATTACGACAAGCCGTTTCATTCCATGCCCAACGCGAGGAAAGCGAGCATAACGCCTCTGCTTGCCGATTCCGTCTTCAATCGTCAGGTGTCCACGGTCCACACAAATACTCGTTCCATAGCCGAACAGAGTCACAACACCATGCCGAGGTAAGATTGGATCAAAATTGCAGTGCTGAAGATGTTGAGGTACGGTCTGAATAGCTGCCATTGGAGTTCACGCTCCATCGGTGGTTGGGGCTTGTCGTCTGCTAGTAACAGGCGGCAGGCCCGCTTTGTTTTTCTAAGTCAATTCTATCATTTTGGCTGTTCTTCGGTCCCTTGATTAACAATTTCCGGATGTACTTTTTGTCTGTGCTCGCCTAAAGCTTGCAAGGCAACTTCGCGGCTTGATGCCGATATCGTCGCGCCACATTCGCATTGCACCGTGCTTGGATTCGTTGGCACTGGAACTTCCATATGAGGTTCAGCCTGAATTCTCTTGCGAATTCTTCTTATCTTCTTGGCCACTGGAATTTCTGGCGCTTTGCCTGTCCAAATGTCGAAGGATAACTGAGGCTCTGCCCCACATTTTCGACAGCAATCATCAAGAGCGGGACCCCGATATCCGCATGAGCACTCTATGTAAAACTCTCTGCAAAGGATGCGATGGGGAGATTTTCGCTTTTCTTCTCGGTCAGCTTCTTCACAAATGTCTCGCGACCTGCGAAAGCTAAGAACGGACCTGCCAGCGAGTGAGCGCGCTAGAAACCTAGTTCGTGGAAGTGGGCGCTGAGGGAAATCTGGATCATTGAGCAACAAGAGAATGTCGGAAGAGAGTCTCGGAACAAACTCTCTGTCGTAAGGTCCAGCAAACTTGTTGAACGCTTCAGTAACTTCATCCGGGGTCTTGGAATTTAAGAGAGGCTTTTCTAACTTTTCCCAGACCTCATTTAGCTGGAATTCAAAATTGGAGGCGTGACCGGTCACCGTACTAGGTGGCAACAGGTTATGCCGACCACGCTTGTTTTTTGATTGATCTGTCGATTTTCTCGAAAGCGCGTCAAGTACCTTTGTGCCCTTTTTTCGTTGGGATGTGTGTCGCTTCTTTGCCGATCCTAATTTGTTTGATTTCACGGAACGTCACCCCCAAAACGAACCCCGAATTCTACGGGAATATGCGTAAAAAGAGCAATATTTATGCGGAAAGATTTTTATCAGTTTGATAAATAAAGGCTTATGTCTCCATTAGAGTGGCTTATTCCCGCAAATATAGGGGTTAAGCTCAACTCGCGACGCAGCAAATCCCTGCGAGGTAGTTTATGAAAACAGTCAAAAGACCTTCTACGAGAAGGCGGAAGACTAAAGCGCTTGGCTTCAAGAAGCCAAACACAGCAAGGCAGTATTTTTTGCTTTCTCCAAAAAATCAGGAAACTTGGGACTCGATTGGGCATGTCATTTCCAAAATGAGAGAGGGGATGACACTCCCCAAGGCAGCCAAGGAATTTAGTTTGCCCCCCAAGAGGGTTATCAGCCTTGGTCGTTCTGCGCTAAGGAAACAAAAAAATGGGCGATACGTCGCCAAGAAAACCGACCGACTGCTGCGTGTTGTGAATGCCTTAACTACCAAAGGTAGAAAAGAAGTCGCGACGCGCGATTCGCGACAAGCCAGTCTCGTCGGCGGTCATTGGGCTGCGGTGCAGAAGTTTCTCCAGACCGGTGACGATTCAGCGCTATTGAAATTCGACAAAAAGAAGATTGTCGATGCGAGTAGGAAGCGCTTTGTTCTGTTGACCGATCTCAAGGAATTAGCGCGATTGGGATCAGCGGGCGTGTTGTCGTTTGAATCTTTGTATGCAGGTGGCTCGCGATGAAAAAGAAAGTGTCTCGCGACGCCATTGCAGCGTTCGAACGTGAGGCGCGTGCGAGTAGGCGCGTTGGAGTGGGTAGCCGTTGCGTCGAGTGCGGTGAAGATCGGTCCCTAGCATTGATTCCGGGAAGTAACCCGAAAATCTGTGCGAATTGTCAGCGCGAAAAGAACGGAATGTCTCCGTACGACGATCATCATCCGGCTGGCAAAGCAAATAGTCCTGTGACTGTGCCAGTTCTTACAAACGATCACCGGGCCGATTTGAGCCCCAAACAATACGAATGGCCTGCGGAGACCTGGCAGAACCGATCAAGTAGCCCGCTACGGGCGCACGCTGCTTTCGTGCGCGGGTACTGTGAAACAAACGAATACTTCGTCGCGACTTTGCTGATTCCGATAGCACAGATGCTCGAATCGCTCGACGCGTTTTTGATCAGGCGTTTGGGGACGAAGTGGTGGGTCGGAACCGGCATGGAACGTTTTGCACCTAAGCGCAAACCAAACCCAGTTGTTACGAACGCCAAGGTCTCCGGCACTTTAGAAAGATTCAGGGATTTTGCGCCTTTAACCGAGCCTTTCAAGGCAGGGCGCAGAAAATGCAGAAAGAGAGAAAAAACATGAACGTAAAATCATATGTAAATAACGGTGGGCAGCAGAAGCGATTGCCCTTGCTCGACGCTAGTCTGTTCAAGAAATTGCAGAAGAAAGGAGTAGTCACAGGAAAGATGATTTCATGCAGGCAGATCACCTCTCCAAAGTTCAAAGGACTGGCGATGGAGTTCAAGAACGGAACGGTCAAGTTCTCATTCCTAGCCAGCTTCGAGAGATGGGACATAGCGGCGATCGTCCGGCAAGTCGGAAGCGAGGAGACGGACGACTGGCTCGGTCAGCAGGTACGCTTTATCATCCGGAAGGGGCAAAAGGGAGGAACTTTCGTCAACGTCGAAAACCCGAAGAAGGCCCCCCAGTAAGGGGCCTCCTTCCAAAGAGGAACAATGCAAGCGTGTTTGATCGAAGGGATGAAACCGAGATGGAATGCTACTCGCCGAAGCGCAAACCGAAACGCTAGTCGGCATCGTGAAATCAGAGCCCGTTCCTCTACCGATAGCGATTCGAGTCTATCCATTGCTCGAACGCACCGAACCGAAGAATCGCACGGACAAAATCTGGCGCGCACCTCGGGCGATGCTTGTGGTCGACACAGAGACGCGCACAGACTCAACCCAGCGACTGACATTCGGAAGCTACCGATTCTTTGTCGATGGCGAATTGCGAGAAGAGGGGCTCTTTTGTGCCGATGATCTGTCAAAGCGAGAGCGCAAAACGCTTGAGCAGTATGTAAATCGATGGAACAAGCGAGCGTCAAAGACTTCGGAAATTTCCTTACTGCTGCTGACTCGTCGCGAGTTCCTCAAGAAATTCTATAAGGCTGTCTATAAAAGCCGTGCTTTGTTAGTTGGGTTCAATCTGCCCTTCGACCTTTCCCGTCTCGCAATTGCTGCGCGTCCAGCCCGAGGGCGTTTTGCAGGTGGATTTTCGTTAGCGCTGTGGTCGTACACAAAGGAGGGTGTGGAAAAACCCTCGACACGTCGCCCGGGCATAGGTATCAAACATATCGATTCGAAACGGGCACTGAAGGGTTTTACTGCACGCTTTGGACCGGATGATTCCGATCTCATCCCCGAAGACTCCACGACCGGACAGCCACGAAAAGGATACAAGTTTCGTGGTCACATGCTCGACTTGCGAACGCTAGTGTTTGCACTCATTGATCGAAGCTGTTCGTTGGAGACTGCGTGCAAAGTATTCGGAGTCGAACATGGGAAACAGCATGTGTCTCGCCACGGCGTCATCACCAACAAATACATCGACTACAATCGCCGGGATGTTCAGGCCACGTCGGAATTAGCGGTAAAGCTTCTCGCCGAATATGTAAAGCACCCAATAAGTCTTCAACCGACAAAGGCCTATTCCCCTGCATCCATCGGCAAGGCATATCTCGGGGCTATGCGTGTTCTTCCCATTCTTGAGAGACAACCAGATTTTCCAATGAAGTATGTCGGTTTTGCGCAGACAGCTTTTTTTGGCGGTAGAACAAGCGCTCACATCCGCAATGTCCCAGTTCCAGTGGTGTTCGTGGATTTCCTCTCCATGTATCCCACCGTCAACGGATTGATGGATCTCTGGAAATTTGTGACCGCAAGAGAAATTCGTGTCGCGAGCGGTTGCCAAGAGGAAATGGAGAGATTTTTACGCGGGCTGAGGCCAGACAAGCTACTTGACCAAAGAACTTGGAAAAAACTTCCCGCTTTTGTAAAGGTGATACCAAATGGCGACATTCTGCCGTCACGATCAAAATACAGTTCTGCATCAAACGATTGGCAGGTCGCGGTCAACTACCTCTATGCCTCAGATCACCCTGAATCCGAAGGGCTCTGGTTCTCCCTTCCCGATGTGGCTGCTTCTGTTCTTCTTACGGGCAAAGTTCCTAAGATCATCGATGCTTTCAAACTTGTTCCAGAAGGGAAACATTCAAACCTAAGGACGGTGCTTCTGGGTGGAGAAGTACCAGTTGATCCAAGAACTCAGGATTTGTTTCGAACGATTATCGAGCAGCGGAAACTGTTCTCAAAAAAGAAAAATGGGCCCCGAGAGGAAATGGATCGCCTAGATAAAGCTCTTAAAGTGTTCGCGAACGCCAGCAGTTACGGAATCTATGCAGAGATGAACCGTCAAGAAACGGAGAAGAGAGTGAAGCTAAAATGTCAGGGAATCGATCCGGAGCCATACGCATGCTCAGTCATTCATCCCGAGAAACCCGGAGAATTCTGTTTTCCTCCATTGGCCTCGCTCATAACGGGAGCTGCGCGACTGATGCTTGCTCTTTTGGAGCTTTGCGTGGCGGAGTTGGGTGGAACTTATGCAATGGAAGATACCGACTCAATGGCAATCGTTGCCACAAAGCACGGCGGGTTTATTCCCTGCCCAGGCGGGAATCTCGTCAAGAATAGTGTGGAGGGCGTCAACGCTCTGACATGGAAACAAGTCGATCAGACCGTGAAGAAGTTTGAAGCACTAAATCCATACAACCGGCAAATCATTTCAGGTTCGATATTGAAGATCGAGGATGATAATTTCGATCCGAAGACAGGAAAGCAACGGCAGATTCATTGTCTGGCAATTTCAGCAAAACGTTATGCCCTTTTCACACTTTCAAGAAACGGTGAACCGGAGTTGCTGAGGGAAGGTAAAAATAACAAGAAAGATCATTGGTCCCGGCATGGATTGGGGCATCTGCTAAACCCAACAGACCCGGAAGCTTCCGACCGTAACTGGACTGCTGCGGTATGGGACTCAATTGTTCGTAAAGCCTTAGGTTTCAAGGTAAAAAAGCTGCCATTTGCGCATTTACCGGCCATCGGTAGAACGACCGTTAGCAGCCCGTTCTTAATGAAAAGCCTTGAATCGTTGAACGCTGAAAAGCCATACGCAGATCAAATCAAACCGTTCAATTTCCTTCTCACAAGCCACGTCAGCGCTTTTGGTCATCCTCTGGGTGTGGACCCGGAGAAATTTCATCTCATCTCGCCATACGATTCCGACTCCTGCAAATGGCTCGAAAAAGAGTGGATTGATCAACATTCCGGTAAACGATACCGGATCACGACTAAGGGTGACTATGGAACAAGGTATGCAGCTCGTGTCAAAACATACGGAGACGTAATTACGGATTACGAGTCTCACCCTGAAGCAAAATGTGCGGACTCGGGTGGAAATCCATGCGACCGACAAACAGTCGGACTGCTACGGCGACGGCACATTAAGGTCGACCAGATAAAATGTATCGCCAAGGAATCGAACAGCTTGGAGAAGGCAGAAGAAGGAACGGTTCACTCTGAGCAGAATGTTTATACCGAGTATTCTGATCCCAAACTGAGCGAATGGATTACCAAACTTCAGCCTGCGTTGAAGAAGCCCCCATTAGTAGTCCTTGTCAAAGAGTGCGAAGACCGTTTGTCGCGGCGCGAACTGATTGAGTTGAGGGCCGGTCGCAGCAAACCGCATCGCAAGAATCAGGAGTTGCTGGCGGCTATTCTCAAGAACCTTTGCCTACTCTGACCGGAACTCGGGCCGAAGCAAGTACTAGTGCCAACTTTACCGGTAACCCGACTTACCAGGCATGTGACCTGGTTAGGACACTAGTCCAAGGGGATTTAACTGTTTATATGTGGCTAGTCGGATTGCTGCAAAAGTGCCGCGAGGCTCCTATGAGATCGAGTCTGGACTCCCTGGGATCAATTCCCAAAACCGACTAGCCACTTGGCAATGTTATGCCAGCCCGGTGTGGCGGCAAGTGCAATACGGACAGGCGGGCCTGTAACCAGAGCAAAAGCGCAACCCAGGATGTAGGTCATGTGGACACGCCGCCGCGAAATGAGATCGTAGATCGGGCCCGCGAAAAGAAACGCCAAGCCTATGATTGCCATGCGTGCCGGATGTCCGCCGATCAGAGGTAAGCGTGGCGGCGCGGCATCAAGGAGTCCAGCGACGACGGCTAGAAGCATGAAGCGCTGGTGAACTTCGCGCCGATGCCGCCACAAAAAGCCCGCAGCAACAAAAATCGCAAATGTAACAATGTCGCTCAGCGAAAATAGAAAGTTGGTTTCCGGATCGGCGCCTCCTTGACGGAAACCGCGTCGCTCCGCACCAACGGCCACTATGGTTCCCAACACGATCATTCCCGAAGCGAGTACTCCGCCAGCATAGCCGAGCAGTCGGTGAATATTGGGACGGTTCGAGGCAATCAGAGCAGTCTGTACGACGAAAAACACCATCCAAATCGAAAAGATAATTCCATGCAGCTCTACGAGAGGCGTTAGTTGTGGTGTTTGGAAATAAGCCTTTAGATAAAACGACCGCGCGAAAGCAAGAAATATAAGGAACGTGGAAGCGATCGCCATGATGAGATAAAAGCTACGATCCCGAACTTGTTGGGCGTCCAGCTTTGGTCGCGGCAAGACAGAAGATGCGGTGGTCGGTAAGGAAGGGCTTGCCATGGTGGGGACCTCCGCGCCAGGAGGGATGATATATGAATTGGGGCTAGGCGATGATGAATTCTGCGGACCGTCCAGACAGCTAGCAAATAGACTTTACCGGGGAACGCCATCAGGACCTGAGCTGGCACCCTAGAATCGTGTTAAAAGTTGTTTCAGCGATGCTAGCAAGTGGTGCCAAGACGGCATAGTGGACAAAGGGACGGCAATCAGAGGTACCAAGAAAAGTGACGCTGCGCCCACCCACGTGGCGCGATGGACCCGGCGCCTTGTGAAAAGGTCGAAAGTGATCGTGGCCAAAGCAAACAACTGCAGCACAAGTCCGACGAGCGGCGGCTTGGCAGCGATAAATGCAAAGGGCCAGCGAGCGACGGCAGGGCCCAGCATTCCGATGGTTCCGAAGAGCATCAGCCGCTTGTGAGACGCCGGATTCCGGCGAAGCAGCAAGCCCGCCGTGAACATGCCCAACGAGACGTTGATTCCGATCAGGTCAAGCGCAAGAACCTGCGCGTCATCCTGTCCGAGGAACGCAATGCCCCTGTGTAGTCCCTCGAGCATGACTGCGTATCCCATGATGAGCACTAACCCCACCAGGACAGCGCCAAAGACGCCGAGTTTCTTGTGCAGGTCCACGCGGTCCGCAGCCACCAGCGAGGCTTGTATGGCAAACAGTGCAATCCAGGAGGCAAACGCGACTCCGTGAAGAGCGACCAGTAGGTTAGGCAGATGATAGTGGTACATTGGCGCCAAGAAAAAGGTGCGGGCGAATCCGAGAAACATTGCCGCTATGATCAGCACCGCCATGGCTGGGAAGAAAATCTTTTCCAAGCGCAGACGCGCGGAACTCGGTGCCAACGCTACCGAACTCGCTTCGCTAGCTGACATGGTCCGGTCTCCTCTGCTGGTGTGTTGGAGCGACGAGGGGTGAATGTTAGGTGCTGTGGAGAGACAGTGTCAACGACTGAGATCGCTGACATTATTCACTTCCTGATAAACGCCGTAATCGGAAGAGTGAAGTCCTAGTACGGGACTTGTCCGGTAATCCGACTAACCAGGGCTTGGCAGTAACAGCCCACAAAAGTTTCAAGTGGGCAATAAACTCAAGCGTTGTGAGGGTTATCGCGATTTTCAATAACTGTCCGGGCGGACCACCGTTCATGGATTTGATTTTGAAATGAACTTGAGCGCGGATGACAGCAGCTTCTGGAGTCGTTCTTCGCCACCGCATTGCACTTCGATGGTGACGAAGTATTCGTTTAGGATGGTCGAATATAAAGCGCGATAATAACCAGAGTTCGGACTTTCGAAAACTCGGAAGACCGTGCCAATGAAAGGGACGCCTTGGACAGTGAGAGAGAATTCATCTCGGTAGATTTTCACATTGTCTTCTTCTACGTTGTGACGAAGGTTCCGAACGTATTGTTCTGTTGTGGTCCCTTTCGGAAAGTTCTCCCGCGACTCGACAACTAAGCCGAGCGTATAGTTCTCCTCCGGTCCGCGCTCTGGGACGCCCGAATCGTACACTGCCTCTATCAACCGCCCCTGTCGTCTCTGAACGCTAATGGGTCCTCGAACTTTCCAACGCGCCCTTGGCGCCGAAAGCGCTATTCCAAAATATGAGTTCTGGTAAACGTCTCCATTCACCTTTCCTGACGCTACCACCGATGAAAATGTGTCTTTCGACGCTTGTCCGTAGGTTGCCACTGCTGAGAGAAACAGCCCGGCAAAGATTGTCAGCAAGCGTGTTTGGACCGACAGCCTTTTTGACATTTTGCTCCTTGGGTGCTCGGTTCCATCATACCCTCCGGCCCACCACTGACACGCAACTGCCGTAAAAATGGGGTGAGTCCTGGTAAACGCGGTTACCGGAGAAGTGGAATTGCCCCCGTCCAGATGTCTTGTGCCCTCGGCACTGATTCAGATGGTTGCTTTCTTCCCGCTATAATCCCTCTGAGGGGCCAGATACTCCCGACAAAACTGCCGAAAGACAAAGACAGAAGGCCAATGCTTGTGATGTACGCCGCCTATTTCGATGAAAGCGACGATAACGACCGTGCATACGGCGTCGGGGGATTTATCGGCAGCCAGCTTGATTGCGTGCACATGGAATGGGCATGGAAAGAGCACATTCTTGAGAAATACGATTTGAAATACTTCAAGGCTTCCGAACTCGAACACGGAGTGGGTGAGTTCAGAAAATTCAGAGACGACCCGAATAAAACCGACGCCAGATTTTCGGCCCGCGAAAGGGCACTGTTCACGGAAATAAAGACCAAAACGGTAGACCTGTTCTTGGATGCGGAGTACCTCGTTGGCTTTGGCGCGGTAGTGGTATTGCCGGACTACCACCGCTTGCGTGAGGAGTTTAAAGCTGCAGGTTATCTGCTGCCCCGACCCTATTGGTTCGGTGCGCAGATAGTGTATATGGAAGCTGGTTGGGCGATGAATTATGTCAATGAGGGAGAACCCAAGTCTCGATACTCCTATGTTAGTCCCACATACGACAACCAAGAAGAATACAAGGGTACCGCCAAGCGAATTTTCGACCAATACCGTAAAAAGAATCCACTCTGGTCAAAGTGGCTATTGCCACCTCACTATGAAAATGATCAAGACTATATCGTGCTGCAGGTAGCGGACAACTTGGTCTACGAAATGCGCAAGCTCGTCATCAAGGATGCTTTCAATGAAGTCAGGCCTGAGCGAATTGCGATGACTCGGCTCAAGGAGCGAGTGGCGAAAGTCTACAAATTGAACTACGCAGCCATGAAATCCATCATGGCACGTCCGGCCAACGTGACCAAAATCGAACCTGAGATTTCTAATCCATCCCCTCTGAGGAAAAAACCGATGAGAAGCAAATAAAACGGTTCTCGCCAGATCGATCCTGATAAGCGCGGACAAGTGACGGAAGTAAGCAAATTTCATGCTCACAACGTATTTCTTTGCATTTTAAGTCGCGAAAATCACATTTGCACGATCTAGTGCGAATTTTGCGCGACACGGATCTGATTTGTATGTATTTCAACCTAATCTGCAGCATAGAAACGCTATTCTGGAAGTGGCTTAGTTTCAGTAGCTTCCACCAGAAAAAATGGCTACGACGTTTGCACGAGGTTTGCCGTGAGTATTTCCTTGTATCTGTGCGCAAATCAAAATTCGTGCGACGAACGGACACCCATTTTGCGTTTCAATGGTGCAAGGAGGGCAGTTTCGCTCTCTCCTATCCCCTATCCCGTCAATCCAGTCGAAAACCGGAAGCAAGTGCAAGGCTCGGCACGGAGACGCCATGCGGCGTAGGGAAGCCGAGCCGATTGTTCAAAGATATAGTCTTCAACTGCGCATTTTGCGCGGGCCTGCGGCTTGTTTTTTGGTGTGGTTACGGGATGATAGAAGCATCCAGAAGTGGGGCTTCATCGGAGAGGCTTGGGACGTGCAGAGCTTGAAAGCTCCGGCGTGGGGCAGGCGGGCCTTCCTCACAATCGCAGTGATTCTGTTTCTTGTTCACGTAGTGGTGCTCGTGGCCTCGCCGTCGAGGTCTGTAGCTTCTCTCTATTCCAACCTGATCCAAATCGGGTGCGCGCTGATTGCTGGAGTCTCGGCAGCCTCCGCATCGCGCCGGATGACCGGCTTCGGCAAACACTTTTGGATCCTGTGCGCCACGAGTTTCTTCATCTGGACAATTGCGCAAACGGTTGCGACCTATTACGACAGTTTCTTGCACTACGGACTTCAGCAGCCATGGCCGAGCGACGTCATTTTCTTCGTGAGCATGGCGCCGGCGTTCATGACACTCTTCATCGACCCGGAGCGAGGACTGAAGTGGAAGGATTGGCCGCGGCTGTTGGATCTGGCTCAGGTTTTGATTCTGGTTGCTGCGGCTTACCTGTTCCTATTGGGTCCAGCCGCCAATTGGCGATTGGGGGGCGGCGTGCTTGCGCGGTATGCGTGGCTGCCGGAAAGCGGACGTGACGTATTGCTGTCGGTTGCGTTTGTCCTTCGCGCTTCCTTTTCAAAGAAGAAATACTTAAGGGAGCTGTACGGCAGGTTAGCGATCTTTTTCATGGTGCTGCTAGGCGGAGAAATGCCCTATCTCTATCTGCAGGCGACGAGGAGCTTGCCGTCCGGCGAACTGTGGGATTTGGTATGGAGCGTCCCGTTCCTGGTTGCCACGGCACTGGCGGCCACTTCGCAACCAGTATTTGAAGTGGAGCAGGCCGATGAAGTTTCGTCAGAGAGAAAAGGAAGAGAGGCGGGGTGGGGAGTGGTGCACATCGTCCCGCTGATTTTTCCGCTGATTGTCCTGTGGATGGCTGCGGGCGTTGCCCACGAGCTTCTGCGGGTTGCGGCAGCGATGGTGGTCGCGTCATTTGGATGTTCCAGCGCGCGCATCATTCTTAGCGAGAGGCAGCGGAGACAGTCGGACATCGAGCTGGAAGAAAAGAACGCTCTGTTGAAATCCGTTTTTGAAGGGACTGGTGACGCAATCTACATCAGAGACCTTGAGGGCCGGTACATCATCGTAAATCCGGCATTCGCGAAATATTTCGAAAGACCTGTAGAGCAAATTGTAGGAAAGACCGCGGCCCAGCTGCTCGACTTTGCCAATTCGCGGAAGACCGCCGAGACGGATCGCGCCGTCGTGGAAAGCGGTCAGACGCAAACGTTCGAATACGAACTCCCGCTGAAGAGCGGGACTCGCTCGTTTCTAACCATGAAGAGTCCTTACCGGGACGGCCAGGGAACAATCGTGGGAGTCATCGCCGTCTCGCGCGACATCACCGAATACCGGGCGATGGAGGGGCGGCTGCGCCAGTCGCAAAAGATGGAAGCGATCGGCACGCTGGCGGGCGGGGTCGCTCATGATTTCAACAATCTGTTGATGGTCATCGCGGGCTACGCTTCGGTCTTGAACGAAGCATTGGATGGGAATCCGAAACTGCATGGACATGTCGAACAAATCCAGAAAGCGAGCGAACGAGCGGCATCTCTTACCCGGCAACTGCTGGCCTTCAGCCGCAAGCAAACGATTCAACCGGTGGCGTTGAATCTCAACAGCGCGGTTAGCGGAGTTGAAAAACTGTTGAGGCGGTTGATCAGCGAGAACATCGCGATCGTGATTCACCTGGAGCCGGGGCTCGGAGCCGTAAAAGCGGACGCCGGACAAATCGAGCAAGTGCTTCTGAACCTCACTGTGAACGCGCGCGACGCGATGCCCGATGGTGGGAGACTCACGCTGGAGACCAGACAGCGGGAAATCGGAGCGGGGCGCAGCGACTCGAAGGAATTCGTGAAGCCGGGCACCTATGTGGAGTTGAGTGTAAGCGATACCGGAATCGGAATTGACCCGAAAATCCAGGCACACCTTTTCGAGCCGTACTTCACTACTAAACCCGCGGGGAAAGGTACTGGTTTGGGCCTCTCCACAGTCTACGGCATCGTGCAGCAAGCCGGAGGCTACGTCACTTTCTCGAGCGAGCTGGGCGTTGGGACGACCTTTCGCATCCTCCTTCCCCGTGTCGATTCCGCTGTGACTCCGCAAGCGTCTGCAGAATTCTCAGAGGCGGCCTACTCGGGCGCGGAAACCGTGCTTCTGGCGGAAGATGAGCCTGCGGTATGCGACCTGGTGCGCGCCATCTTGACCTCGCGCGGATATACGGTACTCTCCGCTCGACTACCTCACGAAGTGGAGCGAATCGCCGAAACCCATCAGGGCAGAATCCATCTTTTGTTGACCGACGTCATCATGCCCGGGATGAGCGGCGCAGAGCTTTCCAAACGGATTGGCATGCGAATCCCCGGAGTCAAGGTGCTGTTCATGTCCGGGTACATCGACGATTCGGTCGTGCGCCAGGGCATAAGCGAAAACGAGACGGCATTCCTGCAAAAACCGTTCACACCTCTGAGCCTGGCAAAAAAAGTGCGAGAAGTGCTCGACGCAGCGGCCGTTCGCTAAAGAGTTCTTCAGGAAGCGGATGCTGCCGACGCTGCCGGACGGTAATGGCCGGGCACGGCGCGTAAAGCGATGGCCAGCCTGTTCCAGGCGTTAATTGTCATCACAACGAGAGTCAGATCTACGATTTCCTTCTCGCTGAAGTGTTTCCGGACTTCGTCGTAAGCGGCATCGGGAACATGAGTCTCTGAAACCAATGTCAGAGATTCGGTCCGCGAAAGAGCGGCGCGCTCGCGATCGTTATAAAACGGCGTTTCACGCCAGGCATCCAGTTCGTACAGCCGCTGCTCGGTTTCGCCGATTGCGCGCGCGTCTTTGGAATGCATATCGATGCAGTAGGCACAGCCGTTGATTTGCGAGGCGCGCATTTTCATGAGGTGAATCAGGCGGTGCTCGAGACCTGATTCCGAGAGATATTTTTCGATCGCGGCCAAGGCCTTCTGCGCTTCGGGAGCATATTTACGGGCGTCAATTCTCGGTTCCATCCGATTTCTCCTTTCGTCCGCGGGGTCCCACCTGTCACGTGGCTGGTCCATTCAACCGGGGGTATTCCTCGCTGATCCGTTTCACTCTAAATGGATGACACGAAGCAGTCAGTGAATACGCAAAGAGTAGAAGAAATTTATAGCGGAGCAAATCGGCAGTGGTCAGCGCCGGGCGCGATCCTTGCGCACGGCTTCGTCGATGAGGGCATCGAGTTCGCTGCGTGTCAGTGAAACGTGAGCGCCGGAGGATTCTCCGGTGTCATTGGTCTCGGGAAGTTCGGCACCGCCGCCGGGAGGCGGCGTGACGAAATACCTGGCGCGAGCGGCCATCAACTTGGCGACCTCGCGGCTGGAAAGAAGGACAGGGTCACCTGCCAATTCCGCAGCAAGAACAATCTTGGCGAAGTGCTCGATGGTTTCCATGCGAAAGAAGGCCGTCAAGAGATCGGGACCGCAAGTCACGGCGCCATGATTCGCCAGGAGCAGAGCATCGTAGTGCGGTACGAAGGGCTCCATCGCGTCGCTGAGTTCCGGGGTGCCGGGAGTGGCATAGCGCACGAGCGGAATTTGACCGAGGCCGATAATAACTTCCGGCAGAAGAGCCTGATCCAGAGCCCGACCCGCAGCGGCAAAGCCGGTGGCCGTCGGGGGGTGGGCATGGCAGATCGCGTTTACGTCGGGGCGCATGCGGTAAAACAAGAGGTGCATCGCGATTTCAGAGGAAAACCTGCGCTCACCGGAGAGCTGGCGGCCTTCGAGATTGGTGACGACCAAGTCTTGCGGCTCAAGCATCCCTTTGTTCATGCACGTCGGTGTCGTGAGAATGCGATCTTCGTCGAGGCGGACGGATATATTGCCCTCGCAGGCCACGATAAACCCGCGGTCATACATCCATTTACCGGCGGTGCAGATCTCGAGGCGGTGCTGCTCTTCGCTTTTCTCGTGGGTGGGCCAGAGCGAATTGGAATCCATCGCGTGCACTCCTCCCTTGCCCGGCGTCTTACCCGGGCCGATTTCCTGCTCCCAGCAAGAAATAACCGCGGGCCCCGAGCGGTCGGTAACCCGGGGCGAACTTTATCACATTAGGCGTAAATTCCGCGCAACTTTAGAGCGCTGGCCACGCGATCAATCGCGAGCATGTAGGCCGCAATGCGATTGTTCACTTTGTGCGCTTCGGCATAGTGCACGACCCCGTCGAAGGCATTTTCCATAATGTCGAGGAGTCTTTCGTTGACTTCACTCTCGCGCCAGAAAAAGCCCTGACGGTCCTGAACCCATTCGAAATAGCTGACAGTAACGCCGCCGGCGTTTCCAAGAATATCCGGCACGGTAAAGATGCCCTTGGCATCGACAATCGCATCAGCCTGCCAGGTCGTTGGGCCGTTTGCTCCCTCGCACAGAATGCGCGCCTGGACCTGGCTCGCATTCTGCTCCGTAATCTGATTCTCGATGGCGGCAGGGATGGCAATTTCGCACGGTTGGAAGAGGATGTCGCGAGCGGACATTTTCGTGCCGCCACCCGGGAAATCCTGCAGGGCCTTTTTCTGGGTGTACACCCAGTCAATCATTTTCGGAACGTCGAAGCCATTCTCGTTGTAGAGGCCGCCGCCGATATCAGCGAGTCCTATGATCTTGTATCCCGCCTGCTGCATGAGTTGAGCGGCGAGGGAACCGACGTTCCCGAACCCTTGCACCACGACGCGACAGCCGTGCTTTTTCATGCCTAGCTTTGCGAGAGCCTTGTCGCAGCAGATCATGACGCCGCGGCCGGTGGCCTCCCGCCTGCCCCGTGAGCCACCAAGCTCGATGGGCTTACCGGTGACTACGGCGGTTGTGGCTTCCCCGACGTGCATCGAGTAGGTGTCCATCACCCATGCCATGGTCTGCTCGTTTGAACCGATATCCGGCGCGGGGACATCCCGCTCGGGCCCGAGCCAGTCCGCGAGCTCTGCGGTGTAACGGCGGGTGAGACGTTCCAACTCGCCTCGCGACAATTTTCGAGGATCGCAAATAATCCCGCCTTTGGCTCCGCCGAATGGAATATTCACAACGCCGCACTTCCACGTCATCCATGTCGCAAGGGCCCGCACCTCGTCAAGCGAGACATCGGGAGAAAAGCGGATACCGCCTTTGCCGGGACCGCGGACGGTGGAATGAAGAACGCGATAGCCTTTGAAAACGTCGAGTTGGCCGTTGTCCATGCCGACCGGAATGTAGAGAGTGATTTCTTTTTTGGGATACTTGAGATAGCGGTAGAGGCCCTGCTCGAGTCCCAGTTTTTGCGCAGCCACTTCGAAACGCGCTTCCGCGTTTTGGTAGACATTCATTTCTTCCGGTACTGGGGCTTGCGGCATGCGGAACTCTCCTTTGGGGCGGCGACGGCAGTCCAGTCAAACGATGCTGCACACTTCGTCCTGTAGTGGGAGCGAAGGACCAATTTGCAGGGCCAAGAGTGAGAGCCAGCGGGCTACCCCGTTGCATCAAACCGCGAATTCAGCGATCCGCCAGACTCGCTTTTGGCCGGGCCGCCAGTATACGAACGTGCGCGTTTTGCTGCAAGTGACGAAGCTTCCTGGGTTAGCAGAAAACCTATGAATGATGCCGTGCGATTATTTCGGACTTAGGAAAGATATTGAAGAGTTTTGCTGATTAGATCCGCGGTCCCTTGATAAGGATCGCCCGCACTGTCGAATTCCATGGAGCAGTAACCCTTATACCCGCTGGACTTGAGAATGCCGAATGCCTTTGGCAAGTCCACGCGAACGAGTTCTCCTTTCTCATCCGCCTCCATGGCCTTCACATGACAGATCCCATAGGCATGTTGGAACATCGCAGCGATACCCTTATAAGCGTATGCCGTTTTGCCGGTAGCCAGAGTATTGGCAAAATCCGGATTCGCGTGGAGCCACTGGCTGTTCACTTTCTCGATGACGCTTACGATGAAGAAGGGGTCCTCGCTAACTGGATTGTCGTTCTCGAGGTTGACGACGACGTTCCTGGACGCGCCATACTCCGCCACTCGAACGAGCGTTTCCGCGGCACGGGCCAAGTCCGGTTTCGAATCCTTGGCCGGCGGCATATTGGTTCGAACGCTGGGCGAGCCGATGGTCGCGGCAATGTCGATCCACTGTTTGCTGAACGCGATGGCTTGTTCGCGTTCGGCTTTGTCCCCCGCGTAAGGGCTGTGTTCACCATCGACGGCGATGTTAACAATCGCGCAGCCTCCCTCTACGATCGCAGCGCGAAGCTCTTCGAGATACTTGGGAGCGCTCGACCGGAAATGCTCGCTCCAGGGTTCGATTCTGCTGATGTTGAATCTCGACTTGACGTGCCCGGCGAACTCCTTCAGATCCATCTTCGGCGTGGAAGAACCATTGCTCTTGTCGTGAGCGCCGGCAATGAAATCCCGGAACGGATAGGAAGCGACGGCGATTCGTTCGCGCGGATCGGAGGGAAACTTCAGAGTCGGGCCAGAAGTTGTAGTTGGACCAATCTGCAAGCCAGGCCACAGCATCGCTGTGGCAGCGGCACCGGCGGACTCGGCAATAAAAATCCTGCGAGTGGTAAGCGGCAAAGCGACGCCAGTCTAGCAGATTGATTTTTAGGGCGCTATGTGAGGAAAGTCCGAGTTCACGAAGAGCGCTTCGGAATGGTCGCGCAAGCGTAGTTGACTACGTCCCTCTGCTATAATTCCGACAATTTTCGCAGGACGCGGCGGTTCCGGAGACGAAAAATGAATGGCGGACTCTACTTTTTGGCCGGGTGCTTTCTTCTGGTTGCGCCAGCTGCAACTGTCGGCCAGGCAACATCCGATCTGCTCTCCCGGCTTACACGGCCACAAGACTACAGGTTAAAAAGAGTCTCGAGTTACGACCGAACGGGCGGCAACGACGACTATCGTCCGCTTGCCGCGGGAGATACTCTCACCCTTCTGGACGAGGCGGGCCCCGGCGAAATTTCGCATGTCTGGATTACCATTGCGAGCCGTGAAAGATTTCACCTGAAAAAATTGGTGCTCCGCATGTATTGGGACGGCGAGAGTTCGCCCAGCGTGGAAGCTCCCGTGGGAGACTTCTTTGGATTGGGACTCGGAGAGTACGCTCTTTTTCAGTCGGTGCCGTTGTCTGTGGGAGGCGACAAAGCGCTGAACTCCTTCTTCCCGATGCCATTTCAGAATCACGCACGGATCACGCTTACGAATGAAGGGCAGCGGGAAGCGGAGGCTGTTTACTGGAACATCGATCTGCGCGCCTACAAATCCGCGATTCCCGCCGACACACTTTATTTTCACGCGCAATACCGCCAAGCAACTCCAAACCACGCGTTCCCTGAAAACAAGATCAATTTAGAGGGCAAAGAAAATTACGTCTGGGTGGAAGCGACAGGCCGCGGGCATTTCGCGGGTGTCACCATGTCTGTGGTCGAAAATCAGGATGGTTGGTGGGGCGAGGGCGACGACATGTTTTTTGTGGATGGAGAGAAGCTGCCCTCGATCAATGGCACCGGCTCTGAGGATTATTTTCTAGGGGCTTGGGATTTTGGCGGAAAGCCTTTTGCCTACGGACTATTTGGAGCGCCCATCGTCGGCGCGGAACTTCAAGGCGGCCGCTGGTCCGTTTACAGATTCCACCTCGATTCACCCATTCCGTTCACGAAGTCGCTCCGCGCCACCATCGAACACGGACACGCGAACGATCGCGGAGATAATTTTTACTCGGTTGCTTACTGGTATCAGACAGAACCACACCGCGCCTTCCCCGCGCTGCCCCCTGCGGAGTCGCGGGTGCCTCGCGTCCTTCCGGTGACCAAAAAGCAAGAATAAAGGGAAAAACTGGAGATTGGTTACACGCGAGCGCGAGAGACCGCTGAAAGGCGCAGGCGCCGGAATTACTGCAAGCGGAACTGCAACGTGACGGTCAAGTGCATCGCGACGGCTTTGCCATCGAGCGATGCCGCCTGATACCGCCATTGGCGCAGCGCATCCTTGGCGGCTTGGTGAAGCAGCGTCGGGCCGGAAATGACTTTCATCGTGGTGACTCGTCCGTTGACGTCAATCAAGGCGTCGATAATCACATCGCCGGATACATGCTGGTTTTTCGCAAGAATCGGATAGAGCGGCGCCACATGGCTGATCAATCTTGCGGGCTGTACATCCCCTCCGATGGGCAGCGCCGCTTCCGGGGCGGCCGGCTGTTTGCCTGCGCTTTCAGCCAGCCCAGTGTCGAGACCGCCCACATTGGGCACAACTGCTCCGTTGGCAAGCGTTGGAGCCGCCTCGCCTTCATCGGTAGGAGCCGCGCTGCGATGCATCTTTGGACTGGCAAGGTGTACTTCGCCGAGAGCGGGCTTTTTGGGCGCTGGTTCCGGAGCGGTTCGCGAAATGCGCTCCGTGACCGCTGCGGGAACCGTGTTGCCTGCTCCGCGTGTGTTGTCTCGAGTGATTGGACCCAATGGTGATGTCACCTGCGGCTTCGACTCGCGAGTGCTGGAATCGGCCTTGCGCGAAACCGGTATCTCGTTCGACCGCGATGACGGCTCTGGTGTCGCCACGGAATTCTGCGGCGCTGCCGGGACAGATGCCGGCTCAGTCATGGCCGCGTTCGATTGAGCGCTGGGGGCCGAAGAAGTGGGAGTGGAGGTTCCTTGCACCGCGCTCGACGGGTGCAGCAGGTACCATGCGCCTCCGGCTACGGCTAAAACTCCGGCCGCGATGGCTCCGATCCAGATGCCTCTGCCTGAGCCGCCCGACGGATGTTGCTGCGTGAGCACTTCTTCTTGTAACGCTGGCATGCCACCAAAGTTCGGTAGTTCAGGGGCCGGCGCATTCTCGACTTCTGCCAAGGGCAGCGGCACCGCGATAATCTCCTCGTGCTCGCTGATATTGGTTGAAGGCCGGGCCTTCTCCTGCTCCGAAGGCTCCGCCGGCGGCGCGGGGATCGCGGCGTTGCGCGCCAGGGGTTCGAGCCATGACGGTATTTTTACTTCTTCAGTTTCGAAAGATGAACTGACTGGAGGCTGGGAAGTCTTTACAGGGGTCGCGGCTTTTGCCGTCTCGGCGTCCGAGGATGCAATTTCGAACAACTTGGCAGCAAGACCCGAAACCGGCGCGTCTTCAAGTATGGATGCAGCGGAACTGTGCTTGGCAACCGGCCCTTCGCTAAATAGCATGGAGGAAAGCTGTTCCTGCAAGCGTGCTGTGTGAAACTTCAGTTCCTCGCTGGAGTCAAGGCTCGCTTCGCTTGCAAATATCTGTTTGCTTCCCGATGGGACTGGCGCCCCGGATTTCGAGGGCACGTGTGGCTGTGCATCCGCATTGCCTAGAAGACTGGCAACGGAAGACGCGAGAGACGCGGTTATTGGCGAGCCAGAGCTAACAGGAATCTCGCGATCTTTTGCAACCGGCGCAACCGGTGGCGGAGAACTCCGAACTGGCGTCACTTCCGGTTTCGCGACCACGGAAGCGGCTGGTTTCAATTCCGCGCGAATCTGCGCCGGACTGAATTCGGGGGCTTTCGGTATCGCGCTGATCGCGGGACTAACGACTTTGGGTGCTGGCGGGATGGAAGCAATCGAATTGACTTTCGCAGGTGGCCGAACGGCGGGTGCGGCCGGAACAGTGTGTGGAGCGATCCGGTCGGCGGGAAAACGCATTCCCCAGAAGCCAACCACAGACTCGGTAAACTCCAGCTCAACGTAACCGCTGACGTTTCTGTAATTCTTCGACTTGACCACCTGGCACACGACTTCTTTCTTCGTTTTTTCGTTGGTGAGAAACAGCAATTGCCCGGGCGACACCGGCGAGCCGAGCCGGATCACCGCCCCGTTCCCGAATACCAGAACAGTCTTGGTGGTCTCAGAAAATGGTTCGCGTTTGTCGCTTCCCTCGACCGTGCGTGCCCCGTTCACGGTGACGGGTACTTCCAGCGCAACTGGCTGCGGGCGGCTTGCGGTCTCCTCCGCGCGGGTAGCTGTTGGCGTGGAGACCGAGGCGGATCTCTCATCAATAGCAGTTAGAACTTCATTATCTTTGCCGGCTGGCGTCATATGATGCTCGCTTGCTTGACTTTCTTTTGGCTTCAGCCCGCGGATACACTGGGCTGTCCCCTAACATCTACATGGTCGTCTTCCCCATGCCTACCAGCCATAGTACGTACGTACCGAGAGGGAAACACCTGTCCTGAAGGTCAGTCTTGCTGAGATGGAAAACGGCTCTAGCGTTTCAGAGGCGGGCGGAATTGCTCGTCTATTTCGACCTGGTAGCCAGTGACGACCTTATTCGTCTCGTTGGCCATGCCGATGACCGCCTGCAATTCCTTGAACATGGCGTCGGTCATGCCTTTCTTGAAGGCGGAAGCCGTGTGCGAGGCGATGCAATAGTGGCAATTGTTGGTCACACTTACGGCCACGTAAATCAGCTCTTTGGTAAGCGGATCAAGTGCTCCTGGGGCCATAATTTGCTTGATGCTTTCCCACGTGCGCTTCAATGCCGCGGGGTCATGCGCGATCGCCTTCCAGAAATTGTTAATCCAGTCGGTCTTTCGCGTGGCCATGATGTCGTCATAGATGGCGCGTACTTCCGGATTGGCGTCCTTATATTCGATGAGTCCAAACGTAGCCATACGACTCTCCAGGATTCAAATTAGGCACTCTCTCCGAACGTTAACAAGAACCGGCTGTCTCCGCTAGTTCAGAGGTGAAACAGACTTGAGCGTCGAGGCTGCTTCTGGGTGGCTGAGGAATTGTTCGCTAGCGGGACAGGAAGTCCCAAGAGCGGACAGCTTGCGAAGCAACTGTGGGGATGCTTGATCCAAAACCTTGTAAAACTACGAAGTTCCGAATTTTTCGCTTGGCAGGGAACCTGCTCATCAACTATAACGTATCACGATATAGTCTTCCTTCTGCCGATAGAGGCAGGCCGTGAAGGCGGATGATTGCATTTCAACAAACCGCCGCGAGGTGAATGCGTGACAAAGAAACGAGAAACGGAACCGTTCCTGCCGCTAACTCCGGCCATGTTTCACATCCTGCTGGCTTTAGCCGACGGCGAAAAACATGGATATGCCATTTTGAAAGAGGTGGCGCGGCGCACGGAAGATAAGGTGCGATTGAGCGCCGGGACTCTCTATGGAAACCTGGCCAGGCTGGAAAACGCCGGCCTTATCGCGGAATCGAGCCGGCGGCCGGAAGTCGGGCTGGACGACGAGCGCCGCCGCTATTACCTGCTCACGGAATTTGGCCGCGATGTAGCGGTCGCCGAGGCCGAGCGCATGGAAGAAGCTTTGGGCCAGGCGCGAGCCAAAAAACTTTTTCGAAAGCCAAAACTGGCTTAGCGAGGGAAATCCGTCATGGAAAAGCAGACCCTGCCTTTTTCGCAAAAGTTGTTTCGAGCACTGGTTCGCTTGTTGCCCTTCGATTTCCGGACAAATTACCAAGGCGAAATGGAAGGCGTTTTCCAAGAGCAACAGCGAGAAGTGGAAGAACGAGGCGGCCTATTGGGCGCGCTCAAGCTTTGGAAAGAAACCATCGTGGGAATTTTCACGACCGCTCCGCGAGAGCACTGGCAAATCCTGACGAGTGACTGCGGTTACGCATTCCGCATGATGAGGAAGAATCCCGGCTTTACCGCGATCGCCATTCTCACGCTCGCCTTGGGCATCGGCGCAAATACTTCGATTTTCAGCGTTGTGCATGCCGTGTTGCTGCGGTCGCTTCCCTACCCGCAGGCGAACCAGCTGATCTTTATCCGCCAACAAGAAAAGAAGCTGGGTATCGAGGACTTGTCGTTCTCAGTCAAGGAGATCGACGACTACCGCTCTCAGAATCGGACACTCTCAGGCCTTGTGGAATACCACGCGATGTCCTTCACTCTTTTCGGGCACGGCGACCCGGAGCGTGTCCGCACTGGCGTCGTCTCCTCCAACTATTTTGACATGTTCGGGGTTCAGCCTCTGCTGGGACGAACATTTCTACCTGAAGATGACAAGTTGGGTGCGCCGCCGGTGCTGGTCCTCAGCTACGAATACTGGAAAAACGACTTCGGCTCTGATTCCGGGATCGTTGGCAAGACATTTGAAATGAACGATAAAGTCCACACGGTGGTGGGCGTTCTTCCGCCTGTGCCCCAATATCCCAATGAGAACGACGTTTACATGCCGACTTCAGCGTGCCCGTTTCGCTCCTCGAAGGCGCACCTGCATAACCGCGACATGCGCATGATGGAAGTTTTTGGCCGATTGAAGCCAGGCGTAACGGTGACGCAGGCGAGCGCTGACGTCTCTGCGATCGCCGCCGGATTGAAAGCGAGCTACCCGAAGTCGTATCCGGAAAACGTCGGGTTCACATCCGTAGCTGCGCCTTTGCAGGAGGAGTTGACGCGGGGAGCGCGGCCCACGCTGCTTTTACTCCTTGCAGCCGCTGCATTTGTGCTTCTGATCGCGTGCGCAAACGTCGCCAACCTTACGCTCTCGCGCATGGCTAAGCGCGAACGAGAACTTGCCGTCCGCAGCGCCCTTGGAGCGGGTCGAAGCCGGCTGCTGCGGCAGCTCTTAACGGAAAGTTTCTTAATGGCACTTGCCGGAGGCTTGTTGGGATTGGTATTGGCTTACGGCAGCCTCGAACTGATCACTGATTTTGTAGGGCGGCTGACGCCGCGCGCCCGCGAGATCCACATCGATTCGGGGGTCTTGTTGTTTACGCTCGCTGCGGCTCTGGGAACAAGCATCCTCTTTGGCACGCTCTCCGCACTTTTCTCGCGGTCGAATTTGGCCTCCAGTCTGAAGGAGGGGACGGCGGGTGCGGGCACGGCCCGGCAGCAGAATCGCATGCGTAGCGCGCTCATTGTTTGCCAGATTGCTTTTTCGTTCATGCTGTTGATCGGCGCAGGCCTGATGCTTCGGAGCCTCATCAAGATGCAGCAGGTGAACGCAGGCATCGTGCCGCAGCGCGTGCTGGCTTTGAGGACCACATTTACTTGGTCTAAATATACTTCCGACGACAAGACGCGGGTTGCCATACAGCAGCTCCTCGACCGCGTGCAATCAGAACCGGGAGTGCTTGTTGCCGCAGTCTCAAACAGGTATCCGTTCGAGCCGGAAATAATCACAGGCGGCCCGGAATCAGTTTCCTTTTCTTTCCAAGTTGAGGGCCGCACGTTGGAACCTGGCCAATCCCCACCTGTAAGCACTTTTGCGGCGGTTTCCCCGGATTATTTCAAGGCGCTGGGCATTCCATTAAAAGAGGGCCGGCTTTTCGCCGAAAGCGACAACGAAAAAGGTCCCATTGTTGTCATCATTAATGAAGCGATGAAGCGACAACTCTGGCCGAATGAGAGCCCCATCGGAAAGCGCGTCAGTAACGATGGCGGAGAACACTGGGGCACAATCGTGGGCATCGTGGGCGACGTGAGAGAGTTTGGACTCGAACATCCTCCCATACCGGAGATTTACGCGCCTCAAAAGTTAAACCTGTCCCCGGGCGTCCTGATCGTGCGCACCGCCGTCGAGCCGCGCAGCATGGCCAAGGCCCTTACACGCGCAGTGCATGACGTGGATTCCCAGATGGCTGTTTCGCATATCTTGAGTCTGGAACAGGCGCGTTACGAATCGATGGCCTCTCCCCGCGTGACGGCCAGCCTTCTCGGAATTTTTGCTGGGCTTGCGCTGGCGATCGCCACGGCAGGCATCGGCGGCATTATGGCGCTCATGGTCAGTCAGCGCGTGCGTGAAATAGGGATTCGCATCGCGCTTGGCGCGCGGCCGGGCAACATTCTTCAAATGGTCTTGGGGCAAGGGATGCTTCTTGCAGTGCTGGGGATTGGAATTGGAATCGCCGGCGCTGTTGGATTGACTGGGCTTGTGAAATCGCTGTTATTCGAAGTGCCGCCGACGGACGTGGTCACCTTTAGTGGAGTTGGCTTGACGCTGCTGGCAGCCGCGGCGCTGGCCAGCTATCTCCCGGCGCGGCGCGCTGCCGCCGTCGATCCAAACGTGGCGCTGCGAGCGGAGTGACGGGTGCAGTTCTGCTCGAAATGAGCATCTCTTGGGCTGAGAAGCTGGTCCGCTCCTCAAATCTATTTCTGAGGATCGATCGAGAGCCTGAACGACTTTGAATATTGTTGCCCAAACTAAACTGGAGGTAGTTTTTCATGATACCTAAACACATCACCCGCAGAAAATTGTTGCAGGCCTCGGCGGCGCTCGGTTGTCTGGCAGCCGCTCCGCGTTCGCTTGGTGCCTGGGAATCTGAATCCGCGGAACCGGCTCGTGCTTCCGCTGTGTCGAACCCGCTTAAACCGCCCGCGGAAGGCAGCATTCCTGTTGCCTTTCTCGTTTCCGAAGGGGCGGTGGTGATCGACTTCTGTGGACCTTGGGAAGTATTCCAGGACGTCATGATTCCGGGCCACATGGACATGGCCTTCCAGCTATTCACCGTTTCCGAAAAAGCCGACGCAATCAAGGTGAGCGGCGGTATGAAGATCACACCCAACTACACCTTTGAAAACGCCCCTGCCGCCAAAGTAGTTGTTATCCCCGCGCAGAGCTCGCCCAGCGATGCAACCTTGGATTGGGTCCGCAAGTCGGCAAAGAGCGCCGACGTAGTCATGTCCGTATGCACGGGCGCTTATCTTCTGGCCCAGACCGGCTTGTTGGCGGGCAAAGCCGCCACCACTCACCACGGCTCTTATATCGATTTCGCCAGAAAGTTTCCGGATATCCGTGTCAGGCGCGGAGCAAGGTTCGTCGAAGACGGCAATCTCGCCTCCGCGGGTGGGCTTTCTTCTGGCATTGATCTTGCCCTTCGTGTTGTGGAGCGCTACTACGGCCGCGAGCTCGCCAAGCAGATAGCCTACGACATGGAGTATCAAGGACAAGGCTGGATGAGCCCGGATTCAAACTCCGTCTACGCCAAGATCCGCACTTCCATGGACAATCGTCCACTCTGCGTGGTGTGCTCCATGGCTATCGATCCTGCGTCTGCCCCAAAGTCTGTCTATCAGGGGAAGACCTACTACTTTTGCAGCTCCAATCACAAGTCCATCTTCGACGCGTCACCGGCGGAATTCATAAGCGCAATGTGAAGCAAGCACGAGCTCCTGAAGAAGTGCTATAGCTCAGTACATTCGGGTCAATTCCGGGAAGAGGTGGGCTGAGTGAGGAACTCCTCGAGAAGGAGCCGGGCAAGACGCCGAGGATTGTGTCGAATTACGCCGTGCTCTTCGAGGAGATTATCCAGGACCACTCGATAGCCAAGCTTCTGAAGTTCAGGCAGATCGACGATGACCTGCTCCGCGCCCTGGCGGCGGTAGCGCCGGGCGACTTCCGGTGAGATTGTGCGGCGGTTCGCCACAACCCAATCCACCACGTTGCGCGGTGTGTGGCGGCGAATCGCGCGGAGATGATCCGCAAGAGAATACTCGGCGGTTTCTCCCGGCTGGGTCATCAGGTTTGCGATATACACGCGAGGCGCAGAGGACTTGGCGATCGCCGCCGAGATCTCCTGAATAAGCAGATTTGGAAGGATGCTGGTGTAGAGCGAACCTGGACCCAGAAGAATCAAATCTGCTTCGTGAATGGCGTCGATGACCGCCGGGTACGGCGGAACACGGCGCGGAGAGAGCGAGATTTTTTCAATGGGCGTGTGGCTTGCGGTAATCCGTGTTTCTCCGCGGACGATTCTCCCGTTTTCGAGCCTGGCGACGAGATGAATGTTTGAAAGAGTCGATGGAAAAATCCTTCCACGGATGGCCAGGACTTTGCTGCTGACCCGAATCGCTTCCGCGAAATCTCCCGTAACGTGAGTGAGGGCCGCCAGGAAGAGATTGCCGAAATTGTGGCCGATCAGGCCCCGCCCCGCGTGAAAGCGATACTGAAAGAGTCGGCCAAGCAGGGCTTCATCCTTCGAAAGCGCGACCATGCAGTTTCGAATGTCTCCCGGTGGAAGCACGCGGTTCTCGCGGCGAAGACGGCCCGAACTGCCTCCGTCATCGGTGACGGTGACGATGGCCGTGAGTTCTGAGATCGGGCGGTCGGAATTCGGGTGTTCGTCGCTTCGCCGGACGACATATTCCTTGAGGCCGCGGAGGAGCGTCGAAAGTCCGGTACCTCCGCCAAGAGCCACGACGCGAAAGCCGTGTTCGAGAGGCTTCGATTTGTGCGAATTTTTCTTCACTGGCTGATGTAGTGCGCTTGTGCGACAAAGTGTTTCGTCCGAGGCGAAATTCTCCGCATTGGTTTCCAGCCGTCGGCCAAATATCTGCTTTGAACCTGTTTCCGGTCAGGCCTGAATGCGAGGTCGTACGTAATCTGTTTCAAGGGCAAAAACACTAGTTCACGAAGGCTCAGCCGGCGGTGCCGTCTTTCTCCGGATACAGAAGCTCTGTAAAGCGAGGATCTTCCTGGAGGAAGGCGAAGTCTTCATCGTTGCGCGCGTGATAGCGGTTTTCGGGGCGAAGTTCGATGGCCACTTTGAGATTTGCCATGGCTGAATCGGCTTCCCCGGTAAGGCAATCGAGAGCGGCAAGCGCGTAATGGATGTAGTCCGATTTCGGCGAGGCTTTTCGCGCTTTAAGGAGACTCTCGCGGGCGTCATCCCAGCGGCCGATATTCATCATCGCCACTCCGCGTTGATAGTGTTCGTCTGCTGTGCGCGGATTCTGCTCGGAGCTGGGTCTCATACGCTGCTCGGCGATGCGCACGTGCATCCGCGCTCGGTCAGCCAGTTCCTTGCTAGGACCTTCGAGAACTTTTTCGAGCTCTTGCTTTGCTTTGGCGAATTTTTGCTGGTGAAAAAGTGACAGCGCCTCATCGTAAATCTTTAGCTGCGCCTGGACGCGCGGATCGACCAGTTCGACGCCGCCTCGCTGCGCCGGCGGTGGAGGTGGTAAGTTCTTTTTTTTCTGTGGGTTGGAGTGGCCGCGCCCGGCTGCTTTGTCATGCTCTGATGAGCCCGAGGAGGCTTTGCGCGCCTTTGCCATGCCGCGAATCGTAACAGAGCAAGTGGACGGCGTCAACGAGCACCGCTCCGCTTTTCCCGGCCCCCTGAGTTACCTCCCGGCGGCACAAGGTGAAAAAAGCCCATCGAAATCCGGCGATTATCGCGGAAACTGTAAGGAAGTTACCCGACAGGGGACAGGCGCATCCGCAAGACTGGCCTGCCAGCACCGCCTATGCTATAAATTTGTTGCCGAACTCTGGTTAGGAACAAGTGCCTTTCATCAATTTTCCTGCGCGCGAAATCAACTGCAAGCTCGTGTACTACGGTCCAGGTCTAGGCGGTAAGACCGCAAACCTGCAGTGGGTCTATGACCATACCGGCCAAAACCAGAAGGGCAAAATGGTGTCGCTCGCCACCGAAACGGACCGCACGTTGTTCTTTGATTTCCTCCCCTTGGACCTGGGGACCGTCCGCGGATTCAAGACGCGCTTCCACCTTTATACCGTCCCCGGCCAGGTGTTCTATGAGGCCAGCCGCAAGCTCATCTTGAAGGGAGCGGACGGCGTCGTCTTCGTCGCGGACTCGCAGGAAGAGCGGTTGGATGCGAATTTCGAGACCATGGAAAACCTGCAAGAACATCTGAAGGAACACAACCTGAATTTCGACACGATCCCCTACGTGTTGCAGTTAAACAAGCGCGACCTGCCCAACGCCATGCCCGTGGCCGAGTTGAAGAAGCAGCTCCAGAAAAAAGGCGAGCCTGTGCTCGAGGGGGTGGCGATTCAAGGAATCGGCGTTTTCGAAACTCTGAAAGAAGTTGCGAAGCTGGTGCTTGCCGAATTGAAAAAGGGCGGCTGAGCCTGCTACCGGGGGCTGAAGTTTATTTCGATTGGAACCATGACAGCGACGAAGTTTCCGTCCTTATCTCTCGCTGGATTGAACCTCCACGTACGGACGGCCTCGACGGCATTTGCAGCCAGGCCGCTGTCACTGGCTCTTGTCACCGTGATTCTGATAGCGCGGCCTTCTTGATTGACCACCACAACCAATGCAACGCGTCCGTAAATTCTTGCGGCCCTCGCTTTGTCCGGGTACGCCGGAGGTGGGCAATTCGCGCAGATTGGAACGCTTATCCCGTCTGCACCTGCCTTGGCTACTTTCGATCCCGTCTCATCCAGGTTGAGTAGGCCCAGACTATCCACGTAGGCCGGCCTCTTTATCGTCTGATCGGCAGAAGCGACGACGCTGCCGTCTTTCACTCTCTGCACGCTCACGCGCACCGAGTACTGATTGGGAGTGGCTTCGAAGGTCCCAGTCACAACCGCGTTAACCTGAAGAGAGGTTCCGATTTGCTGCAGATTGCCCGGGACGTTAAGATCCTTCGCTAAAATCTGTGCGCTCGCGAGAGCCGAGGAAAGTTGCTTGGGGGCAGTCACTGAAAAGTTCTTTTTGTGACGTTCGAGGCTCTGAGAAAATTCCAAGGCAAGATAACGTCCCTCACTTGTGTCAGCGCTGGTCTGGCTAACGAAATCAGCAACGACAACGGAACCGATCTTGGTTTTCGCGAGTTCCTTGCTGATTCGCTTAGAGAGATTATCCAGTTCCCGGCCCGGCTCCTGCGCAATTGCAATCGGTTGCGAGAGAAACAGGGAAGCAAGATTCATAAGGAAAAGAATGCGGACAGGCCGGAGATACATCTTCATGAAAGGCAACATACCACACCGAATTAAGTTGGAAGGGAGGATCTTTGGCGTGGCTGTCAGAAGGCCGCCAGGCTTGCCTCAGAGTCTCAAAGCCAATTCAATAAAGCTGAAACTGGATTTCGACAGGGACACGGACGGGCAATGGTGGCACCTGAAACTTGGCAGGTGTGAACTTCCACTTTTGAACCGCATGGAGCGCTGGTTGTGTTAGCGAAAACGGCGTGCACGTCCTCGGAGGAGTTGCGATTGAGGGCCTCGGCGTATTCGAGACGCGCAAGGAAGTCGTGAAGCCTGTTCTGGCCGAATTGAAAAAAGTCGGGTGCGCCTGCTAGTAGAGCCGAAATGTGGTTTCTATTGGAACACGCGTAGCGATAGGTTTGCCTCCGTAAGTCGCCGGTCTAAAACTCCACGCACTTACTGCTTTGCTCGCTGCTTCGTTCAAACCATAGGGAACGCCCTTGATGACGCCTATATCACTGGCGCGGCCCTCCGCTGTAACTGTCACCATCAAGACCACAGTTCCAGTAAACTTCACCTTTCGCGCCGCGTTTGTATACTCAGGGGGAGGGCAATGGATGCACTCCGGAACGGTAGCCCCATTTACTCCCGCCCGCATCGGCGGAGAAGTATGTTCGAGAGTTTTCGCCGCCCTCGGACTTTCCACATCGTATAGTTCGAAAGGGGCGAACTCCTCCGCCGGCTCTTGGATCGCAATCTTCATCGCTTCCTGTGGGCCAACCTTGTCGTTGGAAATGTTCAGCAGTTCAGTCAATAAGTTGAAATGATCCCCCAGTTGCTCGATGTTTCCGATGAGTACCACGTTGGCCCGAAACTCGGTGGCAAGCCACCGCGCCGCCTTGCGATCTTTCAATGCGTCGGAAGGAATGTGCTCGCGAACCAGATAGTCCTCGAGGCGGCTCCGGTCAACGATTTGAATGCCGCTGCCTTGCGCATGAAGTTCCGCCGAAATGGAATCAGCCAGCTGAATCGCGAGACGCGATGTGGACCCGGACGGCGTAGTGAAGTTTGCAACGAGGACGGTGCAGCTGCCGGGATGACATTTGGCTTTATCCGCCCTTTTGAGGATGCGTCCAGCGAGGGTCTTAAGCTCTGCGCGATAAGCTGGATTCGATTCGGACTGGTTTTGCGGGTCTTGCGCAAAGGATAAGCCAACCGAAAGAGCGGAGTAGGCCGTCACCGGAACGAACCACCAAGGAATGCGGCCGCGTCGCAGCATTTTGCGGAGTGTAGCACAACGATACTTACTGCTTCGTGCCAAAAATCGACCGCTCTTTACCGGATCCGCGGCGTACCAAATCCAAAGCACGCCACAGACGGTTATGGTTGTTTTAGCTCAAGCGAAGTTCGCGAGCGCGGCGGATTCCGTATCGAAAGTCGGGATGGCTTCCACAAGGCGCGTCACCGTGAGCGCATCTCGGACACGCCCGGGGCCGCACACTAGGCGCAACGCTCCGCCGTCGCGGGTCAGTTTGATGGAGATGCGTACGAGCGATGAAATGCCGGAACTATCGATCTGAGGCACCCCGTTGAGATCAACGACCACTTTGCGCGCCCCACCCTTGACGATGGACTCCAGTGCGCGGTGGAGTTGTTCGCTGGGCTCTCCAATCGTCAGCCGGCCGCGCACATTGAGAATCGGGATAATCCCGGATTCCCTGACGGTAATTTCCATGGGGGGATGCTCGGTCATAGTACTTCTCTCGAAAACCTCTATCTACTGCCTCGGCATCGCCCGCCAGGCCAAAGCTGCGAGGACGGCGGCTTCGCGGCCAGGAGGCATTATACGATGGTCATGCCGCCAGGCAAGGACGACGTAGTAAAGTATCGCTCCGTCCCCCGGTATCCCGACTCTTGGCCCGGCTTGCGAGACTCGCCTGTCAGCCGGTCAATCTGAAATATGAATATAGCCTATCCAAATTTCTAAACTTGATGCCGCGTCGCTGCGCGTATAATCCACTGCGAAAAAGCCACAGGTCCCCGATATCTTTTTCAGTAAAGCCCGGCCATGCCGGTTGCAACCCAATCGCGGGGGAGCGGACATAGCTATGAAGCACATGGGATGGAAGTGTTGTTTGCTTATGACCATGGTGCTCCTCGCCGTTCCTCTCCTTGCTCGACAAACTCCCGCCTCCGCTCCTCAGAGTTCCCCTTCCACAACTTCCGGAGCAACTACTTCCACTACTTCCGAGGTCCCCAAGTCCGTCATCGACAAATTGGCGCAACTCGATCAGCGCGTGGCCGCCGCGCAATCTTCCGGCGACAACGCTTGGATGCTGGTGAGCGCCGCCCTCGTGCTCATGATGACCGGACCGGGACTCGCGCTGTTTTATGGCGGGCTCGTGCGGCGGAAGAACACGCTGGCAATCATGATGCAGAGCTTCCTCCTCATGGCTCTGATCAGTGTGTTATGGGCGCTGGTGGGGTACAGCCTGTGCTTCGGCGGAAATGGCCATTTCATTGGCGGATTCGAACACGCCTTCCTGCGCGGCGTTGGGGCCGACCCCAATCCTGACTACGCCGGCACGATTCCCCAATCAACCTTCATGATTTACCAGCTTATGTTTGCGATCATCACTCCCGCATTGATTACGGGCGCGACGGCCGAGCGCATGAAATTCAGCGGCACGGTACTTTTTCTGACGCTATGGTTCCTGGTGGTTTATGCGCCCCTCGCGCACATGGTGTGGGGTAAAGGCGGACTGCTGAACGCGGCCCTCGGCGGAAAATTTCCCACACTCGATTTTGCGGGCGGTACTGTCGTGCATATCAGCTCGGGAGTTTCGGCGCTGGTGTGCGCGCTTTACCTCGGGAAGCGAACCGGCTATCCGAAACAGCCGATGCCGCCTCATTCCCTGGTGCTCAGTTTCATCGGGGCCTGTCTATTGTGGGTCGGATGGTTCGGCTTTAATGCGGGGAATGCGCTCGCAGCCAACTCGCTCGCGACGAGCGCCTTTGTTGCCACGCATTTTGCAACCGCGGCCGCCGCCATCAGCTGGAGCGCCGCGGAATGGCTCAAGAACGGACGGGCCAGCGCTCTGGGCGCTATCTCCGGCGCGGTTGCCGGGCTTGTCGCCATTACCCCGGCCGCGGGATTCGTCGCCCCCATGCCGGCTCTCGCCATCGGCTTCATCGCCGGCCTGGTCTGCTACTTCATGGTGACCAAAGTGAAGTCCATCTTCGGCTATGATGATGCCCTGGATGCTTTCGGTGTGCACGGCGCCGGCGGCACGACTGGCGCTCTCTTGACCGGGGTTTTCGCGCAACAACTGATCAATCCGATTTTCGGTCCGGGCAAGCCCGTGGGTGGACTAGATGGGCACTGGGCGCAAATCGGCAACCAACTTGTGGGCGTGCTGATCGCCTGGGGATTTGCGCTGGTTGGCACTCTTGTTCTTCTTAAAATTACCGATCTCATTACCGGCATCCGCGTAAACGAAACAGAAGAGATCGAAGGTCTCGACATCACGCAGCATGGCGAAGAAGCGTACAACCTCGAGTCCTGAGGTTGCAGGGCGAATAATCATCTGGCATTGGGCGGAGCAGAAACGTTCATGATGAAAATTGAGGCAATCATTCAGCCCTCGCGGTTTGATTCCGTGAAGGATGCCTTGCGCGAAATTGGCATCGAAGGAATGACGGTGACGGAAGTGCGCGGGCACGGCCGCCAAAAAGGGCACACCGAAGTCTACCGCGGCCGGGAATATACCGTGGACCTGCTGCCGAAGCTTAAGCTGGAAATGGTGCTGCCGGACCCCCTGGTGCAAAAGGCCGTGGACACAATCCTGAAGACGGCCAAGACAGGAAAGATTGGCGACGGTAAGATATTCCTATCACGGGTTGACGAAGCTATCCGGATCCGTAACGAGGAGCGCGGCGAAAACGCCCTCTAGCTCACGTGACGACCGCAGCTCGCCCAGGTCTTAATCCGGCTGACCGACCCGACAAAACCATGCAAGGCTCTCTGACCCCATTGTCCGTGCTCGGACCGCAATCCGAGGACGAACGACGACGCATCCGCCAACAATTCGAAGCGGGCGGAAGCGTGCAAGATACTCTTCGCGCGCTTTGTGAATTGGCCGACCGGACCGCCCGGCAGATTTTTGGAGAAGTACTCCACGTTCACAACGCGGAACCGTTGGGCCTTACCCTCGTGGCGCTCGGCGGTTACGGGCGGCGGTTGCTTTTCCCTTACTCCGACCTGGATATCCTCTTCCTTTTCGGGAACGAAAAAGCCGAAGCCGAGTTTCGTCCATTAATCGCGGACTTTGCTCGAACACTCTGGGACCTCGGCTTTCGAGTGAGTTCCGCGGGACGCACGATCGAGGAGTGCAAACGGATCGAGGAAGACAACGCCGAGTTTCATTTTGCTCTTCTGGATCGCCGTTTTCTCGCGGGCGATGAAGAGCTTTTCGAGCGGCTCACAAAAAAAATCCTCGCGGGGCCGGAAAAACAGGCTCGGCCATTCTTGCTGGCGGAGCTTACCAAACTCACCAAAGAGCGTCATGCGCGCTACGGAAACACGATTTATCATTTGGAGCCGAACGTCAAAGATGCGCCCGGCGGGCTGCGCGACTATCAAGCGGGCTCGTGGCTCCGCCAAATTGCCAACGGCCAGAAAGATGCCTTGCAGAGCAGTTCGGGCGAGGAAGAATTGGCCGTCAACGCGGTTGATTTTCTCAGCGCCATCCGCTGTTTCTTGCACTACAGCAACTCGCGGAATGACAACACTCTGACCTATGAGTTGCAGACCGCTGCCGCCGAGCGCTCGCTGGGCGTCGCCGGCGGCCTCTCACACGATGTGCGGCGCAGCCCGGAAGAGTGGATGCGCCTTTATTTCCGCCACGCCCGCATTCTGAACAGGCTCCTGCTTCGCTACATCGAGCAAAAACCAGCCTATCTGCCAACCTTGCGGGAGCGATTGTTCAATGCGGCTCGCGGCTCGCGCAATGAGATTGGCAAGAGAACACCCTTTGCCGTACGCGATGGCTTGCTGGAGGTCGTCGATGAGCCGTCGCTCTCCGATCGCCTGGTCACCTTCGCCCTCTTTACGGAAGCCGCTAGAGCAGGCATTCCCCTCAGCCGCGAAGCGGAACGCGCCATCGCTTACATCCTGAAGCATCCCGAACTTCCCCAGAAAAACACGCAAGTCAATTGGCCAACCCTCCGTGAAATTCTGGGCTCCGATTATCCCGGAATGGCGCTCAGACCCATGCAGCGGCTTTCCCTCTTGATGGACGTGCTGCCAGAATTCAAAGCGATTGACTCCCTGGTGGTTCGCGATTTTTATCACCGCTACACGGTGGACGAACACTCCCTGCGCACCATCGAACATCTGCAGGAACTCGCCGATCCTCCGGACGAGCGCGCCTCTCACTTCCGCCAGCTATGGAGGACCGCCGAGCGTCGCGATCTCCTGGTTCTCGCGCTGTTGCTTCACGATGTCGGCAAGGGAATGGCCGTTGAAAATCACGTGACAGGCAGCCTCGAAGCCCTGGAGAGCGCGGCCAAGCGGCTTCGTTTGTCGGAATACGAAACCCGCGAAGTCCATTTCCTCATCGAACATCATCTCGCCATGTCTGCTACGATGCAGCGTCGCGACATTTTCGATCCTGGTACTGTTGCCACTTTTGCGGATACAGTGACAACCCAGGAACGGCTGCAACGGCTCTGTTTGATGACCTACGCCGACATTCACGCCGTGAATCCGGAAGCCTTGACCCCCTGGAAGGCGGAAATGTTGTGGCAGCTCTTTGTGGCCACTTCGAATCACTTCAGCCGCACTCTCGACCGTGATCGCCTGCACGCTTCGGATGAAGTGCCTCTGCTCGAGCAGGTGAGCAGTCAGGCAGGCGGCGCGGATTCCGCTCAGGTTGAGCGTTTCCTTGAGGGTTTTCCGCGACGTTACCGTGCGGTGCACTCCGCCTCGGAGATTGCCGCCCATTTCCTGCTCTACCAGAAATTGGGCGCGGAGCCCGTGCAAACAGAATTGAAAGCGCGGCACCATTCTTTTTCGCTCACGATCCTGACCGCAGACCGGCCCGCTCTGTTTGCCACTATCTCGGGCGTGCTCTCCGGCTGGGGAATGAACATTGTCAAGGCCGATGCTTTTGCGAATGCCGCGGGCGTTGTGCTGGACACGTTTCAGTTTGTCGATCTGCACCACACCCTTGAGCTGAATCCCACGGAAATCGAGCGGTTCCAAAAAAGCATCGCTGACATCGTGAATGGAAAGGCGTCGCTTGAGCCCCTGCTCAAAGGCCGCGAGAGCGCGAGCAAGGCGAAGCCGCCTAAAGTTATGGTCGAGACACGCATTAATTACGATGATTCATCCTCTGTGCAAAGCACCTTGTTGGAGATCATGGCGCAGGACCGCCCCGGCTTGTTGTATGACATCGGTTCCGCTCTTGCCAGGCTTGGTTGCAATATAGACGTAGCCCTCATCGACACCGAGGGCCAGAAAGCCATCGACGTTTTCTATCTCACCGAGCGCGAAACGAAGCTCAGCCAGAAAAAACAGGAATTATTGCGGGAAGTGCTGCAGAGCACCCTGTCCTAAACTACGCATCCATCCGCCGATCGGCGCTCTTTTCTTTCGCGCACGCAAAGATCGCGTTCGCGAAATAAGTTCGGGAGGGAAACCCCGCTTGCCGGACGCAGGAGACTTCCTTGCGTGAGGAGCGCGCGTTTTAGGCGTAGCCTCCGCCCACGATGTTGGGTGTCGAACCAATCAGGCCGGGCAGTTGCTCACTTCTTCAGCGTTCGGATGTAAGCGACGAGCTCCTTGATTTGTTCAGGTTTCAAGCTCTTGCTGTACCCCGGCATCTTGCCTTTGCCGTTTCCGATGATCCCGGAAAGTTCTTCATCGGTTTGCTTCTGAACGTCGGCGGAACCGAGGTCCCGAATCTTGTTGACCTTGCCGATGGCCGTCTCGCCCTTGCCGTCCGCTCCGTGGCACATGGCGCACTTTGCCTTATACGTGGCTTCTCCTGCGTTGTCAGCGCGGGCAGGCACGTTCAGTAGCGCGACTCCTGCAACGACGACACCTGTTATCACGACCGCCATCCACTTCATCGCTTTCTTCATCTGTTCCTCCTGTTGCGCAATCGGTGCGAATTCAACAAAACCGGGCTAATTCCCTTGTAGCAGAAATTCTCTCTTCATTCCTAGCCGAAAGGCAGTGCCGGGAACGGGCGTTTTCCTTATCGCCGGATTCATGCTCGCCCTTTCGACGAACTTCCTTCGAGCTGCCGGATGTAAAAATACAACCCAACTAGCGTCATCAAGATGAACACCACCGTAACTCCCAGGCCCTTCCTCCGGTAATCCCGTTCGGCGAGGGCATCCTTCCCCGCCTGCAAGTCTTTCGCCGTAATTTTCAATCCTGCTTCGATGTCCTGCTCAATGAGTTGGGGCTGGAAGCTGTGAATGGTTACCCGCGCCTTGGTCAGCGAATCGCGCGCCTGGTCCTGCTGGAGACGCGCTTCGCTCACTTCCATTCCGGAAGACTCCGCTACCGCGAGCAAGCGATCCGCGGATTTTATGGACTCGTCCAGCTTCGTTAGGCCTGCCAATATGCCCAAACGCGCTCGATCACAGTCGTCGCCCGGAGAATGGCATTGCATGCAAACGCCCTCGGGTCCGGTACCCAGCTTCGCGTCCGTTGGGCGAGTGATCCCATGATTGCTGTGGCAAACGACGCATCCCGGAAGCCCGGCGGCTTGAAATACGTTCTTATGCGAACTCTTGTCGTACATCTGTGCCTGGAACACATGGCAGTTCGAACAAACATTCCTCACCGAATCGACTCCCGGGGGGGCTGCTCCGTGGTTCCCATGGCAGGTAGTGCATGTGGGAGCGCTCAAATCGCCGCCAGCCGTCATCGCCTCGTGGTGCACGCTTATGTTGTATTTCGCAAACTGATCCGTGGGAATGCCGTACGGCTTCATATAAGCGGCGTCGGCATGACAGCGGGCACAGGTCTGCGCGATGTTCAGAGCGTAGATTTTCGAACGGGTATCGGTGGCCGGCCGCAGGTCATGCACTCCGTGGCAATCAATGCAAACCGCCACCTTCCTATCGCCTTTGGCAAAGAGTTTGCCATGCACGCTGGTTTGGTACTGGCTGAACTGATCCGTTCGCAGGCCGGGATTGTACTTGCGCATGAAATTCCCATCGGAATGGCAGCGCGCGCAAAGCCCGGGAATCTGGCCGCGCTCAATCTTTCCACGGAATCCCGCCGCTTTGCTCATGGCGTCCATGTCCGCTTTTGTTGGATCGCCTCCGTGGCAGCTCGCACACGTCAATCCCTTTTGCGCATGAATGTCCTGCGAAAACTGTTCTGGAGTGACACGCAGCGGCGGATCGAGCACGCCGTGACAATCCAGACAGGTATTGGCAGTTTGCGCCCGGCTTCCCCCTGCAAGCGCGCAGAGCACTGCCGCCAGCAGCAACACGCGCCAACAGCCGTTATTTTGCAAGGTAGCCATAAATCGTCATCGCCACGATGTAGCAAAGCGCAAATATCCCGGCTCCTCTGATGAGAGTGCCGCCGCGTTTCTCCCGCCGCCCTTCCAGAAACGGCAGTAGGACCCAGATCGCCCCCGCAAGCCCAAAAGCTCCAATTCCGAGAAGCTCACCGTCTATGTGCAGGATCTTGGACGGAATCAACTTTAGAGTCTGAAACATGAACATGAAATACCATTCCGGACGAATCCCAGCGGGCGCCGCGCCGAACGGATCCGCCTTGGTTCCCAGTTCCCAAGGCAACAATGCCGCCAGAGTTCCAAGAACACCCAGCGCGATGTACCACGCCATGACTTCCCGCAAGAGGAAGTTCGGCACGAACTTCATCTCTCGCACGACGGTGGGATCAACCTTCCACTTCGCTTCGACACCGGGCGGCAGACTCATGCCAAAGCGCTGGACAAGCGCCAGATGCAGCAGAATCAGCAGCGCCGTCAATCCAGGCAGGACGGCAACGTGGATTCCGAAAAAGCGCGAGAGCGTCGCGCCCGTCACTTCTTCGCCCCCACGCAGCAGCACCAGCAGCGTATGCCCAACCAACGGCACCTGGCCCGTAATTTCCGTTCCAACTTTTGTGGCAAAAAAAGCGAGAGTATTCCAGGGAAGCAGGTAGCCACTGAAGCCGAATCCCAGAACGAGAAAAAGCAATATCATGCCGCTGACCCAAGTCAGTTCCCGGGGCTTCCTGTAGGCGCGCAGGAATAGAACACTGAACATGTGCAGAAATGCGGTCAGAATCATCAGGTTCGCGGCCCAGGAGTGGATGGATCTCACAAGCCATCCAAAGTGCACCCGCGTCATGATGTACTGCACGCTTTCGAACGCTTCGTTTGCGCTTGGCCGGTAATAGAGGAGCAGCAGGACGCCGGTACACACCTGGACTCCGAAAAGAAAAAGTGTGATCCCGCCTAGGAAATACCAGTAGGAGAGTTTGTGAATGGGAACCGTCTTGTGCCGCAGCGGCTCCGTTAGTTTCGCCCAGCCAAAACGCTCATCGATCCATTCGCGGCAATGCTTGAGAAGCTGCAATTCATGCTCCCCGCTGGCGGCTTACGATGATTTCGTTGCTCCGGATATTTACTTGAAATTTTTCCAGCGGTCGGGGAGGTGGTCCAGAGACGTTTCGCCCGTCGAGGCCGTACGTGCCATTGTGGCAGGCGCACCAGACTGCATGCAGATCGTTCCGGTATTGAACGGTGCAGCCCAGATGAGTGCAAACGGCGGACACGGCGTGGTACTCGCCCTCAGGCGTCAGGAGCAATAAGGCGGGCCTGCTGCCGAACCGAAAAACCTTTGAACCATTCGGTTTGAGGTCACCGACCTTCGCTGCCACTACTTCATCCTGGCCCAGGTCAGGAACCGGGGGCGGCGCCAGGTATTTGAGGACGGGGTAAAGGAAGGAAACGACAGAGGCGAACACGCCTCCGCCCAGCAGTATCTCGACTAGGCGGCGCCGCGCCGTCCGTCTCGGTTGGGAGTCCTCAATCGCCATGGGACAAGAGTGTGACTGAAAGCCCCGGGCCCTTTCTCAGCGAATCAGTGCTTCTTCGCCAAATCCCGCACGAACCCTACCAACTTGGTGATCTGCTCCTTGCTCAGCTTAGCTTCGTACGCAGGCATCTTGTTTTTGCCCTTGGCGATGAGCTCGGTGAGCTCCGCATCGCTTCGTTTCTGAACGTCTTCCGAATGCAGGTCCGGGATTTTCAGCGCTTGTCCCATGGGGGACTTGCCTGCTCCGTCCGGTCCGTGGCACATCGCGCACTTCGCCTTGAACAGGCTTTCGCCCGTCTCTTGCGCTCTTACGGACGAGCTAAACAGCAGCATCAACCCGGCTGCCGCGGCGCCCAACATAACTTTTTGCATGCCAGTTCGTGTCAAAGTGTCCTCCGACGTTCTGTTCGTTGCCATCCTACCGCAGGAGTTGCCCAGCCTGCCTGTCGCATTTCAAAATGCGTATCTCACGGATAGTGTGAACAGATTCCCTCTGAAATTCCGCGGCGCGAAAATGTCCTGTGCAGCGACAGTTCCTGTCGTTCCGACGGTCGGGTCCTCGTGATAGCCGTAGTAATCCCAGAATGCCCTCCCGGTCCACTCCTTCGTGAACTTGTATTCAAATCCTCCGTAGGGATGGAGCCATTTCGAGTTCAGAGGGCCCGTCACCTGGTTGGGGATCAATTCCTGAGGATCAAGGCGAAGTTGGGAGCCGCTCGTACCGGTGAGGTTCGCCCCCAAATGCGCGGTAAAGCGATGCACCGGCGTGTAGGTAACGTCAAAAAAGCCGTAGCTCGAATTGTTCGTGTATGTCGAAAGCTGTTGCACCAAGCCGGGCACATTCGGGCAGGCCTGGATCCCCGGGCCGGGTTGGCCCGCGGCGACGCTGATGTAGCAGATCAGCACCTGGGAGAAAACGTCGTTGTAGTCGAAGCCGATTTCCATTCCGAAGTTCGGATTGGGCTGCAGAATCGCGGAAATCGCATACGTGCGGTTGTGCTGCAAATCTCCTTGCTGAAACTGGTTGTTCCGTCCTTCCCATATCAAAACGTTGCCATCCAGATTCAGCCAGTCCGTCAGGTCATATTTTGTGCGCAGGCGGTATTCCTGCGACTGCTTGGGGCTGATCCGCGTAAACGTCCCATCCGTGCTGAAGAGCTCCGTGTCAAAGCTGATCTTCCACCTCTGATTTGGCCGTGCCCATATCCCGAACAAGCCGGAGTATTCATTGATCGGCGGCACTGCCGCTCCAGCGGGACTGAACCCCGTGTTCGAGACAAACGCAATCGAATTGTCCGCATTCAGCGTGCAGCCGCTCGGAAGGTTGCCTTGCGAAACTGGCTGCGCTGGATTCACCACCGCGCAGGCGCCCCGGGCTGCCGTCGCCGCCGTTGGCCCCGGAAAGAACACCTGGTTCAATGCTTCGTAGAAATTGTCTGAAATGTACCGGTTCCGGTAGCGAAATCCAACTCTTACTCCAAGCTTTCGGGAAAACCGGTAATCGACCTCCGCCAGATTCGTCTTCTCTTCCTGCTTCAAGAAGTTGCTGTCCGTGACCTTCGAAAGATCCGCGGGAGAGCTCGTTACATGTGCCACAGTTCCGGCGACCGCCCCAGCCGGTGGCAGGCAGGTGAGCGGAACCGCGCCGGTTGGCGTGAAGACATTCGCCGTAGTATTCAAGTTTCCGCTGAAAAACGAGCAGCTCGAAAGGTCGAATTCCGCCGGGCTGTGCCAGTTCGAGTAGTGAAACGTTTCATTGAAGCTCAGCTTGTCGGTGATGTGCCAGGTCGCGCCGAAATCCCCCACCGCCGCCACCCGCCGTCCAACTACCGGTCCGGTGTTGAGCTGGTTGCGCAAATTCGTTCGCGACTCGCGCCCGAACAGATTCTGGTCGTAGCCGAACACGTTGGTGTCACCGCCCGAATAACTGATCCGCGCAGTGAGGTCCCAGTTCTGCCAGTAATTGGACTGTACGCTCAGTTGCTCCGTCGGCGTGTTCGTGCGCGTGCGGCCGTGATCCAGGTAGCCGTTGAAATAGGCGCTGCAAGTCGGGTTTATAAAACCGGATGCGAGAAACGTCCCGCCACAAGGCTGACTGGCTCCCGCGTTCAGCGAAACCCCTATGTCCACGTTCTGCGTGGGATTCACCTGGAAGGGCTGAGCGAAGTCGGTGATTCCCGTGTCCCCTTTGTAGTAGGTCCACAACTGGTCGTAGCTGATATTCGTTCGCGGCAGCAGCTTGATGTCCATGCCCAAGCGGTAGATATTCACCGTTGTTTTTACGTCTTGCAGCAGGAACTGCTCCGTGCCCTGGTGAATCGTGGTGAAAGCTGGTCCCTCGACGATATTCCTCGAATATCCCATGCGAAATCGTACCGGCGATTCCGGCCGGACCACCAGGTTGTAATCGCCCATCTTGCGCCGCGTATTCATATTGTGCGGAGAGAAATTGAGAACGCATGCCGTGCAAGCTGTGCCGCCGAATCCGGCCGGCCCATTGGGGAAAGGAGTCGTCGGGTTCAGCGGATTTGCCAGTAGCCCGTAATCCCAAAAATTCTCGTCCTTGCGGAAGAGCGCATCAAACTTGTACCACGTGTTTTTCGCCATACGCAGCCGCGACACCTGGTTCGGGTCGCCGCCATACCCAAAATTGCTGAAATAGAACCGGTCAAACAAAGTTCCATGATGATCCAGCGAATTCATCTGGGTTGTGAATCCCAGCAGCCGCGCCCCTTGCTGTAAGTTTACGAAGGTGTTGTACGCCTGTGAATCGCCCGAGATGCTTGTGAATCTTCCGCCGAATTCAATGGACTGTTTAACATTGTAATTGCCTTCGTCGATGCCCTTCTGTTCCTCATCCTGCTGCGCGCTTGCTTGGGGTACCCATCCTGCAAGAATCGCGCACAGCATCAGTAAGCCAACTACTATCATCCGGTTTTTCATAAGGACTCTCGATGATTGATCGACTCCTCGCATGGCGGCTCTCCATCACGGGGTGAAGAAAAACTTGTTGCTGTTTGAACCATGAATCGACGTGTGGCACATCGTGCACGCTTGATACTTCTGCGCCTGGTTGTGGAACGTGGGAGTAGCGGCAGGGCCACCCGCATCCGCGGAAAAAGCGTGGCATTCCAGGCATACCAGGTTCACCTGCGCTCGCTTCAAGAGTCTCGGATTGGACGATCCGTGCGGCATGTGGCACGCCGCGCATCCTTCTATCTTCACGGCCTCATGCTCGTACACAAAGGGGCCCGATTTGTCGGTGTGGCACTTGAAGCACACCAGGTCTTGCGTCCCCGTCGCCCTCAATTGCCTTGTCTCGAACCCCCCATGCTGGTTATGGCAGTCCGTGCACTTCACCAATCCTTCGTTCACTCGATGATGGAACGGCCGGTTGAACTGCTGTTTCTTATCCAGGTGGCAACCGTAACAAAGTGTCGGTTGCTTCTCCTTCAGCAAAAACTGGCTCTCTTTTGCATGATGCGGGTCGTGGCAATCGGTGCAGCCCACTCCATTCTCGAGGTGCACCGAGCGGGCAAAATTGCTGTGCTCCTCTCCATATTGATGGCAATCCAGGCACCGCGCACTGATCTCTTTCGCCGTCGCACCCTTGAACGTGAATATCTTTGTTTTGTCTCCGCCGCCCTCCACGTGCGCTTTCCCCGGTCCATGGCAAGCCTCGCAGCCATGCCACTCCGGCCCCTTTTTCGTGTCCAATGTCGTCACATAGTGCGGGGAGTCTTCATAATTCTTGAAGAAATCCTTGGTAGGCATATCCGCATGGCAGGTCTTGCAGGTTTCGGAGCCGACGTAAAGGGAAGGGTCGGTCTGGCGCGCGTACGGCTTCTGATCCGACTTGTTGGCTGAAGAATTGTCCTGCGGCGGGCCTGCAAACGCTGCCATCGCAGCCGCAAGGAGGATCGGGAGACTGAGAAAAATTGCAAGCTTGGGCTTCGGCCGTTGAACACCCATCTTCACCCCTCCACTCAAATCGGCAACACCGTGAGTCTTGCGTGTTCCAAAACTAAAGCAAGGCTGGTTCCACGTCTGTGACTCTCATCACACGTCCCTGTGACCGGGAATTCCCTGAAAAGATGGGAATTACCCCGCTATTTGGATAAGGGAATTTTTCTCGAAGGTCATTTTGATACAGTGCGAGCCGACATATACTATTTTGGAATTAATACAATCCTCCGCATTACACCCCAAAACAGACGCTTCGCCTATCTCCGGGCAGGGAGATAGTATTCCGAGAACTCGATCTCCTCATGAGTATCGCCTTTGGCTACAGTTGACTGTTCAAAATGGCACACGGGAGATGATTACCTCTCACGTTCAACGCGGAGCTCAGTGATAATTGAACGGAACCCGGGCCGCAGGGCACGCCCATCTGAGCCATCTCGAATTGGCCTGCGTGCCGGAAACGATTTGCCGCCGCCAATGGAAAGTGACAATTCTATTTTGGATCGCGCTCTAGCGAGTGCTGGCGGGAGGGAGGAAGGTTGTGACAAAAGAAGAAGCTTGGAAGCTGGCTGAGCATTGGGTGGCAGCTTGGAATGCGCATGATCTGGACTTGATCCTGACCCATTACGAGGATGGCGTGGAGTTGACGTCCCCCGCGGCCGCCCAGCTTTTGGCGCGGGCGGATGGCAAGGTAGTCGGAAAGACAAATTTGCGGGCCTACTTTCAGCGAGGGCTGGAGGCGTATCCAAATCTGCACTTTCAGCTTGAGGATGTGCTCTGGGGCGTGAACAGCGTGGTCCTCATCTACCAGAATCAAAAAGGTACACGCACCGCGGAGTTCATGGAGCTGTCGGCGCCTGGAAAAGTGGCGCGCGTCGTAGCGAACTACAGTGCCTAGGGTTTTCGATTAATTCTTGCCAACCCCACCCTTGCAAGACGCGTACCCGCAAGGGTAGGCCACTCAGAGAGAATCAGAATCAAGCACATCTCAGCGAGATCTGGAGCGGCCACCCGCGTGATCGAGTTCCGTAAGCAAACGGTCGAACCAGTGAATCGGTCCGGTGGCTTCGATGCCCATGCGTACCTGCTCGTGCAAATCCTGCAAACTCCGGTAGAACGCTTGCGCTTCGCCGATTGTGTGGTGCAAACGGCGCTCAACAAGCGCGTCGCAGGTCTCTGCTCTGGCCATGGCAATCTGCTGCTAGCGTGTATGTATATCGCATCCTAATAATAGGCATCGCTCGGCTCCTTATCTTCCGAGCCTCGGTCGTTAACGCAACCAAGTTTACTCGGAGCTAGGAGCCGACGCCTTCATCTAATCAGCCCAATTTATCCTCTGTTTAGACTTGACGCGATAGCCTATTTGGGAGACTGTCTTGGATTCCAGGACGGCCCCCCCTTTAATGAAAATCCTACTCTACAACCCGGACAACGGTGTGACTCGCAACTTCATGCCCCATCTGTGGATGTTTCTACTGCAAGCACTCACTCCGGCTGGCCACGAAGTGGTACTGATTGACGGCAACGCGCAGCCCATGGATGAAGAAAGCATCGCGCGCTACGTGCGTGAACAACATATCGGCCTGGTCGGTATCGGTGCAATGACGAGGATGATCGCCAAGGCCTATCGCATGGCGGACGCGGTGCGCGCCGTGGGAGTAAAGGTGGTTATGGGGGGCCCGCACGTCACGGAAATGGCCGACGAGGCGCTCGGACGGGACGGCGGCTCGCGCCATGCCGATGCAGTCGCTCTTGGCGAAGCGGACGAGACTTGGCCCAGAATAGTGGAAGATGCGGTGCGGGGCCAACTCAAGGATGTCTACGCGCCTGTGGACGACTTCGGCCAGGAGCGCAAGCCGTCGTTGCAGCCTTATCCGGAGATCCCCTGGGACAAAATCAAGCTCGAGCAATTCAATTTGCTCCCTGGAATAGTGCAACCGCTGCTGAAGCGCGTCGGCGCGGGTTGGGGAACCTTTCGAATTATTCCGGTGGAGTCAGGACGAGGCTGCCCTTACGGATGCGAGTTTTGCACCGTGACTGGGTTTTTTGGCGATTCCATCCGATTTCGTACCAATGAAAGCGTCGTAAACGAACTGCTGCTGCTGAAAGCGCGGGCCAGGAAGGAGGGCGGCCAGATTGCCGTATTTTTTATCGACGACAATTTTGCCATCAATGTAAAGCGCACAAAATCGTTGCTGCGAGACATTATCGCCGCTAACGCGCAAGTGCATTGGGTTGCGCAGATCAGCGCCAATCTGCTGCGCGATGAGGAACTTGTTGATCTGATCGCGGCTGCGGGAGGCAAGTGGATTTTCATCGGAATGGAATCCATTGATCCGGCCAACCTTGCCGACGTGAAAAAGGGCTTCAACAAGCCGGGTGAATATGCCGTGGTGCTCGATCGGCTCGCCCGGCGCAATGTTTTTGCCATCACCTCGTTTATTTTTGGTATGGACAACGACACCGTTGGAGTGGCGGAGCGAACTCTGAAGGAGATTCGCAGTTGGCCTCCAGGGCTGCCGGTTTTTGGTTTGATGACTCCGCTTCCTGCCACGCCGCTCTACAAAAGGCTGGAAGCCGCGGGGCGGCTCACCCGCCCGAAGCATTGGCAAGAATTCATTCCCTTTGCGATGGCTCATACGCCGCTGAAGATGAGCATCGACGAAGCTCATAGTGAAGTACGCATCGGGTGGTCCAGTTCTTACAGTCCGGAGGCAATCGAAAAGGCCGTGGATTCGCTCAACCACAAGCCGCTCGGTTATCGCATCAACATCTTTATCGCGCGCCTCTGCTTCCGCGGAATTTATTTTGCGCAGATGGGCCGATTCGCCTGGCTGAAGACGATTCTCGAAAACCGGCGCACAATTTTCAAACTCATAAGGCAGGGTTTTGGAGGAGGACTGCACGCTGCGGCGCCGTCAGTCGCGACCCAGCCGGTCACAGAGCATCGGCACTGAACCTGGCGTTTCTTCAACAAACAGATTATTAGTCGCGAAAATCCTTTCTAGCCTCACGTTAAGTCTTGGAGGGTGGCAGGCCCTAACCGCTGGGCACGGATCGGGCGAGTGGACAACCCTTCACGACGGCAGGCATGTTCTTCTATGCAGTTTCTGGTACTGCCCCACCTGGATTTCCCACGCAGCCAGCCATTGGGGACGTAGCGATATTCTCTGGCTTCAGAACTATTCAGCTCCAGGCAGCTGCAAGAAACAGTAGGAGGTTTTTCAGGTGAGGAATCAGGTGAATTTAACCCTCAGAGTTATTTTACTAATTGGTTTGATATTTACGGCATATAGTTATTCTTCCCATTCTCTCATCGCTATCGCACAGCAAGGTGATGAACGTGCTTTGAAGGAGCGAGTCAAGGCCTCTGAGGACGCTTGCGTACTTACTTTACGAGCGATCAATACAGCCCAAGTCACATACCGAGGCGGGGATGAGACTAAAGGTTTCGCGCGTACGCTGAGAGAATTGGGGCCTAAAGGGGAAGGAATACTTGAACCTGTCATTGCGAACGGCAAGAAAGGTGGTTACCGTTTTCGACTTACGCCGGAACGAACAAGTCCCGTCAAACCCGTCGAGCGCTGCATCGTGACCGCCTCCCCGATAAAACGGTTCGTCAAAAATCAGCGAGGCTTTTTCACCGATGAGACCGGAGTGATCCGCTTTACAACTGAAGAACGCCTGGCCACAAGTGCAGATCCTCCACTTCGCCTGACTGATTAGATGAAGGTGCCTGCTCCTAGCTCCGAGTAACCTTGGTTGCTCTAACGACCGAGGCCCGGAAGGAAGGAGGCGGGTGACTGACTGACAGGTTGACTGGCGGAACGGTTTTTGGGTGCCGCAATCCTTGCGGTTCTCACGGTGCGGCTTCTAACTCTCCCTCCGCCGCCTTCTAGCCAACCCCCCAAACTGCCTAATCCGCACCTCGCCAGCCGGAAACTTCGCCCGAATCTCCAGTTTCCCGCCCATCGCCTCGACCGCCCTCCGCAACGTGCTCACGAAAATATCCGACCGGCTCTCGATCTTCGAGACGCCCGCCTGATTGATCCGCAATGCCTTGGCCAACCGCTCCTGGGTGATCCCCATTGCTTGGCGTAGTTCGCTGAGAGCCATTTCCTCGGTCATCTTCTGCGCTTTGGCGTCCGAGCGCGCCCGGGCCTTCGGCGTCATCTTCGCTTCCAGTTCTCGAAAATTCTTAGCCATCGAGCAATCCTTCCTTTCGCAGCGTTTCCAGATGCTCGTCATATAGCCTGTCGGCCACCGGCACAAACTCCTTATACCAGCGGCCCCTGCCTGTTTTATTTCCGCCAATCAGCAGAATTGCCGCACGTCGCGGATCGAAAGCAAACAGCACGCGGTAAGGCCTGCCTCGATGCTGAATTCGCAACTCCTTCATGTTGGCGTGCTTCGAGGACGCTACCGAGTCCACGTAGGGCCTGCCCAGCGCCGGCCCAAAGCGTCGAAGCAGATTTATCCCCGCCCTTACGTCTATCTGCTCACCTTCCGTCAGGCCGTCCCACCAGGCTTCGAATTCGTCCGTAAATTCCGCTTCCCATTCCTTCAAAGGAATATACCTCCAAAAGACTTCTGCGTCAATAGCGCCCGTACCTCTCCAGCCTCGTGGGTGAAAGCAAGTGGGTCGGCCTTAACACCACACAATGACCTTGACCGTCTCTTCTACGCGGGTGCCCCACGTTTTCGGGTTTGGTTTTTGAAAAGGTGGGTCTTTGTTCCC
>Ga0070730_10000037_pt1 | contig 164922 bp, 155 predicted proteins | sample Coa_R1_3_FD_66447 | JGI IMG/M metagenome (GOLD analysis project Ga0070730, IMG submission 66447) | Surface soil microbial communities from Centralia Pennsylvania, which are recovering from an underground coalmine fire - Coalmine... | ecosystem: Environmental > Terrestrial > Soil >... | reverse complement strand
GATCTTCCTTGTGTGTCTCGAACATTTGGCGATGCTCAAGACCGCAGAAGAATCCACGCCATGCGCCATGTCCACCAAAATTAAACCGGACAGCCGTGGGCTTGACCCGGCAATCCATCCTCTTTTGAAGATGGATGCGCGGGCCTTCGCCGCGCCGAAGGGGCTTCGGCCCCGCAGGCGGGTCAGGTCCGCGCATGACGATTTCAATGGGACGTGAGCTTGATGCGCCCTGCTCTGCTCAATCCGCTGTTTGCGCCGGTCACGAGCCTGCCGGGCGTCGGGCCCAAGCAGGACAAGCTCTTGCGCTATCTGCTCGGCCGCGATGAGACGCCGCGGCTGGTTGACCTGCTCATGCATCTGCCAAGCCAGGTGATCGATCGCCGCGCGCGGCCAAAAATCCGCGATGCGTCGCCTGGGACCGTGGTGACGTTGGAAGTGACGATCGACCGCCATCGGCCGCCGCCGCCCCGCAACCGCCGCGCGCCCTATCTGGTCTATGCCAGCGACGACACCGGCGATGTTGTGCTGACCTATTTCCGTGCCCAGCCGGGCTACGTCGAAAAGCTGCTGCCCGTCGGCGCCAAGCGCTTCGTCTCCGGCACCTTGCAGATGTATGACGGCATGGCGCAGATCGTCCATCCCGACCGCGTGGTGGACGAAGCGGCGTTCTCCAAGCTTTCCAGGATCGACCCCGTCTATCCCCTGACCGAGGGGCTCGCGCTCGGCTCCCTGAAGCGCGCAGTCGCGCTGGCGCTGGCGAAATTGCCGGAGCTGCCGGAATGGATCAGCCCCGAGGTGACCCGCCGCTGCCATTTCCCGCCAATCCGCGAAGCGTTTTCGCGGGTGCATCAGCCGGTCGAGCTGACCGACATCCTGCCCGATGGTCCCTTCTGGTCGCGGCTTGCTTTCGACGAGTTGCTCGCCGGCCAGTTGGCGCTGGCGCTGATCCGCGCACAGCTCCGCCGGCCTGCCGGCGACCGCCATGCCGGCGACGGCAGTCTGCGCAAGAAGATCATCGATGCGCTGCCCTACGCGCTGACCGCCTCGCAGCGGCAGGCCGCAGCCGCGATCGCGGATGATCTGAAACAACCGGTGCGTATGCTCCGCCTCCTGCAAGGCGATGTCGGCTCGGGCAAGACCGTGGTGGCACTGCTTGCGGCTGCGGCAGTCACCGAGGCCGGCAAGCAGGCCGCGCTGATGGCGCCGACGGAAATCCTGGCGCGCCAGCACGTCAAGACCATCGCCCCGCTGGCCGAGCGCGCCGGCATGAGGGTCGCTATCCTCACCGGCCGCGAGAAAGGCAGGGAGCGGCGCGAGCTCTTGGCCGAGCTCGAAGCCGGCAAGATTGATCTTGTGGTGGGCACCCATGCGCTGATCCAGGACGACGTCCTCTTCAAGGCGCTGGCGCTGGCTGTGGTCGACGAGCAGCACCGCTTTGGCGTCCGCGAGCGGCTGGCGCTGACCGCCAAGGGCGAAGCGGTCGACGTCCTGGTGCTGAGTGCAACCCCGATTCCGCGCACGCTGGTCCTGACCTATTTCGGCGACATGGACGTCTCGGAGCTGCGCGAGAAGCCGGCGGGCCGCCAGCCGATCGATACGCGTGCAGTCCCGGATAGCCGGCTGGAAGAGGTGATGGACGCCGTCGGCCGCGCGCTGTCGTCGGGCAAGCTCGTCTACTGGATCTGTCCGCTGGTCGAGGAAAGCGAGGCCGAGGGCACCGATCACCTCACCAATGCTACCAAGCGCTTCGAGAGCCTGCAGAAGCGCTTTGGCCGCAAGGTCGGCCTCGTCCATGGCCAGATGAAGGGCGCCGAGAAAGACGAAGTCATGGCAAGATTCGCCGCGCACGACATCCAGCTTCTGGTCGCCACCACGGTGGTCGAGGTCGGCGTCGATGTGCCGGCCGCGACCATCATGGTGATTGAGAATGCCGAGCGCTTCGGGCTCGCTCAGCTTCACCAACTGCGCGGCCGCATCGGCCGCGGCGCGGAATCCTCGACCTGCCTTTTGCTCTACCACGAGCCGCTCGGCGAGATGTCGAAGGCGCGACTCAAGGTGATCCGCGAAACCACCGACGGTTTCCGGATCGCCGAGGAGGATCTGAAGCTCCGCGGCGAAGGTGACGTGCTCGGCGTCCGCCAGAGCGGCCTGCCCGGCTACCGCATCGCCCGATCGGACGTGCATGGCCAGCTCATCGCGCAGGCGCGCGACGAGGCGCTGCGCATCATGAAGGACAACCCAAGACTGAAAGGAGCGCGCGGCGAAGCGCTGCGCTGCCTGCTCTATCTGTTCGAACGTGACGAAGCGATCCCTCTCATCGGCGCTGGCTGAAAGGAAAGCTATCGTGCCCAAGGATGACCGCCGATTTCCCGCGCTCGTCCCACAGAAGTGCGCCCGCCTCGCAAGGGGAGCCGGTCGTCTCACGGTTGCGCGAGGCCTTCACATCGCGACATAGTTTTGCGGCATTGCGGGCCCATGCTGGCCCAAATGAAGCAGTCCCTTTTATTGATTCGAAGCCTTGCCGCATCTGTCGTCGTCGCGGTTGCGATTTGGGCCTTACTCGGCGCGCCGCCGCATCAGAACAGCATGGCCTCGTTCATCGTCGCCTGGCGCCACTGAATTTTTGTGCGCGTCCCCAGGAGCTGTCACCTGTTCACGTGCGTTCGCTGCTGGCTTGACCGCGCTGCTTCGGCGGCGCCAAACCCTCCGAGGGATCGGAATCGAGCGCCTGCTCGGCCTGCAGATCATAATCGGCGCCGATGGCTTCGAGCCGTTCGACGATCGCCGGGTCGGTCATGTTACGGGCGATACGGCGCGACATCTGCGCCAGGTTTCTGAAATAGTCTTTGCTGGGCATGTTCCTGCTTTCCCCGCCCCGGCTGTGACGGCATTGTGTCGTGCCCATGAAATCATCGGGGCTGCACTGCCACCGAACGTCACACAGCGGATTTCGTTCCCAGGGCCGTGAAAGATTTTTGCGTGCGAGGCCCGCGCAGGGGAATTTTCAACCTCAAGGTGTCGTGTCGGCCTGTACCTCTATTATCGTCGAGCGCATTCAAGCGAGCGGCTGGTCGTCCTCGGTCGGCATCGGCCGTTCCGGCGAGCAGAGATCGCCACCGCCGTACTCGTCCTCCGGAAGCCGCTGGGAACCGCGCCGCTCCGCATTCTGGCGGACCTGTTCCCAGGCGTGATTCATTGCGAGATTCAGAAGATGGTCGACCGCCAGCAAAGCGCGCGTTGCCACTGAAGACGCGAAAATCATCGCCGTGCTCCCACCGCCTTGTGGACGGCGCGTTTTGATCAATGGCTGGCATCCGGTCTGTGCCGCCGGTCACAGTGGCGGCACGCCGGTCATTTCGCCGCAAAGCTTGTAGTTTGCACGCTCGAGCCCAGGCACCGCCGTGCGGTCTCGATCTGGGCATCGGTGGCGCCGTGACTGCGCGCCCACCCCTCGGCGGCGGCTTCCGAATATTTGGCGACGTAATATCGCACCAATGTGCACGACAGGCGCCGCAGCACGGTTGGCTTTTCACTGGCGAGGGCGCCCTGCCCCCAGATCGTCAACACCGCCGCAAGGGCGACCGCGTGTCTCACCATGCTGTTCCCCCGTCGTTGGAACTTGGTGGCAAACTCGGTAGGTGCCGTTTGGTTCCGGCTCGGGTTTCACTCCGGCGGATTTCCATCTCGGGAATGTCGAAACTCGCCATTGCGAGGAGCGACCACGTGTCCGCCGTAGCTCAGAGAGCGAAGTCGGAAGCAATCCGGAATTGTGCCTTGGAAACAATCTGGATTGATTCGCGGCGCCTGTCATCGGCCGCGCTTCGCGCGGACCCGTTGGCTCGCAATGACGAAGCTCTTTGACATGTGAACGAGACCGCCAGAGCCGCACGCCCTACCTGCCTCGGCCGCGCGCGCAATGCCACAAACGAAAAAGCGCGGGCGTGACACCCGCGCTTCCGCTTTTTTCAATCAAACAGGCTTGCGCTCAGTAGCCGCAAACCGGGCAGCGCGGCGCGACCGGTGCATAGTAGCCAGGCGACACCATCTCGACGCGCTCGCGCGTCGCATATTGCGGCGGGATCTGCTCATAGGCGACACCGGGAGGCGCGACCATCACGGTCTGCGGCACCATCACGGTCCGGTATTGCGCGGGTGTGCGATGCGCGACCACCGCGCCCGGCGACACCATCACGGTCTGCTGCACCGTGCGGTATTGCGGAGGCACATATTGCTGCTGATAACAGGTGCCGCAGGGCGGCGGCGTGTAGCAGCAGGCCGAGGCGGCTGTCGGCACGATGGAAGAAGCGAGGATCGCAGCAAAGGACGCGGCAATAACGCGGGACATTGATGACACCTGAATTGTTGGAGCGTTTCGTATGCTCGGAAGTGAAAGCCGATGTAACGGCAGAGTCCGCAAATTTGCGTTGAGAAAAGTCCTTAACGGAACGTGACGCGAGCCACGGGCTGTATGTGGCAATCTGAAGCCGCGACGATCGCACAACCGTGATCGCCCGGAGCTCCATTTTAACGAAGCGGAAACCTTTGAATCCTAACGTGCCCTCGGGGACATCTGCCCGAAGCTTGGATTTTCAGAATCTCTTAGCTTTTCGCCGGCTTAATGCCGCGTGGAGCGTATCTGGTCTCGAGTTCCTGAAGCGCAGCCCGGTTGGCCCGCCTCGAAATGGAAACTCTCGCGGCCGTCCCTGATCTCGTCCCGCGAGGCCAACCCGTGTCCGTCGAAAGATTTCTGCGGCAACGTGCCGTCAACATCGTCTGCGAAGGAAGCTACACGCTTCATCGATGGTACGACCCGAACGGAAAGCTCCGCACGCTCGCCTGCCGCACCACGCGGGTTTCGCCGTTTCGCATGATCGTCGACGTGCCCGTCACCGGCCGCGTCGGCGATCGCATCACCTCCTATTTCGGCGAGTTCGGCGAGTTCGAAGGCAACATCAGCGACACCCGGCAGGGCAGCATCCTGCTCGAGCTCGAGATGACTCCGGAAAAACGCGAATGGATGGCCGACAAGCTCACCTGGCTCGAGAAGAAGCTGAGGGACCCGGGCATAATGGATGCGCGGGAGGATAGCCGCTTCATCCCGCAGACCCCGCAGACCACGCTCACGCTTGCTGATGGCAGCGTTCACGGCTGCTTCATCATCGACTTCTCGTCGGGCGGCGTTGCAGTCGCTGCCGAGCTGCAGCCGCCGGTCGGCACGCCGCTCGCCATCGGATCCTGCGTCGGCCGCGTCGTCCGCATCTTCCAGACAGGATTCGCGGTCAGGTTCGTCGCCAAGCAGGACGCCGACGATCTTTCGCGCCTGATCATGCGCTACGACCAGATCTCTGGTGGGCCGACACCGATGGCGGCCGCATCATGAGCGATGGCGAAAAAGGCGAAAAGCGCCAGAGCCAGCGTGTGCGCTTCGAGCACAAACGGCCGGCGCAAATGATGGCCATCGACGGCACCTGGCAGCGCCCCTGCACCATCGACGACATCTCCGATGGCGGCGCCAAGCTGACCGTCGGTGATTCCATCCAGGGATTGCCGATCACGGAATTCTTCCTGGTATTGTCCCCGTTCGGCCTGGCTTACCGCCACTGCCGCCTGATCTGGGTCAACGGGGATCAGATCGGCGTAGCCTTCGCCAATCGCGGCCGTGGGCCGAAGAAGGCTGCACAAACGGCGTGAATGCAAAAGCGCGGGAACCGGCCCCGCGCTTTCTTCATCGATCCTCGATCAGCTCAGTAGCACCAGCGCGGATCGGCCGCCACGTACTGCCCGTCGGGATAGCGGTAGTAGCAATTGCCCTCGGCCATCCAGTAGCCAGGCCGCGAAGCCGCGGTAGCGCCTGCGATAGCACCGGTCGCGCCCCCCACGATCGCGCCAGCGGCGGCGCCGCTCGCCCTTCCGGTGAGGAGCCCGCCCAGCAAGCCCCCCACGATCGCACCGCCAACGGCGCTCGCACCGGGATCCGGCGGAGGCGGTGGGGGTGGCGGTGGGTACGCATCCGGCGGTGGCGGATAGGCGCCGGGCGGCGGCCCATAGGCCGCGACCGGCGGCCCGTAGACGACATCGTCGGCGTAATCCTCGGAGATATAGGTCGGCGGACCTTCCATGCGCTGCGGATACCAGTACCAGACGCCACCGACGTCCCACCACCAGCCGGCGCGGCCGTCATGGACCTCATGCCGCCAGCGTCCGCCTTCCCAGGCGAGACGGCCGCGATAGGGATGGCCGGCGAAATGGCGCATCGGCAGCGGACCGGCGGCGCGGACGACATGCGGGTTCGGACGACGCGCGACGTGCGCTTTCTTCGCAGCGGCTACCGGGCCGGGATTGCTGGAGGTTGCTGCCGGTGTCGGCGGACCGGCCTGCGCCGATGCTGGCTGGTTGGCCGCGGCCGGCGGTGCTGCCGGCGGCGGCGCGGTCGATGTCTGCGCTTGGGCCGACATGGCAACCACGGTGAACAGAGAGACCAGTGGAACGACGATCCTCGATCGGCTCATTCTGGAAAAACCCCTTCTGGCGTGCCACGAAGCCTCAACGCCGGGACGCTCTACCCCGATTGTTGCGCCAAAGGATGGCGCGGCCGCTATTGCTGACCGGCGCGTGGCGCCCTGTCTTCTTACAAATCCGTAAGATCGCGACAAATTTGCGTCAGCCGGGAGCCAACGCGAATCAGCCACCCACCATCGGCCCAGCCTTATCGTGAAGGCTCGATGACGTTGCAATTGGTCCGCCCTGACATCACGCAATCCTGCAGCTTGCTCGCAGCAGTGAGCTCGCGCGCCAGCCAGATTCCAGCTGCAACCAGCACGACGGCGATCACGAGGCCCGCGATTGCGCCGCGCCGGTTGTCACCTGGTTCCGGACTCCTGTCCTTCAAGGGGCTGGTCATCGCGCGGTCATATATCAGGCAGCAAACGTTATGCCGCTTCTACCATCACTGCGCGACTTGCGTCTCACACCTTCATCGCGGCGATTGGACGGCTGGCCGAACGATGAACCGTCGGCTCAACACGGCTGATCCGGCGGCAGGTGGTCATGATTCCCGCTGAGCGGTGGCACTCCCAGCCAGCGCCGAGGGTTGGATTGGCGACTGGGGTCGGATAGGCAAGCCCGATGGTGACGGCCACGGCCGCGCCCGACAGCGCCGCCGCGATGAGGATCAGGGCTTTCCGATTCCAAACAGAACCTGTCATTGCCGTTACTCCTCTTTTAGCGCGCGCGGACACTAGTCCTGTGCTCCGGATATGGTTGTGAGGGAGATCACATGCGACAAAATTGCGCGTGATCAGCGTTGAACCTCCCTGCCGCGCCAGGACACGAGGGTTTCCACGATTTCAAGGGTGGTAGACGGCGATAACGGGTGGCATCCGAGCGCGCGAGGCTGTACACGCTGGGCCCGACCGCGCAGGGCGCCATTTTCGGCCGTGGGCGCGACACCCAAACACCAGGACTTCAGGAAAGGCACAAGGCTCGTTCGATGAGTGGCTTCAGGGAACCCGGCTTCGCCGACCGGCAGAAAGCGGCAAAAGAGGCGAAGAAGAATCTGCTGGAAAAATTCCGCGCCCAGCCGGGACCGGACGATCCCACGGTGGCCGCACGCCGCGCCGAGCGCGAGGCGATTGCCGCCAGCCGCGAGAAGGCCCGGCTTGCGCGCGAGGCCGAGAAGGCGGAAGTCCAGCGCCGCGAGCAAGAGGCGGCCGCCGCCGAGGCGGCTCGCATCGCCCGCGAGAGGGAAGAAGAAGCGTCACGCCTGGCCGCGCTTGAAGCCGAGCAGAAGGCAAAGCGCGACGCCCGCTATGCCGCGCGCAAGGAACGCGGCAAGAAGCGGAAATGAGGAAGCAGCCGGGCGCGGCGCGTCCGCATGATCCCTCACGCCAGGTTTAATGCGCTCGCTTCGCGCCGGAATGACCGACCTCGGTCGGATCAATTCTTCTTCATCATGTGATCGTCTTTCTTCATGGAATCCTTGGACATCGAATCCTTGGACATCTTGTCCTTCGACATCGTGTCCTTCTTCATGCTGTCCTTGGACATCGTGTCCTTCTTCATGGCGTCGTCCTTCATCTTGTCCATGGCGGACGCAGCGGGAACGAGCGCCAGGCTGAACGACAGGGCAGCGGCCGAAATTCCGAGCGCGATGCGGGTGCGAATGGTCATGTTGGGTCATCCCTTCGAAGACTGGTTTTGAAAGCGACTGATGCCGCCTCAGCCTTCGACGAACCGCCGCCCGCCGTTGTTACGATCAGAATGAAAATTTTTACGACGACGGATTTTTGCTACCTTCGCCGAGGTTTTCCTCCGCAGCGCCGAATGCCGGCCGATAGGAGGCGAATAGCGAGTGGCGAATAGCGAATAGTTAAAGGGGTCTTCTATTCGGTACTCCCTATTCGCTATTCGCCTTTCTCTTCTTCGCATTCAGCGCATTCGCGACACGGCTCGCGGGCGTGCGGCCGATCAAAGCCGTGATCTCGTTGGTCGCGGTCAAGAGCTTGGACATGTCGACGCCGGTTTTGATGCCCATGCCCTCCAGCATGTAGACGACATCTTCAGTCGCGACATTGCCGGTCGCGCCGGGCGCGAACGGGCAGCCGCCGAGCCCGCCGGCCGCCGCGTCGATCACGCGGACGCCCTCCTCCATGCCGGCATAGAGGTTCGCGAGCGCCTGGCCATAGGTGTCGTGGAAATGCATGGCGAGGCTGGCCATGGGAATGTGTGCGCCGACCGCGCGCAGCATCTCCTTGGCCTTAGTCGGCGTACCGACTCCAATGGTGTCGCCGAGCGAGATTTCGTAGCAGCCAAGGTCCCACAGCGTTTTGGCGACATCGGCGACCGCCCTGGGCTTGACCGCGCCGTCGAAGGGGCAGCCGAGCACGGTTGAGATATAGCCGCGAACACGCACGCCATCCGCCCTGGCTCGGGCTACGACCGGCTTGAACCGTTCGATCGATTCCGCGATTCCGCAGTTGATGTTGGCCCGGCAAAAGCCTTCCGACGCCGCGGTGAACACCGAGACCACCTTGGCGCCGCAGGCGCGGGCTGTCTCATAACCCTTCTCGTTCGGCACCAGAACGTGGAATTCACCGGGCAAATGGCTGACGCCGCGCAACACCTCATCGGAGCCGACCATCTGCGGGATCGCCTTCGGCGACACGAAGGCGCCGACCTCGATCGTATGCAGACCTGCGTCGAGCAGCCTCTCGATGAACGCAATGCGACCCGCGACGCTGACAGGGGTTTTCTCGTTCTGCAGCCCGTCCCGGGCGCCCATCTCGATGATGCGTACGGTATCGTTCATATGACCGTCACGCCGCAGGCTCGACTTCAGCGAGCTCGGCGCCCTCCTGCACAATATCGCCGACCTTGCATTTGAGTCTCGTCAGGATCCCGGCAAACGGCGCGCGTAGCGTCTGCTCCATCTTCATGACCTCGAGGGTCAGGATCGGCGCGCCCTTTTCCAGTGTCGCCCCTTCTTGTGCGAGCAGCGCCACCACCGTGCCCGGCAAGGGCGCAACGATCTTGTCTTCGCCAGCCTGCTCTTCCGTCTCGCCGCCGAAGGGATCGACCCAATGCAGCTCGAATCGGCCATTGCGGGTCCGCACGTAGAGCTCGTGTCCTTCGAGGACGGCGACGGTGCGGGATTTCACGCCATCCAGCGTCACATCGTAGCGGCCGGCTTCCGACGACGTAGACGCGAATGCGACCTCGCGGTTGTCGATCGTCAGCATCGATGGTCCGCTGCCGTAGCGCAGGGTGGCCTTGCTCTCAGCGCCCTGCCCTGCGCGGAATGAAAACACCCGCTCGCGACGGCCGACCGGCATCCAGCCGAAGGCATGCCATGGCGAAGGCGCCTCCCGCCGCGCGGCCTTCGCTTCCTCGCCAAGGATCGCCGCCACCGCCGCCGCCAGCTCGAGATCGCCCGGCGCCGCAGCCGAAGGCGTCAGCGCCTTCAATTCGCGTTCGATGAAACCGGTGTCGATCTTGTTGGCACGCACCTTCGGATGCGTCACCAGCGCCGCCAGGAACGGCGTGTTCGTGACGATGCCGCGGACATCCGTCTCTTCCAATCCGCGGTTGAGGCGATCGATCGCAGCCTCCCGCGTCGGCGCCCAGGCGATGACCTTGGCGAGCATGGCGTCGTAATAGGGCGAGACCGCATCGCCTTCCCGGTAGCCGCCGTCGAGGCGAAGACCATCGGCTTGCGGCGGCAACCGCCAGGTCCGGATCTTGCCGACCGAGGGCATGAAATTCTTCTGCGGGTTTTCCGCGTAAAGGCGCGCCTCGATGGCGTGGCCCCTCATTTTTATCTGGTCCTGGCTCAAGGGCAGCTTCTCGCCGAATGCGACGCGGAGCTGCCACTCGACGAGATCGATTCCGGTGATCAGCTCGGTCACGGGATGCTCGACCTGCAGGCGCGTGTTCATTTCGATGAAAAACACGTCCTTGCCGTCGGAGACGAACTCGATAGTGCCGGCGCCGACATAGTTCACCGCGCCTGCCGCCTTGCGCGCGGCCTCGCAGACCGCCTCGCGCTGCTTGGCATTCAGCGTCGGCGACGGCGCTTCCTCGATCACCTTCTGATGCCGCCGTTGCAGGGTGCATTCGCGCTCGAACAGCGAGAGCAGATTGCCGTGGCTGTCGCCGATCACCTGCACTTCGATGTGACGGGGATTGTCGACGTATTTCTCGATCAGCATGCGGTCATCGCCGAACGCCGCCTTGGACTCTCGCTTGGCGCTGGTGATTGCTGCACCGAGCTCGGACGCCGAGCGGACCACGCGCATGCCGCGCCCGCCGCCGCCGGCAGAGGCTTTGAGCAGCACGGGATAACCGATCCTGTCCGCAGCCTTGGCCAGGACCGCTTCATCCTGGTCCTCGCCGTGATAGCCGGGCACCAGCGGCACACCGGCCTTCTCCATCAGCGCCTTCGAGCCGGATTTCGAGCCCATCGCCGTCATCATTGCGGCCGTCGGGCCGACGAACACCAAGCCGGCCTTTGCACAGGCTTCCGCGAACTCGGCATTCTCGGAGAGGAAGCCGTAACCGGGGTGAACGGCCTCGGCGCCGGTCTGTCGCGCAGCTTCGATGACCCGTTCGATGTTGAGATAGCTGTCGCGGGCGCGGGCAGGTCCAAGCAGCACGGCGTCGTCAGCCATGGCCACATGCATAGCGCCGCGATCGGCCTCGGAATAGACCGCGACGGTGCGCAAGCCCATGGCGCGTGCAGTCCGGATCACGCGGACTGCGATCTCGCCACGATTGGCGATCAGGAGCGTGCGAAAGCGCCGGTACATCTTTGTGCCATCCATGGTCACATCCTGAACAAGCCGAATTTCGTGGGTTCGATCGGCGCGTTCGACGCCGCCGACAGTCCGAGCCCGAGCACAAGCCGCGTGTCGGCTGGATCGATCACGCCGTCGTCCCACAAACGGGCCGTGGCGTAGTAGGGATTGCCCTGGCTTTCATATTGCGCGCGGATAGGCGCACGGAATTTCTCCTCTTCCTCCGCCGGCCAGCTTTCGCCCTTGGCCTCGATATTGTCGCGGCGGACCTGGCTCAGCACCATCGAGGCCTGCTCACCGCCCATGACGGAAATACGCGCATTGGGCCACATCCAGAGGAAGCGCGGGCTATAAGCGCGCCCGCACATGCCGTAATTGCCGGCGCCGTAGGAGCCGCCGATCACCACGGTGAATTTCGGCACGCCGGCGGTCGCAACCGCTGTTACGAGCTTGGCGCCGTCGCGTGCAATGCCGCCCGCCTCGTATTTCCTGCCGACCATGAAGCCGGTGATGTTCTGCAGGAACACCAGCGGGATCTGGCGCTGGCAGCACAGCTCGATGAAGTGTGCGCCCTTGAGCGAGCTTTCGCTGAAGAGGATGCCGTTGTTGGCGATGATGCCGACCGGATAGCCCCAGATATGGGCAAAGCCGCAAACCAGCGTCTGACCATAGAGTTTTTTGAACTCGTCAAATTCGGAGCCGTCGACAAGGCGCACGATGATGTCACGAACGTCAAACGGTTTTCTGCCGTCGACGGGCACCACGCCATAGATTTCCTCCGCCGCATAGAGCGGCTCGCTCACCTCCCGCGTGTTGAGCACCGGCCGCGTCGGCGGCTTCAACGTGGCGACGATGCGCCGGGCAATCCCGATCGCATGGGCGTCGTTCTGCGCATAGTGGTCGGTGACGCCGGACTGGCGCGAATGCACGTCGGCGCCCCCGAGCTCTTCGGCGGTCACGACCTCGCCGGTTGCGGCCTTCACCAGCGGCGGGCCGCCGAGAAAGATGGTGCCCTGATTGCGCACGATGATGCTCTCGTCCGACATCGCCGGCACGTAGGCGCCGCCGGCAGTGCACGAACCCATCACGATCGCGATCTGGGGAATGCCGAGCGCCGACATCTGTGCCTGATTGTAGAAGATGCGTCCAAAATGACGTTCGTCCGGAAAGATCTCGTCCTGCAGCGGCAGGAAGGCGCCGCCGGAATCCACCATGTAGACGCAGGGCAGATTGTTCTGCCGCGCGATCTCCTGCGCACGCAGATGCTTTTTCACCGTCATCGGGTAGTAGGTGCCGCCCTTGATGGTGGCATCGTTGGCGACCACGACACATTCGCGCCCCGAAATCCGCCCGACGCCGGTAATGATGCTCGCCGAATGCACGTCGCCGCCATAAAGCCCGTGCGCTGCGAGCGGCGACAGTTCGAGAAACGCAGTGCCGGGATCGATCAGGAGGTCGACTCGCTCGCGCGCCAGCATCTTGCCGCGGGAGGTGTGCCGCGCCCGCGATGCCTTGCCGCCCCCGCCTGCAACCTCCTTCAACTTGTCGCGAAGCTCGGCGACGAGGCCGCGCATGGACGCCGAATTCCGCGTGAAATCGGAGGACGCGGGATCGAGTGTGGAATGAAGCGGCATCGTTGGGGTTTCCTTTGAATGCTGGAGGGGGGCCTGGAGATCGCTTCAAGGGCCATCCGACCGTGGCTCCTCCCTGCTTGCAATTAAACGATCATACGTTTTTTTAATTCAATCTCAAGGGCTAGATCGCGATCTGCATTTCAGGCCCATACTACATTGGAAATACTCCAATTTTACCACGACAAACATACGGTCGTTCGCTATTATCGCCGGCGGCTTTCGCAGCACAGGCTTGTTCCAGAGGATCAGAGTGGCGCGCACGATCGGCTCGCACGGCCCAAAGACGATGGAGGCGATCCGCAGGGCCGGATTGCGTCTCATCTTCGAGCATGGCTACGAGGCCATGAGCTTGCGCCAGCTCGCCGCAGAAGTCGGCATTCAGGTGGGCTCGCTCTATAACCATATCAGCACCAAGCAGGAGCTGCTGTTCGATCTCGTGCAGGACCACCTCCAAGAGCTGCTCCGTCAGCTCGAGCGCGCCTTGAAGGGGAAGGCCCAGCCGATCGAGAAACTGCGAGCCTTCGTTGCTTTTCACGTTCTCTATCACATGACGAGGAAACGCGAGGTCTTCATCGCCAATTCAGAGCTGAGAAGTCTCGATCCGAAAAACCATGCCGCCATCGTGACGCTGCGCGGCGCCTATGAACAACGGCTTGCGGGAATTCTCGCCGAGGGCGTCTCGGAAGGCGTGTTCGAGGTCGCCGATGTGCAGGTGGCAACATTTGCGATCCTGGCGCTGCTGACTGGCGTATGCACCTGGTACCGTCCGGGAGGACGCCTCACCAAGGAGGCCATCGTTGCGACCCACGAAAAGCTGGTGCTGTCAGGCATCACCGCCCAGGGCGAAATCGGCGCATCGCGTGGCAGGCGCAGGCTGCTGCGGCACCTCGAGGCCGGCTAGCCCGAAGGCGCGGAGGCGATGATAGAAGACCAGGGACTGGACGGCGTCGATCTGAAGATATTGTCGGAGCTGCAGAAGGACGGCCGCATCCGCAACAATGAGCTGGCAAGCCGTGTCGGCATTTCACCCCCTCCCTGCCTGCGACGTGTTCGGTCCCTGCTCCGCCGCGGCGTCATCCGGGCGATCCGCGCCACCCTCGATGAGAGGCATCTCGGCTACGAGGTGATCTCATTCGTCTCCATCCAACTCAAGCGTCAGACTCCCGCGGCCATCGACGCGTTTGAAGCGGCGATCATGGCCGAGCCACGCGTTCAGCAATGTTGGCGACTGTCGGGAGATACCGATTTCCTGCTGAAATGCCTCGCGCCGAACGTCGAGGCGATGCACCGGCAGCTTCTGCGGTTCGCGGGAATGCCGGAAGTCCTGGCGATCCGAAGCTTTCCAGTGCTCGGCCTGTCAAAGGACGAGCCGCTGCCGATACCGGAAGATCCGCCAACGGCTTTGCCGAAATAGCGCGAAGCCTGCTCTTCCGGGCCGCTCGCTAATGCGTCCAAGGTTCGCCGCGGCGGAATGCGAAATTATCGGCATAGGCCATCTGGCGGTAGGCCGACTGTTTCGGCTCAATCACCTGATAGGGAATGCCCATGCGCTCGCAGTAGGCGATCGCCTCTTCCTTGCTATCGAATTGCAGCGAAAGCTGCTGCTTCATGTCGACCGAAGACGTCCAACCCATCAGCGGCTCGATCGCACGCGGCTGCTCGGGTTCGTATTCGAGCCGCCATTCCATGGTCTGAGCTCTGCCCGATTGCATCGCGTTTTTGGCAGGCTTAAAAATGCGAGCGGTCATGGATGGCGGCGTCCCCTTGAGAAATGTGATATTGAAGCCCTTGGTGGAAACGTCCAAGATGGGATTCAAAGTTCTTGAGACCGTTGATTCCCGTCTCAAATGCTACCCGTCCGACCGGTATAGTCATTATGCTGCGCTGTGACAATCTCATTGCCGCGCTGTGACAATCTCGGCGGATTGCCCTGTCGGCCTTCGATCCCCACGCGAAAGCATTCACCCTCGAAGCAGTGCCCATGAAAATCAACGCAATTCTCCCCGACAAGGGTCGCGATCTCCGACTCGACCTGTTTCGCGGCATCGCCAACTGGGCGATCTTCCTGGACCATATTCCCGACAACGTCGTGAACTGGATCACGACCCGTAACTACGGCTTCTCCGATGCTGCGGATCTGTTCGTGTTCATCTCCGGCTATACGGCATCCTTCGTGTATGCGCGGATGATGATTGAGCGCGGCTTCATCGTCGGCGCCACGCGCCTCACCAAGCGCGTCTGGCAGCTCTATGTCGCCCACGTCATCCTGTTCGTGATCTACATCGTCTCGATCAGCTATCTTGCCCAGCGCTTTGCCGATTCCGAGTTGATCAACGAGTTCAATGTCGCCGGCCTCGTCGATCACGCGACCCAGACGCTCGGTCAGGGCCTCCTGCTCAAATTCAAGCCGGTCAACCTGGACGTGCTGCCGCTCTACATCGTACTGATGGGCTTCTTTCCGCCGGTGCTTTGGCTGATGCTGCGCCAGCCTGATCTGACCATGCTCGCCTCGATCGTGCTATGGCTTCTGGCGCGCCATTTCGGCTGGAATTTCAACGCCTATCCCGCCGGCGCCTGGTATTTCGACCCCTATTGCTGGCAGGTCATCTTTGTCTTCGGCTCCTGGTGCGCGCTGGGCGGTGCAAGAAGGGCGGCGTGGATCATCAATTCCAGCGCCGCGCTCTATCTCGGCATCGCCTATTTGATTTTCGCGCTGATCATGACCTTTGCCGGCCGGTTCCCTGATTTCGGCGCGATGTTTCCGCAGTGGCTCTATTCGGCGTTCAATCCGAACGACAAGACGTACATGGCGCCCTATCGCTTCATCCATTTCATAGTGATCGCGATGCTGGTGGTGCGTTTCATTCCCAAGGACTGGCCGGCGCTGCAATGGAAAGGTTTTGATCCCGCCATCGTCTGCGGCCAGCAATCGCTTGCCGTGTTCTGCGTCGGCGTATTCCTGTCCTTCGTCGCGCATTTTACGCTGACACTGAGCTTCGGCTCCTTGTTCACGCAAATTGTGGTCAGCCTTGCCGGCATCACGATCATGACGATCGTCGCCTACTACATTTCCTGGTCGAAGCGGCAGGACAAGCCGGCCGCCAAAGCGGCGAAGCCACCGGCAGCGCCTGCCGTCCCGACGTGAGGCTTGCGCCCGTGTCACGGCCGCTTCGGCCGGACCACCTTGCCACGTGACGCAAAGTCGCCCCAATCTGCCGCCCAGTTGAGCTCGCTGGTCGAGGTCGGTTCGATGCTGCGGTCGCTCGTCTTGCCTTGAAGCGAGAACATCGCGCCCTGCGGATCAATGCAGCGGGCGATCCAGATTCCGCCCGGAAGGGGCATGGGCCCCTGCACCACCCGGCCGCCGCTCTCCTTCACGCACGCGACGGCGACCGCGATATCGGCAACATTGAAATAGTAGAGCCAGAACGGCGTCGGCACCCGCGGCAGCTTGGTGAACATGCCGCCCATCTTACGTCCGCCGGCGCAGAGCAGTTGATAGGACTCGGGGAGGTCACTCTCGCCGGCTGCGCCCTGCCAGCCGAACAGTTCGCTGTAAAAGGCAAACGCCTTCTTGGAGTCGGCGGCAAACAACTCATGCCAGCCGATCTGGCCAGGTCGGTCCAGTTCCGGCAGTAGTCCTCCGCGCTTCAAGCCGCCGACGATGCCGAAATTTGCCAACTGTGGGTCGGCAACGATCGAAACACGGCCGATGTTGCTGTCGGTCGGCGGGACAAAGACCGATCCGCCGAGACTCTTGAGGCGGTTGACGGCGCGGTCGGCATCGTCGACCGCGACATAGCCGGCCCAACGCGGCGTCGCGCCCATGCGTCGCCCCTCGAGCGGAAGCTCCATCAATCCGGCGACTTCGGTCTTGTCGGTGGAGAAAACCGCATAGGCAAACGCCGCCGTCGATGCGTCCTGCACCTGCCATCCGACGACGCTGCCATAGAAGTCTCGCGCGGCAGCGGCATCGGTCGTCAACAATTCATACCAGGCAAAAGCTGCGCTGCGATCGGTCAACTCGACGTCTCCGTTCGGCCGGACAAAACTGCGCTGCAGCATTTCATCTCGCGCGACAAAAATGTCGTCACAAAATCGCGCACGCTTTTGTTCACTGAACGACACAACCACATTCATCAATATGAATGGAAACTGAATATACAACAACACGTTAGTGAGATCGCCAGCCTTGCGCGCGGACCCACCTTGAGCGTAGGATCGCTGCGGCTGGAATCTGAAATCGTCTCTACAGGTATTGGAGGAGATGCGACTATGTCGAAGCAAGGTTCTAGGCGGAAACGTGTCGCCAAAGCCGCCGCAGTGCCTGCGTTGGGCGCTGCCGGTTTGACCTTTTCGCTCGCGGGGGGTGCTTCAGCATCGGCTCTGCCGAATGCAGACACGCCGCAGAAACTGAACTTCTCGCCGTCCCAATCGGTCCTGCTCGGCGAAGAAGAGATCGCTGACGTCAGCCTCGCCACGTTCCATCTGTTCGACAAGGAAAATGGCGGCAACACCGGTTTCCAGCAGATGGCATGGGGATGTCGCTGTGGCGGCTGTCGCTGTGGCGGCTGCCGTGGTTGCGGCTGTCGCTGCGGCGGTTGCCGTGGTTGCGGTTGCGGCGGCTGCGTTGTCGGCCCGTGCTGTCTGACGTGGGGCTTTTGCCGCCTCTGCTGAGCGGGCCAGGTCCTGTGATTGTGCGTCCCAATCGATGATTCCTTGGCCGGGTTCGACCATCGACCCGGCCAATTCGCGTGTAGGGCCGCGCCGCGCGTCTCCCGGCAGCGACTTCGAAGCCTTGTATTTCCAACCAAATCGAAAAATGCTGGCGCGCGAGCCGGTGCGAATGTTCGGCGAGCGAACAGTTCACCTTGCGCCGACGTTCCCAGGAAGTCGAAAGAATCACGCGTGTTGACCCGATGACAGCCAAACGCAAGAGCCGCGCGCCGAAGCAGACCGGCAAGGACGTTCTGCAATTCGCGCCGAACTTCACCGCCTATATGCTGCCGCCCGCGACCGTCTGCCTCTATTCCGAGCATCGGAAATTCTTCCTGCACGGCGAGCTCTATTGCGCGCTGGTGGAAGCGATCGGAAAGAACGGCAAGAGCGCGCAAGCCTTGATGGGCGAGCTCTCGAAACGCTATCCGTCCGACCAGATCCAGGAAGGGCTGAAGCGGATGCTCGATCGACGCTACATCATCCAGGCTTCGCCCACGACGAGCGGCCCCGTGGCGGGCTTCTGGGCGAGCCTCGGCCTTCCGCCGGACGTTGCGGAGAAGAATTTGCAAGCCTGCCGCGTGCGACTCGAAACCTTCGACGTCAAGGGCGCCAGGGAGCTGACCACGGCCCTCACCAATCTCGGCGTGCGCGTCGTCGATCGTGCGCCAAGTCTCACGGTGACGCTCGTGAACGACTATCTCGACCGCCGGATCGCCGACGTCAACGGGCGGCACGTCGCCGACAAGACGCCGTGGCTGCTGGCGCAGCCGTCGGGCCCCTTTCCCCTGGTGGGACCGGTGTTCAAGCCGTTCGAAAACGCCTGCTGGACCTGCCTGTCCGACCGGATGATCCGCAACCGCGAGATCAAGGGCTTCCTCAACCGCGCGCAGGCGCGCACGATTGTGGAATCGCCGCTGGTGCAAAATGGCTTTGGGCAAAGCGGAATCCAGTTCGCCGCGGTCGAGATTGCCAAGGCGATCGCCTCCGGCTTCCGCACCGATCTTTCCAACCACATCGCAAGCTTCGACCTGATGGGCGCCACCATCACGAAGCACTACGTTGCCCACCGGCCGCAATGCCCGGCCTGCGGCAACAGGAAGCTGTGGAATCCGCGCCGCGCGCCGCAGCCGATCGAGATCAATCCCGGCACCAAGCTGATCATGACCAGCGGCGGCTATCGCTCGGTATCCTCGCGCACCACGGTGACGCGCAACCGCAAGCATGTCAGCCCGCTCACCGGCGTCGTGACCAGGCTCGAGAAGATGGACGGCGAGCTGCCGCTCAACACCAATTTCTTCGCTCAACACAACTTCTCCGCGCCGGCGATGAGCGTCGATCAGCTTCGCTCAGGGCTGAGCGGCGGCAGCTTTGGCAAGGGCTCGACCGCCGAGCAGGCCGAGGCCAGTGCGCTGATGGAAGCGATCGAGCGCTACTCGGGAATCTTCCAGGGCGACGAGATCAGGATGAAGCGCCGCTTCGCCGATTTCGGGCAGGGCGAGGCGATCCTCGCGAACGACGTCCAGCATTTCAGCGAAGCGCAGTTTGCAAGCCGGAACGAGCCGCAGCCGGAAAGCGCGCATCCCGTCCCTGATCCGATCGATCCCGACGCAGAGATCGAATGGTCTCCTGTCTGGTCGCTGCGCGACCAGCGGTTCAGATATCTGCCGACCGGGTTCCTCTACTTCTTCTACGAAGATTATCACACCGACTCGAACGGCTGCGCGGCCGGCAATACCCGCGAGGAGGCCATCGTCCAGGGGTTCCTCGAGCTTGCCGAACGCGATGCCTATGCGATCTGGTGGTACAATCGCCTGCAGCGCAATGAGGTCGACCTCGGCGCCTACGACGATTCCTACATCCGCGATCTGAAGAACCAGTTCGCCGATCAAGGTCGAAAGATCTGGGTGCTGGACGTCACCAGCGATCTCGGCGTGCCGGCCTATGTTGCGATCATGCACTGGATGCGGGACGGCAAGGAGCACATCGAGTTCGGCTCCGGCGCGCATTTCGATCGCCGCATTGCGCTGCTCCGCTCGCTGACCGAGCTCAGCCAGTTCCTCTCGATCGGCGGCGTCGGCGAGGGTATGCGCGGCGACAAGTCGACGCTCGATGGCGTAACCCCGCTCAGGCTGGAGAATTATCCCTTCCTGACCCCGGCGAGCCATCCGGTCAGCGCGCCAGAGCTCGGCCTCAACGTTCCGCTCGACAGCGTGAAGGAGCAGGTCGAGGCCTGCGTCGAAGTTGCCAGGCGCGCCGGATACGACTTTCTCGTGCTCGACCAGACCCGCCCCGACGTCGAGGTGCCGGTGGTTCGCGTGATCGTTCCGGGACTGCGACACTTCTACAAGCGGTTCGCGCCAGGCCGGCTCTACGACGTTCCGGTCAGGATGGGCTGGATTGATCGTCCACTCCGGGAGGACGAGCTTACGCCCTTCCTTCCCCACACCTGACGAGGTCCCGCCCGCGTGCGCGCTCCGAACAAGAAACCAACACGAAAGGCGGCGGCTCCCGTGCTGGCCGCGCGCGTCAACGACCATGTGACACTCGACGTCTACGATAGCGGCAAGGTTGGCGCCTTCTTTGATGGCTATGCCATCGAGATCGGCACGATCAGCACAGGCGCGGTGAAGCGAGCGCGCGCGCTGCGCGAGGGGCTGCCGATCGCCTCGCTTTCGCCGCCTCGCAAGGCAACCGACCAGGAGATCGAAGCGCTCGTCCGCCACCTCGCCCGCAGCGGACTTCTGGAATACTGCCTCGTGCCTCCGCGCGGCCGGGAATTGGTTGCAATCGAGCCGCAGATGCAAGGCTACTGGCCGCAGGCGGCGAAGCTCAGGAATTCCGACACGCTTGTACTGTCGCGCTTTGCCTATCTGCGGCGACGCGGCAGCGAGTTGGTGCTGGAATCGCCGCGCTCACCGGCGCTGTTCCGGATTGCAAACCCCAAACTTGCGGCAGCGATTGCCGCGCTGGTCACGCCGCAAAAGGTCGGCACGCTGTTGCGGGAGAAAGCCTTTGCCGGGCTCGCGCTGCTGGGCCTGCTCGTCGAATGCGAAATCCTGTTCAAGGTCGGCGCCAAGGACGAAGGGCTGCGCGCGAGCGAGGGCGACGAACACCTCGTGGTCTGGGACTTCCACGACCTGCTGTTCCACACCCATTCCACCGAGGGCCGGCAAGCCAACCCTCTCGGAGGCCGCTACCCCTATATCGACGCGATCGCGCCACCCGCGGCCGTGCGCCCGCCATGGGAGGGAGCGCCGATCGATCTTGCCGCCCATGCATCGGCGCCGGACGAACCGGCGTCGTCACTGGCCGCGCTGCTCGCCGAGCGGCGTTCGGTGCGCGATTTCGACGAGGCGAGACCGATCCGGCTTGCCGAGCTCGCCCGCTTTCTGGACCAGGCGGCGCGCGTGAAATCGAAATGGTCGAGCCAGCTCGATTTCGGCGAGGGCAGCATCGGCCCCATGCTGGATTATACCTCGCGGCCCTATCCATCCGCCGGCAGCGCCTACGAGCTCGAGCTCTATCTCACCGTAAACCATTGCGAGGGGCTTGCACGCGGCCTTTACCACTATGACGCGGACCGCCATGCGCTGGTACCGATCGCGGTGCGCACGCAGGAATTGGAATCCCAGCTCTCGGCCGCCAGCCTCGGGATGGACGCGATGGCCCCGCCGCAGATCCTGCTGACGATCGCCGCGCGCTTCAACCGCGTCGCCTGGAAGTACAGCGCCATCGCCTATTCCCTGATCCTCAAGGACGTCGGCGTGCTGCTGCAGACGCTCTATCTGACGGCCACCGACCTGGGGCTCGGCGGCTGCGCCATCGGCACCGGCAATATCGATCTCTTTGCCAGGATGACCAGGCAGCCCTTCCATGTCGAAGGCCCGGTCGGCCAGTTCGCGCTCGGCCGCGGCCGGCCCGCGGGCGTGGAAGGAGTTCCTCCTGGTTAAAGCTAATCCAGCGCGACGTAGGCTGCTAGCGCGGCCGTGATCAGCACCAGCGTCAGCACGATCTCGGTGCGGACACGTTCACCGGAGTGGGTTGCCTCGTCGTCGATCAGCCTGCCGGTCCGGACGAAGCGAAAGGCCGCGACCGCGATCAGCGCGATACCGACGAAGATCAGCATCGTGCCGTCATATTCGCCGAGATATCCGGAGAGCTTTCCCAGCATCTTGTGCTCGGGGGGCGCGATCTGGCTTGCCTTTTCCATCACCCGCACGAACAGGTTGAACTTCTCGATGACAAAGCCGAAAGCGATCGTGGCGATGCCGGTGCGGACCCAGGCCAGAAAGGTCCGCTCGTTGGCGGCATGGTCGGTGTATCGCTGGATCACGGCATTCTCCTGTCTGCATCTCGTGAATAGCCGTGTACATGATTTTCTCGCCGGTCGCCTCCAGTGCCGAAAAATCCATGCGCCCTACGGACGCATCTAATCGTTCACCGACAACACCATGATCGGATCGGCGATCTTCTCCGGCGCGATCTCGGCCTCCAGTGGGAGCACGGCGGTGCCAATCGCAAAGAACTCGATCACGTGGGTTTGCCAGCCGTGGCTGCCCTCGTGGATATCAACGCCGACGACGCCTTCAGCCTTCGCTGCGGAAGCTTCAAACTGCATCCGCTCGATCGCGACCTCGCGCGCTTCATAGAGGGCCGAGGTGAAATTCTCCAATTCCACGTTGCGGCCGACAGTATTGAGTCCTTTGAGAAAGCCGCGATGCGCGACGTGATAGACGCAGGAGCCCATCACCATCTCGACCGGGCGGTAGCCTGAATGCAGCAGTGACCAGAAATCCTGCCCGGAGAGATCGGAGGTGAAGGGACCGCCATCATGGGCGCGGAAGCCGCGGTGGCCGTCGGCGTGGACTACACCCGTGCCGATCGCGATAAACTCGAGCAGATGTTCATCCCATTCCAGCCGCTTGATCGTGAGCTTGACGCCGACGATGCCGTCGGCGCCCATCGCGGTCGCCTCCGAGCGCATACGCGTCATGGCAAGCTCGCGGGCGTGGTACATCGCCTTCGACAACACCTCGAGCTCCTGGTTCTGGCTCCAGTTCCCGTACTGGATGCCGACATGGTAGACGCAGGAGCCAACGCAAAGCCCGATCGGCTCGAAACCCGCCTTGCGGACCAGCAGGAATTCGTTGACGGAAAAGTCCGACGTGAACACGCCGGTTGAGTGCGCCGAGGAGCGCAAGCCCTTCAGCCGCTCCTGGGCGTGCGCGGGGAGATCCAGCGTCATGTCAAATCGCTCCTTCGGATTCGTTGGCGTAGGACTGGTGGTGCGGCCTGGTGCCCGTGAGCGGCGTTCCGCCGGCGTGGATATCGACGACGAAATTGACCTTGTGCGGCAAGGTCGTGCCGCGGCGCGCGTCGACGGTGGTCGCGACCACGATGTGCCGGGCGAGATAAGCCTTGCGGTCGTTGACATCGCTCTCGAACATCTGGCTGAAATTCAGATGCGCCAGCACGCCGTTGCCTTGCTTGCGCGCATGGTTGCGCAAATCCGCATGCGCCTGCCGTCGCACCCGCTCCCACAGCGCGCTGAGCTGCTCCGATTCGACATTACCCCTCCAGCGCATGTTGGGGTCGACCCAATAATTCTGCAGCCATTCGTAACAGGCGCCGATCGCGATCCCGGTCGGGACCACGTCAGCCTCCAGCAATTTCACGAACTCCAGCGTCGGCACGGTAGCGACAACGGGATCTGCGCTCGGCGGCAGCCCCTCCACGGAAACTGCTGTCCCGACCAGGGTGAAATCCATGCTGGCTTCGACCCCAAGCGGGATGGTGCGCATCTTGACGTCGAGCACCGCATTGGCGCCCGCGGCCCTTGCCTCGTCACGCAAACGCTGCAGCGCCATCTCCCAGCCCTGGGCATGGCCCTCGGTCCACGACCAACCGTAGTGCAGCCAGCAGCTCGCCGAGATCGCCGCGATCGGCCGGATGCCATGGGAGCGCACGGTGATCAGCTCGGCCGGCGTCAGCGTCGCGACCCAGGGCAATTTGCCACTTCGTGCATCTTCGACCCGCGCCTGAATGGCCGGCGGCACCCTGCCCTCGGCGAGCGCAGCCTCGATTTCCGCCCGCGGCCGCTCGGAGGCGGCGCGCTGCGCCAGCACTTCCGGGCTTGGGCCGGCAAACAAGCTGGTGAAGAGATCGCGGAGACCCACGGCTCAGCTCACCATGAATTGGCTCAGCGACTGGCTGAGCGCCCGCGCATGCTCGGTGGCTTTTTTGGTCTCGCCGGCGAGTTTCGCAAACCACTCGGCGGGATCGATGGTCTTGGTGTTGAGCACGATGCCTCGCACGACCATGGCGATCTTTGCGATCAGGCGACCGCGCTCAAGCTCGAGGCTGTAACGGTTTTCGCCGAGCTCGACGCTGACGCCGGTGGTTCGCCCGCCCGAGAAGAAGCCGCGGGATTCGTGTACCGTCACCAGCTCCGGCATGGCCTCTTTCAGTCGCAAGGCAAACGCCGTGAGGTTTCTCTCGGCGTCCGCCTTGAAGCGGCGCAGCCACGCCGCCTGCATGTCGAAATTGAGATCGTCGCTCATGGCTGCTGCACCGCGGACGCCGCGACGCCCTGCATGCCGCGCACCAGCTTCTCACGGATCTCCACGAGTTTTGCCTCGCGATCGCGATCGGCGGCTGCGACCTCGCGCTCGATCTTGATCACCTCGTTCATGGTGTTGATGGTCTGGTCGGCGACCTGCGCCAGCACCTCGATATTGCGCGCGTCGCCACCAAGGCTCCGCGCCGCGGAAGTCGCCGCCTCATGCGCGCCCTTGGAGGCGAGGATGGTGATCTGCCGCGCCGCGTCGTCGAGCTTGGCCGCTTCGTCGGCGGCCCGCTTGATATCGACCTGCACGACCGCCTGGCTCGCCACCGCCATCAGCCGCGGGATTACCACCAACATGCCGTTGGAAATCTGCATGATCCGCGTTTCCGCGGCCTTCTTGTTCTGGCCGATGATCGGGATCAGCATCGCCGAGCCCATCAGATTCTCGCGCATGTCGGCGATCTTGCCGCGGAAGTTTGCGATCGCCGAGCGGAACTCCATCACGTCGGCGGCATCGACCGCCTCGCCCGTCGTGACTGCGTGCTGGCGCAGCTTCTCCAGCTCCTCATAGCCGCGATCGAGTGCGATCTGGCCGGCGGCGATTTCGATCTTCAGGCCATGCAGACTCTCGCGGATGGCGACCGCCTGCTGATCCAAAAGCTCGACTGCGACGGATAAGTCCGCCTTGGTCCTGCGCGCCTTGGCTTGCTCTGCGTCCATCAGGTCCAGGAATTTCTTACGGTTCTCGGCAAAGCCCTTGAAGGCGGTATGGGCGTCAGCGACGAAGCCGACGATCTTGCCGATGATGCCGCCCCGCGCCGATGCACCGCCTTTGACTTCGGCCTGCAGATCCTCGATCCGCAAGATCTTGACGCCATCGATCACGCTGGCCGCGATGCGTCCGACGTCGCCGGTTTCCCCCAGCCGGACGCCGGTCAGCAATTGACGCGACGCGGCGGCGATGCCTGCCAGCACGCCCTCGCCATGGGCGAGCAGCGAATTGGTGTCGCGGAAATTGATCTTCGAAGCGGAGGCCTCCGCCGCCTTCAAATCGTCCGGGCCGAGATTGGCGATCTCGACCAGCCGTTCAGGCACTGGCGTGGCCGCAAGCCGCGGGTCGGCCGTTGCCGGCAAGGATGCCGCCGGCGCGACCGTGAGCGGCTGCTCCGGCGGCGCAACAAGCGCTTGTCCGGCTGGTGTTTCAAGATTGTCGAAAATTGAGAGATCGAGCGGCGCGCCCGGCCTGGTATCCGGCATGATCAATCCTTGGGTGTTGGTCTCCGGAAGCAAATTCGATCATACGCGGGTTGGAAGACACCGCACAAGGATGCGCCGACAGGTCAGGACGAGGGCGGTGCTCCCTTGTATCCGTCGGCGCGGCAATGGCTGTGGTTCAAATCACACTGCAATCGAAAGAGCAGGAAATCCAAAAGATGCTATTTTTTTCGGCGAAGAAGGCGCGCATATCGCGGACAAAAGCGCGCGCGACCTCGGACGGCAGTTCGATAGGTTTGCGGGGCATGCGGTGAAGATAGGGTTGCAAGCCGCGAATCGCGAATCCAACCGCCAACGAGTGCGGCCCTTGGCTGTCCTGGGGACCAAGGGCCGCGGGGCATTCCGATGATGCCTTCGTGAGGAAAGACATCGGGGCGATCCAAGCGTGATGTTGAGGCAAACTTGCGAACGATCGGGTGCTAAGCGACGGCCTCACAGGGGCAATAATCTGGCGTCAGCACCAGCCTTGTCTCGCGCGGATCGCGCGAAGCAAACGGCCCCACTCATTGGGGAGGAGCGGGGCCGCCAACCTTGCGGTTGGCTCCCCGGATGGGTTTGGGGGGCTTCTTTTACCGGGGAGCGATGAGTCGATTCCTCGCCGCGCTTCTAGTTCCGAAATTCCGGCTCAGTGGCACGTGCTGGTATCATCGTCAGGGATAAATCCCGGTGGCATGCGTGGCGGTGTCAATCCATCGCTCGGATTGCAGTTTGGGCAGGGCATCCCCAGAGCCCCGCAGCCACAAGCGTGCTCGCCTTCCCAAGGACGTTCGGGATGGCTTTCGCAAACCCACAGACTGCCGTCGCAGCGTTGGCAGGTCATGACCCGGTCTTGTCTCGCTCGGCTCGAGCAAGTGTCTTAGTATGCTGTTCGGCCATTTCGCCGGTAAGCAGATCAGGCCTTAGCCGGCGCCCCGGCTCGTCATCCCAATAGAAGAACCGGGAAGGCCTGCCGTCCGAAAACCGGACTTCATAGCTGCCGCACTTCGGGACGGCCTCGTGTTTGATCAGTCGGACGCTCGCCATGCGTCCATGATTCCGCTGCCATCCCGCTATCCGCAAATCATCAATCCCTTGGGGTGCAGAGGGGCGCCGGGCTACCGCACGTCGTGGTATGAAAGAGGCCGCCAACTGAGGCGGCCTCTAGTTTTCCTCCTCTTATTGCGGGTCTAAAGCGCGTTTTGGTTTTGCCTCCGGGGCTGGCGGCGGCAATTCGCCCGCTTGGTCTTTGAGATCGGCGGCGGCCTCGATAAGTCCAGCTGCGATCTTGGGATCGGAAGTTGTCTTTGCCATCTTGAGCAGCGCAATTGCTGCTTGGCGCGCGTGATAACGACTCTCGGACATCGGGGACCCCAACTTCACCCACCTACCGCGCACAAGTGAGAAGAGCGAAGCTGCGATTCAGTTCCGTCGCGAACGCAGATTTTTCTCGCCAATTGCGGCCGACCGTGTGAACTAATCATTCACCGCAATTGCTTCGGCATGCCGAACCTTAGGAACCTTCGCGGCGTTTGCCTTGTGCACTTGAAGCTGCAGGAGGAGGAGATGAAGCGTTTCTTCCTTGGCCTTCGCGGTGGAAGTAATATCGATGATCCGTTTGGCCTTCGGTTTGAGACCGAGTTGCAGGCCTTCCATGCCGCCGAGAATCTAGCCCGCGAATTGTCCGAGGCGCGTCCGTCATTACAGGGGAATACCTGGATTGCGCTCACTCAAGAGGGCTCAGACAGCACCTATTGCATTGCCGTCGGCAGTCACCCGGTGGGGAGGCCTGGCACGGCCGCGGCGTTGATGTGCGCTTCGCCCATGCCGTGATGACGATGTCAAAAGAGGACTTGATCAATTTGCACGCGACCAGGGGCGGCCGAAGCTTGTCGTGAGGCGCCCACGCTCATGAAGCGCCGGCGACGATCACACCGGAAGCGTAACCGCCAGCGGCTGGCGTCTCACGCTAGGCGACTGCGGCGATAATATCTGGCGCGGGCCTTCGGGCCCGCGTTGCATCTTGTAGATCCGCTGAAAGCTGCGCCTCTCTCAACTGCTGGCGTAGATCCATTAGTTCGAGGAACTGCGCGTGAAGATCAGCTTCTGTCCGTCTGAGTATTCCAAGCCGCGCGATGGCCAGATCTAGGCGCCTCAAATAGAGTTTCATTTTCGTCTCCCCAAAACCATTAGAGGAAAAACGAGATAGCTTGTGGATAAGCCTAAAAATTAACTTGCAAGCAGCAAAAGGCTGAATCCCATCAGAGTCAATTACAAATTGTCGGAGAGCTTAGCGGGCAGGGGCTGGCGACACACGCCAGAAGGCTGAGGCGATAACGCGATATCAACCCGGCCCGCGTAGCTTTTGGCTACCGCGGGTCTGGCATCGCGTACCGCGACATTGGTGATTTGATTGACCCGCCGGCGCCCACACGTCGGCGGGTTTTCTTTTTGCCCTGGAGGGCAGCCTCAGCACCGCCCCTGCTTCGCTAGACCGGGCGGGCAGCCGTAACCGCCCCAGCCCGTCTTGCGACCGTGGCTCCAGCCAGGTGGCGGATAGTGGTAGCCGTGACCCCAGCCGTGACCGTGACCCCAGCCGTGACCGTGACCCCGGCCGTGACCGCCTTTTATTTCGATGACATCGACGTTGTTCGTGATGTCCTGCACGAGCGGATGAGTCGGCGACCGGGGGAATGCTGACACCGGTGAGATCATTAAGGCGACGTGCACCGTGAGCGTGATTCCAAGAAGCAGTTTGCGCATGGTTGTCCCATTCCACATTTGAACACGCGATTAGGCAGAACGGGAAAATGTGGCCGGCGCGGGGCTTCGGTCTCGCGCATTCATTTTGCATCGGCGTCGATCGCGCAGCGCCTGAGACGCGCCAAGCGAGCCTCGACTGCGAGCTTCGTCCGCCGCAGCGCCTTCGCAATTCGATACGGGTGCATCTGGGCGGACAAACGAAGCAGTTCCTTGTCCTCCTCAGGTGTCCAGACCCGCCGCTGTGGCCGTCGTAGATCGCGCATACTCGTACGATGAAGGACCGCGATCGCAGTTTGCCCCAAGTCCGGATGCGATGTGAGTTTCCAGAAGTGCTAGCCCGAAAGGGTGGCCTCTACGGCGTCCAAGGGAAACCGAAGCGATCGGACAGCCGCATGCAGCCGGCGAGCGCCAAGACGTAGAGGCAGACGATCACCGTCCAGCGCAGAACAGAGCGCAGGCGACCGCAGCATTCTGTCGCTTCCCATAGCCTTCCCAATCGAGATTTCTGGGAAGATTGCGGCGGCGAATTGTCTTCTAAGTGATTGATTTCGATGGTCGGGGCACGCGGATTCGAACCGCGGACCTGCAGTACCCAAAACTGCCGCGCTACCAGGCTGCGCTATACCCCGATTGCTGGTTCGATAACACGCTCAAAGCGCCGGCAGCAAGGTACGGCTGGACGGCATCGGGGTGTCAGGACCAGTGCGACGCGGCCGAAGACGGCGACCTCGCCGGCGCCTAGTGCGAGGCGACCGGCGAGCCCGTCTCGGGGTGAATCTCCGCCGCCATCATGCCCTTGGAGCCGGGCCCGAAGCGCACCAGCACATACTGGCCGGGACGAAGCTCGGTCATGCCGAAGCGGCGCAGCGTCTCCATGTGCACGAAGATGTCCGGCGTGCCCTCCCCGCAGGTCAGGAAGCCGAAACCGCGCAGCCGGTTGAACCATTTCACCTGCGCCCGCTCGAGCCCGCTCGTCGGCGTGACGGTAACGTGAGTGCGCGGCGGCAGCATCTGCGCCGGATGGATCGCGGTTGATTCGTCCATCGAGAGGATGCGGAACGCCTGGTATCCCTTGGCGCGCTGCACGCATTCGACCACCACCCGCGCCCCCTCATAGGCCGTCTGGTACCCGTCGCGCCTAAGCACGGTAACGTGCAGAAGCACGTCGGGCCAGCCATTATCGGGGACGACGAAGCCGTAGCCCTTGGAGGCATCGAACCATTTGATGACGCCGGAGATTTCGACGAGATTGGCGGTCTCACCCAAGCCCGACAGCGCTTCCATCGCCGCGTCGCGTGGCGCACTGCTCGCGAACTCGTTCGCTCCGAGGCGACCCTGTGATGTCCCGCCTGACATCGGCCCGCCCTTCTTGGACTCAAATCCGTCCGACCCCATAACCCCGGACCCCACACATCATTTTTGCGGTCCACCGCGCTTTGCGACCGCACCAAGCGCGCTCTCCATCCAAATTTCTGGTGATGAATCGCGCGAATCTCTACGAATCAAAAGATAACATCCCCGTCTACGGCGCATAGATAAAAAACGGATTCGCCGGAACCTATGAACAGTCTTGCACAGGGCCGAATCAAACGCGGCTCGCGCCCGATCGGACGCGCGTCATCGCACTCTAGTTGTTGATTGAACATGATCTTTTCGAAAAGCGGGCAGCCACGCCCCACGATCGAATGCCGGGCACGCCGACCTGGAACATGCACTAATTGCCGACGAAAGGCCCGAGGGTCTCGCCGATGTCGAAGGGGATGACGAGATCGGCCATCTCGTCCTGCTCGGTCGGCTCGCGGTTGATGATGACGAGCCTGGCGCCGCAGTTCTTCGCCATCATGGGAAAACCGGCCGCAGGCCACACCACGAGCGATGATCCGATTGCGATGAAGAGATCGCAATGTTGCGCGAGTTCGGCCGCGCGGGTCATCGCCTCCTCCGGCATGGCCTGACCGAACGAGATCGTCGCGGTCTTGATCGGCTCGTCGCAGTCGGTGCAGTCGGGCGCGCCGCCCTCCGTCTCGAAACGATGCCTCACCCAGGGCATATCATAGGCGCGGCCGCAGCCGATACATCTGGCATAGGTGGTGTTGCCGTGGAGCTCGATGACATGGTCGGGCGCAAAGCCCGAAGCCTGATGCAGGTTGTCGATGTTCTGGGTGATGATCGCAGGAACCTTGCCGGCGCGGTAGAGCGACGCCAGCGCGCGATGGCCGCGCCCGGGTTTCGCCGACGCCAGTGTCGGCTCCATGGCAAAGCGCCGCCGCCAGGACTCGTCGCGCGCCTCCCGGCTCGCCACAAACTCGTCGAACGGGATCGGCCGGTTGCGTGTCCACAAGCCTCCGGGCGAGCGGAAATCAGGAATGCCGCACTCAGTTGAAATCCCGGCCCCGGTAAAGGGCACGATGGTGGAAGCACCGGCGATAAACTCGCCAAGTTGCTCCACAGCGCTCTGAAGGTCTCCTGCGATCATGGGCGCGAACATCCGTTATCTGGAACGAGAGGCCGTGCGGGCTATATAGCACGGCCAAGCGGATTTCGCGGCTGGCGCCCTGCGTTTCCGTGCGTCGCCTCAGACGACTTCGGTTGACCGGCTCGGCGCACCACAACAATGGTGGAACTCGTATCCATCGCGGAGCGTTAGGCGCGTTGAGATTTTCTCAAGGCGCGACGCAAATTTTTCATCAGCATGTGCACATCACAATCCGGCACTGCCCTCTCCGCAATCGCGCCCCAATCCGAGCCGCCAATGATCACGGGACCGACTCATCTGAGTCGCAATCAAGAAAAGGGATGGGCATGACGGAACAGGAACAGCGGCTCGCGAAGGAACGCGAGGAGATCGCCGCGCGTGTGGCAAGCTTCAAGGCGATGCAGGAGAAATTTCAGCGCGAGCGCGAGGAATATTTCACCGTGACCTTGCGCAAAGCGCGCGAGGGCAAGTCACCGCACTGGCGATAGACGCACGCGTTCAACAAAAAACCCGACGCAGTTCGCGCCGGGTTTTTGTTTGACAGGTCAGCGCCCGTCAGTAGCCATAGTAGTGGCGGTAGTAGTGATGCCGGTAATAGGGGTGGTAGTAGTGGTGGTAGTAGACCGGCCCGCCGTAATACGCATACGGGCCCGGCGAGTAGTAGGTGCGAGGTCCGTAATAGTAGTCGTCGTAATAGTAGGGCTGCGAGGCAGCGAACGCGCCCGCAGCCAGCGCGCCGGCAGCGAGTCCGAATGCGAGGCCCGGTCCAAAGTGGTGAGCCTCAGCCGGCGCCGGCGCTGCAACAGCGGCGGCACCGACGGCGCCAACGGTCGCCAGAACAACCAATGTTTTCCTCATGTGATCCTCCTCTTGAAAGGCTGTAGAACCAACGATCCGCGACGGCGATTGTTGCGGTGGAACCGATCACGGTCAGGGGAACCCGTCTAAATTTTCTGCAATAATTTCTTGGCAGGTCTGGCGGAACGAAACCGCGCTTGCCACGTTATGACTGCGTTGGAGAGGCAAGAGCACATCAGACCCCGTCGACGTCTTCGGATGGCGGCGGGGTCTTTGCGCTGCCGATCCGATTGTCCTTAAGGGGGCGGCCATGCCGGCGTGGTTGGAAGTCCTGCTCGACGTGCTCGCCTTTGGCGGGTTTATCGCGATTGCCACTCTGCGCAGATCGCCGCCCAAGGACGACAAGCCCGCGTCCTCCATGGGCTCGCCGCCGCGGCCTTAGCCGTGCAAGAAGCGGTGGCTAGAGATCCGCGAGCCGCTTCAGCGTCGCCTTGAAACTCAATGAACGGTTGCCGCCGACCAGCGTGGTGCCGAACACCTCGGCGCCGTCGTCGGTATAGGTTCCGGAAAATCCGCTGGTGACCTCCTGCTTTCCGAACAGCGGCCGCACGAAGGGATCGGGAAAATCGGTGTGCTGGTTGGTGGCGAAATAGCCCTTCCAGGTGCCATTGCCGACCGTGTAGGAGCCGACCGACCAGAAATAAGGCCCGCCGCTGATCAGATGCCCGTCGCGCAGGATCGTAACCCCGCTGTCGTGGCCCTTCACGCCGTCCAGCATCTCGATATGGATTGAAAACAGTCCGTTCTTCATCAAAGGACGCCCGCGGTCCCCTCCTCCGTGTTCCATTATAGACTGCTGCAACAGGTGAGGAGAAGCAGGCTTTGCGCACCCCTGTCCTTTTGCGTGCGACCCCTCGGGTCAAGCCCATGGGCACGCTTGCCGGCAAGCCGGCGCTTGCGCTTGCGCCACGCTGGCGAAGGGGGTCAGCGACCGCCCGCGTTGCTGGTCTACAATACCAGGATCACCAATTGGTAGAGCGCGTAGGCGACTTCCGCGCCCATGATGACGAACGCCGCGATCATCAGATAAAGGCCAAACCGCATCAGAGCTTTGAACCAAACACTTTGTTGCGGCTCACCCGCGAAAGCGTGTGGCCGTGAACCGATTTCAATACGCATTGGTGAGGACTGTCATTCTTCTGGGCCGTGTTGGATTAGCCGTCAATGACTTTCGGCACGCGCGTTTTTCTACGCCGTCGATTGAGTCTTTTCTGCAACGCTCCTTTCCGAAAAAAACACGGAAAGGGCGATCAATAGGCCAAGCTTTTTAAAAGGGTGAGCGACTTGAGCAGCAGACCTCCGCCGCCGCGGAGTTGCCTGTGCCGGGAGCCCCTCTTTGAAGGTTGCTGTAGCGACGCAAGCGTTCTGCCTGTTCAAGTGCCGTAGAGAATTCTCAGTCCCCACACCACCACGACGACGGCCGACACCAGCGTGGCCACCATCAACACACTCTCCAAGGAAGCGACTCTCATTGTTACACCCCGCTTCCCAGCCCCGCGACCGGTCTAGTTGATTCGTAAAATCACCCGCAATCCACAGGTCACAATCGCTTGAGCTTTGTTCATCAATTGTGGTTTGCAGAGCACACGTGATCGGAAAGACTCAGGCGGAACCGGGAGAGGCTTCCGTCAGATCAGACGGCCCCAATTGTCGCGGGCGATGAATTGCCCGCGCGCAGCTTTCCGCTCGCGTGATGCTTTGTTCCGCTTCTGACTCCATTTCGTTCCCAAAGAACGAATCGGATTCTCGCAAATCGGCCGGCGCGAAATCCTAACAATCGGTTCTCGCGCACGCTCAGCCCGTCGCGCCACCTCCTTTATGTTTCGGTAAGCATGTTGTTGGTAGAATCCATTGAGTTTGTTGTGTGGAGTACGCGTATGATTGATTTTGAAGCACTGCGTGGGCTCGCGGACGAAACCCGTCATTTCATCCAGATGTCCGAAGACAAGGGCCGCGCATTGCGCGTTGTCGTGACCGAGCACGACGTGGTCCTCGGCATTTTTCCCTGCGCCATCGAAGGTATCGGGTTGCACGTCATCAAGGGCCACGAGATCCTCGATCGGATCGCGAACAGCCACGAGATCGCCGACTACACTCACACGGCGATAGCGGTTCACAGTCGAGAGCAGGCGGTTGCGCTTCAGCAAGTCCTGACGCAGCAAGTCTTTGCTCGGCAAGTGCTGGCCGCCTAGCGACGGACCGTCTTCGAGCTGCAGCCCATGCCGTGTTGGGGCACGCGCCGGCTCGACCGGCGTCTTGCGCTGAGAACGCCCCTGCCCGACACAGGGCTGCGCGCGCGTGGGCCCCCTGCCCCCGCGCCTGTTCTTCTGCTATTGAACGCCGCCAACCAAAAACCGTCCGTCAGGGAGAACAACAATGCGTTTCCTCCACACCATGCTGCGCGTGCGCAATCTCGATACCGCGCTGAAATTCTATCAGGATGCGCTGGGGCTGAAGGAAGTCCGCCGCATCGACAACGACAAGGCCAAATTCACGCTGGTGTTTCTGTGCGCGCCCGAGGACGTCGACCGGCTCAAGAGCCAGCCACAGACCCGCGGCGCGCCGCTGGTCGAGCTCACCTATAATTGGGACGAGGAGAAATATGGTGAGGACCGCTATTTCGGCCACCTCGCCTATGAGGTCGACGACATCTACGCGACCTGCGACAAGCTCATGAAGATGGGTATCACCATCAACCGTCCGCCGCGCGACGGCAACATGGCCTTCGTGCGCTCGCCCGATCTGCATTCGATCGAGCTGTTGCAGAAGGGCGACCCGAAGCCGCCGGCCGAGCCCTGGACCTCGATGCCGAACACCGGCCACTGGTGAATGGACATGGTGGCGCTTGCGAGCACAAAAGAGCCCCGCGCACAACGCGGGGCTCTTTTCGCGCGCGCTTGTCAAATTTGGACTATGTACGGCACAAGCCAATCATTCATATCGGGAGCGAGACGTGGCGAAGGGGTTGACGATCTGGGGCCGGACCAATTCGGTCAATGTGCAGAAGGTGCTGTGGTGCCTGGCCGAGCTTGACGTGCCCTATGAGCGCATCGATGCCGGCATGCAGTTCGGCAAGAACAACGAGCCCGAATATCTGGCGATGAACCCCAACGGCCGCGTGCCGACGCTGGTCGATGGCGATTTCGTGCTGTGGGAATCCAACTCGGTGATGCGCTATCTCTGCATGGCCTATGGCAAGGGCACGCCGATCTATCCGCAAGAGCCGCAGCGCCGCGCCGCGGTCGACCGCTGGCTCGACTGGACGCTCTCGACCGTGCAGCCGGTCGATCGCCCCGTGTTCTGGGCGCTGATCAGAACCCCGAAGGACAAGCAGGACATGACGCAGATCCAGAAGGATGTCGACGCCGAGGCGCCGGTGTGGGCGATCGCCGATCGCCAGCTTTCGACGCGGCGCTATGTCGAGGCCGATCAGTTCACCATCGCCGATGTCGCGGTCGGCGCCTACGCGCGGCGCTGGCTCGGATTCACCGGCATCAGCAAGCCGAAATTTGCGCATGTCGAGCGCTGGTACGCCGACATCGCCAGCCGGCCGAGCTTTTCGAAGCAGCTCGCGACGCCGATGAGCTAGCGGCCGACGCTGCCCGCGACGCCAACACCGATCGAGCCGCCCACCTTCACGCACGTATCGGTGCCGGCGACCTTCACAAAGCCCGCGCCATAGGCCGCGCAGGAAGTGACCGTTCTCGGCCGCTTCACCGGCAATGTCTTGCCGTTGCCCGGTTGATCGAACTTCAGCGGACGCGCCTGTTCGGCCGAAGCCGGCGCGATCAGCGCTGCAAGGGTGACGAGGAAGACAAAGCGCTTTTGCATGCGCGCTCTTTAGCGCGGCAAGATGGCCAAAACCAGCGCACGATCCCGAAAAAGCCTGCCCCACACTTGCGCGGAGATCCTGCGCCAACAAAAGAGCCAAAGCGCCAAATCGTTCGCGCTTCAGCGCACGAACTTGACGCCGGCCGACCGGCCGCGGCGCCAGATCACCTGACACTTGTGGCCGGTGCGGGCATCGCGGGCGAACGCCAGGCGCAAGGTGGCGGGAAGTGCCGCGGCGTTGTCGATGCTGATCCTGGCGCCGGAGCTCGAAATGTCCTGCACCACGCAGTGGCGCGCCGCAAAACCGCCCTCCAGCGTGATCCACGCTGGTTGGCCCAACAGCTTGCGCGATTCCCGTTTCCTCGGTGCCGACATAGTCCGCTCTCTTGGGAGCCCACACCTAGGCCCGGGGACCTTTCAAAACCGTTGATTTGATTGAATAGTCGAGCGTTCCATTAAGGCCGGCAAACGTGCCGCCGGCGCTTGCCCGCTTCCGCAAACGCCTCTATACGTTCGCCCGCCGTGGCCGGCGGAACGCCCTTGGCGTCCTTGTCCGCACGGTGAAATCCTCGCCGCAAGCAACTGATTAAACGAGGATTTTGCTCCCTTCGTCTATCGGTCAGGACGCCACCCTTTCACGGTGGAGAGAGCGGTTCGATTCCGCTAGGGAGCGCCAGCAATCGGCCTGCCCGGGATGCCGTAGGCCTTAGCCATCCTTTCGGACTAGCCCATCTGGAAGCTCACGCAGCGTCCCGACACCGGCCAAACTGCGATTGCGGCCCCCTTTGTCCCGAGCCCCCTGCTCGGGGCCGCCGGCCTCGGTACACACCGGATGTACTGAGGCCGTTTTGCTTTTGCGGAAGTTTTCGACCGCTTGGGCTCGAGCCATCACGCCACAAAAACGCCGCGCGCTTGAAACCATTTCCCAAGCGCAACGAAACGCTCCTGAAATAAAGCGGCGCCTATGCTTCCTCCGCTGACCCAGAATGGGGAGTATAGCGTTCATGACGTTCGTTATTGCGTTTCTGGTTTGCTGTAGCGCCGCCGTGTTTCTCGCTCATGCATTCGATGCCTATCAGGCCGGTTAGAAGACCAGCCTGCATCATGAGGGAAGATTGGTCCTGAAATGGAAAGCGCGGGACCGGAGCCCCGCGCCATGCGATGTTTATCGCCGCCGTAATACTACGGGTTTTGTAAGATATTTCATGCAGCCTTCAGGCAATCCATGCGATCGTGTCCTGGTGGGGGCCGTTGATTTAAGTTAGTTGGAGTTTTCAAATGGATTCTCTCCGGGAGCGTATTGCCGCTTTTGCCAATGAGTCCGCCAATCTCCTTGTTCAGTTGAACGAATTAGACGAATTGCGCGAGCAGATCAGAAAACTATCACCGGGATCACCCAAGCCAGTGAAGAGGTCCACCAGCGTCAAGCGGCGATCCCTCAGCCCTGGCGCCGATTGGCGCTAGATCAATCAGTTGCGTGGCTCTCAAGCCACTAGCCGCCGGCGCGCGCCGCTTAAGGCCTGACCTGCTTTCCGGAGAAACTGGCGGAGCGCGACGCAAGATTGTTCGTCCGCGCCGAGCGCGACAAAGCTCGCCGCCTGCCGCGTCGTACCCCGACGATGATACCGGCACGCGCCACTGAGGCAGAATTTCGGAACTCGTGGCGCAGGCGGGAGTCAACTCAGTGCCTCCGGACAAGCACCGTAATTTAATTGCCACGGAGGAAACCCAAGGGTTGGCGGCCCTGCTCATCCGACCATATGAGCGGGGCCGTTTGCTCTGCGCGTGATACCTGTGTCGCTGGCGCCGACGACCGGCGACCCGTCAGGCCATCGCCTCCAATTGTCCCGCTCGCGTCTGCGGGCTGCGTGGGATTGCACTCGGAAGAAAATCGTGGTTGTTCGCCGGCTCCGATCGCGGTGGCGAGCGTGCCGCGGTCATGCTGACGTTGATCCAAACCTGTAGGCTCAACGACGTTGATCCGCAGGCCGGGCTCGCCGACGTGTTGGCGCACATCAACGATCACGCTATCCACAGGCTGGCCGAGCTCTTGCCGTGGAACTGGTCCGCCGAGATGGAACGTCGTAAAGTGGCGGCATGAATGCCGCCACCATCGCCCGCCTCAAGATCACTCTCGACGACGTCAAGCCCGTGGTCCTGCGCCGCGTCGAGGTGCCATTCGATATTCGGCTCGACCGGCTGCATCTGACCATCCAGGCAGCCATGGGCTGGACCAACAGCCATCTGTACGAAATCCGCGCGGGCGGCGTCGGCTGGAGTACCCCCGATCCCGATGCGGGTTGGGGCGGTGACTTCATGGATGCTCGCAAAGCGCAGCTCGGCGACATCCTCGAAGACATCGGCACAAAGACTGTGAAGTATCTCTACGACTTCGGCGATGGCTGGGAGCACACGATCAAGATCGAACGCCTGATCGATCCCGAACCGGGCATGCTTTATCCGCGCTTGATCGAGGCGAAGGGCCACTGCCCGCCCGAGGACGTCGGTGGTCCTTGGGGCTATGGCGAACTCCTCGAGGCCCTCGCCGATCCCAGCCACGAGCGCCACGGCGAGCTCAAAGAATGGTTGGCAGACGACTTCAACCCTCATGTCGTCGATATCGACTGGCTGTCCGAAGACGTCGCCGATCTGGCGCAGCGATGGTCGCGCCAACCCGCCGTAAAGCGCCGCCGCTCTGCCTAACCCGCGGCGCTTACCGGATGGTTACGTTTTGCATAGCTCAGCAAGCGGCTCGCTGTCTGGTAGTATAGTGGCCGAACCAAATCAGCACCGCAGGGGCGACGGGTGGCATGCTGGAATTCTTCACTTCTGATGTCGGCAAAGTAGCTTTAGGAGGCGTAATTGCTGTGTCCGGCCAGCTTGCGGTGACGCTGATATCCTGGCTCAAGGAACATCGGTTTGCTGCGAGCAAAAAGAGGAAGGACGCTGAATACCTTGCCATGCGCTTAGTGCTGGCTTTTGATGGTCTCATCAATGGTTGCTACAACGCGGTTCACGATCCGCTTAGAGAAGATCAGGAAGGGATTAGTGAGAGCACCGTGCCCGATCCGACGCTCACCCTCCCTTCCGATGGAGATTACAAAGCGCTCTCTCGTCATCTGATGTACGAAATATTGTCGATGCCAAACCGATTAGAGGGCATCAAAGAAGGTTTGTCCTCGGTTGCGGAAGATTCCGATCCGCCGGATTTTTTCGAGTTCTTTGAGTATCGTAGGGAACATTGGTCAAGGCTTGGGCTAAGAGCGCTCGACTTAATCGACGCGCTTTGTCATCGGTACAAAATACCCCCGCCTACGCGGCCGAATTTTTACACGCCGAGAACATCGTTCCAGGATGAGATAGCTGAAATCGAGAACGACCGTCGAGAGCGACTCGAGCGCAACAGAGTAGTGATGGCGGGCTTCAATCTCAACCCGAACTACCGCTGCAACGATACAGGTGCCGCCTAGATGATAGTGCTGCTGCTGATCCTAATACTTTGTGTCCTGCTATTCGGAGCGGGCGCGGTGCTGGCCGGGTTCAGGTGGCTGGCGGTCATTGTCGTGACACTGACGTTGCTCTACGTGCTGATCGTCGCAGTGGCGTCGGTTTTCGTCGGTGTGCGTGACACGGCACCCAAGTTACCGGGAGCCGCCGCCGCGTTCTTACGGAGCTATGCTAAATTTCTTGGCGCGCCGGTCCTTGGACCTATTGCTTACTGGCGGTCAGTCTCCGAACGGCGAACACGCGGCGAGCACGTTGGTGCAGTTTCGAGCAGTCTTGCGTTTCTGTGGACCTTCCTTGTGGGTGTGTTCTTGAGTTGGTTGGCTTGCATCATACCGCTTTTGATCGTGAGTGCTGTCTATCAGGCATCGCTGGGTTGAAGCGCCCTGTCCTTCCGCAGGGAGGCCAGCCCGCCGAATGTAGTCGCCTCTACCCTCTACCACGCGATGACAGTTCAAAGCGGCGGGGCAGTTCCTTGGCGCTGCAGTAGGCGACCGCTCGCTTCAGCGCTGCCTGCCGGCGCCGGTCAGCGCCGCGCGGCCCTTTTCGAACAACTGGCTGATACGACCGCCGACCGAATGCGGCCGCAGGCTCGGCGATTCCAGGACATGCATGAGGTGCTGGTGATCGGTCGGAATGCTGTTGATTTCCGCATCGAGCGTGGCCTGGACGGCCGCCATCAGATTGCGAAGACGCCCGTCCCAGTCGGACCCTTTCAGGTCGATCCGCTCCTTTACGACGCTCTCGATCTTGTAGATCTGGCTGACGATCTCCTTTGCCTGCATCACCCGATTGTTCTTCAGCGCAAACAGCAGGAGCTGGCGCTTCTCCTCGATCTGGTCGAGAACCATCGAGACCGCAGCCGCGTTAGGCGATTTCGCAATCACCGCCGCCGACCGGCTTCCGGCCGGATTGGCCGCAAGAAGGATCAGCTCCCAGGGCGTCTCGAGCCGCTTGGCGACGATCGTCAGCGCGAACGGCAACGCATCGGCGCGCTTCATTTTCAGCGCGACCAGCGCATCCATGATCTTCGAAAGGACCGAGCCCTCCAGCTTGGCAATCCGCGGCGCAAGCGTGCGGGTGAAATCCGCAAGCTCCTGCTGCATGCGCATGTAGCGGAGCATCTTCTTCAGCTCATCGAAGGCCGCATGCGAGCTGGTATAGGCCGATAGCCCGGCGCGCACGTCGGCCTCTCCCCCGGCCGTGCCAAGCATGCCGTCGAGGTAGGTGAGCATCTTCTTCTGGAAAGCCGCCGCGATCTGCCGCGCCTCTTCGCGGTTCTCGGAGGTGATGGCCTTTTTCGCCTGCGCCACGTAATCCGCGGCCATGCTCGGCAACAGCCTCTCGGTGACAAGGCTCCAGATCGGCGCCAGCGATCCGCGCGCAATCTGCCCGGCGTTCGCCCGCTCCGGCGCGCCATCCACCAGCACCGGCTCAAGCGGCTCGAAGAAATAGCGTGACGGATTGCCGATGCGGTACTCGCTCTGGCCGGTGTTGCGGAACTCGGCTCGCAACGCTGCGATCAGCGGCTCCGAATGCGGAATGTCCTCGCCGAGAAGATGCAGCCGCTCCAGCTCGGCGAGCAGACGGCTGCGCACCTGCGGCGACAGCTTCCGCAGATACTGCCTGAGGTTCTCGGCGATCTGATCCGATCCGCTCATCGCATCAACGGCTCCAGGCTAAGGCCAACACGCTCCTCGATCCAGATCCAGCGATCGCCGGCAAGGCTTTGCTCGTGCGTGGAATTTGGCGGCGACTGCACTTCCGGCGAGTTAATAGCACGCACATCCTCAACCAGTGGTTACATTCCGATGAAAAATCTTGTCGGATTTCCTCTAGCATTATCAGTGGCCGGTGGTCCTACGGGCGTGGCGCTACGGGCGAACCCGGCAGGTTGGCTGGTTCGGTTCCAGCGCAGGTTGCAGGCGGAATCGCGGAACCAGATTTCTTGCCGGCAGCCACGTGCCGCGTCGCCGGTAGTGGGATAGTGCCAAGCGCCGGAACTTCCCGTAAGTGGACGATGCGGAAGCAAAGTCGGGTGGGCGTGGAACCGAGGGACCAGCACCCATCCGTCCCGGGCGGCCTTATTCGTCTTCCTGGCCTAGCAGCTTGCCAGTCTCTTTATTGATGAAATGAAGCCTTGTGCAGGCCCTACAGACCACAGTGTCGTAGGTGCCGCTCGGATCGTCCGGATCGATTCCTTCGGCCAGCCAGTGCTGCACGTTCATACCGGTTTGCGGACATTTGAAAAGGATGTGTCGGCCCATTCGCAATAAATACTGCGATGGCCAGTTTCAGAAAACTCCGGATGTTTCCTAATGCAGTGCAGCGACTGCAAAATTAGGACACTGCCAAATTCAACTTTAGGACACCTCGGGTCAAATACGGGCAGCACCCTATCGCCGGGTGGGACCATCGCGTGCACCCTTCCGCGGACGGCCCGCGATCCGCGGTCGAAGGTGCGCTTGCATCACCAAAGGATCTCGCAGAGCTGCTCGTAAAGCGATTGCGAGCGGTTGGGGGATCGCGGCATCGACCTTGTATGCGCTTCTCGACGGCGAAGCGGTGGTCCCAGGCGTCGATGGCGTGCCGGACTTCGACGCTCTGCATTCCCGCCGGTATGACGATGGTGTCAGGTTCTGCGCGTTCGACAGCCTGAGGCTCACCCGCATCGTCTCCAGCGTATCCTCCCTATTTTGGTCACCTTTTGATCGCGATGTGAGTAGTCAAATTGCCCGCAGCCAAGGGGTCAGTGATTTCGACAGCGAAGCGGATTGCAGAATGCGATTGAAGAACGCTGCATTCTTTGCCGTTGGTTTCCTGTCTGTCAGTTTTTGGCTGCATGGCAGTGCGCGATGCCAAAGCTCGCTTTCCCGACCACTTTCACTTGCCCCGCCGCCATCGGTGACCGACCAAGGTTCGCCACCAGCGGCTAGGTGTCACTGGGGCGGTCTCAATATGTGGTGCAGCACCCCAGCGAGTCCTGGCGTTTTATCGCCACCGCCGACCGCCAAGGATTCGCCGCCACCGGCCGCCAATAACGTTTCTCCGCCAATGGCGACAGACGACGTTCCACCGCGAACAGCGACAGCCAGAGGTTTGCCGCCGCAGGCCGCCAAAAACGTTTCTCCCCCAGTGGCGACAGACGACGTTCCGTCGCGAACAGCGACAGCCAAAGGTTCGGCACGATCGGCAGCCAAAAACGCCTCTCCGCCAATAGCGACAGACGACGTTCCACCGCAAACAGCGACAGCCAAAGGTTTGGCACGATCGGCAGCCGCCAGGAACTCGCCACCGCCTGCCAATGCCAAAGACGCGCCGGCACCGTCCATCGACAACATTTCGCCCACGCCGCGCATCGCCAAGCGGTCTCCGTTACAGGAGCCCGCTGCCGGCTCCGATGGCTTTACCGTGGGTGTCGAGGACGCCGAGGAGACAGGCCAGCCGCTGCCCACTAAGCCTCGCCCAGCAAAACAGTCCAGGGTCAGGCAAAAGCCCGCTACGACTGAGGGATCATCGGCGAAACAGCCGCTGGACGATCAAGCAGAAATTGAGAAACTGAAGCCCTATCTTGCGATCTGCCGAGGCTGCTAAAGGGTAAGCTGCTGCCGCGGAGCGCCCATGATAATCAAAAGCGGGTCGTGAAAGACACGGCGGCAATCAGCAACGGCAGCACTCTCCGCCGGACCATGCTTCGCGCCCCTCTTTGACCAGGAACCAAACGATTGCCAGTGAGCCGACGGCATCGATCCACCATGCGCCGGTCAGCCATTGCGCAGCGAGACTGATAACGACCACAAAAGACAGCCAGCCGCAGGTCACGGCTTCCATGGCATCCGCGCGCAACGCGCGGCTTCCAATCCTTTCAGCAATCGCGATCTTGCGGTGGGCCAGGTAACGCATGGCCGGAATCGCCATCAGGGTGACGATAAAGCCCACCCACGAAAATACTTCGCCGGTCCCCGTCCACAGGCGCCATAGAGAGGCAACGGTGACATAGGTCGCCAGCGCGAACAGCAGACCCCCACCGATACGACTGGCAACGTGCTCGGCGCGTTCAGAGAATCTCTGCCCATGGCGAAGTTCGACGGATAACCGCCACATGAGCACGCCTGCCGAAACCAACTCGATGAGACTGTCCAGACCGAAAGCCAGCACGACAAGACTGCCAGCCAAGATGCCGGCGCTGATGGCAACGACGGCTTCAATTGCCATCCATCCGATCGTCAGCCATTCGAGCCGAAAGGCTTCACGTATGAGCCAAAGCCGGTCTGGACGCGGCGGAAGGACCAAGGGAGGCGGAGCGTAACATTCTGTCATGCCATCTATATACGCGCGCCGAGTGCTGATGTCAGTTCGGAGTCATTCGGCCGATCCAGTGCGGACTGTCGGCTTGAGGACGCCTCTTTCCACTCGCACCTGATTTGCCCGACGGGCAAGCTTCTGAAAATCGCAATTATGTCAAGCCCCTTCATCAAAAATATTTCTCTTTATCAGAAGCGCAAATCAGGCGTAGCTTTCGCCCGTCTCGCGCCCGTCGGAGGGGCGTATCGCGATCGTCACGGACGTGGGGTGCGGGATGCGATGGACGTTGTGGCCACGCAAGACGAGCGCGGCCAGGGCGGACGGCGAAGACGTGTGGTCCTGACACCCCGACGCTGGTGTCAAGTCGCGCGGGTTATGCCCGCGCGGCGACGGAGGCTAGAAAGCCCGGCACTCCGGGGAGAGCGCGTTATAAGCCGTAAACCATTGCGCAGGGAATGCCGGACTGTTGCGGCGTACCTGTAGTTTAACTCGTGTGCATTTTTGCGCACATTTGCGCACACGAGTCTGCGGGTGTGCCAGACACCCGGCGTTCCCTGCGCCCTCCCAATTCTCGAGGGCAGAAGCGAGCGTACAACCCGGACCGTTCAGGCCGCGGGAACGCGAAGCGTTGTCATCCACTGTTTGGCAGGTCAATATCTTCTCCCATGACTGACACTCCCCCTCGCGCCAATGGCGCTCGCGTCCTTGCCGATCTCAACGCGCTGCGCGCGATCGGCACCTACAAGACCGGCGTGCACAAGCCGACCTTTTCGGACGCGCATATGCGCTCGCTTGAATGGCTAGCCGCACGCCTCCCCGAGGCCCAGCTGGCGGCCACCATTGACGGCATCGGCAACGTGCTCGGCACCAGCGCGAAAGCCGGGCCCAAGCTGCTTGCCGGCTCGCATCTCGAAAGCCAGAACCATGCCGGCTGGCTCGACGGCCCGCTCGGCGTCATCTATGCGCTCGAGGCCGCGCGCGTGCTCAATGCCGATCCCGGAATTTCCGGCGCCGTCGAAGTCGCCTCATGGTGCGACGAGGAAGGCCATTTCGGCTCCTTCCTCGGCAGCCGCTCCTTTGTCGGCGCTGTCATGGAGGCCGAGATCGACGCCGCGCGCGACCGCAACTCGGATCGCACCATGCGGCAGGCTTTGGAGAGCGTGGGCCTGAACGGACGCGCGCGCGTCACCGCGGAACGCGGCCGTCACATCGGCTATCTCGAAGCCCATATCGAGCAAGGCGATCGGCTTGAGACGAGCGGGCTCAAGATCGGCATCGTCACCTCCATCGTCGGCATCTGGCAATACCGCATCACCTTCACCGGCGAGCAGAACCATGCCGGCACGACGCGGATGGAAATCCGCAAAGATGCAGGGCTTGCGCTCGCCAGGTTCTGCGTCGCGATCGACGAGGCCTTCCCGAAAATCTGCGGGCCGCGCACGGTCTGGACCACCGGCCGCATCACGCTCGATCCCGGCGCGCCCAGCATCATTCCCGGCCGCGCGGACATGCTGTTCCAGATCCGCGACGATAACCCGCAGGTGATCGACCGCCTGGAAGCAGAGCTGCGCCGCATGGCGGCCGAAGTCACCGCGGCGGGCCGTGTTGCCGTTGCGGTCGAGCGGATCAGGACTGGCGTGCCCGCCTTGATGAATGATGCCTTCCAGGATGCAATCGAGGCCGCCAGCCAGGTCTATGCGTCGGCCAAGTCCGTGCGGATGCCGAGCGCCGCCGGCCACGACGCGCAGGTGTTGTCGACGATCATGCCGGCCGGCATGCTGTTCGTACCCTCGATCGGCGGAATCAGCCATCACTGGACGGAAAACACGGCGGATGCCGATATTATCACCGGTGCCGAGGTGTTCGTCGAAGCCTGCCGGCTCCTGCTTCAACGCGCAAGCGGCGGGGTCGATTGATCGGTGGTCGTCAGCAGCCGCGGCAGATCGACCGCACGATTTGTTTCACCCGTTTGTCTTCGCGATCAACGGCGGGATTGCCGGTACCAAGCAGCGCTCCCTTCTGCCTTGCGCCGTGCCCGCTGGATGACAGCGCGGTGCCGAGCGAGTTGGTGCCCGGCGTCGCGCCATTGCTGCCGAAGGCGCCGCCCGTCGGCGAGGAATGGTTCGATCCCATGCCCATCCCTTGGCTGAAGGCGGATGTCGCAAGGCCGACCGATAGTGCGACGCCGAGGATCAGGAGCATTTTCATGCCGAAAACCTCCCTTTCTTGTTTGCCGTTGTATCCAATGAACGGGAATCCAACCGCCCGGCCATACGCCGGTTCCCGACGGCGCTCGGGTGGCGCTTTTTGGTTTCGATACAAACCGGCTTTAGGCTATCTTCCACTCAAATCGAGGGAGTCTTCCGATGCGCGTTGTTCTGGCCGCCGTGATCATCGCTTCGCTGGCAACCCCTGCTCTCGCCCAGCAGCAACACATGCAGCAAGCTGGCGAGCCAGATCATGAAAAGACGCCTGCCGAGTTGGCTGCCGACAAGGCCGCCGCCGACGCCTACAAGCGTTCGCTCGGTGCGATTCCCGATCAGGGACCGGTCGACCCTTGGGGCGACGTGCGCAACAACAAGGCGCCAAAGCCGGCCGCAACCAAGACCGCGAAGGCCAAGGCCAAGAACCGCAGCGCCGAAGCGAAGCCGCAGTGACGTTTCCCAAGTCTGGCGTTGGCATCTAGGTGGCGCGCCCGAACTGGCGCCGTCCCCAGGGAATGATCATCCAGATGCGCTCGTGGAGATAATACCAGAGGATCTTGGTGATGATCTCGGTCCCAGCAATCGAGCCTGCAATCTCGGGCCGTCCGGTCATGAACCAACTGATGGCGAACGTGTCGAGCGTCCCGAGGATCCGCCAGCTCACGGCCTTGAGGACCGACCTCAAATGGGTTTCCGCCCCGCGAAACAACGCCACAAGGTGCCTCCCTGCTTTGGCATTCCGGGGATAACCACGCGGACACCGCGCCTCAGGTTCCCCCTGTCACAAATCCACTCATGGACAGAACCGCCGAATGCGTGCATTTTTGCTTCAGGAAGGCTTTCAAAGCCTTTGATTTGACTAGTAAATCTGGAAATCGAGACGGTCACCGCAGCCGTCCCTTGTTTCTTTCAAATATTGAGGACGCGAAAATGAGAATCCTTGTCGCGATGGCTGCGATTTTCGCGCTAGCGGGCGCTGCGTCGGCGGAAGCGCAGGATTGCAAGACGCTGACGGATCCGGCCGCGCGGCTCACGTGTTATGACAAGATCAACCCGCCAATCGCGACCTTTCCGATCCCGTTGCCAAAGCCCGCACACCATATTCCCCTGACGCGCCCCGATGGGACGCAAGGCAGTGCGGGCCCTGATGTCCCGGACAGCGCGGAGGACGCCGAGGTAAACGCGAGGATGAACAGCATCTGCCGCGGGTGCTGACGATGCGGGACCGCCTGTGTTGTTTTGAGCTGTTTCTTCGACTTGTATCCGCGAACACCCATTGATCGGGGCGCGCCGCATATGCGACGAAATGTTGTTGTGCGTATGACAATGCGTAGCAAGGCATAGCGAGGCTTGAAAAATGGCCTATGTGCGACTGAGATGAACCTGCTTACATCCCTCCCCACCGTGATCGGCACGGCCGCGGTTGCCCCCGCGCTGCTGATCCTGTGGCTTGTGGTTGCGGCAGGCGAGCGACCCGGTCCGCCGTTGAAAGTCTGGACTGCCTTCGCCCTTGGTGCGGCCAGTATTCTTTTGCTCGGCATCATCCGCGCGCCCTTTGCAAACCTCTTCGGTGCTCCAGCCGATCCGTGGCTCGCGCAAGCGCGGCACGCGGTGTTCGGTGTCGCGCTGCCGGAAGAGACCGTGAAGATCCTGGCAATCGCGGCGGTCTCGCTGCGGCGGCGACCCTTCGCCGATCCCATGGACACGGTGGTCTACGGCGCGGCCGCGGGCCTCGGCTTTGCGGCCTATGAGAACCTCGCCTATCTGGTCGAGCATGCAGACATGTGGCGCGCGCTCGCGGCCCTGCGCAGCGTGCTGACCGTGCCGTTTCACGGCGCGCTCGGCGTCATTGCCGGCGCCTATCTTGCGATTGCACGCAGCGGCACCGCGCTCGGCGCCCATCGCTTCCACCGCGATTGGGCGCGACTATCCAGCTACGCGCTGATGCTGGCCGGGCCGGTCGCGCTGCATGCCGGTTTCGATTTTCCGCTGCTGATGCTGCAACAAGACGACGGGCTCGATCCCTCCGCCCGGCTCTGGCTCGGGCTCGCCAGCGTCCTGATCGGCTTCTCCTCGATCGGCTTTGCCATGCGCCTGGTGCGGCGCGTGGCGCACCATCACGCGCCGCGCAGCGATCTCGACCGCGAGCGGTTGAGCCAACTCCGCAAGATGTGGGCGGCGCTGGTCGGCGGCGGCGGCGCCGGATTCATCGGGCTCGTTTTCGTGCTGACCTCGGTGCACCACTGGCTGCTCAACCCCGACCGCAACCTCGCCTTCGTGCTGATCCCCATCGGGCTTGCCTCGATCGCGCTCGGTTGCGCACTGCTCGTCGTCACGACCGCGATCTATTTCGCCGGGCGCAACCGGATGCGGACCGCGGCTGAGGGCTTTTCGTCGATGGCCGGTCGCGGCTAAGATTGTACCCGATCGAGACACCCCCCGCGCTGTATCGGGAGAGCCCCCATGACCATTCCTGACGACTTGAACAAGCTGCAAGCCAAGGTGAGCGAAGCCATGCGCAGGCATTGGAAAGCCTTCCTGTTCGAAGGCGTCCTGCTTGCCATCCTTGGGCTTGCCGCGATGATCGTACCGCCGCTCGCGAGCCTTGCGGTTACGATCTTCCTCGGCTGGATGTTTCTCATCAGCGGCGTCGCCGGGCTCGCGGCCACCTATTGGGCGCGGGCGCTGCCGGGCTTCTGGTGGTCGCTGATCTCGGCGGCGCTGGCGGTGCTCGCCGGCGGGATATTGTTGGCGCGACCGATGCAGGGCGTGCTGACGCTGACGATTGTGATCGGCGCCTATTTCGTAGCCGAGGGCGTCGCCACCATCATGTACGCGCTGGAGCACCGCCGCGAATTGTCGGGGCGATGGTCGTGGCTCCTGGTCGCAGGGTTGATGGACATCCTCATCGCGTTCCTGATTATCGGAGGCCTGCCGGGCTCGGCGCAATGGGCGATTGGGCTTCTGGTCGGCATCAACCTCTTGTTCGGCGGCGCCACCCTGATCGGCATGGCGCTGGCCGCCCGCAATGCGCCCTGACGTTTTTGGCGTGTTTTGGGGGATGACACGGCGCCCAGCCTGCGCTATGAGGAGCGCCATGATCAACCGCGCCACCAGCTATGTTTGGTATTTTAGCTACGACAGCTCGCTGGCGGTGGGAGGATCGCGCTCAATCTGAAGAATTGCAGCAAGACATCCGAACAAGCCGCCGGACCTGGCGGCTTTTTTTGTTGGCCGGCAGGTCGTTTTCCAAGCAAGGAGCCTGCCGTGTTAAGCACCACCGATGATCTTCGCATCCGCGAATTGAAGGAACTGAGTACGCCCGAAGAGGTGATGCGCGAGATCCCGCGCACGCTGACAGCAACCCGCGTCGTGATGAGCGCGCGCAACGTCATTCACGCGATCCTGCACGGCGCCGACGACCGTCTGCTCGTCATCGTTGGCCCCTGCTCGATCCACGATCCGATGGCCGCGGTCGAGTACGCCTCGCGTCTGGCGGCCTTGCGCGAACGCCTTGCCGACCGGCTCGAGATCGTGATGCGCGTCTATTTCGAAAAGCCCCGAACCATCGTCGGCTGGAAGGGACTGATCAACGACCCCGATCTCGACGGCAGCTTCGACATCAACAAGGGCCTGCGGCTCGCGCGCAACGTGCTCTCGGCCGTTAACAATCTCGGCCTGCCGGCAGGCGCCGAATTCCTGGATATGACGACACCGCAATATCTCGCCGATCTCGTGACGTGGGCCGCGATCGGCGCCCGCACCACCGAGAGCCAGATCCATCGCGAGCTCGCCTCCGGACTATCGTGCCCGGTCGGCTTCAAGAACGGCACCGACGGCGATGTGCGCATCGCGGCCGAAGCCGTGAAATCCGCCTCGCATCCCCACCATTTCATGGCGGTGACCAAGGGCGGACGCTCGGCGATCGCGGCGACCGCGGGCAACGAGGACTGCCACATCATCCTGCGCGGCGGCCGCGCGCCGAACTACGATGGTGCGAGCGTCGAAGCGGCGGCAGCCGAGCTTCTTCGTGCCGGCGTCAGGGAACGCCTGATGATCGATGCCAGCCATTCCAACAGCGGCAAAAAGCCGGAGAACCAGCCGAAGGTGGTCGCTGACATCGCGCAGCAGGTCGCCGGCGGCGAACGGCGCATCATGGGTGTTATGATCGAAAGCCATCTCGTCGCCGGACGCCAGGACGTGGTGCCGGGCGTGCCGCTCACCTACGGCCAGAGCATCACCGACGGCTGCATCGACTGGGAGGCGACGGTGGGCGTGCTTCACCAGCTTGCGGACGCGGTGACGGCACGGCGTACGACAACGCGCGCGACGTACGAAGAAATCTCGGCATAAGAATTGCGGCGGGGCACGCGCTCCGTGTGCCCCGCTGCGAGCGCTAGCACCCGCGGCAGATGCTCTTGATCTTCTTGTCGAGCAGCGCGTCTTCCTTGTTCACGGGATCGTTCGGATTTGAGAGCTTGCTCTCATCCGGCACGTCGCTCGCGCGCGGCTGACGGTGGCCGACCGGCGCCTGTGGCACGCCGCCGCCCTTGGTCATGCTCGAATGCGCGTTGCCGCCCTGCGCTACGGCCGAGGGCACGCCGATCAGCATCAGGAGCGCCATCGAGATGATGATTTTCTTCATGTTGCTCCTCCACTCCTGTTTGAACGCGCACCGCGGCTTCAGGGTTGCGGCGGATAGAGATGAACCTCACCGCAATAATCCGTGATACGATAGCGCGTTTCTTCCCTTTCTTCACCTGCGCCGGCAAGAGAATCCTGTGGCGAAAGGTAGCCCGGCCCGACCGGCGATTTGCCGCTCCCGCCCGGAATATCGAGGACGTATTCCGGCTGACACAGCCCTGACACCCGGCCGCGCAGGCGTCGCATCAATTCCCGGCCGTGCGCCAACGTGGTGCGCAGGTGCGCGGTTCCCGGCGCGAGATCGCCGTGATGGAGATAGTAGGGCTTGATGCGGCATTCAACGAAGGCGCGCATCAAGGCTTCCAGCGCCGCCTCGCTGTCGTTGACGCCGGCCAGCAGCACCGACTGGCTCACCATGGGAATGCCGGCATCGACGAGGCGCGCGATGGCCGAGCGGACGCTTTCGGAAAATTCGCGGGCATGATTGGCGTGGAGCGCGACCCACGTCGTCACGCCCTCGACGCGGAGCGCGGTTACCATTTCGGCGCTGATCCGCAGCGGATCGGCCACGGGCACGCGGGTATGAATACGGACGATCCTGACGTGATCGATCGCGGCAAGGTCAGCCATGATCCGACCGAGCCGCCGTGGCGAGAGCATCAGGGGGTCGCCGCCGGTCAGGATGACCTCCCAGATTTCGGAATGCGCGCGGATATAGTCGAGCGCGGCGGTGTAAGCGCCATCCGATAGGACGCTCTCCTTGCCTAGCCCAACCATCTCGCGCCGGAAGCAGAAACGGCAATAGACCGCGCAGACATGCACGAGCTTGAACAGCACGCGGTCGGGATAGCGGTGCACGATGCCGTGAACTGGCGAATGCGCGTCATCGCCGATCGGATCGGGGCGTTCGGTGGACTGCGCGACCAGCTCGGCGGCAGTCGGAATAAATTGCCGCGCGATCGGATCGTCGGGATCGTCGACGTTGATCAGGCCCGCGATTTCGGGCGTTATCGCGACGGCATAGCGTGCGGCAACCTTCTCCAGATCGGAGAGATCAGCAACGCGCGCCAGCCCATGAGCGACGAGTTCTCTCGGCTCACGAAGTGTTTGCGCAACATTGATTCGGCTCATGTCTCACCTGCGGGTGGCGTCCACACCACCTGATCGATCCGAAGCGCGCCACTTGCCAGCATCACCAGCCGGTCGAAACCGAGCGCAACCCCGCTTGCCTCCGGCATACGCGCCACCGCGGCCAGAAATTCCTCGTCCAGCGGATAGCGCTCGCCATAACGGCGCGCCTTTTCCCCCATGGCGAGATCGAAGCGGCGGCGCTGCTCGGCCGCGTCAGTCAACTCGCCAAAGCCGTTGGCAAGCTCGACGCCGCAGGCATAGACCTCGAACCGCTCGGCCACGCGCGGATCGGACGCTTTGGTGCGCGCCAACGCTGCCTCGGGAGATGGATATTCAAACAGGACCGTCAAGCGCCCCTGCCCCAGCTTTGGTTCGACATGCTCGACCAACAGCTTGCTGAAGATATCCGACCAGGTATCGTCATCGGCGATCCGCACCTTGCCACGCGCGGCGGCAGCCAACGCCGCGCGGTCGCCCTCACCACCCTTCACCGTGGCAAGCAGGTCGAGGCCGGCAAAGCACCCGAACGCCGCGGCAACCGTCAGAAGCTCAGGCTCGGCACAAGGGTCGCATTCACGCCCGCGAAACGCAAACCGCCTGATGCCAGTCGCCTGCGCGGCATGGGCAATGACCACGACGGTATCGGCGATGATCGCGTCATATGCGCTTCCGGCGCGGTACCACTCCAGCATGGTGAATTCCGGCAAATGAAGATCGCCACGCTCGCGGTCACGAAACACGCGGGCGAACTCGAAGATCTTGCTCTCGCCGGCCGCCAGAAGCTTCTTGCAGGCAAATTCGGGCGACGTCCGAAGGTATCGGGTGGCGCGGCTGCCGTCTGCCCGCAACAGCTCGGTGCGTGGTGCATGCAAATGGGTTTCGTTGCCCGGCGAAACCTGCAGAATGCCGGTTTCGACCTCGACGAAACCCTGGGCGTCGAACCAGGCCCGGATTGCCTGCGCAACCGCACCCCGCGCGTTCAGGAACGGCCGGATATCGGCGTGCCGGGAAGCCGACCACCAAGGCGAAAGCTGGTCGTGATCAGCCATTAACAAGCCGCCCGAAGGAACGCAAAAGGCTGGCGCAAGCGGCCAAAATCAGTATGTTGCGCCCCGAATTCGCTTCGGGCGCCACTCGGTGCCCCCGTCCTGCCGGGTGCAGGGCCGCAACTTCGGGAAAATCAACTTTGAGAGTCATCGCCAGTTCTATCCGCAAGGGCAACATCATCGAGCAAGACGGCAAGCTTTACGTCGTTGTGAGCGCCGAGAACATCCATCCCGGCAAGGGCACGCCCGTCAGCCAGATCGAAATGCGCCGGATCAGCGACGGCGTGAAGGTATCCGAGCGCTACAAGACCACAGATCAGGTTGAAAAGGCGACGGTAGAAGAGCGCAATTTCACCTATCTCTACGAAGACGGCGACGGCTTCCACTTCATGAACCCCGAGACCTACGACCAGGTCCAGGTGTCCAAGGATATCGTCGGCGATGCAGCAGCCTATTTGCAGGAAAACATGACCGTCAAGCTGTCGCTGCACGAGATGAACCCGATCGCGCTGCAATTGCCGCAGCGTGCAACCCTTGAGGTTGTGGATACCGAGCCCGTCACCAAGGGCCAGACCGCCTCGTCCTCCTACAAGCCCGCCGTGCTCTCCAACGGGGTCCGGACCGCGGTTCCGCCGCATATCACAACCGGCACGCGGATTGTTGTCATGACCGAAGATGGGTCTTACGTGGAGCGCGCAAAGGATTAAACTACGCCCCCGGGAACGATCGCGCCGAGGGGTCGACGCACGTGAGTGGCAGGGTGGTTGGGCGGGTTAGGCGATGGCTGGCAATGCTGGCCCTGCTTCCGGCAGGCGCCGCGCCCATTTCTGCGCAAGACTTTCAAACACCTTCGGTGACCGCGGTTCGCGTCGAGTGGCGCGCGGTGCTGGACCAGCTTCGTACCGAGCTTGACGCGGCGCCAGCCGCCGCCTCGAATTTCACCTTCGCCAGCCAGCGCCGCCTCGGCCCGTCCGATCCGCGATCAATGCCGGCGCTGGTGCAGCTCAGCGGCGTCACCTCGCAGATTTTCAACGGTATCGGACAGAGTCCGGTACCAGTGCTGCTGCCGTTCGACACCGCCTCCTTTCTTGACGCGCGGCTGAATGGGGCCGATCCGGAGCGCTCGCTGTCGCGCTTTCAGGCGGATTTCCGCCCCGTCGATCTCTTCGATGCCGGCCCATCCGGCTATGACGCGGTATTCTCGCTTGAGCCCGGCGCGGGAAGCGGCCTGCCACCGCGGACCTTCGCCAAGCCGGTCGAAGTGCAGATCACTGGCTCGCTCCTGCTCTACGACGTCGCCGATCCGCAGGGCGGCAAGGGCGAGCCAGTCAAATCGCTGTCGGCGCAATACCCGGATCTGAGGCGCTTCATCCGCGAAGGCTACGTGCGCTATGCCTTCAGCCGCTTCGGCGTGCCGTATGTGGTTTCGATCCAATGCCTCGATTCCACGCCAAAGGCGCGGCGGCTCGCCTGCCGCGAAGCCTATCCGATTGCCGAACGTTTCCTGAAAGCCTTGCGGATTACGGGTGGCCTGCCGACCCGGCCGCGACTCGATCTCCCCTCCCAGCCGGTGGAGCGGCCGCTATCGCGCTCGGACGACTTCACCTATCGCCCGCCCGGCGACATCATCGCCGGCACCGGCTATCACCATCAGAGCGGCCGCGCCGACTTCAACGCCTATTCGCAGATCCGCTTTCCGCTGGAGGCGCCGGCCTATATCCATTCGCAGAAGCGTCATTCCGGCGCGGACAAGTCGGATGCGCCGAACAGCGGCTATCCCTGGCGCGACAATTTCTGCGAGGCGCGCAGTTTCAGCGTCGGGCAATGCGCCAATGGGTATGGCCATCAGGGCGAAGACGTTCGCCCCGGCGCCTGTCCGGTCCGCGTCCAGGGCGGCTGCGACCCGAAGCGGCAACCGATCTTCGCAGTCCGCGATGGGGTTGTGATCCGCTCGCCCAAGCAGCAGGCGGCGACACTGCAGATCAACACCCGCAACGAGCACATCCGCTTCCGCTACATGCACATGAATCCGTCGGCGATGGATGCCGATGGCCTCCTCAATGGACGCCACGTCGCCGAAGGGGAGCAGATCGGCGTGGTCTCGAACTATCTCGATCATCCCAACGGCACCACGCGCCACCTGCACTTCGACGTGCAGGTGTTCACCCGCGACGGCTGGATCTGGGTCAGTCCCTACGTGACGCTGGTCTCAGCCTATGAACGGCTGATCGGTGGCCGCGGCCGCGAGATCGGCCCCGAAATCGCCGCCGCGCCTGAGGTTGCGCACGCCAAGCCGGACGATGCCGCGCAATCCGAGTTGCAGGAAGGCGCCGAGAATTAGACCGCTCGTGGCGGTATTCCGGCGCGGAATTTACGACGAGAATCGCAGGCTCACGCGACCTTTTCGCCGGACCCGCTATTCAAGGAAAGTGGTGAGCTGGGCGCCCTCATCGGCGACAAACACGGCAATCAATTCCGCCGGCTCCGTCTTGCTCGCATTGGCCGACACCATATGCGTCGAACCCGGCGGCTCGAAGAAGGACTGGCCGACCCCGAACGTCTCGACGGGGCCGCCGCCGAGTTGCGAACGGATTTCGCCCTTCGTGATATAGGCCGTCACTGAACCGGCATGGCGATGCGGACGCGTGAAACCCCCGGGTCCATAGGACACGCGAACGATGGTGACCCGTTTGCCCGGGACGTTCGGTAGTGCGTACGAGGCGATCAGCTCGACCTTGTCGAGCGCCGATCCTTCGGCGTTGTTGGCCGCGCAGAGAGGCACAAGGGCGGTCGAGATTGTATCCATCATCGGCTGTAGTGATTTGCCGGCCAGCGCCGCGCACACAAGTCCGGCGGCAATCGCAAGCATCATCGGCCGCAAAGGACGCGCGAGCCCAAAGCCCAGTGCAGGTGCCATCGATGTCATGAGTTCTGTTCTCCAGATCGTTGCTCAACCCAGAGCGCGATGGAATCGGGATGAGTCGCCATCGCGCTCTGGATTCTGTTTGCGCATGATCTTTTCGGAAAACCGCTGCACACTTTTCCGGATCATGCGCTAGTGACGGCTCTCAAGACGCTGCGGCGCTGGCGGGCTTCTGCCGCGCCGGGGGCGTCCAGCGGTATGCGACGCCGTAGCGATTCCAGGCATTGATGACGCCGACTGCCGATGTGAGATACGCCAGTTCCTTCTCGGAAAACTCGGTCGTCGCCTCCGCGTAGACCTCATCGCTGACGCCGTGGCCGAGCTGCGTCAGCGCTTCAGTCCAGGCCAGTGCCGCGCGCTCGCGCCTGGAGAATTGCGGCGCCTCGCGCCAGACCACGACGAGATTGAGCTTGTCGATGGGCACGCCGAGTTTCTCGGCTGCCAGAATATGATACTGCAAGCAGAAGGCGCACCCGTTGATCTGCGAGGCGCGTATCTTGATAAGCTCGAGGAGCTGCTTGTCGAGACCGGCCCTGCCGGCAAGCTGGCTTAGCGCCTGCAGGGCTTCGTAGATGTCGGGAGCGATCTGCTTGAGTTGACCATTCTGCCGGCGAGCGTATGACATCTCAATCTCCTCTGTTATAAGGCCTCTGACATATTATAAGAGCCCTTATATGAAGCGCAATAATACGATATCGATCTCATCGCGACGATCTGCGAAAGCCGCGAGGCGGCAAAAAACCGGCTCGTTGAAAGGATCGCCCCGCGACCGCAGGGCCGGAGCCGCGCCCTCGCAGCCGGACAGTATCCGCCCGCCGCCGCCCGGCCAGGGCAAGCGCGGCGAGCAGGGCTATTTCGGCTATCTGTTGCGGCAGGCGGCCGCCGCCTCACGGCTGACGCTGGAGCGCTCGCTCGCCGAGCTTGGCGCCACGCCGCCGCAATTCGTGGTTCTGACCATGCTGAAGGCCTATCCGGGGCTTTCGGGCGCCGACCTTGCCCGGATCGCTCTGCTCACGCCGCAGACCGTGGGGGTCATCATCAGGAACCTGGAACGCGACGGCGCCATCCGCATGACGCCTCATCCGGTGCACGGGCGGGTGCTGCAATGGACCCTGACCCGGCGCGGCCTGGCGCTTCTGGATAAGTGCCGAAAGCACGCCATGGCGCTGGAGCGGCGGTTGGCCGCTGGGCTCAACCCGCAACGGCAGGCCACAGTGCGCCGCTGGCTCGCCAAGATTGCCGCAGATTTGCAGCAATGAAGCGGCATCACGCCGCAAGTCCGTTTTGGTAAGTCTGTTTTGCCGCTGTTGTCCTTGCGCCGGTAGACTGCCGCCATGGGACCATCTGATTCCCTGACGACCCCTTCCCGCCGCGCCCTGATCCGCGCGGGTCTTGGCGCGACCGCGCTGCTGGTAACGCCACCGGCCGCGCGTGCGGCGCCGCCCGGCTTCGACCGATGGCGGGACGCCTTCCGCGCCCGTGCCCTCGCCAAAGGCATTTCGCAAGCCACCTGGAACCGCGCCATGGCCCGGGTCGAGCCTGACACGAGCGTGTTCAAGGAATTTCAGAACCAGCCGGAGTTCACTGAAGAGACCTGGCAATACATCAACCGCCGTGTCTCCGATTGGAGAATCATTCACGGCAAGATTGCGCTGAAGAAGAACGAAGCGCTGTTTGCCCGGATCGAGAAGGATTTCGGCGTCGAGCGCGGCACGCTGCTTGCGCTGTGGGGCGTCGAGTCCGCCTACGGCGACCCGCTGGTGCAGCAGCACTACATGCGTCCGGTCTTTCCTTCGCTCGCCGCGCTCGCCTGGAATGCGCCGCGCCGCAAGGCCTATTGGCAGAGCGAGTTGATCAATGCACTGCGGATCGTCGACCGTGGCTGGAGCACGCCGGAGCAGATGCGTGGCTCCTGGGCCGGCGCCATGGGACACACGCAATGGATGCCGGAAGTCTGGCTTAATGTCGGCATCGACTATGACCACGACGGCAAGATTTCGCCGTTCGGCAAGCCCGATGACGCGCTGGGATCAACCGCAAAATTTCTCGTGGACCGCGGCAGATATCATCGCGGCGAGCATTGGGGCTATGAGGTGCGCGCAAGCGGCGGGGGCAACGCTGCAAGCCGCACCTATGCGGCCTGGGAGAGCGCCGGCGTCACGCGCGCCGACGGCCGGCCGTTTCCGCAGCCGAACGCGAGCGCGCGGCTCTGGACGCCGGTGCCAGGCGGGCCTTCGTTCCTGCTGGGACCAAACTTCTATTCGGTGAGGAGCTATAATCCATCGATGAATTATGCGCTCGCCATCGTCCATCTCGGCGACCGCATCCTGGGTGGACCGGCGTTCCTCCAGCCATTCCCGGGCTCGGAGCGCACGCTGACGCTTGCCGAAGTCCAGGAGATGCAAACGCGCCTCACCAGGGCCGGCTTCGATACCGGCGGCACCGACGGCCGCGCCGGCAACGACACCATGAAGGCGGTCCGGGACTTTCAGATCAAGGCGGGGATCACACCGGCCGATGGCTATGGCGGCTTGAAAGTGCTGGCGCGGTTGCGGCAGGGTCCGTAAAGCTCGCAGCATCCACCCGCGTCATCCACCCGGAGATCCCATGCGTCCCGCCACCTCGGCCACCACCGTTCTCGACTCCCTCCTTTTCCGCGACGCCTTTGGTACGCCGCGCATGCGCGAAGTCTTTTCCGACTACGCGCTTGTCAGCCGCTACGCCGAGGTCGAGATCGCGCTGGCGAAGGCGGAGGCGAAATGCGGTGTCATTCCCGCCGACGCTGCCGAGGCGATCGCAAAGCGTACCGACGTTTCGGTGCTCGACTTCGAGCTGTTGCGGACGGAAACCGACAATGTCGGTTATCCGATCCTGCCGCTGGTGCATCAGATGGCCAAGCAATGCGGCGATGCCGGCCGCTATGTGCATTGGGGCGCGACCACGCAGGACATCATGGATACCGCCGTGGTCCTGCAGGTGCGCGAAGGTTTGAAGCTCATCGAAGATGACATCACGGCGCTGCGCGGCATTCTCGCCAATCTCTCGCGGCGCCACCGCGACACGCCGATGGCCGGCCGCACCCATCTGCAGCAGGCGCTGCCGGTCACCTTCGGCTACAAGACGTCGATCTGGCTTGCCATGTTCGACCGCCATGCCGAGCGGCTGGAGCAACTCAAGCCCCGCGTCCTAGTCGGTCAGTTCGCGGGCGCGGCCGGCACGCTCGCCTCGCTCGGGGATAAAGGCTTTGATGTGCAAGCGGCGCTGTGCGAGGAGCTTGGTCTCGGCGTGTCCGTCTCGACCTGGCATGTCGCACGCGACGGATTTGCAGAGGTCGTCAATCTCCTCGCACTGGTGGCGGGGTCGCTCGGCAAGATCGCCCTCGACATCATGATCATGGCCTCGACGGAATTCGCCGAGGTCTACGAGCCCTTCGTAAAAGGGCGTGGTGCATCCTCGACCATGCCGCAAAAGCGCAATCCGATCTCTTCCGAGCTGGTGCTGGCGGCTGCAAAGGCTGTGCGTCAGCATGCCGGCCTCATGCTCGATGCGTCGATCCAGGATTTCGAGCGCGCCACCGGTCCTTGGCATGCCGAATGGATCGCTGTTCCCGAAAGCTTTGTGCTGACGGCTGGCGCGCTGCACCAGGCCAAATTCGCGCTCGGTGGCCTTATCGTGGACGAAGCGCAGATGGCCAAAAATCTCGACATCCGCCGCGGGCTGATCGTCGCGGAAGCCGTCATGATGGGCCTTGCGCCGCAGCTTGGCCGGCAAGAGGCCCACGACGTCGTTTACGACGCCTGCCGCCGCGCCAATGAGGAGCACATCTCCTTGAAGGACGCACTGTCATCCGACGCGAAGGTCACTTCACGCATCGATCGCGCAACCATAGAGCGGTTGACCTCGCCAGGTAACTATCTCGGGCTCGCGCCGCAAATGGTCGACCGCGTGCTGGCATCAAAGCAGCGCGAAAACTGACTTCGCTCACGGCTGGCGCGCGGCCGCTCCTGCATACATGCCGCCGTCAATGACGAGCTCGGTGCCGGTCACGTAGCGCGAGGCGTCGGAGGCGAGATAAAGCACGCCAGCGGCGATATCCCACGCTTGGCCGGCATAGCCGAGCGGCGTCGCCAATTTCGCGCGCTCCTCCGGATCGATCGGGGCATTGCGGCCGTTACCGGCCGCCCCTGTTGGAATCTTGCCCCAGATCGGCGTATCGATGATGCCGGGGTGCACCGAATTGACGCGGATGCCGTCGCCGAAAGACGCGCATTCCATCGCGATCGCCTTGGCAAACAGCCGCACGCTGCCCTTGGTCGCGCAATAGCCGGCGAGCGTCGCCGAACCGCGCAAGCCCGCCAGCGACGACATCATGATGATCGAGCCGCCGCCGCTCTTGCGCATCAACGGCAGGCCATATTTGACGGACAGGAACACGCCGTCGAGGTTGATCGCGGTTTGCCGGCGCCAGTCGGCCAGCGACATCTCCACGATCGACGGCACGGCAATGCCGATGCCGGCGTTTGAAACCAGGATATCGAGCCGGCCGAAGCGCTTCTCGACGTCGGAGATCACGTCCGCCCAACGCGGCTCGCTGGTGACATCCTGTTGCAGGAAGATCGCCTCATGGCCGGCTTTCCTGATGGAGGCTACGACCTCCGGACCTCTCAGCTCATCGATGTCGCTGACGATGACGGCAGCGCCCTCCTCCGCCAGCAGCTCGGCGACTGCCTGGCCGATGCCCGACGCTCCACCCGTGACCAACGCAACCTTGCCCGCAACCTGGCCTGCCATGTCCATCCCCGATTTTTCTTGAGATTATCTGATCATCGCCGGCCCCTGATCGGGCACGGCGACATCGAGCACGCGAAGCTGCACGCGCTCCGATCCCTGGTAGCGGTCGACGGCGAGCGAGCCTGCGACATGCAGCACCTGCCCGCGCTGCGCGACCAGCGCGTTGCCGAGCCTCTGGCCGATCGAACGAAAGGCGATGCCATTGACGATGGCGCCATCGCCGGACTTGAAGCGCAGGCGCAAGTGCGCTTGTCCCACTTCGTCGGCGAACACGAGCTGGTGCGATGGCAGCGCCAGCACCGGTTCGGGATTGCCGCTGCCGAAGGGACCTGCACGGCTTAGCGTCGCGGCCAATTCGGGCGTGGCGCCGCGTGCGCTGATGGCGCCGTCGATGAACAACTCGTTGACGTGGCACGACTGGGCGACGTCATGCGCGAGCACGTCCTCCATGTAGGCGCGAAACTCCGCGAGCCTTTCCTTGCGAAGCGTGACCCCGGCGGCCATCGCATGCCCCCCACCCTTCATCAACAAGCCGTCGGCCACCGCCTGCCGTACCGCCATGCCGAGATCGACGCCACCGATCGAGCGGCCCGAACCGGTGCCGACGCCGCCAGGCTCGAGCGCAATCGCAAACGTGGGCCGCCCAAATTTTTCCTTCAGCCGCGCCGCGACCAGTCCGACCACGCCGGGGTGCCAGCCCTCGGATGCCGTGACGATCACCGAGCCCTTGTCCTCGGCGCCGAGCGAAGCCAGCGCCTCGGCTTCGGCCTGGGCTTCGGCGGCCTGCTCGATGACGCGGCGCTCACTGTTGAGCCGGTCGAGCTCGGTGGCGATCCGCGCTGCCTCCGAAATATCACCTTCCAGCAAGAGACGCACGCCGAGATCGGCGCGGCCGATACGGCCGCCGGCATTGATACGCGGGCCGAGCAGGAAGCCGAGATGCCAGGCTTCCGGCGGACCGTTCAGCCGCGACACATCCATCAGCGCGGTGTGGCCGATATGGTCACGACGGCGCATCGCAATCAGGCCTTTCGCGACAAAGGCGCGGTTCAGCCCAATCAGCGGCGCGACGTCGGCGACCGTGCCGAGCGCGACGTGATGCAACATGCCGAGCAGATCGGGCTCCGGCATCTCCGCGGTCCAGAAGCCGCGGTTGCGCAGCTCGCGATTGACCGCGACCAGTGTCACCAGTGTAAGCCCAACCGCCGCGAGATGGCCGAGGCCGGAGAGATCATCCAACCGGTTCGGGTTCACCAGCGCGTCGGCTGGCGGCAGCACTTCGCCGGGCTGGTGGTGATCGATGACGACGACCGACAGACCGAGACGTTTCGCCTCGGTGAGCGGCTCGATCGAGGTGGTGCCGCAATCGACCGCTATGAGCAGCGTGGCGCCCTTGCCTGCCAGCGCGCGCACGGCTTCTGTGTTGGGGCCATAGCCCTCGAACAGCCGGTCGGGGATATGGATCAGGGGATCGAGGCCACAGTGACGCAGATGCCAAGCGAGCAGCGCCGCTGAAGTCGCGCCGTCGACGTCGTAGTCGCCGAAGATCGCGACCTTCTCGCCCCGCACCGCTGCGTCCGCGATGCGCTTTGCCGCCGCTTCCATATCGGTCACGGTGTAGGGATCCGGCATCAATTTGCGGATAGTCGGATCAAGAAAATCCGCGACCGCGTCGATCGCGACTTCGCGGCTGGCGAGCACGCGCGCCAGCATCTCCGGCAGTTGATGGCGCTGCGCGATCGCGAGCGCCCGCGCCGCGCCCCGCGCGTCAAGCCGATCCCGCCAGAGCTTTCCCGTAAGCGAATGCTGCACGCCGAGAAAAGCGGGCTGGGATTCGACAGGCAATACGGTTGCGGGAAGCGTCATGGCTCCTTCCGGAAATGGGGACTTGACGCGGATTCGCAACCATCGTGCCCCGGACGCCTCGCCCCGCGCAAGCGCCCGACGACCCATCAGAACGCTATCAACAGCGCCGGCTCAGCAGCCCATTTTGTCGGCGACGCCGCCAAAATCCCCGGCGACGATGTCCCAGTCGCCCTTGGCTTCGAAATCATATTTCTGCAGCGGACCATATTCGGTCGGCCGCGCCACGAAGGCGGTCTTCAGTCCCTGCTTCTGCGCGGCCTTGAGGTCATGGTTGTGCGCGGCGACCATCATCACCTCGGCCGGCTTGAGGCAGAGCAGCTTCGCGGCGCCAAGATAGGTCTCGGGATCGGGCTTATAATGCTCGAACAGCTCGGCCGACATGACGAGGTCCCACGGAAGGCCTGCGAACTTCGCCATATTGGTGAGCAGCGCGACGTTGCCGTTCGAGAGCGGCGAGATGACGTATTTTGTCTTCAGCCGCGTGAGCCCGGCGACACTGTCCGGCCAGGGGTGCAGCCGATGCCAGCCCATGGTGAGGTGATGCAGGTCGGCGTCGCTCAATCCCTTGATGCCGAGCTGTTCGACCAGCTTCTCCAGCGAGCGGCGATGCAGCACGTCGAGGATGACATAGCCGTCCTGCGGGTTCTTGCGCACCACGTCCATCGAGGCGGCGTAGACCGCGCGCCAGCCGTCGACGAGCGCGGTCCAATCGGCTTTCGTGCTGTTGGCCTCACCCCATTTGGTGAAGTCGTTGATCAGGCTCGTGCGCCAGTCGACGACGGTGCCGAACACGTCGAACACCAGCGCCTTTACCCCTGAGATATCGGACATGTTTGCTCCCTGCCCATTTTTCTTGCTTCTTGCTGTCATTCCGGGGCGATGCGAAGCATCGAACTATGGTGTGCAGTTGCGCACCTGAGAATCTCGAGATTCCGGGTCTGCGCTCCGCGCATCCCGGAATGACAGTGCTCATTTAATCGAGATGAAACTTGTCCAACTGCCGATGCTCGGCCTTGATGTAGCGCACCGTCCCGGTAACGGAGCGCATCACCACGGTTTCGGTTTCGTACACGCCGTCTTTTCGAAACTTGACGCCGGTTAGCAGCGAGCCGGTGGTAACGCCGGTCGCCGCGAACAGGCAGTCGCCGCGCGCCATGTCCTCGATGCCGTAGACCTTCCTGGGGTCGGTGATGCCCATCTTGTGCGCGCGTTCACGCTTCTCTTCGGTGTCGAGGATGAGGCGGCACTGCATCTGGCCGCCGATGCAGCGCAACGCCACCGCGGCCAGCACGCCCTCCGGCGCACCGCCGGTGCCGATATACATGTCGACGCCGGTCTCTTCCGGTGTCGCGCAATGGATCACACCGGCGACGTCGCCGTCGGTAATCAGCCGCACCGCAGCACCCGTCGAGCGCACGCCCTGGATAATCTCGGCGTGGCGCGGACGGTCAAGCACCAGCACGGTGATCGCCGAGGGGTCGACGCCCTTGGCCTTGGCGAGGCGTTTGACGTTATCCGCTGGCGAGGCGTCGAGCTCGACCACGCCCTTCTGAAAGCCCGGACCAACAGCGATCTTCTGCATGTAGACGTCGGGCGCGTGCAGCAACGTGCCCGCATCGGCCATCGCCATCGTCGCGATCGCGCCAGGCATGTTTTTTGCGCACAGTGTAGTGCCTTCGAGCGGATCGACGGCGATGTCGACCTGCGGACCGGCGTTCAGTCCGACCTTCTCGCCGATGAACAGCATCGGCGCCTCGTCGCGCTCGCCTTCACCGATCACGATGGTGCCATAGATCGGCAGCTTGTTGAGTTCGCGGCGCATGGCGTCGACCGCGGCCTGGTCGGCGGCCTTCTCGTTGCCGTGCCCCCGCAGCCGCGCCGACGACACCGCGGCACGTTCGGTGACGCGGACGATTTCAAGTGTCAGAATGCGCTCGAGCAGTAGCTGCGGCGGAACGGAAATATGGGTAGACATCAGCGCACTCCCTCAAGCGTTTACTAGCGAACTATCAAGCTAGCCCGCCAAACAATTCCCCAATGCACGACAAGGTTCGCTCGCGCATCAATTCTTTTCGATTCGGATCACCTGCGGCCGGCCAGAGATCACCTTGTCGCGCTGCACGGCGGCGAGCGCGCGATACACGGCGTCCTCATGGGTGGCGTAGGTAATCAGAAGCACGGGCACCTGCGATCCTTTTCCGGCCGATTTGCCGACGTCGGCGCCATTGGCATGGCGCTGCACGATGGATTCGATCGAAATCTTCTGCTCGGCAAGGTGCGTAGCGATCGTTGCCGCGGTGCCGGCGAGATCGCGCGCCATCAGGCGGATATAGTAACCGCCCTCATGCCGCTCCATCGGCGCCTTTTCGGTGGCACGCAGGCGCTCGACCGGACGCCCGAACGGATTGACGCGAACGCCGCGCGCGACATCGGCGATGTCGGCGACCACCGCGGAGGCGGTCGCGGCGCCCCCGGCGCCAGGCCCGACCAGGGTGATCGGCGGAATGCCCTCGCCGTCGATCGTGACCGCATTGGTCACACCCATCACCTGCGCAATCGATGACGACTTCGGCACCATGGTCGGATGCACGCGCTGCTCGATGCCCTTGGCCGTCTTTACGGCAACGCCAAGCAGCTTCACGCGATAACCGAGATCGGATGCCGCGCGAAGGTCTTCCGGCGAGATCGACGAAATGCCTTCGACGTAGACGGCGCTTTGCGCGACCTTGGTACCGAAGGCGAGGCTTGCGAGGATGGCGAGCTTTTGCGCGGTGTCGTGGCCATCGACATCGAAGGACGGATTGGCTTCGGCATAGCCGAGCCGCTGCGCGTCCTTCAGGCATTCGGCAAACGACAATCCCTCCTGCTCCATCCGCGTCAGGATGTAATTGCACGTGCCGTTGAGGATGCCATAGACGCGGTTGATGCCGGTGGCGGCAAGCCCCTCGCGCAGGGTCTTGATCACGGGGATCGCTGCACCAACCGCAGCTTCGAAGTTCAGCGCTCCGCCGTGCTTCTCTGCCGCCTGTGCGAGCCTGATCCCATGCTTGGCGATCAACGCCTTGTTGGCAGTGACGACCGACTTGCCGGACTTCAACGCTGCTTCGACCGCCGACAGAGCGGGCTCGCCGGCGCCGCCCATCAATTCAACGAAGCAGTCGATATCCTCGCTCGTGGCAAGGGCGACCGGATCCTTGACCCAGGCGATGCCACGCAGGTCGAGGGAGCGCTTCTTCGCCTGCGAGCGCGCAGTCACGGCGACGACGCGCACGCTACGGCCGGCGCGCGCGGACAACGCCTTGCCTTCGTTTTCGATCAGGCGGACGACTTCGGCACCGACAGTGCCGAGCCCCGCAATGCCCACCTTCAGGGGTGCGACCATCGGTTGCGAACCTAACGGATAAGGATTAGCGCCGGTTGGCGAGAGGAACCACGTTGTGCAACGTTTCGATGCCGCTTTCAAGGAACCGGCGCACACCGCGGGCGGCCTGGCGGATCCGCTGTTCGTTCTCCACCATCGCGATCCGGACATAGCCCTCGCCATGCTCGCCAAAGCCGACACCAGGCGACACCACCACGCCGGATTTCTCCACCATCAGCGTTGCGAACTGCATGCTGCCGATGCTTTCGAACGCCTTGGGCAGCGGTGCCCAGGCGAACATCGAGGCCTCCGGCGGCGGAATGTCCCACCCCGCACGGCCGAACGATTCCACCAGCGCGTCGCGGCGCTTGCGGTAGGTCTCGCGCATCTCGCGGATGCAATCCTCTGGCCCGTTGAGGGCCGCGGTTGCCGCGACCTGAACCGGTGTGAACGCGCCATAGTCGAGGTAGGATTTCACCCGCGCCAACGCGGCAATGATCCGCTCGTTGCCGACCGCAAAGCCCATGCGCCAGCCGGCCATCGAAAACGTCTTTGACATCGAAGTGAACTCGACAGTCACGTCCGTCGCGCCGGGAACCTGCAGCACCGACGGCGGCGGATTCTTGTCGTCGAAATAGACCTCGGCGTAAGCGAGGTCGGACAGGATGAAGATCTCGTGCTTCTTCGCAAACGCGACGAGGTCACGATAGAAATCGAGGTCCGCGACATAGGCGGTCGGGTTGGAGGGATAACAGACCACGATCGCGATCGGCTTCGGAATCGAATGAATGATCGCGCGCTCAACGGCCTCGAAGAATTGCGGCGTCGGCTCCGACGGCACCGAGCGGATCACGCCGCCCGCCATCAGGAACCCGAACGCGTGGATCGGGTAGCTCGGGTTCGGGCAGAGGACGACGTCGCCCGGCGCGGTGATGGCCTGCGCGACATTGGCGAAGCCTTCCTTGGACCCCAGTGTCGCAACGATTTGCGTTTCCGGATTGAGCTTCACGCCAAATCGGCGCGCGTAGTAGGCGGCCTGCGCCTTGCGCAAGCCTGGAATGCCGCGCGAAGCGGAATAGCGGTCGGTCCGAGGCTTGCCGAGGGTCTCCTTCAGCTTCTCCAGGACGTGGGGCGGCGCGGACAGGTCCGGGTTGCCCATGCCGAGGTCGATGATATCGGCGCCGGCATTCCGCGCGGCCGCCTTGGCCCGGTTGACTTGCTCGAACACGTAAGGCGGCAGGCGGCGGATGCGGTAAAAATCTTCCATGGGTCCTCGGGCTCCGGCAACCCCGGGGGATGCAGAGTAGCCATTCCTCCGGAATTTCCGGAAGAGATGGCGTCGCCCAGAACCTTCGCCAAGTCAGACACTTAGCGCAATTCCGGAGGCAGCTCCTCAAATCACCCCTGACGGTTGAGTGGCTCTTTTTACCACGGACGCCCCTTGGCGCCAGCGATTAGCTTGACAACAAGCGCTTATTTCGCCGGCGTAGGAGTGGCTGGGGTCTGATTGGCCGCTGGCGGGGTCACCGTTGCCTGGTGGTCGCGCGCAGCGATCAATTCGGCCTCGACCTTGGCCCGTGTTGCCGGGTCCATCGCCGTGTCGTCGCGGTCGGGCGGAAGATCGTTGACCGGCAGATAAGCGCCTGGCTCTTTCGGCCGGGCCGGCGCGTCAGCCGGCGTGCCGACCCCAGGCAAATCGGCAATCTGGCTCGAACAGCCGGCGAGGGCCAGGCCAGCACAAAACAGCGCCGCCGCGACAAACCTTCGTCTTTGCCGGTCGGTGAGCATTTTGCCGGAAATCCCCACTCGAAAACGCCACCATGTGAACCCGCGGCCTTAAGCGCTGGTTCGCGCTCTTCCGCTCAAACCATTTTGACCCAAAAGGGTTAGAGCCACAGCAGCCAATTGTACCGCTAGGGCCGCAATGTGACAGAACCAAGATCAATTGTCGCAGCGCAGCACATGTCTAAACAAAGGTTAATCTGCTTCCGGTTACTGCCTCTCTCGCGGTGACGAAAACCAATCGAAGCGTTAGTGTTGTTGTCATGACCGATGTCACGACCGAGACCAAGCAAGAGAAGAACTTCGACACCGAAGCGTTCGCGATGAACATCGCGCGCGCGATGGAGACCGGCGGCCGTGCGCTTGCGGCCTATCTGAAGCCGCGCGAGAGCGGTGAAGTGAAGGACAAGTCCTCGGAGGAGATGGCCGAGGTCATCAAGACGCTGACGACCGTTGCCGAATACTGGTTGTCGGACAACGAACGTTCTTCCGAGCTGCAGACCAAGATGGCCAAGGGCTATCTCGATCTCTGGGGCTCGGCGATGCGGCGCCTGGCCGGCGAAGGGGCGATGCCGGCGATCTCTCCCTCCCCGCGCGACAAGCGGTTTGCCGACCCCGAATGGAAGTCGAATCAGTTTTTCGATTTCGTGATGCAGGCCTATCTGCTCACGACGCAGTGGGCGCAAGATCTCGTGCGCAACGCCGAGGGCGTCGATCCGCACACCCGCAAGAAGGCCGAGTTCTACGTCAATCAGATCACCAATGCGCTGGCGCCATCGAATTTCGTCTTCACCAATCCGGAAGTGCTGCGCGACACGCTGGCGCAGAACGGCGACAATCTGGTTCGTGGCATGAAGATGCTGGCCGAAGACATCGAGGCCGGAAAAGGCATGCTGCGCATCCGCCAGTCTGACCCGGCGAACCTCGAGGTCGGCGTCAACATGGCGACGACGCCCGGCAAGGTGATCTACCAGAACGACCTTATGCAGCTCATCCAGTACGAGCCGACCACGGAGAACGTACTGCGCACGCCCCTCCTGATCGTGCCGCCGTGGATCAACAAATACTACATTCTTGATCTCAGGCCCGAAAAATCCTTCATCAAATGGTGCGTCGATCAGGGCGTCACCGTGTTCGTGATCTCCTGGGTCAATCCCGACAAGGATCTGGGCGCAAAGACCTGGGAAGACTACATGAAAGAAGGCCCGCTGACGGCAATGGACGTCATCGAGAAGACCACCGGCGAGATGAAGGTCCACACCATGGGCTATTGCGTCGGCGGTACGCTGCTCGCCACGACGCTGGCCTGGCTCGCCGAAAAGCGACGGCAGCGGGTGACCTCGGCGACCTTCCTTGCGGCGCAGGTGGACTTTACCCATGCTGGCGATCTTCTCGTGTTCGTCGATGAGGGCCAGATCTCCGCACTCGAGCGCGACATGCAGGAATCCGGCGTGCTCGAGGGCTCGAAGATGGCGATGGCCTTCAACATGCTGCGCTCCAACGACCTGATCTGGTCCTATGTCGTCAGCAATTATCTGAAGGGAAAGCCGCCGGCCGCGTTCGACCTCCTGCACTGGAATTCCGATGCGACGCGGATGCCGGCCGCCAACCATTCCTATTACTTGCGCAACTGCTATCTGGAGAACCGGCTTTCCACCGGCAACATGGTGCTCGACAACACCCTGCTCGACCTCTCCAAGGTGAAAGTGCCGGTCTATAATCTCGCCACGCGTGAGGATCACATCGCTCCGGCCGATTCCGTGCTGTACGGCTCACAATTCTTCGGCGGCCCGGTGAAATTCGTGCTGTCCGGCTCAGGCCATATCGCCGGCGTGGTCAATCCGCCTGCGGCCGGCAAATATCAGTACTGGCTCAACGACAACATCAAGGACATTTCGCTGGCCGACTGGATCAAAGGCGCGCAGGAGCACAAGGGCTCGTGGTGGCCGAACTGGCGCGAATGGCTCGGCGCGCTTGATGCCGAAGAGGTTCCGGCACGTAGCGTCGGAAGCGACGCGCTGCCGCCGATCGAAGACGCCCCCGGCGGCTATGTGCGCGTCCGCGCGTAGCGCAAGCCATCGCGCTCTTGTATAACCATAACACTCAAGCCCGTTAGATTCTCGAAATCGAGCAAGGGGACACACCAATGATGCCCGGATCGTTGACGCCCGAATTGTTCTGGCTGACGTTGACCGTGATTTTGACCGGACTGCTCTGGGTCCCCTACATCCTCAATCGCGTCGTGGTGCGCGGCCTTGGCGGCGCCATGGCCAATCCGTCCCGCGGTGACAAGCCTCACGCGCCCTGGGCGACGCGGCTGATGTTCGCGCATGACAACGCGGTGGAAAACCTCGTGATCTTCGCCCCGCTGGTCCTGATCCTGGCGCAGATCGACTATTCGACGAAATGGACCATCTGGGCCTGCGCGGTCTATTTCTGGGCCCGCGTCGCGCATCTGATCGTCTACACGATGGGCCTTCCGGTGTTCCGCACGCTCGCGTTCACGGTGGGATTCCTGGCTCAGGCCGTGCTGGCGCTGGCGGTGTTCAGGATTCTCTGACAACCACTGCTCGGAGAGTGTTCCGGGCCACAATGCACGACATCGTGGCCCGAACCACTGCCGGCTCAATTATCAGCAGAATCGCGCGTTGTTTTTCGGATCGGCGGGTCCGGCTCACTTTTCACTTCTAGATTAAGCGGCAAGTCCAATTGCTGCGGCTCCCTCATAAGCCGCAAGCTGAGGCGATCGCTCTTCAGTGTCAGTTCGAGGGAAATGCCAAGTTCGGAGAACCGAACAGCGCGCGGCTGGTCAATCTCGGCAAATCCAAAGAAGGTAAAGGGTAGCTCTACAGTATCGGAACCGACCTCACGTGACATCACTTGGGCCGATGAAGTATCGAAATTGATGACGGCTTGTCCGGGCCCGCCGATGCCAGTCCGGAGCAATACTTTTCCGGTCTCGAATCCGCCAAGCTTGTCCCGCTTTACGTCAGCAGCAGCAATAATCTCGTCTAAAGTCAATCCGTCCAATTTGGCGAGCGCGCGCACAATCTCGATGACGTCAGCCAACTCGACGTGCCTCTCCTTTATGGTTTCGCCTTCGCGGACCTCGAGCGCTTCTTCGAGCACCTTTCCAATGAGAAAAGATTTAAGAGTACTTTGCGGTACGGTTCTCGTTGCTTCGAGTTCCTGCCGAGCCGAGATTCGCGCAGGAATCTTATCGCGAACAAGTTTACCAAACGACACATTCTTCCGAACGCGCAAATGGTCCTTCTCGCTGCTAGCAATCACGGTGCAGCCGAAGCGATTGAGCTGATAGTAGGCATGCGCGAGTGTCGATCCTTCGAGATCGATCGGCATGCCATGACTAAGGGCCTGGCGGGCGACTTCTTCCAAGAAGGAGTTATCGCGAAACAAGTCCTGATGATCAGGCCGCAGCACGATCATACGTTGGCTCATATCGAAATTTGCTTGCGTGAGCGCTTGGAGCGATTGCTGGTTGCGGACGACGAAAGGGTGACGGCGGTGACGATCATGATTCACAACGGAGTGCGCCGGTGTCCAATACCAAGGCATATTGAAAGATTGGCCGCCTTCGTCCACGCAGCCGATAAACCACATCACATGGCAAGCTCTGTTGAGACGCATAGCGATCTCATGCGTGCGCCTAGCTACATGCAGCGCTTGTTTCTTGCTAATGCTGAGCGAGCGCGCGACCTCATTCTTAACGCGCGCATACGACCACGATCCGTCACTCTGGCAACGAAGAATGTTCGATTTGTATTCAGGGTACTCCGTTGCATTCTCGGTCGGGATATGCACTTCCCAAATGTCGTAAGGACAATACTGGAGAGCATCCGGCAATCCCCACAGCCCGTGAATTTCCACCATCGCCTCATCGGGCGCGGCGCGTGCCCAAGCAGAGGCGCGCGCATCGACATAGCGATGGCTGATGAAGGCATAGTCCCCGACGCTGGCATCTTTCGCTACGATCTCGTCGCGCACCTTAAGGCACCAAGCGGCGGCATCATTGGGGGTCAGGCAATTGGGCGTTCTCGGTAGGTTGACCGGCTTATTTTCCTCGCGTTTGACGCTTGTCCGCACCATAATATAGTCGGGTCCAAGCAAGCGCGCGAACTCGTCGGCCAAAGCGTTCGACGCGGCGGCGTCTCCAGTGTCAGGCAGACTCGCGAGCGGTATGTAGAATAGGTTGGGCTTGTGCGGGTCGTTATCCGACCAAAGCTCTTGCAGAACGCGAAGCTTGTCCCAATGCTGAACGGCCGCTAGGTCTGGAGCGCGGATGTATTGGCCATTTCCGCCGTCAGATGCATGGATCGGCGTAATGGTGATTTGCCATGGATTGACCCCACTAAGGTCCTCGTCTTCTTGGTCGAGTTGAACAACATAAAATCGGGCGGTGTCGCTTATCCACTCGATGTTGAGCCGTGTTGAAGTCCCACGCAGCAGCTCGTTGTTCACCCATGCTCCGATCGAACCGAACAGCCGTTCGAGAGACAGGCGCGGTCTGGCCAAAGAGGCGCGTTGGCGATGGCAGCGGCATCGCGCTGCACATTTAATCGAAGACTGGTTGCGCGATCCTGTTCGTGGGTTGTGATTTCCCACTGATCACGCGTTCTGGAAATGCGGGCGAGATTTCCGAACTCGCCGCGTTGTTTCGGCTCAAGGAACCGCTGGAGAACCAGTCCGCACGCTCGACTGTCGGCCGATTCGATTACCAGAGCGCACGCCGCCTGGAACCTTTCAATCCAGTCCTTTGCGGTAAGATTGACGACTACGCTCATATACGTGCCGCGATCCCAGATTGTTTCGCCGACTACGCTTGACCGGACTATGATCTGCTGGCCCTCACCAGCAAGGGACTGAAGCTGGTCCGCAAAGACGGCGTCTATGGTCGCCGGCGGCAAGAGGTCGCGCGCACGATGGGCGCTCACCAGGATAAACGGCAACGTCCACGCGCGAGGTATAGGCATGAGCCCCGCCGCTTTGGGGCCGAGTGTCTCGCGAGCGTCGATCGACTCGGACCATGAAGCGGGGACTGTCGCCTCCGAATGATAGAACCCGTTCATTTTTCGCGGATGGTTCCGAACACGGCATTCGCGATATTCGTGAGAAGCCCGCTCACGCCATCAGAGAAATAACCGATCAAGAATGCCATGGAAGCCGAGCTTGCGATTCCGCGCGAAACGTCGCCTGGGTGCCCGATGATCATCCCGCTATCGAGCAAGGTGAGAACAGCACACGCATAAACGCCGCCGACGAGCGGAACGAACAGCCGCCATAGCTGGCGGTCGAGGTGCCAGCTCCCTTTCGCGACCGCATGAATCAGCCATTTGATCGAAAATGTAGTTCCGCCGACGCCGCCACAGAAAAACAACACGACCATGCGGGGATCAACATTGGCCGAAGCATTGGGGCCGAGCGCCGGAAATGCCACTAGGTAAGAGCCGCCGGACAAGACAAGCGCGATGCTGGAAAGGAAGATCAAAATCAGGAGGACAATAGCGAGGATGACGGCTTCGTAGCAAATGTGCTTCCGGGCCTCCGGTGGAAATTTCGATTGCCAATCGTAAGGAGCTCGGCCATCCGTATAATCGATGGTTTTTCCGGGCATCGCCATCGGTGGGGCGCCGTCGGACGGCTCAGCTCCCGTCGTCCCGTCCTTTGACACGTATCATCTCCGCGCTCAGGCCGCCCGTGAAGCGCTAGCAATCGTTTCCAGGACGTTTTCGAGGTGTGGATGGGACCTATAATCCCAAGCCGCATCCTGATCGATAATGCGGGCGATTACCTTGCGGAAAAATTGCGACCCAGCCGTCTCTACCGACTGTGCCAACAGAAATTGGTCGCTATGTCCCGCCACGAAGTAAGACTGGCTCGAATCAATCGCAGCATAGGCATCACCGCGACCAAAAGACCATTCGAGCGCGACTTCGGCCTGCGCTTCCTCACAAAGTCGCTCAAACGAAAATGGAGGGGTCAGGAGGATATGAATATGCGCATGATCAACGCCGCACCCCACAATCGAGCGCGCTTTGGTCGCGCCATGTTCGAACCAGATGACGTCCCTCGGATCGCGTCCGAACGAGCCCGTGATGTCGTTGATGGCCAAAAGCAGGGCTTTGCGCTCTTCCTGAGCCCAAAGCGCGGCATTGACAGCACGCCCTTTAGGGATTGCGAGGACCCAGTTCGGAATGATCGACCCCAGCGTAGGCGTGACAACCATCGTCCCGGTATCACGGAGAATCGTGTCGTAAACCGGCCGTGGGCAAGCATCCGAGAGTATGTTCGCAAATCGTGAATTGATCACGGGCTCCTCCGACGGAAAGTCGAATCGCGTCAGTATTGTACGTGTAGTGCGACCTGATTGCCGAAGGACTGTAGCAAATAGTTGTCCCGCGGACTGACCACAATGCCAGCTTATCGTGGGGCCGAGCTGGTCAAAAGCGCACTGACAAGCAAATCATTGAGAAAGATTAACGGGGATTACCTAGCGCCAGCGGCGTATCACTACCCTCAGCCACAACGTCCTTTGGCATTGAAAAATAGAAAGAATTCTCCCAATTCAGCGCCCCGCAAGAGTTTCCCCGAGAACCAGTATCCAGCAGCGCGCGAAAACGTACAGGTAGCGTCTTGCTTTGCAATTGCGCGCCCCGCATAGGCCTCGGCGTTACGGCGGTAGAATTGCAGCGTATCGTCGTCCAAGCTCTCTCCTCACGGAAACAGCGCGATCTGTTCGAGCCCTGTGGTCTCGGGCCAGCCGAACATCAGGTTCATGTTCTGGATGGCCTGCCCGGCCGAACCTTTCACGAGATTGTCCAGCGTCGCAATCACGATGGCGCGACCCTTGATGCGGTCGTCAAACACGCCGATCTGGACGTAATTGGAGCCGCGCACATTCTGGGTCTGCGGCACCACGGCCTTCTGCGCGACATGTACGAAGGGCTCGCCACGATAAGCTTCCTCAAGTGCGGCGCGCAGGTCGTCGACGCCGGCGCCATCGAGCCGGACGTAGCAGGTACAGAGCTCGCCGCGGGCCATCGGGATCAGATGCGGCGTGAAATTCACCGTCACGGCTTTCCCTGCGGCGACGCTGATCTCCTGGTCGATTTCCGCCGTGTGGCGGTGCCTGGCGATCGAATAGGGCGACAGCCCCTCGCCTGCTTCCGAAAACAGCGTCTTTTGTTTCAGGCCGCGACCTGCGCCGGTGACGCCCGATTTCGCGTCTATGACGAGATCATGGGCGTCCACGAGACCGGCTTTGACGAGCGGCACCAGCGCGAGCAGGACGGCCGTTGGATAACAGCCGGGACAGGCGACCAGACGAGCGGCGGTGATTTGTTGCCGGTAAAGCTCCGTCAGCCCATAGACCGCCTCCTCTTGCAGCTCCGCTGCGCGATGTTCGTGCCCATACCATTGCGCATAGGCGGCCTGATCGCGCAGCCGGAAATCGGCCGACATGTCGAGCACCCTGATCAAGGGATTGGCCTTCAGCACGGCAGCGATGATCTCCTGCGTGGTGCCGTGCGGAAGTCCACAGAACACGGCATCGAGGGCGGCCCAATCGACCTCTTCCCACGCGGTCAGCATGGCCAGATCGAGCGGAAAGAAATGCGGAAACACGTCACTCACCGCCTTGCCAGCGTGGGTGTTGGCGGTCAGTGCGGCGATTTGGACATGCGGATGCCGCGCCAGCAGACGCACAGCGTCGGCGCCGGTGTAACCCGAGGCGCCAAGGACAGCGATCTTCCTCGCGCTCATGGTTTGACCTCCGCAGGCTGGTTCGCGAACGCCTGTGGCCGCGCTTCGCACATCAGCTCGGAGATCGCTTGCGAGCCCGCATCCGGTTGCCCCGCGAGTGCGCCTGCAACCGCTGCATAATCCACCTCGGACTTGTGCTGGTTCAGCTTGAAGCTGCCCTCGATCTCCTCGACCGTCATGACCAAGCCGACAATTGCCTTCTTCATGGCCTCAAGGCGAGCGGCCGTCATCTTGCCCGACGTCCAGGGCTTCTTCGGCAGAAGTCTATTTTCGAATTTCGCGCTGAGCGAATCGATCTGGACTGCGAGCTCGTCGTCCACGAGCTTGCGCACCGGGCCGGTCAGGTGCGCGGATTGGTAAAGCCAGGTCGGCACTTGGTCCGCCGAGACGTACCAGTCCGCGGACACGTAAGCGTCGGCGCCATTGACCGCCAGCAGCCAGGACGACGCCCCGTCAGCGAACTTCGCAAGCGGATTGCCGCGCGCCAGGTGGAAGAGCGCGCGCGGCGTGCCGTCATCGGCATAGCTCAGGTAGAATGGCAGCAGCGAAGCGATCGGCTTCTTGCCGTCGAATGCGCAAACCATACCGAACCCGCGCGCTTCCGCGAACGCAAGCGTGGCGGCGCGATCGGGCCTGAAAGGCGGAGGCGTATACATGGACTAACTCCTGCTTGATGAAGGAGCCGCCGGATCAGTTTACGCTGCTATGTGAGTGAAGGCATGCCGCGGACTGAGCCGGCGGCAGGGGGTGATCGCTAGACGCAAACGATCGCCCATGCCGCAGCAAGGCTACGGCGGGCGATGGTGCTGGTCGCAAAATGGATCATGGGTCGGCCCTATAAGGCCGCGGGCCACCCGCGTCAAGCCAGCCTAGATCACGCGCCACAGCCATTCCATGATCTGCGCGATCACGTCACCGAACGTCAGAAGCGCGGCAGCCCAGATCAGCGCGGACACGAAATTCGCGATCTGGAACGACCAGTACGGCATCTCGAAAATGCCGGCGGCCAACGGCACCGACGCCCGCAATGGTCCGAAGAAACGGCCGACGAAAATGCTCGGCACGCCCCAGCGCCGCACAAAGGCTTCGCCGCGCGGCAACAGGTCGGGATAGCGCGACAACGGCCACATTTGCGCGACGTGGTCCTTGTATTTGTAGCCGAACCAGTACGAGACCCAATCGCCCAGCGCAGCACCGATGCCACCGGCAATACACAGCGGCCAGAAATTGATACCGCTCACGCCGATCAGCGCACCGATCGCGACCAGTGCGCCCCAGGCTGGAATCAGGAGCGAAATGAACGCGAGTGATTCCCCAAATGCCAGCAGCAACACGATCGGGGCTGCCCAAGCCTGATGATCGCGCACGAAATCGGCAAGCGCGTGCGCATGATCTCCCATTCTGTGTAACCTTCCCGCCCCGGATTGCTGCGATTGAACCTTGTTGTGGCCTCAAAGCCCAACAGCAGGTAAGCCGCCCGTGCGGGTCACTTCAAGTCACAAAGCACCACGTGATTGTGAGCAACCACGCTCGTCAATGTTTGCAAATCCCCCATAAGGACAAGGAAATTCCGATGATCGGTTCGCTAATGATGTGCGTCAGCGTCGTCGTTTTGCTGTGCGGAATGCTGCTAGGCATCGTGATGGGCATCAGCGAGGATTTCGTGCTGCAGCCCGCGCATGCACATCTCAACCTGCTTGGCGGGGTAATGCTGTTTTTGTTCGGCCTGTACTATCGCGTGGTCCCAGCCGCGGGCGGCAGCCGCTTGGCGAAATTCCAGGGTTGGCTCCACATCGCGGGCGGACTTCTCCTGCCGGCAGGCGTCGCCGTCGTGGTCACGCATGGCAACGCCTTCGTCGCCATCCCGATCGTGGGGTCGCTGATCACGCTTGCGGCGATGGCGCTTTTTGCGGTGATTGTGTTCCGGACCGCGCGAGTATAAGCGGCCGTTGTCACATTTTCAGGCCTATCCGTGGCATAGTCGAACGAACCGATTCGCCCGATTCTGCTTGTGTTTCACAGTGTGAAGAACTATGGCTAAAGCCTTGAAATCTCCTGCAAAAGCCAAGTCCGACGGCCTCTTTGCCGACGCCGAGCCCAAAGGCCGCGCAGCACTCAAGGTTGCCTCCCGCGGTTCCGCGGCCGAGGCCGGCTATACCGCGCGCGATATCGAGGTGCTGGAGGGGCTGGAACCCGTCCGGCGCCGGCCAGGCATGTATATCGGCGGCACCGACGAGAAGGCGCTGCACCATCTGTTCGCCGAAGTCATCGACAACTCGATGGACGAGGCGTTGGCCGGCCACGCCACCTTCATCGAGGTCGAGCTCACGCCGGACGGCTTTTTGACCGTCTCGGACAATGGCCGCGGCATCCCCATCGACCCGCATCCGAAATTTCCGAAGAAGTCGGCACTCGAAGTGATCATGTGCACGCTGCATGCCGGCGGCAAATTCGACTCCAAGGTCTACGAAACCTCGGGCGGTTTGCACGGCGTCGGCGTCTCTGTCGTCAACGCGCTGTCGTTGCGGCTCGAGGTCGAGGTCGCACGCGGCCAAAAGCTCTACCGCATGGCGTTCGAGCGCGGCCATCCCAAGGGGAAACTGGAGGATCTCGGCAAGATCAACAACCGCCGGGGCACCAAGGTCCGCTTCAAGCCGGACACCGAGATTTTCGGGGCAAAAGCCACTTTCAAGCCGCAGCGCCTCTTCAAGATGGCACGCTCCAAGGCCTACCTGTTCGGCGGCGTCGAAATCCGCTGGCGCTGCGCGCCGGAATTACTCAAGGGCATCGAGGATGTGCCGGCGGAGGACACCTTCCACTTCCCCGGCGGTCTGAAGGACTATCTCGCGGCCGCGATCCACGCCGACACACTCGTGCATCCGGACGTCTTCTCCGGAAAATCCGGACGCACCGGAGCACATGGGGCTTGCGAATGGGCGGTTGCGTGGACGGCTGACGCCGACGGCTTCCTCTCCTCCTACTGCAACACCATTCCGACCCAGGATGGCGGCACGCATGAATCCGGCATCCGCAGCGCCTTGCTGCGGGGGTTGAAGGATCACGCCGAACGCGTCGGCCAAGGCAAGCGCGCCGCCAGCGTCACCTCGGAAGACGTGATGGCGGGCGCCGCTGTGATGCTTTCGGTGTTCGTCCGCGAGCCGGAATTCCAGGGCCAGACCAAGGATCGCCTCGCCACTGCCGAAGCCCAGCGCATCGTCGAGCAGGCGGTCAAGGACCCGTTCGACCATTGGCTGTCGGGCAATCCGCTCCAGGCCAACAAGCTCCTCGACTTCGTGATCGAGCGCGCCGATGAGCGCATCCGCCGCCGCCAGGAAAAGGAAATCTCGCGCAAGGCCGCTGGCAAGAAGGCGCGGCTGCCGGGCAAGCTTGCGGATTGCACGAATACGGCTGCAGAAGGCTCCGAGCTCTTTATCGTCGAGGGCGACTCGGCCGGCGGCAGCGCCAAGCAGGCGCGCGACCGCAAGACCCAGGCCGTGCTGCCGCTGCGCGGCAAGATCCTCAACGTTGCCTCCGCCGGCAAGGACAAGCTGACGGCGAACGCGCAGGTCGCCGATCTCGTACAGGCGATCGGGTGCGGCACCCTGGCGCAATACCGTCAAGAGGATCTGCGCTACTCCCGAATCATCATCATGACCGACGCGGATGTCGACGGCGCCCACATCGCTTCGCTCCTGATCACCTTCTTCTACCGCCAGATGCCGCGGCTGATCGACGAGGGCCATCTCTATCTCGCCGTGCCGCCGCTGTATAAGCTCACCCACGGCACCAAGAGCGTGTACGCGCGCAACGACGCGCACCGCGATGCGCTGCTCAAGAGCCAATTCAACGCCAACGCCAAGGTTGATATCAGCCGCTTCAAGGGCCTGGGCGAGATGATGCCGGCGCAGCTCAAGGAAACCACGATGGATCCGGCCAAGCGCACGCTGCTGAAGGTCGTGCTGCTCGCCGACGACCGCGAAGGCACCGCCGATTCGGTCGAGCGGCTGATGGGCACCAAGGCGGAAGCCCGCTTCGCCTTTATCTCCGACAAGGCCCCCTACGCCAGCGACGATCTGCTGGACGTTTAGTGGTCCCGTGCCAGGTTGGCGCCGCCTCCACGGAGGAGTAGCGATTCTCCTTAATTTTCAGTTACTTGTAAATTTTTCTATTGATGCTGCCGATGGTTGTTTTCTGGCGAGTGTGCCCGTGCAGCAACAGCATTTCGCCCGGAAACGTCTATAGTGGCCCTTAACACGTTGGGTACTTTGTTACCCCCGTACGCGGACAATTTTGAACGCGAATACTGAGGAATCGAAAATGAAGAAGTTCCTGCTCGCTCTGACCGCCGTGGCGGCTTTCTCGGGATCGGCGCTTGCCGCTGACCTGCCCGCTCGCGTGTACACCAAGGCTCCGCCCCCGGTGGTGGCTCCGAGCTGGACCGGCTTCTACATCTTCGGTGGCGCAGGCGGTGGCTTGTGGAACGCCGATCAGCACACCCAGACGACCGTCGGTGGAATTCCCTTCGGGATCGACCAGCGCAATGGTGGTTCGGGCTGGTTCGGCACGGCTGGCGCTGGGTATGACTGGCAGGTCAGCCCGAGCTGGGTCGTGGGTGTCTTCGGGGATGGCCAGTTCGGCAGCCTGAGGGGAGACATTCGCGATACGAACTTCGGCTGGACCGGATTTGAAAAGCTTCAGGATACCTGGGCGGCCGGCCTGCGTGTCGGTTATCTGGTTGCCCCGAACGTTCTGTCCTATGTGAACGGCGGTTACTCCGGCTCGCACTGGTCTGGCACGGAGTTCGTCAGCTCGGTCAGCGGCGTTCCGGTGGGCGCTCACACCAACAGCTTTAACCGCAATGGCTGGTTCATTGGCGGCGGCGTCGAAAACAACCTGAACATCTTCGGCATCACGGCACCGGGCTGGTTCATGAAGACCGAGTATCGTTCGGCCTTCTACAATGCCAGGAACGACAGCGAGTTCTTCGACGGCACCAACCTGCCGACCGGCCACGATATCCGCTTCAATGCCTGGACGCAGACCATCTCCACCTCGCTGGTCTACCGCTTCAACTGGACCGGCCCTGTGGTTGCGAAGTACTGATCTCCTCCCTGCGTAAGGAACTTAAAAGCCCCGGCATCCCGCCGGGGCTTTTTTGTTGACCATTGCCATCCGGCGATCACTTGTGCCCGAGCCTATTCGCGCGATCGCCAGCGCATCGGCCTCGCTGGCCTTGTCGGGAATCGAAAGCTACGGTGGCGCCTTGCTGCGGTTTTTCGCGTCCGTCACCAAGCGGAGCCGCGGCCAACATCAACAGACCGGAGGATGCGCCCATGCGCAGACTGCTTCTGAGCGTCGGCCTCGTGGCGCTCGTCATCGGCCTGCTCTGGATTGGCCAGGGCACCGGCGTGGTCGCCTGGCCTCCCGGTAGCTTCATGATCAAGGAAATCCATTGGGCGCTGTATGGCGCGGTGCTTTCGGCGATCGGCCTCATCCTGATCTGGCAAAGCCAACGTTGAAGAGAGTGGGAAATGCGGCGATGAGTTCGTTCAATCTGAAAGGTAAGGTCGCCATCGTCACCGGCGGCAATGGCGGCATCGGGCTCGGCATGGCGCGCGGCCTTGCGGATGCCGGCGCTGACATCGCGGTGGTCGGCCGCAACGCGGAGAAGTCCAAAGCGGCGGTCGCCGAGCTCACTTCTCGCGGCGTGCGCGCAATCGCGGTTGCGGCCGATGTCACCGACAAGGATGCGGTGGGCCGCTTGGTCGAGCGGGTCGCAAGCGAGCTCGGCCGCATCGACATTCTCGTCAACAATGCCGGGATCAACATCCGCAAGCCCCCGCATGCGCTCGAGCTTGAGGAGTGGAGCAGCGTCATCGACACCAACCTGACCAGCGCCTTCCTTTGCTCGAAGGCGGTTCACCCGGCGATGAAGGCCGCCAGCGGCGGCAAGGTCATCAATATCGGATCCATGATGTCGATCTTCGCCGCAAGCTTTGCGCCGGCCTATGCCGCGAGCAAGGGCGGCATCGTGCAGTTCACGCGCGCTTGCGCCTGCGCCTGGGCGGCCGACAACATCCAGGCCAATGCGATTCTGCCGGGCTGGATCGACACCGATCTGACCAAGCGGGCGCGGGTCGAAGTTTCCGGCCTGCATGAGCGGGTGCTGGCGCGCACGCCGGCGGCACGCTGGGGCGGGATCGATGATTTTGCCGGGATCGCGGTATTCCTGGCGTCGCCTGCGTCGGATTTCGTCACCGGCACCGCCATTCCGGTAGACGGCGGCTTCTCGATCATGGGCTGAAATCCCTGGGCTCAAACAAAAGCCCCGGCCAAGGCCGGGGCTTCGGGTCGGACAAAATCGCTTCGGAAGGCGATCAATACCTCGCAACAACCGGGCCAGCGGTGAAGCGCCAGTTGGCTTTCAACATCACCTCGCCGGTCTGAACGCTCACATTGCGGAAAGTGGGGGAACTTGTGAACGCGGCCCCCGAAAATGCCACCGGCAACACGCCTGCGTTCCTAACAAATCCTTAATCTGCCTACACGTAGGACGCGAACCAAAACTGCGCTCACCCATCGCGCTTGGCTGGTTTTTCGACTGAAGTTGCCGACGCGCAACGAATGCGACGAAATCACTGACCTAGTCTAGAAGAGCCAGGAGGCGGTAGGTAAGCACCTTGGGTGCGCTTGCTGGCGGAGGCGAGGCCGTCGCGGTGCGGCTGCCTGTGGAAATCGCAGCTTTGGAACCTCAGGTAGAATCGGCAGGCAGGCCTGGCGCAGGTAGAGCTTCGCGCAGCCCTATTATGGCTTGGCGCCGAAAGCTCTCGATCTCCGACACGCTGGCGTCGCGGTAAGTCAATTCCACCGATACGAATGGAGCCGTGCGCGCGGGCTTCAGGTTGTCAGGAATCGCGTGAGCGAAGCAGCGTGCGACAGCCTTCCCTGTAGCTGTCATCGGCGGCTTCATCCACAAATCCGCCCTTAGAAGGGATCACGCGGCGCATCAAATTACCATGGACGTGTCCAGATTGTGCTGATTTTGCAACGCCCGCGGGAAAACGCCGACATGCCCTATCGTGGTGGGTGAGCTTCCTTTCGCCTTGAGGTAGTCTCCTCCCAGTAACTATTTTGAAACTTTTTCCACCTTTGGGGGACGTTGTGCGCCACTCATCCAAAAGACTTCTGATGGCCGGGGCCATTGCTTCGCTTGCCTTCACTGGCGTCGCCTCCGCGGCCGACATGCCGGTCAAGTACAAGGCGCCTCCCGCGCCAATTGTGTCCTGTACGTGGTGTGGATTCTACGCGGGCGTTAACGGCGGCGGGGCATGGTTCGACGATGGCTCCGCAATCGTGAACGAGACGACTGCGGGAGTGCCGTTCATCTCCGGAACGTGGCCTGGTGCCGGCAACTTCGGCAACCTCCGTGGCAGCGGCGGTTTTGGTGGCGGCCAGTTCGGATATAACTGGCAGCGGGCTCAGTGGGTGTTCGGTCTCGAGACCGATATCCAGGGCGGTGACATACGAGGGTCAACGGCTGCGACCTTGCCCTATATAGTCGCCCCCAACACGGTGACGGTCGGCGTGTCCGAGCGCATCGACTGGTTTGGCACCTTGCGCGGTCGCGTGGGATACGCGTGGAATAACTTCCTTCTGTACGCCACCGGCGGCCTCGCTTACGGTGATGTTCGAACGAATGTTGCCTATTCCGACACGTTTGGTTTCACGGCCAACGGCACCAATACTTCTACGCGCGCAGGTTACGCGGTCGGCGCGGGTGGCGAGTGGGCCATCGCTCCCAGGTGGTCGATAAAGGTCGAATACCAGTACATTAACCTCGGCCGACAGACCACAAACGCCACGGAATTCTTCGCCGGCGCTCCGACGACGTTCGCAATAAACACGACCACACGTGACGATTTCCACACGGTCCGTGTTGGCATCAACTACCGGTTTGGTGGCCCGGTCGTCGCCAAATACTGAGTGTTTTCGACAACGAAAAGCCCCGGCATCGTCCGGGGCTTTTTGCTTTTGCAGCGGGCCGGCACACCCTGTCTTGCGCGAACGATACTGCGCTTCAGCGCCGAAAGCTCTTGATCTCCGACACGCTGCCGTCGCGGTAGGTCAATTCCACCGAGACGAACTGGGTCGTCGGTGCAAGCTTGAGATAGGGCGTGGCGCTGGCGGGGATGCTGGCGGGATCGCGGGGATCGCAAGGCGGCATCTTCAGGACCTTGTCCGGCACCGTGGTGTCGATGCCAATACGCACCTCGCGGATTGCGCAGCGATACGACATCAGTTGGGTGTAGTAGACGAGCAGCCCGTTGAACACGCGGAACGACAGCCAGCTCGTCGCGGTCATGTCGAGGATCTTGCGCTGGTCACGGATTAACGCGGCCTCCGGATCGAACTTGATCGGAAACGGTCCCTGCATTTCGCCTGATGCGTCGATATAGCGGACTTCGATCGTGCCTGCAGGCGCATCCGCCGCGAGCTCGATCGAAGGATTGGGCATGCGTTTGCGGGTGCGCGAATCCAGCGTGTCGAGGAAACCGGTCTCGCGGAAATCACCGGCCTCGCCCATCCGCCATGAAATCCCGAGCGTCGGTTCGGCGATCGAGAACACCACTGTCCAGCCGCCGTTATGGCGCGAGAAGGAGGCGATCGGCGCGTTGGTGGCATCGGCCGCCGGCGCATTGTTGCGCGGCGCGACGACCGGCGGAATGGCGGCCGCCACCTTCTGCGCGGGCTCGGCAGGCTTTGCAGCATCACCCGGCCCTTTGGCGAGACCGTTCAGGAACACATTGTCGACCATCTGATCGGTGTAGGCCGGGATCTGCCGGTGGCCGACGCTCTCGGCCATCTCGCTGACGAGCTTGCGCGTGTGCTGGGCGATCTCAACGAGGTCCTCGCCGGGCTGCAGCAGCTCCTTGGCGAAGGTGCGCGTGAAGACCGAGTTGGGGCTGTCGTCGTTGTTGGAGAGACGGTCGAGCGCAGTCTGCTTGTAGCCGGCGGAGAAAATCGAAAACACGCCTTCCGGCAACTGGCTCATCGGCGCAAGCCCGCCGCCGCCGGCCACCGCGCGCGTCCCTTTACGCTCGAACGGATTGTTGCGACAGGCATCGAACACGAGGATCGAGGTGCGGACCTGCCGGTTCTGCAAGCGCTCGACGATGCGGTCGGCGAGCACGGAAGCGTCGCGCACCAGGTCTTCCTGGCCTTCGGTCGCTGCCGGCACGTCGGTCGGCAACAAGTAGTTCTGGCCCGCGATCTCGAACCCGTGGCCGGCATAGAAGAAGAACGCGGTGTCGCCGGGTCCGAGCGCATTGTCGAAGGCGAGCAGCGACTGGCTGAACTGCGCGCGATTCTGGTTCTCCGCAACCATCACCGTAAAGCCGAGTTGCTTTAACGTATCGCCTATGGTGCGCGCATCGTTGACCGCCTTCTGCAGCCTCGGGACGTTCTTGTAGTCGTTGTTGCCGATGACCAGCGCAACGCGCTTTTCCGCGTGCACCGGTGCGGCAAGCGCCACAAGCAGGGCCGCGAGAGCGAACATCGGCGATTTCAAGCTTTTCATCCTTGCCCCTGGCGCCCGACCAAAATGCCCTTTGCCGTAGTCGGACAAGCGGCTTTCCCGGTTCAATGCGCGCTTGTCGGATGGCGCCGATACCTCTCAATCACTGGCTGGGCAAAATTGAGAGCAAATGCCCGGAGGACAATGCCCGGCTTGAACAGGCTCACGACAATCGCAAGAAGCGAGCAGGAGGATCAGAAAGAAGCCTCAGACAGGCGCACATCGAGCACGGGCAGTGTCATCGCGACGCTGAAGATGCCGTCGCGGAGGGCATCGAGTCGGACTTTCGGGACCATGGCGTTTGGTCATCCCGCAATTTCACCTCGCAAAACATCGTAAGGCGCCCGGAGCCGTTTGACTGCTAATGACACAACGCCCGTTATTTGTGCGAAAACGTTAAGGTTTTTCGCCCATTTGGTCCGTTCCAAGATTGACATTGGCTATTTCGACCCTATGTTCCGCGTCAAAGCGGATTGGATCGAACACGATTCCTGTTCGACCGGCCGCTGGTCAGCGTCCTTCACCGCCCCTGAGCTTCATCAAAGCGCGCCGTTTCGGGGCCCGACGCGACCGCCTTTTACCCTCGATTCCGAACGGCGGTGTCGATTTGAGGCGCAATGTCCTTTTCCAATCTAGGCCTGTCTGACAAGGTCCTCGCCGCTGTTGCGGCCACCGGTTACACCCACCCCACCCCCATCCAGGAACAGGCGATTCCCCACGTGCTGGCTCGCCGCGACGTTCTGGGCATCGCCCAGACCGGCACGGGCAAGACCGCCGCCTTCGTCCTGCCGATGCTCACAATCCTCGAAAAGGGGCGCGCGCGGGCGCGCATGCCCCGCACCCTGATCCTGGAGCCGACGCGCGAGCTCGCAGCCCAGGTCAAGGAAAGCTTTGACCGCTATGGCGCGGGCCAGAAGCTCAACGTCGCGCTGCTGATCGGCGGCGTCTCGTTCGGCGACCAGGACTCCAAGCTGACCCGCGGCGTCGACGTCTTGATCGCAACCCCCGGCCGCCTGCTCGACCATACCGAGCGTGGCGGCCTTTTGCTGACCGGCGTCGAGCTGCTCGTCATTGACGAAGCCGATCGCATGCTGGACATGGGTTTCATTCCCGACATCGAGCGTATCTGCAAGCTCGTTCCGTTCACGCGGCAGACGCTGTTCTTCACCGCGACGATGCCTCCCGAAATCCGCCGTGTGACCGAAGCCTTCCTGCACAATCCGCAGAAGGTCGAGGTATCGAAGCCCGCAACCGCCGCGGTCACCGTGGCGCAGTCGCAGGTATCGGCCGGACGCGAACCGCATCAGAAGCGCGAGGTGCTGCGCCGGCTTCTGCGCGACGCCAAGGATCTGAAGAACGCAATCATCTTCTGCAATCGCAAGCGCGAGGTCGCGGTCCTGCACAAATCGCTGCAGAAGCATGGCTTCAGCGCCGGCGCCCTCCATGGCGACATGGATCAGCCCGCGCGCATGGCGGCGCTGGATCAGTTCCGCAAAGGCGAGCTGCCGCTCCTGGTCGCGTCCGACGTCGCCGCGCGCGGCCTCGATATTCCCGAAGTCAGCCACGTCTTCAACTTCGACGTGCCGCATCATCCCGACGACTACGTGCATCGGATCGGCCGCACCGGCCGCGCGGGCCGCGCGGGAATCGCGATCTCCATCGTCACCCCGCTTGATTCCAAATCGATCGCGGCGATCGAAAAGCTGATCGGCCAGGACATACCGCGCGCCGAGCTCGATCTTGCCGACGCCACCGACGAGGGCGAGCAGGCGCGCGAGCGGCGCTCGCGCGAAGGTTCACGCCGCGGTCGCGGCAAACCACAGCGCGAACGCGAGCCGCGTCAGGCAGGAAACAACCGCCATCATGGTCCCGCGCAAAACGGCGGTGCACCGCGGCCGGCATCACCGCCGCATAAAGAGCCGCGGCGCGTTTCGCGCGAAGCGGAAGCAGAGCCGGGCGACCACTCGCACCTGCCGGCATTTCTGCTGCGGCCGGTTCGTGCGCGCGCCTGAAGGCGCAACGGACCGGTGGAACCCGTTTACCGGTCATTCACCTCCCTCCACTAGTTTGGCCGCATAATTCCAGATTATTGCTTGCGGCGGGCGGTCCCCGCTATGGGGACTAGTCCGTGGTCAAGGTGCTCGACGAACACGAACGCACGATGGCCTTTGCCGACGTTGCGCTCGGCCAGATCAGGTCGCTGCGCCAGACGGCAATTCCCCGTAACTACGAAATCTGGTACGTCTACGCGACGGGCTACAACGCTCCCCTCAACAAGATCATCAACGAGACGCTTGCCCGCAACGGCAAGCTGACTGAAGCCGATCTCGAGCAGATCTACGAAACCTATCTCTCGCATTTGAAGACCACCGACCGCATCGACAAGGTCGGCGCACGCGTGATCGGCGAGATCGACGACGTCATGGTGTTGCTCTCCGACGCGCTCGGCGTGTCGGCGAGCTATGATTCGAGCCTCAATGGCGCGAGCGAGAAGCTTTCGAGCGCGAGGACCCGCGACCAGGTCGAGGCGATCGTGCAGTCGTTGGTCAAGGCGACCAACGAGATGCGCGAGACCAACAAGGCGCTCGAAGCGCGGCTGGCGCTGTCGAGGAACGAGATTTCAAATCTACAGCAGAGCCTGGAAGCGATCCGCGCCGAATCGCTGACCGATCCGCTGACCGGGCTCGGCAACCGCAAATATTTCGACCGCATGATCGAGATGGCGGTCCAGACCGCGCAAGCCAGCGGCGAGCCGCTGTCACTCCTGATGTTCGACATCGACCATTTCAAATCGTTCAACGACTCCTATGGCCATCTGACCGGCGACCAGGTGCTGCGCCTGGTCGGCATGTCGCTGAAGCAGACCATCAAGGGCCAGGATATCACCGCGCGCTACGGCGGCGAGGAATTCGCAGTCGTGCTGCCCAATACGGCGCTGCGCCAGGCGCTGACGGTCGCCGATCACATCCGCCGCGCCGTGATGGCGAAGGAACTGAAGAAGAAATCGACCGGCGAAATTCTCGGCCGCGTCACCATCTCCGTCGGCGTCTCCATGCTGAAGCCGGAGGACGACACCGACGCGCTGATCGAACGTGCCGACGCCTGCCTCTACGTCGCCAAGCGCAACGGCCGCAACCGCGTGATCTGCGAGGTCGATCCGGAATACGTCGCGGAGACGCAGAGCCAGGTGGCTTGATGTTTGCTGCGTAGGGTGCGCAAAGGCGCAAAGCGCCGTGCCCACCACTTTATCGCGATCGTCGACTCGAGCGGTGGGCACGCTTCCGCCTTCGCTCTCCGGGCTTCGGCGGACGCGTCGCTTTGCCCACCCTGCGGCTCTTTGCCTTCGCGCTTTTCATCTTGGCGACGCGTTTGCGTGGCGCCGCTTTCGCGGCGGCAGGTTTGCTCACCCGCTTCCGCGCCCTTGCCCGCTTCTTCAGCGCGGCGCGCTGGGCAGCGCCGAGCGCCGCCGTCGCCCACTGGCCTAACTCCTCGGTGTCGTCGAACAGCCGCGCGGGCAGTTGCCAATAGGAATTGACCAGCACCGTCTTGGCGCGGGTCTGATACTGAAACGGCTTTGAACCCTCGGCCTCGAATTGCGGAATGGTCGCTTCATCGGCGCGGAAATAGAGCCCGGCGCGCAAGGCCAGCGCGAAATTGACGCCGTCGACGGAAATGCCGAAGCCGGAAAACATCGGCCGGATGGTGACGGGACCGAAATCCGCAAACAGATCGGTCAGGAATTCGCGGTCCATGCGCCCGCGCCCCGACGATCAGACCTGCGCGGGCTTGAGCTGCACGGATTCGCCGCAGCCGCAGGCCGAAACCTGGTTCGGATTGTTGAAGATGAACTGGGCCTGCATCTTGTCGACCTTGTAGTCCATCTCGGTTCCGAGCAGGAATAGCACGGCCTTGGGATCAACCAGTATCTTCACGCCCTTGTCCTCGACGACCTCGTCGGTCGGGCGGATCTCATGGGCATATTCGACGGTATACGATTGGCCGGCGCAGCCGCCATTCTTGACGCCGACGCGCAGGCCCACGATCTCGGAATCGGCGCGCCCGGTCAGCTCCTGGATGCGATGCGCAGCAGCCTCCGTCAGCCGCATCACTTGCGGACGCGGCCGCTTCGGCTTTGCGGAGTGTGTGGGTGATGCCGGCGTCATATTACTCATTTGGTCAGTCCCGACGGCAAATCAATGCCGCCTGTTCAAAGCTTAACGCGCGTCTCCTAACGCTTCACCACATATTGAGGACGAGACGGGCCTCATCGCTCATCCGGTCCGGCGACCACGACGGCTCCCAGACCAGGTTCACATTGACCACGCCGACACCGGGGACGCTGGCGATCGCATTCTCGACCTGCGTTGGAAGCTCGCCGGCCGCCGGGCAGTTCGGCGTCGTCAGCGTCATGGTGACATCGACCGCGCGCTCGTCAGAGATATCGACCTTGTAGATCAAACCGAGCTCGTAGATGTCGGCGGGGATTTCCGGGTCAAAGACCGTTTTCAGCGCGGCGACGATTTCCGTGGTCAGCCGCCCGGTCTCTTCCGGCGACAACGCGGAATGCGTCTCCATGTTGGCAGTCTTGACTTCGGCTACATCACTCATGCGAACAATTCCCCGGCCTTGATCAGCGCCTGAACGAGGTGGTCGACTTCCTCGCGGGTATTATACATGCCGAACGAGGCGCGGCAGGTCGCCGTCACATTGAACCGCTCTAAAAGTGGCATGACGCAATGCGTGCCGGCGCGCACCGCGACACCCTGGCGGTCGATCACGGTCGCCACGTCATGGGGATGGGCGCCCTTCATCTCGAAGGAGATGATCGGCCCCTTGTCCTTCGCCGTGCCGATCACGCGCAGCGAATTGATCTCGCGCAGGCGCGCCTGCGCGTATGTGAGCAGGTCGTGCTCATGCGCGGCGATACGCTCCTTGCCGATGGAATTGACGTAGTCGATGGCAGCGCCCAGCCCTACCGCTTCCACGATCGCCGGCGTGCCGGCCTCGAACTTATGCGGTGGATCGCCGTAGGTGATCCAGTCCTTTGCGACCTCGCGGATCATTTCGCCGCCGCCGTTGAACGGGCGCATCGCGACCAGATGCTCGTGCTTGGCATAGAGCGCGCCGATGCCCGTCGGCCCGTACACCTTGTGCCCGGTGAAGACGTAGAAGTCGCAGTCGAGGTTCTGCACGTCGACGGAGAGGTGCACCGCGCCCTGGCTGCCGTCGATCAGCACGGGAATGCCGCGCGCATGCGCGGCCTCCACGACGTCCTTGACCGGCACGATGGTGCCGAGCGCATTCGACATCTGCGTGATCGCGACCAGCCTGGTGCGCGGCGACAGCAGTTTCTCGAACTCCTCGAACAGGAAATTGCCCTCGTCATCGACCGGCGCCCATTTGATCACGGCGCCATGGCGCTCCCTCAGGAAATGCCAGGGCACGATGTTGGAATGGTGCTCCATGATCGAGATGACGATCTCGTCGCCGGCCTTGATGTTCGCTTCGCCCCAGGAATAGGCAACGAGGTTGATCGCCTCCGTGGCGTTGCGGGTGAAGACGATCTCCTCGTTGCGGCGGGCGTTGAGGAATTTTGCGACTTTCGCGCGGCCGCCCTCGTAAGCCTCGGTCGCGGCATTGGCGAGGTAATGCAGGCCGCGATGAACGTTGGCGTACTCGCTTCTGTACGCCTCCGTCATGCGGTCCAGCACGGCCGTCGGCTTCTGCGCGGAAGCGGCGTTGTCGAGATAGACCAGCGGTTTGCCATAAACCTTCACGGCGAGCGCCGAAAAATCCGCGCGCACGCGCGCCACGTCATAGGAACCATTGGCGACGGCCGGATGCGTGGTCATGCCCTTGCCTCCAGCCAGCGTTCGGCCTCGGCCATGACCGCTTCGCGCAGATCGTCATCGGCGATGCCCTCGATCGCCTCGCCGACAAAGGCCTGGATCAGCAGCGCCTGCGCCGCCTTTTCGGAGAGACCGCGTGCGCGCAGGTAAAACAGCAGGCTCTCGTCGAGCGCGCCAGCCGTTGCGCCATGGCCGCAGGTGACATCGTCGGCGAAAATTTCGAGCTCGGGCTTGTTGTCGGCTTCGGCCTCGTCGGATAGCAGCAGCGCCCGCGTCATCATCTTGCCGTCGGTCTTCTGCGCGTCGGGGCGAACGATGATGCGGCCCTGGAACACCGAGTGGGCGCGGTCGTCGATCACGGCGCGGAACACTTCTCGGCTCGTGCAATGCGGCACGGCATGATCGACCAACAGCGTCGTGTCGCCATGCTGCGTGCCCTTGAGCAGGTTGACGCCGTTGACGTTGAGGTCGGAGCCCTCGCCGGCCAGCGTGACAAATCCCTGATAACGGCTGACGGCGCCGCCCGCGGTCATGTTGAACAGATTGAACTTGACCTTGGCGCCGACAGTGATGATCGCGGAGGTAATGTTCGCGGCATCGGTGCCGTCGGCCATGAGCCGCAGTTGCGTCAGCTCCGCACCGTCGCCGATGGAGAGCAGCACCGCATCGTGAGCCTGATAGGCCTTGGCGCCCTCGGCCGCGATAAAGTTCTCAACCAGCGTGGCGCGCGCGCCCTTGCCGATTTTTAACTGAGAACGGGTGAAGCAAGACGCCGACGATGCAGTCGCGACATGGACGATCTGCAGCGGCTTGGAAAGCGCAGCACCATCGGAAATACCAACCAGGACACCATCCGTCGCCAGCGCCGCGTTCAACGAGACCATCGTGTCCTTGACGCTCGTCGTCTCCAGAAGATGGTCCTCGCCCGCCTCAAGCGCCTCCTGCAGGCTGCGGACATTGAGGCCCACGGGCACGGCATCCGAAAGCTCCGGCACAAAGGCGCCGTCCACCAGCACAAGTCTGGTGGCCCCGCCCTTGATCGCGACGGACTTCAAAGCCGCCTTTGCATGTTTGATCGCAGACGCATCCGGGCCAGCCGCGAGCGGCTTCACCTCGCGCAGCAGCACGCGCAGGTCGGTATATTTCCATTCCTCGATCCGGCGGTTCGGGAGACCAGCGCGCTCATAGGCCTCGAAGGCCAGCCGCCTGGTCTCGGCGACCCTGCCGGTGCCGGGCAGCTGGTCGCTCGCGGCGGAAAAGATAGTCTCCGCCGCGCGTCCCGTCTCCGTCTTTGCCAAAGCAACGTTCATCACAAAACCCGTATTGCGTCAGGCCGCGTCCTCGAACTGGGCATAGCCGGACTCTTCCAGCTCCAGCGCCAGTTCCTTGCCGCCGCTTTTGACCACGCGGCCTTTTGACATCACGTGCACGAAATCAGGCACGATGTAGTTCAGAAGCCTCTGATAGTGGGTGATGACAACCATCGCCCTGTCCTTCGAGCGCAGCGCGTTGACGCCGTCGGCCGCGACGCGCAGGGCGTCGATATCGAGGCCGGAATCCATCTCGTCGAGGATGCAGAGCGCCGGCTCAAACAGCGCCATCTGCAGGATCTCGTTCCGTTTCTTCTCGCCGCCGGAGAAGCCGACATTAACGCCGCGGCGGAGCATGTCCTGCGGGATGTTGAGCGACTTCGCGACTTCGCGGACTTTCTTCAGGAAATCCGGCGTAGAGAACTCGCTCTCGCCGCGCGCCTTGCGCTGTGCGTTCAGCGCCGTGCGCAGGAAATTCATGGTGGCGACGCCAGGGATTTCGACTGGATACTGGAACGCGAGGAATACGCCCTTGGCCGCGCGCGCGTCGGGCTCCATCGCAAGCAAATCCTCGCCTTCGAACAGGATTTCGCCGCCGGTCACCTCGTAGCCGGGCTTGCCGGCGATGACGTGGGAGAGCGTCGATTTGCCGGAACCGTTCGGCCCCATGATCGCGTGCATCTCGCCCTTGTTCACGGTGAGCGAGAGCCCGTGGAGGATCTCACGATCCTCGACACGCACGTTTAGATCCTTCACTTCGAGCAATGCCATCAGTCTTTCTTTCCAGAAATTTGCCTGGCGCCGGCGTTCCAGCCCCATGGACCATCGGTCTTCTTTTTGCAGACGACGACCAATGCGATGGTCGCGGCAATGAGCACGGCGAACAGCGCAACGAGCGTCGAACCCGAGCCCCTGTGGGTCACCATGATCGAAACGCACGCCGAAAGCACGAGGCAATAGGCTGCCGTGATCGTCCATCCCTCCCAGGTGCTCGGCGTTGCGCCGTAGCCGATCCGCTTCGGCCTGAACCAATAGGCGTTGGTCATGGCTGCTATCCCACGCTGCCTTCGAGCGAGATCGAAATCAGCTTCTGCGCTTCGACAGCAAACTCCATCGGGAGCTGCTGCAGCACGTCCTTGACGAAGCCGTTGACGACGAGGCCGACAGCCTCCTCCTCGCTCAGCCCGCGCTGGGTGCAATAGAACAGCACGTCCTCGGAGATCTTCGAGGTCGTCGCTTCATGCTCGAACGTCGCCGACGAGTTCTTGGCTTCAATGTAGGGCACGGTGTGCGCGCCACATTTGTCGCCGATCAGAAGCGAGTCGCAGGCGGTAAAGTTGCGCGCGCCGGTCGCCTTGCGATGTGCGGTCACAAGCCCGCGATAGGTGTTCTGCGAGCGGCCCGCCGCGATGCCCTTGGAGATGATCCGGCTCGTCGTGTTCTTGCCGAGATGCCGCATCTTGGTACCCGAATCGACCTGCTGGAAGCCGTTAGAGATTGCGATCGAATAGAATTCGCCGCGCGAGTTGTCACCCTTCAGAACGCAGCTCGGATATTTCCAGGTGATCGCCGATCCCGTCTCGACCTGGGTCCAGGAGATCTTCGAATTCTTGCCGCGACATTCGCCGCGCTTGGTGACGAAATTGTAGATGCCGCCCTTGCCTTCCGAATTGCCGGGGTACCAGTTCTGCACTGTCGAATATTTGATTTCGGCGTCATCGAGCGCGACCAGCTCGACGACGGCGGCGTGCAACTGGTTCTCGTCGCGCTGCGGTGCGGTGCAGCCCTCGAGATAGGAGACGTAGGAACCCTTGTCGGCGATGATCAGCGTGCGCTCGAACTGGCCGGTGTTGCGCTCGTTGATGCGGAAGTAAGTGGACAGCTCCATCGGGCAGCGCACGCCCTCGGGCACGTAGACGAACGAACCATCGGAGAAAACCGCCGAGTTCAGCGTCGCAAAGAAATTGTCCGAGGTCGGCACCACCGAGCCCAGATACTTCTTCACCAGCTCCGGATGCTCGCGGATCGCCTCCGAGATCGGCATGAAGATCACGCCGGCCTTCTTCAGCTCTTCCTTGAAGGTGGTCGCGACCGAAACCGAGTCGAACACCGCATCGACCGCGATCTTGCTGCGCTCGCCGCCCTCCGGCGCCACGACGCCTTCCAGCACCGCAACCTCGCGAAGCGGGATACCGAGCTTCTCATAGGTCTTGAGGATCTCGGGATCGATCTCATCCAGCGAGCCGACCTGCTTCTTCGGCTTGGGGGCCGCGTAATAATAGAGGTCCTGGTAGTCGATCTTGGGGTAGTTGACGCGCGCCCAGGTCGGCTCCGTCATGGTCAGCCAGCGGCGGAACGCCTCCAGCCGCCACTCCAGCATCCAGGCCGGCTCATTCTTCTTTGCGGAAATGAAACGGATCGTGTCCTCCGACAGGCCCTTCGGCGCCTTGTCGGATTCGATCAACGTTTCGAACCCATAACGGTATTGGTCGACGTCGATCCGCCGGACGCGGTCGACCGTCTCTTGTACGGCTGGCATTCAATCCTCCGCTCGCGGTTTCAAGGACCGCGGTGGAACAGTTTCGAAGCTCTCTTACGATGCCTTTGCGAGGAAATCACCTGCTTAGAACCGTTCAAGCAGTGTTTCGTCGCTATCCTTAATTAGGGTACTGCCAAGCTTTCGCCAAGCCTGAAGGCAGAATTCAATGTCTTCCTCGGTCGTGGACCAGCCCAGACTGAGCCGCACGGCCCCTTGGGTGAGCTTTGGGGAAAAGCCCATGGCCTCCAGCACGTGGGAGGGCTGGACCTTGCCCGACGAGCATGCGGAACCCGAGGACACGGCGATTCCCGCCAGATCGAAGCCGATCACAGCCGTTTCGGCCCTTAAGCCGGGAACGGTGAACAGGCTGGTATTGGGAAGCCGTGGAGCGTCAGCGGCGAAGATAATCGCCCCCGGGGTGGCCTTCAGACCGGCTTCCAGCCGATTCCGCAGTCGCTCGGCGCGCGCGTGCTCTGTCTCCAGCGCTGCCGCAGCCGCCTTTACGGCCGCGCCAAAGCCCGCAATACCCGGCACATTCTCGGTTCCGGCCCGATGGCCGCGCTCCTGGCCCCCGCCGCGGAGCAGCGGCGCGACGCCAACAAGTCCCTCGGCGAGGACGAGCGCGCCCACGCCCTTCGGCCCTCCGATCTTGTGCGCCGACACGGTCACAAGATCGGCACTCAATATATTGATATCAAAAGGTATTTTTCCAAATGCCTGGATCGCATCGACGTGCAGCACGCCTCCCGCTTCATGGACGATCTGAGCCGCTTCACGAACCGGTTGAAGAGCGCCGGTCTCGTTATTGGCCGCCATGATCGAGACCAGCGCCGGGCCGCCGGTAGCAAGCTTGGCGCGGAGATCGACCAGGTCGACTACGCCTGTAGACGTGACATTGATCTTGGTGAGCGTCTCCTGCGGGAACCGGCCGCCAGCCATGACTGACGCGTGCTCGATGGAAGACAGCAGCAACCGCTCGGCCGGCCGACCGGCCGCCGCATGGACGCGAGGACAAAGCGCCAGCGCATTGGCTTCGGTCCCTGACGAGGTGAACACGACATTCCGCGGCAACGCGCCGATCGCGCCCGCGACGGCTGCGCGGGCCTCCTCGACCAGTCTACGCGCTTGCCGGCCCTCGGCATGAACCGAGGACGGGTTGCCCGAAAGCTGCCATGCCGCCTCCATCGCCGCGCGTGCTTCAGAGCGCAGCGGTGTGGTCGCATTCCAGTCGAGGTAGACCCTGTTCGGCATCGAGTATGATATTACCTTGAACTTTAACCAGAATCTGAGCGCCGCGTGCTCCGGCCTTTCGACATCTGGCCACCTTTGCACGTTTCGGCAAGCAGCACGCTAACAGCTTGAATGCGCCCAGCGATGTTCAAGATGCTTGCTTTTTGCCCCTCGCCTCATGCTAGAACGCGGCCGAGTTTCGAGCGCCGTTCGCACATCATCGACGTCGCAAGCCCTATGATCTCGCAAGGCTCCGCCAACCGATCGCAGCGAGCCGGCACATATCGGTCGATGGTTCTAAGGATCTCTCATGCCTGAAGTGATATTCACCGGCCCGGCGGGTCGTCTGGAAGGCCGTTATCATCCGGCCAAGCAGAAGAACGCGCCGATCGCCATGGTGCTGCATCCGCATCCGCAGTTCCGCGGCAACATGAATCACCCGATCGTCTATCAGGTCTACTACGCCTTCGCCGCGCGTGGCTTTTCCGTGCTGCGCTTCAACTTTCGCGGCGTCGGCCGTAGCCAGGGCTCGTTCGACCATGGCGCCGGCGAGTTGTCTGACGCGGCGTCCGCGCTCGATTGGGCGCAGACCATCAACCCCGAGGCGCGCGCCTGCTGGGTGGCGGGTTTCTCCTTCGGCGCCTGGATCGGCATGCAGCTCCTGATGCGCCGCCCCGAGGTCGAAGGCTTCATCTCGATCGCGCCCGAGCCGAACCGCTACGATTTCTCCTTCCTCGCGCCCTGCCCGTCTTCAGGACTGATCGTCCATGGCGACAAGGACATCGTCGCGCCCGCCAAGGACGTCAACACGCTGGTCGAGAAGCTGAAGACGCAAAAGGGGATCGTCATCGATCAGCAGACCATCCCCGGCGCCAACCACTTCTTCGAGGACAAGATGGAGCCGTTGATGGAGACGGTGACGGCCTATCTCGACATGCGACTCGCCAACGTCCGCTAGCGCATGATCCGGAAAAGTGTGCAGCGGTTTTCCGACAAGATCATGCGCAAGAGCTAGGGCCGAATGACTGCGTTCGTGGCACTGCTCCGGGCGGTCAATGTTGGTGGCACCGGCAAATTGCCGATGACCGAATTGAAGGCGATGTGCGAGGAGCTAGGCTTCACCGAGGTGCGGACCTATATCGCGAGCGGCAATGTGGTGTTTGCCAGCCGCAAATCGGAAGCCGCGGTGAAGGGGGCGCTGGAGAAGCGGCTGGCCGCCTATGCCGGCAAGGCGGTCGGCGTGATGGTGCGAAGCGCCGCCGAGATGGCGCAGGTTTCAGCCGCTAATCCGTTTCCCAAGGCCGCGCCGAACCGCACCATGGCGATCTTCCTCGACGCAGGGCCACCGAAGGATGCGCTGGCCGCGGTCCGCGGCCGCAAGGATGAAGAGATCGAGCTCGGAAAACGCGAGATCTATGTCCACTACGGCGAGGGCATGGCGAAATCAAAACTCGTCATTCCCGCGGCCAAGGCCGGCACTGCGCGCAACATGAACACGGTCGCCGTGCTCGCCAGGATGGCCGCTGAGCTAGGCGGCTAGCTCCGCCTGTAATCGTGCGAGGTGCGAGCGCCTCCGCTCGATGAAGTCCCGCAGCAACGCCGGATAGTTTGCGCCGACGGCCGATTTCACCGACGGCCGCGACGCGAGGTTCTCGCGCCAGCGCGCAAGCTTCGGCTTGCCGGTGAGAATGCCGAAGTCGCCGATCTCGTCGAACACATCGAAATAGCGGACCACCGGGCCGAACACCGCATCGACCAGCGAGAATTTTTCGCCGTCAAACCAGGGGCCGACCACACGCGTTTCCAGCCACGCGAAACGCTGCTCGAGCTGCGCCGCCTTGGCCTTGAAGGCGGCTGCATCCGGCGCCGAGTAAAGGCCGGCGATATCATTGAGCACCGCCGAGCCGAACTCGATAAAGGCGCGATGCTCGGCGCGCCGGAGCACGTCGTTGGGATGCAACGGGTTTGGCTGCGTCTCTTCCAGATATTCCAGGATCACAGCGGATTCGAAGATCGCATGGCCGCCGACCAGCAGCACCGGCGTCTTGCCAAGCGGCGAGACCTTCAGGAACCAGTCCGGCTTGTTGGCGAGATCGATGTCGATCCGTTCAAACGGCACGCCCTTTTCGGTCAGCGCGATCACGGCGCGCTGCACATAAGGGCAAAGCTTGTGGCTAATGAGCTTGAGCTGTTCGGCCATGGGCGACCCCGACAATTTCATGCAACTGCATTTAACTAGATGCAACTGCATGAACCGTCAAGGCATCGTCAGATCACGGCCTTGCGATCACCCCGCCGGTCATCGGCATCGGCACGCCGGTCGTAGCGGGATAGCTGAGCGGCAGGCCCTTGAGGCCGCGCGCGGCGAGAAAGCCGAAGGCCTGCGCCTCGATCGCATCCGATGACCAGCCGAGCGTCTCGGCCGCCTCGACGGTCGCGGGCGCAAGCTGTTCGCGCAGCATCCTGATCATGGTGAGGTTGCGGGCACCACCGCCGCAGACGATCCAGCTCTTTGGCGGCTTCGGCAACAGCGGCACGATCCGCGCGATTGCAGTCGTGGTGAAGGCGGTCAGCGTCGCCGCGCCATCGGCTGGCTGCATCGGTCCGAGCTTCAGCGCAGCGAAGTCGTTGCGGTCGAGCGATTTCGGCGGCGGCAGAGTAAAGAACGGCAATTCCAGCGCACGGGTGACCCACGCCTCGTCGGCCACGCCTTGGGCGGCGAGCCGGCCCTCGCGATCGAAGGGCTGGTGCATGGTGCGGAACATGAAATCATCGAGCAGCGCGTTGCCGGGTCCGGTATCGCAGGCGATCAGCGTGTCGTTGCCGTCGATATAGGTGATGTTGGAGATGCCGCCGATATTGACCACGACGATCGGCCCGTCCCGCCCCAGCGACTGCGCCAGCGCACGGTGATAGACCGGCACGAAGGGCGCGCCCTGCCCGCCCGCAGCAACGTCGGCGGCGCGGAAATCGTGCATCACGGGGATGTGGATGGCCTTGGCCAGGGCGGCCGCGTCGCCGATCTGCACCGTCAGCCTCTTCTCGGGCCGATGCAGCACGGTCTGGCCGTGGAAGCCGACGATATCGATGTCCTCGAAGCTGATCCGGTTCTGCGCGACGAAGATGGCGACAGCTTCGGCATGAGCGATGGTGACGGCCTGCTCGGCCTCGCGCAGGATGCCCGGCCGCGCATCGCGCTGCGGTAGATTAACGGCTTCGGTCAGGGCCTGGCGAAGCAGGCTGCGTTCGCGCTCGGTGTAGGGTCGGTAGCCGGATGGCCCGAAGCGCTGAACCCGCTTGCCGTCGGTTTCGATCATGGCGACATCGACCCCGTCGAGCGAGGTGCCGCTCATGAGACCGAGAGTCGTCAACATCATGGCCGCAAGTCTTCACCTGCCGTCGGCTTTCCTCTTGGGTGTTCCTGGCCGCCGATCCCGGGTTCCCCAAGCTTGTGCCGAACGGGCACATCTTATAATGCCACAGCGCGCCGATCCGCGGCAGCCTGCCTTAAGGCGGACTCGGGAATTTGATGCAAATACCGTAAAACAAGAATGATCAGAGTCGCAGAAAGATGACCCCGTTCAAGTCAGATTTCCTCAACGTGCTGCAGGAGCGCGGCTTCATCCATCAGTGCTCGGATTTCGAGGGCCTCGATGCGCTGGCCGCGAAGGGACAGGCGACGGCTTATGTCGGGTATGACTGCACCGCACCGTCCCTGCATATCGGCAACTTCCTGACCATGATGATGCTGTACTGGCTGCAGCAGAGCGGCAACAAGCCGATCACGCTAATGGGCGGCGGCACCACCATGGTCGGCGACCCCTCTGGCAAGGACGAGACGCGCGCGCTGCGCTCGATCGCGGAAATCGAGGCCAACAAGGCGAGCATCCGCGGCGTGTTCGCAAAGGTCCTCCGCTTTGGCGAGGGCGCGAGCGATGCGATCATGCTCGACAACGCGGAGTGGCTGACCAAGTTGAACTGGATCGAGATGCTGCGCGACGTTGGCAAGCATTTCTCCGTCAACCGCATGCTGACCATGGATTCGGTACGGCTGCGGCTCGAGCGCGAGCAGGAGATGAGCTTCATCGAGTTCAATTACATGGTCTGCCAGGCCTATGATTTCGTCGAGCTCGCCAAGCGCACCGGCTGCCGGCTGCAAATGGGCGGCTCCGATCAGTGGGGCAACATCATCATGGGCGTCGATCTCGGCCGCCGCATGGGCACGGACCAGCTCTTTGCGCTGACGACGCCGCTGCTCACAACGGCTTCCGGCGATAAAATGGGCAAGACTGCCAAAGGTGCGGTTTGGCTGAACGGCGATCAGTTCTCACCCTACGATTTCTGGCAATACTGGCGCAACACCGAGGACGCCGACGTCGGAAAGTTCCTGAAACTGTTCACGACCTTGCCGATGGGTGAGATCGCGAAATTGTCGGCGCTGAAAGGGGCCGAGATCAACGAGGCCAAGAAGGCGCTCGCCGATGCCGCAACCACGCTGCTGCACGGTACCGAGGCCGCGAAGCAGGCCGCGGAGACGGCGCGGCGCACCTTCGAGGAAGGCGCGATCGCGGAAAATCTTCCGACGGTGGAAATTCCGCGCGGCGAACTTGATGCGGGCGCCGGCGTGCTGGCGGCTTTCGTGAAAGCCGGCCTTGTCGCCTCGAATGGCGAAGCGCGGCGCCAGATCAAGGGCGGCGGCTTGCGCGTCAATGACGCGGCCGTCACCGACGAGAAGATGATGTTGTCGAGCGCGAATCTCACGCCCGAAGGAGTGATCAAATTGTCGCTCGGCAAGAAGCGGCACGTGCTGCTCAAGCCTGCATAGGCTGCATTCCCGGAGCGCGCTTGCCCTTTGCCCGCAAAGCGCGCTCCCTCTTTCCATGGATCAGACTTCACCGCGCGAAGAGACGCTCACGCTGCCGCAAAAACCGGCGCGCATTGCCATGGTCGTGCTCGCGCTCTGCTTTGCGCAGGCCGTGCTCGGCCGTGGGCTGAGCGAGAGCTTCACCGTCTTCCTCAAACCCATTTCGGCGAATTTCGGCTGGGATCGTGCGGCCGTGGTCTCGGTCTATTCGCTGACGTGGCTCGCGAGCGGCCTGACGGCTCCGGTGGTCGGCCGCGTGTTCGATCGTTCCGGCCCGCGCGCGGTATATTCGCTTGGAATTTTCCTGCTTGGCGCCGCGTTCCTCATTGCGGCCTATGCGCAACAGCTCTGGCAGCTCCAGTTGAGCATCGGCCTCTGCGTCGGCTTCGGCGCCGCGCTGATCGGCAATGTCCCCAATTCCATCCTGCTCGGCCGCTGGTTCGGGCCGCGGCTGCCGACTGCGATGGCCGTGGTCTATTCAGCCATGGGTGCTGGCGTGCTGATACTGCTGCCGGCATCACAGCTCCTGATCGATCATCTCGGCTGGCGCGGCGCCTATCGGACCTTTGGCGTCATCGTGCTTGCTCTGCTGGTGCCGCTTTCGCTCCTGCCCTGGCGGCGCTTTGCTGCGGGCTCCGCGCATGTGATGAAGAAGGTCGAGAACGATCACGTCGACGAAGGCTGGACGCTTTCGAGCGCGATGCGACACCACGCCTTCTGGGCGTTGTTCTCGACCTTTTTCTTTACGGCGGTCGGCATGTACGCGATCTCGGCGCAGATCGTGGCCTACCTGATCGACGCCGGCTTTCCGCCGCTGCAGGCCGCCACCGCCTGGGGCTTTTCCGGCGTGGTGCTGCTGTTCGGCATGCTGGGGGTGACCTCGCTCGATGGCCTGATCGGCAGACGCCCCTCCGTGCTGATCAGCTACGCCATCTCCATTCTCGGCATCGTCCTGCTCTGGCTGATCCAGTTCTATCCGAACTACTGGCTGCTGACGGCCTTCGTCATCACCTTCGGCAGCATGATCGGGTCGCGCGGCCCCTTGATCACCGCCACCGCCATCAAGTTTTTTCGCGGCAAGCGGGTCGGCACCATCTTCGGCACGATCTCGATCGGCAGCGGGCTCGGATCGGCGCTGGGCTCCTGGAGCGGCGGCCTGCTCCACGACTTCACCCACAGCTATAACCAGCTCATCGTGTTTTCGCTGATCAACGTCGTGCTCGGCATGCTGCCGTTCCTGGTCGTGCCGGCGCTGAGACGCTAGATCGGATTGTGCGACGCTGACGGCGGTCGGTTATCGCGCGCTCCACAGGACCATCGAAAGCAACGCCTGATCAATTGTGTGGCGGCAACTCGACGGGATTGGATTGCTTGCCGGTATTGAATTCGAAGATCTTCCGGAACATGCCGGGCGCCATCGCCGATATCGGATTGACACGCAACACCGGCTGGCCGGGCGAGCCGACCACCTCATAAGTCACGCCGATCAGACCCTCGTTGCTGCCACCGCCGATGATCAATCCAAAAAACGGAATCTGGCCGAACATGTTGTTCAACCCGTACATCGGCACAATGGTGCCGCTCATCCGCACCTTATTGGCATTGTAGTCGATGTTGCCTTCGATCGTGAGCCCGATGGTCGGGCCCTTGACGACACCTTCGCGGATGGAGAGCTGTCCGCTCTGCCGGGTGAATTCCGCGCGCAGCGCCGAGAATGCGATCCCGCTCTGGACGCCGGCCGGACCGCCTGCGGCGGCGCGATCGAGCGCGGCTTCGCCCTTCACCGAGAAATTGGCGATGGTGAGCAGACCGTCCTTGGCGCTCGGCTCCGCGGTCGGCGGCTCCATGGCCAGCATGAGCTGGCCACCCAGCACCTTGGAATAGGTATCGGTGAATCGCAGGAAAGCGCCCGCGTCGTTGGTCTGCAGGATGATGAGGTCGCGACCCTGGCTCGCAGAACGGCCCCTCAGCTCCGCCGTCACCGGCGTGTCGCGCCCGAGCTTGCCATTCAGAGTGAAGGCTTTGATCAAGCCGTTGCGGCGCGACATCTTCAGGTCGACGCTGCGTGCTGCCTCACCGTTGAAGCCCGCGACAGCGCCGAGCTTGAGATCGACATCGAGGTCGACGTTCTTCATCTTGCTCTTGCTGTCGTCCTTTGAGCTGCCCGAAATCGCCGATTTGAGGAAGGAGCGGCCGTCGAACACATCGCCGCGCATGGTCACTTTGACGACGCCGTCCGGGCCGCGCTCGGCCTTTAGCGAGGTCTTGTCGCCTTCCGACGGCGAATAGGTCGGGAAGTTCGCGTTCAGGAGGTCACCGTTCTGGTCGACTTCCAGCGAGCCCTTGATCGAGACGCCGGGACCACCGTCGATCACGATATCCTCGAACCGCGTCGATTGCCCCTTTGGCACCACGTTGAAGGTCGCCTTGCCGGATTTGCCGGGCACCTTGCTCCAGCCCGGCAGGATGTTGTCGAGCCTGAGCTGGGTGAGGTCAGCCTCGATGCCCATCTTGCTGTCGTGGTCGCTGGAGATCTTGCCGATCAGCTTGATCGGGACCGAGCCGGAGACTGCAGAGCCGAGATCGAGCCCGAGCCGCGCGCGGCTCGCATCATCGAGCGTTGCCGACAACCGGACGTCGGCATCGCCGTCGGCCGGCTTGCGGTAATCGAGCGAAGCCGCCTGACCGTTGATCTTCACATCGCCCTTGACCTGGTAGCCCTGGTTGTCGGCAACGATCTTGAGCGTGTTCGCCTCAAGCTTCTGGCCCATGACCAGCTTGTCGGCGGCAAAACCGTTAAGGTCCGCGGTGACGGCGTAGGTGGTGTTTTCCTTGGTCAGTTCGCCCTTGACCGGCATGGCGAGATTGACGATGGCCGAGAACGTTCCCTTGCTGCTGTTGGGATCGATTGGCGTCGCCATCACGTCGCTGAGCCGGTCGGATTCCATGATTTCAGCCGCGGCCGGCACCGAACCCTCGATCTTCAGACGCACCTTCGAGGGCGGCGGCTTCGGGTGAGTATCCGGCACCTCGAAGGAAAAGTCGGAGATCGTGAGCTTGCGGCCGGCGGGCGTATCGGCGATTCCCTGCCCGATTGTCACCGTTGCGGTGCGGCCGGTGACATGCGCCCTTAGATCGGCATCGTGCACCGACGGCAGCCCGTCGACCGGATGCACGGTCACACCGCTGGCGATGATGTTGACCGAAAGGCCGTCGTCGGGGATCGGCGGCCCCTTGCGCGGCAGGTTTTTCACCAGCGTGTTGACCCCGATATCGATGCGCTGAAGCGTGCCGCCTTCGATGCGCTCGATCACCCATTGCCGCACTTCCGGCACGATGAGCGCCGGCCAGATCCGCTTCAGCGCTGAGGCCGACATCGGCGTGCCGGCAAAGCCGAGCTTGATCAGCGGCTCGCCTGAATAATCGATGCTGCCGGTTCCGGCGATGCCGACCTCGCCGTTGCTGATATCGGCCTGCGTGAGCAATACCTGCTTGTGGAGGGTATCGAAGCGAAAACCGATATTGATGCGGTTGAAGATGAGCGGCGGACTGTTGTCGATGTCGGCGAGCACGATGGTGCCGCCGGAAAGGCCGAGCTGCCAGTCGTTGACGTCGTCATTGGGTGGCTCGAGATGCGCCAGCAGCGTGATGCGGTTGGCGCCGGAGATGATTTTCAGCGGCGCGACCAGCACGCGCCGCCCGGCATCCCACGCGACATTGAATTCAGCCGAGTCGATCGCCATGGGATAATCCGGCGTATCGGTGTCGATGATGTTGCCCGCACCCACGACGACTTTGCCCTGGAAATAGGTCGGCAGACCGTCGCGGCCGAGTTCACCCTTGAGCTCGCCGGTAAGCGGCAGGTCGGCGCTATACGTGACATTCTTCAGTCGCAGCGCGAGCAGGATGTTGCTGGTCGAGACATCCTTGGCGCGAATGTCGACGGAGCGCACGCCATTCGCTCGCGGCCCGATGGCAACCCGCAGCGACCACGGCTTGGCGCCGTTCTCACCGAGGCTCAACGCCACGCCGCCGCCGCTCGGCCGGCGAAGGCTGAGATTGATGTTTTCGAATTTCCATTTGTTGCCGCGCTGCTCGTCGTCGACGATCAGATTGCCGTTCTTCAGGCCGATCTCGTTGAGGTTCTGGCCGTCAAGACCGGTGAGGCTGAGGCTGTCGAGCCAATCGAGACCGGCGAGCACTCCGCTTGTCGCCGTACCTGACGACGTAGCGGGAGGCGTAATCGGTAGCGGCGCCACCGGCACGGCCGCAGGTGCGCCCGCACTCGGCTCACCGGGAATGATCGCGCCGCCGGTGGCGCGCTTGGAGGCGACGCCGGTTGCGAGCGGCTTGGTGGTGTCGCCGGCCGAAACGGTGACATAGCCGTCCGGCGTGATCCGGATCGCAAGCTCGGCATCGACCAGATTGAGGCTTTCGGCGCGGAGCCGCCCCATCAACAACGCCATGCCTGAAAGCCGGACCTCGGCTTTTGGCGCGCTCGCAACGATCGCGTGGTCGTGGTCGCGGACGATGATGTCGCGGATGCGGACAGCGATGCGGATTCGGCCTGCCCGCTCGATTTGTGTGCCGCCGACTTCGACGGTGTTGCCGTGACCGATATTCTCCTCGATCGCTGCGGCAAGCCACGGCGTAGCGATGTCGAGATTGATCGGGCCAGCACCAAGGCGCCACCACAGGCCGCCAAAGCAGCCGGTGAAGATCACCGCCAATGCCGCGATGACGACCGCAAGCCGCCTCACCCAACGTTCGCCGGCCATCCATCGCTGCAGGCCCGCCAATTTGTCGCTGATCCGGTGAATCCCGACGCTTGGCCGCGACAAAAGCCGGCGCGCCCGATGGCCTGCGGCCTCTTCGTGCTCATGATCCCAAGCGGCCTCATCCCACCCGGGCGCTTGCGTTCCCCGGCCCGCAGACGCCTGTCGGTATTGTCCCTGCGATTGGGCTTGGGAATGTCCCTGAGAATTTTCTTGGGGTGACGGATTACGGACCATGGCCTCCCGCTGCCGCCGTTCGCCGGCGGGCGGATCGACGCTCTGGCCGCGCCCATCGACAGGGTGGGACCGCTGCTGTCCGGGCATCGATGCCAATCCCTGATTGGTCCTGTTGCTCATCATCTGGCTTTGGAGCTCACTCAACGAGCAGACAGGCGTGTCGAATTCCTTGTAACCATACCCCGCGGCCGTCAGACTTGCCCAGCCGCCGCCGCGAATCCGGCTTGCCGGAAACGACCCGCAATAGCCTTATGATTGATCCGCCGAAAGCGACGAAAGGAAGGCGTATGTCCAAGAAATTGCGCAAGAAATCCCCCAAAACCGGACCCACGCGGACTGTGGCGGCGAAATCGTCGAAAGCGTCCAGGACCCGGCCCGGAAAAACCCGCCGGCCGGCGGTCAAAACATCAGCCGGGAATTCATCGATTCAAACATCGCATATGGCCGCATCGAAACGGTTAAAATCTCCCCCCTCCGCCGCAGCCACAAGGCCGCGCACCAACACAACCTTGCCTGTGGAAAAAAACCACGTTCTCGCCGAAGGCGCCAAAGCGCCACCGTTCCATCTGCCGCGCGATGGCGGCGGCATGATCGCGCTTTCGGATTACGTCGGCAAGAAACTCGTGCTGTTCTTCTATCCGCGCGCCGATACGCCGGGTTGCACCAAAGAGGCGATTGACTTCACCCGCCTCAAAGGCGCATTCGCCGAATCTGGAACCGAGGTACTCGGTATTTCGGCGGACGCGCCTGCCGCGCAGGAGCGCTTTCGCGACAAGCACAAGCTCGGCGTTCCTCTGATTTCTGATGAAAAGCATCAGATGCTCGAGGCGTACGGCGCTTGGGGCGAAAAATCCATGTATGGCAGAACCTTCCTCGGGATTCTTCGCTCGACGGTATTGATTGGCGCCGATGGTCGCGTGGCGCGAATCTGGCGCCATGTCAAAGTCGATGGCCATGCCGATCAAGTGCTGGCGGCGGCTCGGGAGTCTCAGTAAGGACGCCCATTTCCGGAAAATTAACCATGTAAGGGTCAAATCCTCCCGCAATTTTAGCCGTACGGAATTTTGCTCCGACCGGCGCGGGAGTGCCGATGTCGAACCGTTCCGGTCAATATTCCGAGTACGCCCAGCACCACCCCCACGACCATGGCCGGCTCTTTGCACGCAGGGTCATAGCGCACACGCCGGCTCCAGCGGCCGCCGCCTCGATAAGATCGGAGGCCGGCTACACCATCACGCACGCCGGCAAGCAGGTCAGGTTCGGACCTGTGGCATTCTGGATCGTGGTGGGCACGATCACCTGTCTTGGCATGTGGTCGGCGGCGACGGCTACCTATTTTGCCTTTCGCGACGACGTGCTGACCCGCCTGATCGCCCGTCAGGCCGAGATGCAATACGCCTATGAGGATCGTATCGCCGAACTGCGCGCCAAGGTCGACCGCACCACCAGCCGCCAATTGCTGGATCAGGAGCAGTTCGACAAGAAGCTCGATCAGATCATGCGCCGCCAGACAGCGCTTGAAGCACGCGCTACGGCGCTTGGCACCATTCCAGACGTGACCGGTTCCATCCGACCGACCGCGCCTTCCCGTGGCGTCGCGACGTCGGAAACGAACTCGGGAACACCGAAGCCCAAACCGATCAGCGACACCGTGATCTTCGTGGCGCCCCCCGATCGTGAAGCGCGGCTCGAATCGCGCGCGCCAATCCTCAGTGGTCCTCCGCCGAGCCAATTCGCCAAGAACGAGGGCGTCGACAATGCGCTGGTTCGCCTGCAGAATTCTCTGGACCAGGTCGAGAGACGGCAGCTCGCGGCGCTCAACTCCTACGAAGACAGCATGGAATCGCGCGTGCGCCGGATGCGCGGCGTCGTCACCGATCTCGGCCTCAACATGGCGCAGCTCGAAGCCACCACGCCGCGTGTGCCAATGGGCGGGCCTTTCATTCCGGTCAAGCTGCCGGCCAATGCGAGCACCTTCGATCGCGAACTTTATCGCATCAATATCACGCGCGCGCAGGTGGACCGCCTGACCCGCACGCTCGCGCAGGTGCCCTACCGCAAGCCCGTCGTCGGCGAAGTCGAGTTCACCTCGGGCTTTGGCGTGCGCACCGATCCGTTCTTCGGCCGGCCCGCGATGCACACCGGTCTCGATTTCCGCGCCCAAATGGGTGATCCCGTGCGCGCCACAGCGATTGGCAAGGTGGTCAACGCGAGCTGGAGCGGCGGCTATGGCCGCATGGTCGAGATCGATCATGGCAATGGTTTATCGACCCGCTACGGTCATCTTTCGCAGATCGACGTCAAGGTCGGCGATGTGGTGAAGATCGGCCAGGTGATCGGCGAGGTCGGCTCGACCGGCCGCTCCACCGGGCCGCATCTGCATTATGAAACGCGGATCGACGGCGAAGCCGTCGATCCCCAGAAATTCCTGCGCGCCGGCGTGAGGCTGAGCGCCGGCTGATCCAGTTAGTGGGTCATCGTGTGGCCGACTTCGCCAGTGATGACATCGCCGAACAGATGCCAGGCCGCGCCGTCGAACTTCATGAGCTGCATCTGCTCGATCGGGAAGAAGTCGTCCGGGCTGGTGTTGATCTTGATCCCGGGAAGCATCACGGGGCTTGAGAAGTCCTTGAGATTGGCGGCCTGCTTCATGATGTTTTCGCGGGTCAGGTTATCGCCACACTGCTTGAGCACCTGAACCATGGTCTGTGCGACGGCATAGCCATAGACATTGTTGTTGTTCAGTTTGTCGCCGTCTGGATAGTACTTGTCCATGAAGGCTTGCCATTCTTTCACGCCCGCATCATCCTTCCAGGCCGGGTCGGTCGGATCCTTCAGATAGGCCGATGAAATGATGCCCTTGGCGTTATCGAGGCCTGCCGGCTTAAGCACGCCCGCCACCGAAGTCGACACGTTCGCCAGAAAGAAACGCGGATGCCAGCCGAGCTCTCCGACTTTCCGGATCGCTTGGGCCGATCCCTTGGGAGCCGCCCAGGAGAAGAAGGTATCGGCACCTGAATCGTGCAACGCGACGATCTGGGAGTCGACCGAGGGATCGCTCACCTCATAGGATTTGTCGGCAACGATCATCTTGTCGGCCTTGTCGCCGAGGCCGTCACGCAATCCCTTGACTTGATCCCGCCCCGCATCGTCGTTCTGCCAGAACACGGCGATCTTGGCGTCGGGAAAATGGTCGAGGATGTATTTCGCGTAGATGCGTCCCTCGCTCTGGTAGTTGGGCTGCCAGCCCATCGTCCATGGGAAGTTCTTCGGGTCACCCCATTTGGTCGCGCCCGTGGCCACGAAGAGCTGCGGCACTTTCTTCGTGTTCATGTATTTGTGGATCGCCGAATTCGAGGGCGTCCCGAGCGCCTGGAAAATGAACAGCACCTCATCGTTCTCGACCAGCTTGCGCGCCTGTTCGATTGCCTTCGGCGGGCTGTAGGCATCGTCATAGGAGATGAACTTGATCTTGCGGCCGTTGATGCCGCCCTCCGCATTGATCTTGTCGAAATAGGCGGCTTCGGTCTTGCCGATCACGGCATAGGAAGAAGCGGGCCCGCTATAGGGCATGATGTTGCCGATCTTGATCTCGGTATCGCTCGCGCCGACGTCGTATTTCTTCTGGGCATGGGCGTTGGTCGCAAGCATTGCGGCGGCGGCAAACGCCGCAAGTGAAATCAGGCGTGTCGAGGCAGCCAGCATCGTTCTCTCCCCGTCGATTGTTTGTTTTGTTGTGCTTGAAGTCTCGCAAGCCGCGTCCGTGCTGGCAAGCGCTGCCTTCGTCCAACTTTTTCCGCGACGCGAAACGGCATTGTTGCCGCGGGGTTGCGATCGATCTCGCTCTACGTCGTCGAAAGCGGCGAGATGCGCCTGCTCTATCGCAACGCCGCTGATCGACATTCTCGACGAGCCGCTGCGGCCCGCAGCGGCGAGCTCAGCTCGCGGCCGCCTCAAGTCCCTTCACCGACCAGTCGAAGCGCTCGGTGAGGCCGGCGGCCTCATCAAGTCCCAGCATCAGGTTGAGGTTCTGCATGGCGGCGCCCGAGGCGCCCTTGCCGAGATTGTCGAGCAATGCCACCAGCCGCGCCTGCTGCAGCTTGTCGGAGCCGAAGACGTAGAGCTTCATTCGGTTGGTGCCGTTCAGGCTCTCCGGCGCCAGCGTCGTGAGCGAAGCCGCCTCCTCGAGACTTGCGACCTCGACAAAGCGCTCGCCCTCATAGGCCTTCGCCAGCGCCGCGTGCAGATCCCGGAGCTTCGGCGCCGAGGGCAGTGCGTAAAGCGGCAGCGGCACCTCGACGATCATGCCCTGCGCATAGCGGCCGACCGACGGCTCGAAGATCGGCGCATGCTGCAGGCCGCCATGCGCCTTCATCTCGGCGACGTGCTTGTGACCAAGCGAAAGTCCATAAATGCGATAGGGTACCTTGGTGAAGCTCGCGGACGCCTGGTCCTCGAACTCCTCGATCATCCTGCGCCCGCCGCCGGAGTATCCCGAGACGGCATTGACCGAGAGCGGCCAGCTCGCCGGCAGCATCCCGGCGTCCGTCAGCGGCCGCACCAGGCCGATGAAGCCGGTCGGATAGCAGCCGGGATTGGAGACGCGTTTTGCGCTTTTGATCGCGGCGCGTTGCGTCCGCGTCATCTCGGGGAAGCCGTAGGCCCAGCCATCAGCCGTCCGGTAGGCCGTGGAGGCATCGATCACACGCGTCCTGTCGTTCTCGATGAAGCCGACCGCCTCGCGCGCGGCGTCATCCGGCAGGCAGAGAATGACCACATCGGCGCGGTTGATGATCTCCTTGCGCGCCGCAGCCTCCTTCCGCCGCGCGGGATCGATCGAGACGAGCTCGATATCACCGCGGCCCGAAAGCCGCTGCAGGATTTGCAATCCCGTCGTGCCGGCTTCGCCGTCGATGAAGATTTTCGGTGCCATGACGGTACCCTCGTGGCGCTGTCAGGCGCTCTCATACCGGGAGAGCGAGAGCTTAGCCACCCCGTTTTACAGTATTACGGCGTATGTAGGCGCGGTTGCGCTTGGCGCTACCGCTTCGGACGCGAAACAATCTCGATCATCTGGCCTTCGTCACCATCGGGCGCGTGGGCTTTGGCCCTGTCATAGGCCGCCAATGCCGAGCGGCTCACAGGCACGCCGGGCAACAGCGTCTCGGCGAGCCGCACCGCATAGGCAGCGTCCTTGTGGCGCAACGCCGCGGTGAAGGTCGCGCCAGAGAAATCGCGCGCAACCATGCGCGTGGAATGGCGCACCACCTGCGGGCTCGCCACCGCGCCGGTGGAAAGCGCCTCGGCTACCAGGTTCATGTCGAGGCCGGCCTGCTCCGCGATCGCTACGCCCTCGGCGAGGCTTGCGATCTGCACCGCGCCCATGAGGTTGTTGATCAGCTTGAACACCGTGCCGGTGCCGACCGCGCCGAAATGGCGGATCGTCGTGCCAAGCGGCAGGAGAAAAGGCCGCGCTTTCTCGAGATCAGCCGGATCGGCGCCAACCAGGAGGGTCAATTTCCCCGCGGCCGCGGCCTGGGGAAGGCCGGTGACGGGGCAATCGATATAGATCAGCCCGCGCTTGGTGAGCCCCTGCGACATCTCGAGCGCATGGGCGTGGGAGACGGTGGAGCATTCGATCGCCAGCGCACCCGCTTTCATGCCTGTGGCGGCCCCGTCATTGCCGAGCCAGACGCGGCGCGAGGCCTCATCGTCGGCGACCATGGTCACGACCGCATCCGCGCCGGTTGCAGCACCTGCAGGCGAAGTCGCCCAACGCGCGCCGCGCGCGATCAAGTCCTCCGCCTTGGCCTTGCTGCGGTTCCACACTGCGACCGTGAAGCCGGCGTCGAGATAGCGGCCGGCCATGCCGTGGCCCATCTTCCCGAGGCCGATGAATGCAACCTGCGGCATGGCCCTAGTCCACGTCCTCGATCATGTCGGCCGTGGTGCCGAAGGCGCGCTGCGCCAGCGTTGCCGCCATGAACTCATCGAGATCGCCGTCGAGCACGCCTTCGGTGTCGGAAGTCTGCACGCCCGTGCGGAGGTCCTTCACCATCTGATAGGGCTGCAGCACATAAGAGCGAATCTGGTGTCCCCATCCGATATCGGTCTTCGCCGCCTGCTCGGCTGCGGCCTTCTCCTCGCGCTTCTTCAGCTCGATCTCGTAGAGCCGGGCGCGCAGCATGTCCCAGGCTTGCGCCCGGTTCTTGTGCTGGGAGCGGCCGGCCTGGCAGACCACCGCAATGCCGGTCGGGATATGGGTCAGCCGCACCGCTGACTCGGTCTTGTTGACGTGCTGGCCGCCGGCGCCGCCTGAGCGCATGGTGTCGGTGCGCACGTCCGATTCCTTGATCTCGATCTTGATGCTGTCGTCGATGACCGGGAAGATCTGCACCGACGAGAACGAGGTGTGCCGCCGCGCGTTGGAATCGAATGGCGAGATTCGCACGAGGCGATGCACGCCCGCTTCGGTCTTCAGCCAGCCATAGGCATTGTGACCCGAGATCTGGATGGTCGCCGATTTGATGCCGGCCTCTTCGCCCTGGGATTCCTCGAGATACTCGACCTTGAAGCCGTGCTTCTCGGCCCAGCGCGTGTACATCCGAAGCAGCATCTGCGCCCAATCCTGGCTCTCGGTGCCGCCCGCGCCGGCATGGACCTCAAGATAGGAATCGAACTTGTCGGCTTCGCCGGACAAGAGCGCTTCGAGCTCGCGCCGCGCGACCTCGCTTCTGAGGCTCTTCAGCGCCTTTTCGGCGTCGGCCACGACGGCTTCGTCGTTCTCGGCCTCGCCGAGCTCGATCATCCCGACTTGGTCCTCGAGCTCGCGCTCGACCTTGCCGATGCCGGCCAGCGCATCCTCCAGCGAGGTGCGCTCCTGCATCAGCTTCTGAGCCTTTTGGGGATCGTTCCAGAGATTGGGGTCTTCGGCGAGCTTGTTCAGCTCGGCCAGCCGCGCCGTCGATTTCTCGACGTCAAAGATGCCTCCTCAGCAGTCCGACCGACTGCTTGATCTCTTCTACCAACCGTTCGACTTCGGCGCGCATGGTCTTCTCTGGTCTTTCCGGCTTGGATCGCCGGCACAATGTTCAGGACGAAAGTTGATGTAGCGGCACGCCGCGCCAAGCGCAATCGCTCCGCGCGCCCGCCCCGGTGCATTCAACTCGCTAGTACAGGCTCCCAGTCCCCGGGCGCATGATCGACATGGCGTCGGGCTGCGTGGCCTGGGGGATCAGCGTGCGATTGGAATCGGGATCGCCTACACCGATGACCGAGTAGTTGTCCGGCGGCGCCGTGCCCGGCTTGAACGCTTCGAGAATGGTTCCGGCGGTCTCAGCCGGGCCCGCGCGCATGCCGGTCTTGGACACGACGCGGACGAGCTTGATGCCGGCCGGGATCTTGAACGGCGTCGCAGGCTTGTCCGCGAGCGCCAGTTTCAGGAAGTCGCGGGCGATCGGCGCCGCCAGATGCCCGCCGGTAGCCGCGTTGCCCCTGCCGAGCGGCCGAGGCTTGTCGTAGCCCATGTAAACGCCGACCACCATGTCGGGCGAGAAGCCGATGAACCAGGCGTCCTTCGCTTCGTTGGTGGTGCCGGTCTTGCCGGCGATCGGCTTGCCCACCTCCCTGAGCACGGTCGCCGTGCCGGCCTGCACCACGCCTTCCATCATCGACGTGATCTGGTAAGCGGTCATCGCGTCCAACACCTGCTCGCGGCGGTCGATGAGCTGCGGCTCGGGCTGGTTGTGCCAGCCCTCCGGCGCATCGCAGCCGCGGCATTCGCGGGCATCATGCTTGAAGATGGTATGGCCGTAGCGATCCTGGATGCGGTCGATCAGGGTCGGCTTCACGCGGCGTCCGCCATTGGCGATCATCGAGTAAGCCGTGACCATGCGCATGACGGTGGTCTCCCCGGCGCCAAGCGCGTAGGAGAGATAATTCGGCAACTCGTCATAGACGCCGAAGCGCCGCGCATATTCCGATATCAGCGGCATGCCGATATCTTGCGCGAGGCGGACCGTCACGGTGTTCAAGGACAGGCGCAGCGCGTTGCGCAGTGTCGTCGGTCCCTGATAATGGCCGTTGGAGAAGTTTTCCGGACGCCAGACCCCTCCGCCCTGCCCCTGATCGATTTCGATCGGCGCGTCGAGCACAACGGTCGACGGCGTGTAGCCGTTGTCGAGCGCGGCGGAATACACGATCGGCTTGAACGAGGAGCCCGGCTGACGATAGGCTTGGGTCGCGCGGTTGAACTGGCTTTGGTCGAACGAGAAGCCGCCGACCATGGCCAGCACGCGGCCGGTATGGGGATCCATGGCGACCATGGCTCCGGACACCTCGGGTATCTGTTCGAGCCGATACTCGCCGTCGACGGGTTTGCCATCCTTGAACAGGGGATCGACATAGATCACATCGCCCGGCTGCAGCACCTGCGAGACCGTCGTCGGAATTTTGCCGCGCAGGGGGCCGGAGGCGGCCTTCGCCCACTTCACGCCATCGAGCGACACGAGACCGGTGTTGCGCTCCTTGCTCACAGCGCCACCGAGGTCGCGCCCGGGCTGAAAGCCGATACGGGCCGACTGCGCGCTGGTTTCCAGCACCACGGCCATCTGCCACGGCGAAATGTCCGAGAGCGATTTCACGTCGGCGAGCTTGACGCCCCAGTCACCGGAAATATTGAGTTTCTGGATCGGACCGCGATAGCCCTGCTCCTCGTCATATTTGACGAGACCAGCCACCATGGTCTTGCGCGCCATGACCTGGATCTTGGGATCGAGCGTCGTGCGCACCGACAGGCCGCCTTCGTACAGCTTCTTCTCCCCATAGCGATCGAAGAGGTCGCGGCGGACTTCCTCGGCAAAATATTCGCCGGCGAAGGTGCGCGCGCTGTTGGCGTGGTTGGCGACGACCAGCGGCGCCTTGCGCGCCGCGTCGGCGTCGGAGGCCTTGATCCAGCCGTTCTCCTGCAGGCGATCGATCACATAGTTGCGGCGCTCGATCGCGCGGTCGTGGTTGCGCACCGGATGCAGCGCCCCCGGCATCTTCGGCAAGGCCGCCAGATAAGCGGCTTCCGCGATCGTGAGCTCGTTGACCGATTTGTCGAAATAGACCAGCGAGGCCGCGGCGATGCCGTAGGCGCCGAGGCCGAGATAGATCTCGTTGAGATAGAGCTCGAGGATCTTGTCTTTCGAGTAGGCGCGCTCCAGCCGCATCGCAAGCAGGGCTTCCTTGATCTTGCGCGAGAAGGACACCTCGTTGGTCAGGAAGAAGTTCTTCGCGACCTGCTGGGTGATTGTGGAAGCGCCCTGCGGACGGCGGTTGGAGCCATAGTTCTCCGCATAGAGGATGGCGGCACGCGCCATGCCTGAATAATCGATGCCGCCATGCTCGTAGAAATTCTTGTCCTCGGCCGCAAGGAACGCGTTGATCACGAGTTTCGGCACGGCCTGGATCGGCAAATAGAGCCGCCGCTCCTTGGCGTATTCACCGAGCAGCGAACCGTCCGCCGCATGGACGCGCGTCATCACCGGCGGCTCGTAATCCTGGAGCTGGGAGTAGTCGGGTAGATCCTTGGAGAAATGCCAGATTGCCCCCGCAACGCCGGCGATGCCAACCAGGAACACCACGGTTCCGGCCGCGAACAGGAATCCCAAAAACCGCACCAGCAAGCGCATTATCGATCCGCTTTATTCCGTTCAACCGTCGTTCAAACTTTGGGCGCCCAGAACAAGGCGGCGCATTCCTAAACCTGGCCCGGCGAGTGCTTCGGCTTGCCGGGCTCATCGTACTTTTGTTGCGGCGGAATTTTCAGCGATTCCGAACACCTTAGGTGTTTTTCTATAGAGCCGCCGCTGTGGCCAAACTAGGGCCTATCGGTTCCCTTCTTCAGTTGGCGGGCGTTGCCGTCGCCAGCCGCTTGGCCAGAAATGCGTCAATCGCCTGGGCCATCGAGTTGGCGGTCTTGGTGCGCCAGCTTTCCGAAACCAGATGTTCAAGGTCGCCTTTGTTCGAGACGTAGCCAAGCTCGACCAGCACCGAGGGGACATCCGGTGCTTTCAGCACCCGGAAACCGGCCGATTTCAGGGGATGCTTGTGCATCCTGGTCACGGTCTTCATCTCACCCATCAAGAGACGGGCGAAGCGGTTTGAAAATGTGCGGGTTTCGCGTTGGGCGAGGTCGATCAGGATATCCGCCACCTCGGTCGGCTCCTGGGCGAGATTGACGCCACCAATGGCGTCAGCGCGGTTTTCCGATTCCGCCAGCCGCTCGGCTTCCGCGTCCGTGGCCTTGTCGGAAACCGTGTAAATCGTCGCGCCTTGTGCGTCGCCCTCGCCATGCGCCAGATAGTCGGCGTGGATCGAGACGAACAATGCAGCGCCTTGGGTGCGGCCAACCTTCACGCGATCATCAAGGGGAATGAAGGTGTCATCGGTGCGCGTCATGACCACTCGGTATTTGCCGCTCCTCTCGAGCCGGTCGCGGAGCGCAAGGCCAAAGGCCAGCACCAGGTTTTTCTCGGTTTCTTCGCCCGAGCGCGTGCCGTTGTCGATGCCGCCATGGCCGGGATCGATCACAACGACGGGGCGGGAATCGGTCGGCGCAGCGGGTCTCGTGGTGGCCACCGGCGCCACCTGCGGCGGGACGGTCGCGGCACTCGTCTGGGAGGGGGCAGGCTTTGGCGGCGGTTGGGTTTGTGCCGTCAAGGCCTGCATGAAACTTGTGGGGTCGGTCTCTTCCAACTCCAGGACCAATCGCGGCGGCTGGCCGTTGGCGGGATCGAGCATCGCGGAGCTTGTAATCTTGGCCGGTCCGGTCAGGTCGAAGACGATGCGGGAGCCACCCGGCATCACCAGCCCATAGCGGAATGCCCTGATCAGCCCTCGCCCGGCCGATCCGGTGCCCGCGGGAAGGCGGAAGCTGACTTGCGGAATATCGACCACCAGCCGGTACGGGTCGGCCAGCGTAAAGGCGCGGAACGGGATGGTCTTGTCGAGATCGAGCACAAAACGGGTCTGCTTGATGTCGCCGGCTAGCCGGGCGCCCGAGGCGACGGGGTAGCTCAAGGAGTGGCTTTGGACAGGGGGCGGCGCTTGCTCTTCCGCCGCGCTCACCAAGGTGAGGCCGAACCACAGCAATGCTGCGCCGCACAAGAGCGCACAACCCAGCAAAATCCTTTGATTCGCGCGGCTCGCCACCGACTCCGTGCCTCCGAGCAGCCCTTTTTACCGCATTAGGACTACAGCGTTAACGGCTCCCTAAGCGAGCCCCCAGCGATTACGGGGGAGTGTTGCACCCTTACGACGCTTCCCTTGCATGGGCCCCCCAATCCACGTATGTACGGGGTGCTGACGGCTAATACTCTCGGTTGCGTCGCGTTCAGCCTCCCGGTGCAGCGGTGGAACCTCGATCTTTTTGAGATTCCAGCGTTTCTATCCCTTCCTTGAGCGCCAGCGCGAGCCGCGCGGCCCGCAGGAAGGGGTGGTTTTGAGCCCGAGCGGCTTCGGTCCATAGGCTTTTCGTTCCAGGACCGGCTTTGAGAGGCGACCGACCCCGATATCGGACCCCGGCCGGGGTCTGCAGGTGATTTCAGGCGACCGCGATCCGCGCCAGCCACCTGGCTTTCAGCAAAGAGTTACGGCGGCGCCTGCTGCCGCCGACATGTTCCAGACGGGCCGACGCTTGATGCGCCAGACTGTGTTGCCGACCAAAACCAGCGGACATTCCGCAGCCCAGCGGAGCGACGGCTCCGTGCTGCGGCATGTTCCGCGCCGGTTGGACTCGGCGAGGCGCACGCTGTCGCGTTTTGGCCTTCCCCTCACCCCCGAATCAGGTGGACCGTCGCGTCACCCGACAGCGCGATCAGCGCTCACGGACCCACGCGCCCGCCGCCGCCAAGAGTTCCAAAATGCCCAACAAGATGTTGATCGATGCCACCCACCCGGAAGAAACCCGGGTTGTCGTGGTCCGTGGCAATCGCGTCGAAGAATTTGATTTCGAAACCGCCCAGCGCAAGCAACTGCGCGGCAATATCTACCTCGCCAAGGTCACGCGGGTAGAGCCCTCACTCCAGGCCGCGTTCGTCGAATATGGCGGCAACCGCCACGGCTTCCTCGCCTTCAGCGAAATCCATCCCGACTACTACCAGATTCCGGTCGCCGACCGTCAGGCGCTGATCGAGGCCGACGAACGCGCCCACCGCGAGGCCGAGGAAGAGAGCGAGCATCGTTCGAGCCGAAGACGCTCGCGCCATCGCAGCTCGCGCCGTCGCGGCAGCGGCGACCATATCCAGAGCGACATCGTCGAGCATGCCGAGGCGCCGGAGGCCACTTCCTTCGCCGATCACGAGCAGCCGCATGACAGCGAACGTCCCGCCGACGCCGGGCTTCCCGCGCACGAAACCATCGAGTCGCATGACCACAATGGTCAGGAGCCCAACGCCTATGAGCATGACGATCATGGACACGATGATCATGGTCATGACGACGAAGCCGGCGCCCCGGCCGTCGCCGCGCCGGAGGAGCAATCGCATGCGGAAATGCCGGTAGCGGCTGTCGTCGAAGCTTCGGTCGCTGCGACTTCCCAGGACCCGGCCGAGCTTCGTGACGAAATCGCACGCGACGAGCGCGCCGACGAGGAGCAGGTCGAGGAAAACGTCGCACATGCTGACGATGCGCCCGAACATGCCCTCGAAGAGCATGCGGCCGCGCCGCTGGAAGAACATTCCGAACATTCGCTCGCGCCGCAGGGCGACGAACCTCACGAGGATGACGACGGCGAAGAAGACGCCGAGGAAGAAGTCGTCGAATCCGTCGGCGGCGATGACGTGCTCGAGGAAGTGCCGGAGCGGCCGTTCCGTCCGCGCCGCCAGTACAAGATCCAGGAAGTCATCAAGCGCCGCCAGGTGATGCTGGTGCAGGTGGTCAAGGAAGAGCGCGGCAACAAGGGCGCGGCGCTGACGACCTACCTCTCGCTCGCCGGCCGCTATGCGGTCCTGATGCCCAACACCGCGCGCGGCGGCGGCATCAGCCGCAAGATCACGTCCGCGCAGGATCGCTCCCGGCTCAAGGAAGTGGTCCAGGAGCTCGATGTGCCCGAAGGCATGGGCATCATCCTGCGCACCGCCGGCGCCTCGCGCACCAAGCCCGAGATCAAGCGCGACTTCGAATATCTGATCCGGATGTGGGAGACCGTGCGCGACACGACCCTGAAGTCGCAGGCTCCCACCCTCGTCTACGAGGAAGGCTCGCTGATCAAGCGCTCGCTGCGCGACCTTTACAACAAGGAGATCGACGACATTCTGGTGGCGGGCGAAGCCGGCTATCGCGAAGCGCGCGATTTCATGAAGATGCTGATGCCGGCAAATGTGCGCGCGGTGAAGCAGTATCGCGACGGCCAGCCCTTGTTCTCGCGGATGGGCGTCGAAAGCCAACTGGATGCGATGTTCTCGCCGACCGTGCAATTGCGCTCCGGCGGTTACATCGTGATCAACCAGACCGAGGCGCTGGTCTCGATCGACGTCAACTCCGGCCGCGCCACGCGCGAGCACCATATCGAGGATACCGCGCTCAAGACCAATCTGGAGGCGGCCGAGGAAGTCGCGCGGCAGCTTCGTCTGCGCGATCTTGCGGGCCTGATCGTCATCGACTTCATCGACATGGACGAGAAGCGCAACAACCGTGCGGTGGAGCGCAAGCTGTCCGATTGCCTGAGGCAGGATCGCGCCCGCATCCAGGTCGGCCGCATCTCGCATTTCGGCCTTTTGGAGATGTCGCGCCAGCGCATCCGCGCCAGCGTGTTGGAAAGCTCGACCGAGCCCTGTCCGCAATGCGGCGGCACCGGTCATGTCCGGTCGGTGTCATCGGTCGCGCTGCAGCTCCTGCGCGGGATCGAGGAAATCCTGATGAAGGGCGCGACCCACAATCTCGTGGTGCGCACCCGCAACGACGTCGCGCTCTATGTGCTGAACCACAAGCGCGGCCATCTGAGCGACCTCGAGAACGCCTTCAAGGTCACGCTGTCGATCGCCTCCGATCCCAATGTCAGCGGCGTGCAATCCTACATCATCGATCGCGGCGAGCAGGTGCATACGCTGGAAGCGGCGAAGGCCCTGCTTGCTGCGCAGGCGACGACAACCCCCGCCGAGACGGAAGAAGCCTTCGACGAGGATGAACCCTTCGACGCCGAGTTCGAGTCGGAAGTGGAAACCGAGGAGACCGAGGGGCTTGCCGAGGATGCAGGCGCCGAGGGCGACGGCGAGCAGGAGGGCCAGGGTCAGCGCCGCAAGCGGCGCCGGCGCCGGCGCGGCCGTGGCGGCGGCGAGGCGCGTGAGGCCAGCCAGCAGCCGCGCGAAGACGGCGAAATGGTTTTCGGCGAACAGGCGGCCCCGTTCGACGCGACGGCCGATGAAGGTGAATCCGAGGAGGACGATTCCGAGGAGCAGCCGGCCTTTGCGCGCGGCGACAGCCAGGGCAGTGGCGAGCGTCGGCCGCGCCGCCGCGGTCGCCGTGGCGGACGCCGCCGCCGTGGCGGTGGCGACCGCGCGGAGGATGGCCTTCCCGGTTCGATCTCGGACGAGCTTGCGCCGCCGTCGACTTCCGAAGCGACTGATGCGGTCGCCGATTTCGATGTCGGCGCTGCGCCCGCGCCTGCGCTGCCGGAAGTGCATCCCGAGCCGATTGCCCCCGCGGCGGAGCCGCAACCGGCTTATCCGGCTTCACCCGAGGCGGTCAGCGCGCCAGCGCCCGAACCGGAGCCGCATGATGGCGAAAAGCACGTGCCGCGCCGGTCCACGGTGCGCGAGAAGGTCAGCTTTGCGACCAGCACCCTGCCCGCTACGGCGCAGGCTCCTGTTGATCATGCGGCGCCCGAGCCGGCATCTGCCCCCGAGGCTGAGCCCGCTTCCGAGAGCCCATCCGAGCAGCCGCGCAAGGCCGGATGGTGGTCGCGTCGTTTCGGCGGCGGGCAGTAAGGACCTTGCTGTTTTTAGTGGAAAACCGCCTGGCCAAGCCGGGCGGTTTTTTGTTGCCCGCGCCTCGCTCGATGCATTGACGAAATCGATTATAATATACAAAATTATCAATTATACTGATTGATCGAACCCTGCGATGGTGAGCCGGCAACAAAGGAGCTCGGCCATGACCGACAAGGCTCATCTCGCCATCGCAGACGCCGCCCCATCTGAACCAGCTTTCGTCTCCCGCGCGGTTTCGACCACGGCCGCCACGATCCCCGGCCTCTTTCTCGTCACCTTTGTCACGATAACGGCGTTCGGCCTCAGGCTCGCTCCAGCGGCTGCGATCTTCAGTCCGATGATCCTGGCGATCCTTGCCGGCATTCTCTTCCACAATATTGTCGGCACGCCGCACAGCGCGAAAGCCGGCGTCACCTTTGCCATGCGCCGCCTGCTGCGCCTCGCCATCATCCTGCTCGGGCTGCAGCTCACGGCCGCGCAGATCCTGGCCGTCGGCTATAGCGGCATCGTCGTCATCGTACTGGCACTTGGTGCCACCTTCCTGTTCACGACCTCATTCGGAAAGCTCCTCGGCGTAGAGCACAAGCTCGCGCAACTGATCGCCGCCGGCACCTCGATCTGCGGTGCTTCCGCCGTGATCGCGACCAACACCGTCACCAACGCTCCTGACGAAGACGTCGCCTATGCCGTCGCCTGCGTGACGCTGTTCGGCTCAATTGCGATGTTCACCTATCCGTTGCTGCCAGCGCTGCTGCACCTCGATGCCCGCACCTATGGCCTGTGGAGTGGCGCCTCGATCCACGAGATCGCGCAGGTCGTCGCCGCCGCATTCCAGATCAACAAGGAGGCCGGCGAGTTCGCCACCATTGCCAAGCTCACCCGGGTTGCGATGCTGGCGCCGGTGGTGATGACGCTCGCCTTCCTCGCGCGCAGCAGTGCCGCCCGACATCATTCGCGGAAGGCCAGCGCGCCGATGCCGTGGTTCGTGCTCGGCTTCATCGCGATGGTCGCGCTCAACAGCGCGATCGCGATTCCTCCCGAGGTGAAGAGCCCGCTCGTCACCGCAACGACCTTCCTCTTGTCGATGGCACTCGCCGCCATGGGGCTTGAGACCGATATCAAAAAGCTTCGCGCGCGCGGGTTGCGGCCGCTGCTGCTCGGTGCGGTCGCCTTCCTCTTCATCGCGGGCTTTAGCCTCGCGCTGGTCAAACTCATCTCATAGGAGATGCCGTCATGACGCTGGAGCAGCTCAGGATCTTTGTCGCCGTCGCCGAGCTCGAGCACGTGACCAGGGCTGCTCAACGTCTCAACCTCACCCAGTCGGCGACCAGCGCGGCCATCGCCGCCCTGGAAGAGCGTTATGCCACCCGCCTGTTCGACCGCATCGGTCGCAACATCCGCCTGACCGACGCCGGCCGGCAGTTCCTGCCAGACGCGCGCGCGGTCCTGGCGCGCGCCGGTGCCGCGGAAGCAGCGCTATCCGACTTTTCCGGGCTGAAGCGAGGACACCTGAGCGTGGCAGCGAGCCAGACCGCCGGCAACTATTGGCTGCCTGCGCCGCTATTCAAGTTCCGCAAGCAATATCCGGGCATCTCGATCGATTTGCGGATCGGCAATACCGAACAGGTCGCGAATTGGGTCGAAGCCGGACAGGCCGATCTCGGCGTGGTCGAAGGCGACGTCGACGCGCCAACCCTCTCGGTCCACCCGATCATCGAAGATGAACTGGTGCTGGTGGTCGGGCCCACGCATGCTTACGCCAAACGGCGCGCACTGAAGCCGCAGGAATTGCGCAACATCGAGTGGGTCGTGCGCGAGAAAGGCTCCGGCACGCGCGCCGTGTTCGAGGCGGCTCTGAAGAAGTTTGGCATCACCCTGAAGGAGATCGAAATCGCGCTGGAGCTGCCCTCGAACGAGGCGGTGCGCACGGCCGTACAGGCCGGTGCCGGCGCCACGCTGATCTCCAGGCTGGTCGCTGGCAACGCGCTGCGCGCAGGAACGCTGGTCCGGCTTGCGATTACTCTGCCGAACCGGCGCTTCTTCCTTTTGCGGCATAAAGAGCGCCGCGTCACGCCGGCGGAGCGGGAGTTCATCGCCGCGCTCGCCGGCTGAACCGACGCCTTTGTTTTGCGCATGATGGATGCAAAGCGCGCCTTCGAACCCGAATCCCGTATCGAATCAAGGTTTGGGTGCGTCGAGTCGATCGTGATGGGGCGAGGCGGTGCCCGTTTCACCGAAAGGACGGTGTCGTCGCGACCAGGCACACTAACTTGAACGGAACCCGATATTATCCTATACGCGCGTAGGGATCGGGACGCTCCGCACGAAATTGGCGGAGCCGTCGTAGTCGTTTGTCCTGCACCCAAATCGTCCTGTGCCTAGCTCTCTGCCAAGATCCTGTTTTCACGCGGACTTCCTTTACCTGGGTTTCCAACATTTGGAGAATAAGACGATGATCTCGCTTGAACACGTTGCTCGCAAAAAAATCCAAATCGATCAGGTCGCTCCCGGCATCGAGCCGGTCTACGACCACGCCAAACAACAGCGCTGGGACGATGAAAATTTCGAATCGCGCAAGATCTACATGAAGAGCTCGACGCGATTTGACGGCGAGACAGACAACGGCGGCGACGACAGGTAACGCGATCGCACCTGCACCCGCCGGTGCCGTCGATCTCAAGCCCCTTGCAGCAGACTAGCCGCGAGGGGCCTTCCATTGCCGGGGCAAGGGATTTCGGAGATTCCGTCAGGAATGTCATGACAGGCGCCCCTGGCATCACCTTCATCTACACCAATTCCCATGACGTAACGACGGACCTCCTGGTGTCGAAGATCGGCACCGAGCGGATTTTCCGATTCAATTTCAACCTCTGGCACGATTACAAGATCCGGCTGACCTCTTTGGGCTTCGAGATCGAAAATCCAGTCGGCCGCAAGATTACCGATCGCGAGGTAGCCAAGTTCTATTGGCGCAAGCCGATGCGCTCGAAAGATCTCACCCCCGGAATTGCGGTGTCCGATCGAGACAATTACATCGAGGAAGAGCTTTGGTACATGATGCGCGAGGCCATGAACCTGTTGTGGTCGCGCGGCCGGCTGGTTCTCGTCGAGCCTTTCGCGGACGTTCGCTGCGGCAAGCTGATGCAGGCGCGCGCCGCGAGCCGCTATTTTGCCGTCCCGCCTTTCAATTGTCTGTTTGGTTCGCCACAGGCGCTGCGGCCGCGACGACGGTCGGTGGTCAAAAGCCTGAGTTCGACGCGACTCGACAAGACTTCGGTGTTTTACACCACGGCAGTCGAGGAAAGCGAATTGGATCCCGCCATTCCCTGGACGATCCAGGACCTGGTCGTTGCCGAGAAAGACGTGACCATTGCCGTCGTTCGCGACAAGCTGTTCGCCTTCGAGCTGGCGCGGCATCCCTTTGTCGACCAGACGCTCGATTGGCGTGAGCTCGCCACCGATTATGTAACCGACGAGTGGAAGGTCCATCCATTACCGCCGGAAATCGCGCGCGGCGCGCTCTCGCTGATGGCGGACCTGGAACTCTGCTATGGGCGGATCGACATGCTGGTGGCAGACGGAGCCTATTTCTTTCTTGAGGTCAATTCGAACGGAGAATGGGGCTGGCTCGATCCGTCCGGTACGCACGGGCTGCTCGGCAAGATCATCGAGGAGATTTCCCCGGATACGCCGCTTCGTCCTCTGCCGACCTCGCGTCCGCCCCGTGATCCATAACGCAATCGCCCTTCTTCTCGTCGGTCTTCCGGCGGGGCGCGGCTGCAGAAATACTGCATAGCTCGGCATAAAGGCCGTCCGCAGCCAGCAACTGCTCGTGCGTGCCCCGTTCGACGATCTCGCCGGCGCGCAAGACGAGAATTTGATCTGCATGCCGCACGGTGCCCAGGCGGTGGGCGATGACGAAGCAAGTACGGCCAGCCATCAGTCTTTGCAACGCTTCCTGGATCAGCGTTTCGGTCGCGGTATCGACGCTCGCTGTCGCTTCATCGAGAACAAGAATGGGCGCGTTTTTCAGCAGCGCACGCGCGATGCTGATGCGCTGCTTTTCGCCAACGCTGAGTTTGACGCCGCGCTCGCCGACCTGCGTATCGTATCCATGCGGCAACCTTGCAACGAAGTCCTGACAATTCGCCGCCGAAGCAGCAGCGAGCAATTCCGCATCGCTGGCCTCAAGCTTGCCGTACAAGATGTTCTCGCGCACGGTTCCGTTGAAAAGGAAGCCCTCCTGACTGACCATCGCGATTTGCGCGCGGAGCACATGCAGCGGGAGAGTCGCGATGTCGACGCCGTCGATAAGGATTCGGCCGCCGCCCGGCGAGTAGAACCCCAACAGGAGGCTGGCGAGCGTCGATTTGCCCGACCCGGTCGGGCCGACCAGTGCGACGACCGTGCCGGGGCGCGCGTGAATCGAGATATTGCCGAGGGCTGACCGCCCATGATTGTAGCTGAATCCCACCTCCTCGAAGCGCACGTCCCCTTGCACGGGCACCGGCAGGGACGCCTTATCCTCGCCCGACGAGCGTTCCTGGGGCGTGTCGAGAATGTCGAATACGCGCTCGCTCGCCGCGCGAGCGGACTGCAGCATCTGGTTGAAGGCCTGCAGCCTGGCGACCGGTTCGTAAAACAGCGTGAGATAAAACAGAAATCCAACCAGTTCGCCGAGCTTGATCTCGCCGGCCGCAACCATCGCTCCGCCGCGCCACAGCACAAGCACGGTGCCGAGCGAGCCGACGAATGTCATTGCCGGTGAATAGACTGACCATATTTTGAGAACACGCAGCGTCTGATGGCGCACCGTGTTCGCCTGTCCGGCGAACCTGGCGTCCTCGTGATCCAGCCTGTCGAAGGCCTTGATCTGGCGGATGCCCTGAAGATTGTCCGCCAGGAGAGAATTCAGCGCGCCCACGCTCTGCTTCGTGGCGCGATACCACCGTACCGCCGTAACCGTGAAGCAGAATGTACCCAGGCTCAGCAGAGGCAGAGGCAGCAATGCCAGCATCGCCAGATGCGGATTCTTCAAGAATAGAATGACAAAGACGGAGGCCACGCTGAGCAGCGCGATGGAGGCCTGCTCGGTACCGTCGATCAAAATGCGCTCGACATAGCCGACATCGTCGACCACCCGCGTCATCAAATCACCTGACGCACGGTCATCGAAAAAGTTGACCGGCAAGCGCTGCAGCCGTGCATAGACTTCGCGCCGCATGTCGTAGATGACATTTTGTTCGAACGTATTGTTCACCAGAATGCGCAGCCAGGTGAAGAGATCGCGCAAGGCGAAGGCCAAAAGCAGCGCGAGGATGGCGTAAGGCAGCCGGGCGACCTTGCCTCCGCTGATCACGTCATCGATGATGTATTGCGTGATCTGGGGAAAGGCGAAGGACCCTCCGAGCGCCAGGACCGCACAGAGGACGTTTGCCAGCGCCAGGAGCTTGTAGGGTCGCAGGTAGGGCGCCACGCGGCGCAGGATTTCGATAGCGGAGCGGGCTTTGGCTGCACCGGAGGCGAGAGGGCTCGAAGCTGTCGCTGACGCATTCATGCGATCATTCGCCCCGTTTTGACGGTTCAGCCATGCCCGGCTTTGATCAGGATTTTCTCCATCAGCAATCGCCGGACCGGCGCCAACCTGTCGCCGAGGCCGATCTCGCCCGGAATACAGCCGACGGTGAAGGGTTGCCCCTGGGGACAGTAGCGCAGGTTCAAGACGCCTCCCCGGTTAGCAACCAGCCGCCGATCCGCGTGACAGCCTCCCGCATCTCCTCGGCGGAGCGCGCATAGGAGAAGCGGATGAAATTCCTGCCGTGGAAGGGATCGAAGTCGACGCCCGGGGTCGCCGCCACCCTCGCCTGCTCCAGCATGCGCTTGGCAAAGTCGAAACTGTCGGAGGTGAACCGCGAGACGTCGGCATAAAGATAGAATGCGCCATCGGCGGGCAGGAAATCGGTGAGGCCCGCCTTCGGCAGGCCCTCGATCAGGATGCGACGGTTCTCCACATAGCCGCGCTTGATCGCCTCCATCTCCTCTGTGCCATCGAAAGCAGCTTCAGCCGCGATCTGCGACAGCGTCGGCACCGAGATCGCGAGATTCTGTTGCAGCCGCTCGATCGGGCGCACCAGCGGCTCCGGCACCACCATCCAGCCGACCCGCCAGCCCGTCATGCAGAAATATTTCGAGAAGGAATTGATGACCAGCGTGCGGGGCGAGAGCTCGGCCGCGGTCACCGCCGGAAGGGCATAATCGAGCCCATGATAGATCTCGTCGGAAATGAAGCGGATCCCGGCTCCCTCAGCGGCGGCGATCAGCGCGGTCAGCGCCTCCCGCGACATCATGGTTCCCGTCGGATTGGCAGGGCTGCCGACGAGAACGCCCTTGAGCGGCGCCTCGCGATGCGCGGCGAGCAACGCCTCCCCGGTCAGGGCATGGCGGGTTTCGCTGGCGGTTTCGATCAGCACCGGCTCGCAGCCGAGCGCGGTGAGAATATGACGGTACGGTGGATAGCCGGGCACGGTGACCGCAACCCGGTCGCCCGGCTCGAACATGGCCAGGAAGGCCAGGATGAATGCGCCCGAGGAACCCGTGGTGACCACGATTCGCCCCGGATCGACCTCACACCGATAGACGTCGCGGTAATGCCGGGCGATGCGCTCGCGCAAGCTCGGAATGCCGAGCGCAGAGGTGTAATCGATCCGGCCCAATTCGAGCGCCCGCCGGGCAGCCGCAATCGCCGTTCGCGGCGCCGGCGCGGAAGGTTGCCCGACTTCCATATGAATCACATGACCGCCGGCCGCCTCGATTCGCTCGGCCGCGCTCATCACGTCCATGACCATGAACGGCGGAACGTCGCTCCGTGCGGAGGCCGAAAGCAGGTTCGCCGCGCGCTCTCTCGGTGTCGCCTTGTCCATCCTTATCTGCTATTTATCCCGCCAAATGGACCCAGCGCGAACCGATTTCGCCGGTGCCCCAGACTAGCCGCATTCCACGGCTTGTTAGGGCATAGCCCTTCTCCGCCATAAAGGCCAATTGCTTTAGGCTCCCAATGCTGCTCGATCCCGCGCGCGCGAAAAGAAGTTCCGGCTTGACCGCTATCCTGGTCGCCGCCACTTTGGTGCTCGCCCAGGTCGCGCCGGTGCAACCGGCGCGGGCGCAGCAGCACAAGGGGCCGCCGGTCTTGCGCGATACCGAGACCGAGCAGCTTCTTCGCGAATACGCCCGCCCGATCCTCAAGGTTGCCGGCCTGGAGAAGCAGAATATCCAGATCGTCATTATCAACGACCCCACCTTCAATGCTTTCGTTGCCGACGGTCACCGCATTTTCGTCAACTACGGGGCGATCCTGGAGTCGGAAACGCCGAACCAGTTGATCGGTGTCCTGGCCCATGAAACCGGCCATCTGGCGGGTGGCCATCTCGCCAAGCTGCACCAGCAACTGGCGCAGGCGCAGACCCAGATGATCATCGCCATGCTGCTCGGCGCCGGCGCCTTGGTGGCCGGCGCCTCCCAAGGCGCAGGCGGCGCGGGCCTGGCTGACGCCGGCGCAGCGGCCATCGCAGGCCCGCAGGAGATGATTCGCCGCTCGCTGCTGTCCTATCAACGCCAACAGGAAGAGAGCGCCGACCGTGCCGGCGTGAAGTTCCTGACCGAGACCGGCCAGTCGCCCAAGGGCATGTACGAGACCTTTAAGCGCTTCGCAGACCAGAGCCTGTTCGCCGCCCACGGCGCTGACCCCTATCTGCAATCACACCCGATGCCCGCCGACCGCGTCGCGGCGCTGGAGGGACTGGCCCGGCAGAGTCCCTATTGGGACAAGCAGGACCCTCCCGCCCTGCAATTCCGCCACGACATGGTGCGGGCGAAAATTGCGGCCTTCATGGAGCGCCAGGACACGGTCTATCGCCGCTATCCGTTGTCGAACACCAGCCTGCCGGCGCGCTATGCCCGCGCCATTACGACCTACTTGCATGGCGATCTCGGCAACGCCGTGGCGCAGATCGATGGGCTAATCCAGGCGCAGCCGAACAATCCCTATTTCTATGAACTGAAGGGCCAGGCGCTGCTCGAGGGCGGAAAGCCCACTGAGGCAATCGCCCCGCTGCACAAGGCGGTCGCGCTATCCAATAACGCGCCCCTCATCGAGATGTTACTTGGGCAGGCGCTGGTCGCTACCGACAACAAGGCCTACACCGACGAGGCGATCACCATCCTTCGCGCTGCGGTGGCCCGCGAGACCGAGGCGCCGCTTGGCTACAGTCAGCTCGCGATGGCCTATGGCCGGAAGGGAGATTACGCCGAGGCCGATCTCGCCTCCGCCCAGGCCGCCTATCTTAGCGGCGACAGCAAGACCGCCCGCGAACTCGCCTCGCGCGCGAAGACCCGCTTTGCCGTCGGCTCGCCCGGCTGGGTCAGGGCTGACGATATCGTTACCGCCAAGCCCTTGCCCGGCCATAAGAATAATTAAGCGTTCACCGTGTTAATCGGATACTGAAAGTCAGGCTATACTGGGTTTCAAGGGAAACCGAGCTCCATCCAGAGGGATCACCCGATGCGTTCTTTCCGCCTCATCGCCATCGCTTCGGTCGCGCTCGCCTTGTTCGGCGCGCCGATGGTCGTGTTCGCACAAAGCTTCAGCGACACCCAGCGCAGAGACATCGAGACCATCATCAGGAATTACCTGGTCAGCCACCCCGAGGTGCTGGAAGATGCGATGAACGAGCTTTCCAAGCGCCAGGCTGCGGCTGAGGCGAAGAAGCATGAGGAGAGCGTCGCCAAGAACGCCGACGAGATCTTCAATTCGCCGCGCGGCGTCGTGCTCGGCAACAAGGACGGCGACGTCACCTTCGTCGAGTTCTTCGACTACAACTGCGGCTACTGCAAGCGCGCGATGGCCGACATGCTGGATCTTCTAAAAACTGATCCGAAGCTGAAGGTCGTTCTGAAGGAATTTCCGGTGCTCAGCGAAGGCTCGGTCGAGGCGGCCAAGGTTGCGGTCGCGGCGCGCATGCAGGATCCGAGCAAATACCTCGCCTTCCATACGAAGCTTCTGGGCGGCCGCGGCCCGGCCGACAAGGCGCGCGCGATGGCCGCCGCCAAGGACGCCGGCTACGATACGGCGCGGATCGAGAAGGACATGACGAGCCCCGAAGTGAAGGCGACGATCGAGGAGGACTTCAAGCTCGCCGAGGCGATGGGTATGAACGGCACGCCGAGCTACGTGATCGGCAAGCAGGTTGTGGTCGGCGCGGTCGGCCTCGAGGGCTTGAAGGAGAAGATTGCGATCGCACGCTGCGGCAAGGCGACCTGCTGACCGCTCTGCTTCTCTTGGCGACCAAGGAAAGGCCGGCGCCAGCGCCGGCCTTTTTGTTCCGCGAAATCGTTCATCCGGCAGTCAGGAAACCGTGCGCCGGAACTCCTTCGCGCAAGGAACATCCCGGATGCCGTTTTCGTTGTCCGCGCGGGCAATGCAAACACTGAGGAGGTATCCATATGTCCAACCGTTTCATGGCTTCGGTCGCGGCACTTGCGCTGATCGCCGGAACCAGCCTTGCCTACGCGCAGGGCGGTGGCATGAAGAATGAGTCCGGCGGCAGCACGATGCAGCACTCGACGACGGGCAACGCTGCCGGCTCCGAATCTTCGGAACAGTCGAAATCGAAGGGCGGGATGAAGGCGGGCCAGTCCGAGCAGAAGTCACCGGGCGCGATGAAGAACCAGAACGCCCAGGAGAAAACGAAGGGCGGGATGAAGGAAGGCCAGTCCGAGCAGAAGTCGCCGGGCGCAATGAAGAAGCAGAACGCTCAGGAGAACACCAAGAGCGGCAACGCCAATCAGCGTGCGGAGGAGCGCAACAAGGCCGGCCAGACCACCGGTCAGAGCAACACGAAGATGCAGGGTCAGCAGAAGGGCGGCACCAACGCCGCCGAAACCAGCACCACGACCCAACGCTCGCAGACAACTACGGGTCAGGCCGGCGCCGGCGCCAAGCTCACCAGCGACCAGCGTACCAAGATCACCACCGTGTTCCGCAGCGAGCACGTTCAGCCCGAGAACAACGTGAACTTCTCGATTTCGGTCGGCACGCGCGTGCCGCGCGAGGGCGTGCATTTCCGTCCGCTTCCGGCGCAGGTCGTGACGATCTATCCGCAGTGGCGCGGCTACGAGTTTATCCGCGTCCGCGACCAGATCCTGGTGATCGATCCTAACACCTACGAGATCGTCGCCATCCTCGAGGCCTAAGGCGCTGGTACAGACTTTCATTGGGGCGGGCCGCGTGCCCGCCCCTATTTCTTCTTGCGGACCCCGCCCCCCGGCGCACCCTCGACACCGATCGTCAGCGTTGGTTAATCAGCAATTTCCGTAAGTTCCACCGGGCTTTTTTCAAGCTGGATGAGGGATTTGGGGCGGACCCTGGCGGCCTAAAGGCTTCCCCTCGAGGCGGGAGTTACCTATAACCGCGCGCACATCAGCCACATTGCCGGGATTGGGATGGCCAAAAGCCCCGACCAGACGATCTATGTTCTCAACGGTCCGAACCTCAACCTCCTCGGGACCCGCGAGCCCGAGACCTATGGCCACGCTACGCTTGCCGATGTCGAGAAGCTCTGCGCCGACACAGCCGCGCAGTTCGGCCTGAGAGCCGATTGCCGGCAGTCCAATCGCGAAGGCGAATTGGTCGATTTCATCCACGAGGCGCACGCCAGGAAAGCCGCCGGCATCATCATCAATGCCGGCGGCTATTCCCACACCTCGATCGCGCTGCATGATGCGCTGAAGGCCGTCGCAATTCCGACCGTCGAAGTGCATATCTCCAACATCCATGCACGGGAGAGCTTTCGGCATCATTCATTCACCGCCAAGGCCGCTATTGCCGTCCTGTGCGGCTTCGGCATCGACGGTTACCGGTTGGCGATCAATGGCCTTGCCGCCAAGATCGGCGTCAAGGCCGTGGGCGCTGGCTCCAAGGCCTGACGCTTCTCGACCCAATCGACCCACCAAGAGCAGAGTTTTCGGATCAAGATCATGGCGCGCCAGCCGGACGCAAAGACGACACCCAAATTCTCGAGCGACGACAGCGCGCTCATCCGCGAGCTTGCACTCCTGCTCGACGAGACGAGTCTCACCGAGATCGAGATCGAGCGCGCGGGCTTGCGCGTGCGCGTCGCGCGCAACATCTCGATCGCAGCCGGAATCCCGGCGAATGTTCCGCTCGCCACAGCCGCTCCCGTAGCGGCTGCGTCACCGGCGGCCGCTGCCGCAGCCGCCGCCACGGCCGACCTCTCCAAGCATCCCGGCGTCGTGCCCTCGCCGATGGTCGGTACCGCCTATTGGGCGCCGGAGCCCGGCGCGAAGCCTTTTATCGAGGTCGGCGCAAAAGTGTCTGCCGGGCAAACGTTGCTCATCATCGAAGCCATGAAGACGATGAACCAGATTCCCTCGCCGCGCGCCGGCACCGTGACGCAGATCCTCGTCGAGGATGGGCAGCCGGTGGAATTCGGCGAGCCACTCGTGATTATTGAATAGCGAATGGCGAATGGCGAATAGGGAAGAAGGAGACCATTCGCCATTCGCCATTCGCCCACTTGAGACAACATGTTCGACAAGATCCTCATAGCCAATCGCGGCGAGATCGCGCTTCGCATCCTGCGGGCGTGCAAGGAGTTGGGTATCTCCACCGTCGCGGTGCATTCGACCGCTGACGCCGACGCCATGCATGTGCGGCTGGCGGACGAGAGCGTGTGCATCGGCCCGCCGCCGTCGAAGGACAGCTATCTCAACATACCCGCACTGCTTGCGGCCTGCGAGATCACAGGCGCCGAAGCGGTGCATCCCGGTTACGGCTTCCTCTCCGAGAACGCCCGCTTTGCCGAGATCCTCGCCGATCACAATCTGCAATTCATCGGCCCGAAGGCTGAGCATATCCGCCTGATGGGCGACAAGATCGAGGCCAAGAAGACCGCCAAGAAGCTCGGCATTCCCGTGGTGCCCGGCTCCGATGGCGCGGTCGGGCCGGACGATGACGCGATGGCGATCGCGAAAGCGATCGGCTTTCCGGTGCTGGTGAAGGCGGCGGCCGGCGGCGGCGGCCGCGGCATGAAGGTTGCGCCGACGGAAGCCGATCTTGCGCTTGCCCTGGCCACGGCCGCCAACGAAGCCAAGTCCGCCTTCGGCGACGCTTCGGTCTATCTCGAAAAATATCTCGCCAAGCCGCGCCACATCGAGATCCAGGTGCTCGGCGACGGCCGTGGCGGCGCCATCCATCTCGGCGAGCGCGACTGCTCGCTGCAGCGGCGCCACCAGAAGGTCTGGGAGGAAGGCCCCTCGCCCGCGCTTGATGCAGCCGCGCGGGCAAAGATCGGCCTCACAGTCGCCAGGGCGATGCAGCAGTTGAAATATCTCGGCGTCGGCACCGTCGAGTTCCTGTACGAGGACGGCGAGTTCTACTTCATCGAGATGAACACCCGCATCCAGGTCGAGCATCCCGTCACTGAGATGATCACCGACATCGACCTCGTGCTCGAGCAGATCCGTATCGCCGCCGGCGGCGACCTGCCGATGACACAGGACGAGGTCCAGATCATCGGCCACTCGATCGAATGCCGCGTGAACGCCGAAAATCCCCAGACCTTCCGTCCTTCGCCAGGACAAATCAGGCAATACCATCCGCCTGGCGGTCTCGGCGTGCGGATCGATTCCGCGGTCTATCAGGGTTATGTCATTCCGCCCTTCTATGACTCCCTTGTCGGCAAGCTGATCGTCCATGGCAAAACGCGCGGCGAATGCCTGATGCGGCTGCGCCGGGCGCTGGACGAGATGGTGGTGGACGGCATCGAAACCACGCTGCCGCTGTTCCGCGCGCTGGTGCGCGAGCCCGCCATCATCGACGGCGACTACCATATCCACTGGCTCGAACAGTACCTCTCCGGCCAGCAGGGTGGCTGAGCAGGTCCCGACAAAAGGCTAAAGCCACCCCCGGGGAACCGATCGCGCCTCCGCGCGTTCGTGCCAGACTTGGGAGTTCTTGCCCCGGGGGAAAAGAATACCTTCGCAAGGCACGTTTTCGGTGGCGTCCGACGCCAGGTCGCGGCGCGCGATGGGCCAGATCCTGCTGCTCGCAGCGGGATTTGTCGTGCTGGTCGCGATCAGCGCGGCCTCCGTGCTGTTCGTGAACGAGGCGCGCAACGACAGCGCCTGGGTGGTCCACACCATCCAGGTCGAAAACCAGACCAACAAGCTGCTTCTGGAAATCCGCCGTGCCGAAAGCGCCGCGCGCGGCTACCTCCTGACCAAGGGCCCGGAATTCCTGAGCGACCATCAGGACGCGGTGGCGCAGATCATTCCCGAGCTCGACAAGCTCGCGCATTCGACCGCCGACAATCCGGTGCAGGTCGAAAACATCAGGACCCTCCGCACGGCGATCGAGACCCGGCTCGGCCAGTTCGCGCAGGAAATGAAGTTCGTCGAGCAAAACGAGCCGGAAAGGGCCACCGCGCTGGTGCGCGAGGCGGCCGCCAGCGACACGCTCAACACCATCCGCGATGCTGCAGCTGCGTTGCATGAGGAAGAAGACCGGCTGTTCGCGCTGCGCACCGCCAACGCGGATCGCAGCCAGAAGCTCGCCTCCACCGTCACCATCGCGGGCTCCGGCCTCGTCATCGCGCTTGCCGGCATCTCGATCTTTCTGGTTCGCCGCGAGAGCCGCGCGCGCGACGAGGCCGAGGCGCGCTTGCGCGACATCAACGTCAATCTCGAGGTGACCGTCGACGAGCGCACCGCCGATCTGCGCGAGGCCAACGACGAGATCCAGCGCTTTGCCTATATCGTGAGCCACGATCTGCGCTCGCCTCTCGTCAACATCATGGGCTTCACCAGCGAGCTGGAGGAATTGCGCGCGAATATTTTCCGGCGCATCGCCGCTCTCGCGCACGCGGTTGCCGAGCCAGTACCGGTGCTGGCGCCCGATCTCGAGCCCGAGCTCGGCGGCGAGGACGGGCAGCTCTCGGCGGATTTTTCCGAGGCGCTCGGCTTCATCAAATCATCGATCGCCAAGATGGACCGCCTCATCACCGCGATCCTCAATCTCACGCGCGAGGGACGGCGCCGCTTCGAGCCGGTCCGCATCGAGACGCGCGAGCTGATCGAGAGCATCGTGAAAACGTTGACGCACCAGGCCGTCGAAGCGAGAGCGGAAATCCACATCGCGCCGCTGCCGCCGATCGTCAGCGATCGGCTGGCGCTCGAGCAGATTTTCTCCAACCTGATCGACAATGCGATCAAATATCTGAAGCCCGGAGTTGCCGGCAAGATCGCCATTCGCGGGCGGACCAAACTTGGCTTTGCGGTATTCGAGATTTCGGATAATGGCAGGGGCATCGATCCCAAGGACCATCAGCGCATCTTCGATTTGTTCCGTCGCTCGGGAACCCAGGACAAGCCCGGACAGGGCATCGGGCTTGCGCATGTCCGCGCCCTGGTACGCCGACTCGGCGGAACCATGTCGGTTTCCTCAGAGCTCCACAACGGCAGCACCTTTACGATAACCCTTCCCATCCAGTGGACGGCCAACGCCCGGAACGCAGATTCATGAGCGCAACCACCCCCGTCACCATCATCATGATCGAAGACGACGAAGGGCACGCCCGCCTGATCGAGCGAAACATCCGCCGCTCGGGGGTCAACAATGAGATCCTGCCGTTCAGCAATGGTACAGACGCCGTCAAATACCTGTTCGGCTATGATGGAAGCGGGATCCATCACAACGGCCGGGCCCTCCTGATCCTGCTCGACCTCAATCTGCCCGACATGACCGGCATCGATATCCTGCGGCAGATCAAGGACAACAAATACCTGAAGGCGACCCCGGTCGTCGTGCTGACCACCACCGACGACTCCCACGAAATCAAGCGCTGCTACGATCTCGGCTGCAACGTCTACATCACCAAGCCGGTCAACTACGAAAGTTTTGCCAACGCCATCCGCCAACTCGGTCTATTCTTCTCCGTCATCCAGGTTCCTTCGGCTCCGACATGACCATTGCGACGCCCACGCTGCTTTACATCGAAGATGATGAGGCGCTGGCCCGACTCGTCGATCGCGGCCTGACCCGTCTCGGCCTTAGGGTCGTGCGTGCTGCGAGCGGCACGGAAGGCCTGGAGCGGCTGAAGCAGGGCGGCATCGACGCGATCGCGCTCGACCAATACATGCCGGGCCTCGATGGGCTGGAGACGCTGGAAGAGATCAGGGCGATCCCGGACGCTCCGCCGGTCGTATTCGTTACGGCTTCGCAGGATTCCAAGATCGCGGTCACTGCGCTGAAAGCCGGTGCAGCCGATTATCTTGTGAAAGATGTTCAGGGCGATTTCGTTCCGCTGTTGCACGTCGCCGTCACCAGCGCGCTGCGCCAGGCGGAGCTGGAGCGTGCGCGCGTCGCGGCGGAAGCCGAGATCCATGCCTCGCGCGACCGTTTCGCGGCGCTCGCCGCCGAGCGCGAGGTGCTGCTGCGCGAGGTCAATCATCGCGTCGGCAATTCATTGCAGATCATCGCCTCGCTGTTGCATTTGCAGGCGAGTTCCTCGCCACAGGAGGACGTCAAGGCGGCGCTCACCAACGCCATGGGGCGCGTCGCCGCGGTCGCACAGGTGCACCGCCGGCTCTACACGTCGCAGGACGTGAACAGCGTGCTGCTCAATCAATATCTGGACGCGCTGCTCGAGGATCTGCGCCGCTCGGCCGAAGGCAATCGCATGTCGCGGCTCACGCTGAAATCCGAGGCGATCGAGATCGATCCCGACCGCGCGGTCGCGATCGGGATCATCGTCAACGAGCTGATCATGAACGCGGTGAAATACGCCTATCCCGACGGCCCCGGTCCGATCGATGTCGAACTCCGCGCTGAGGGCGACGATCTCGTGCTGTCGATCGCCGATAAGGGCGTCGGCTTCGACACCAACCGCAGCGATCCGCGTTCGACCGGCATGGGCCAGCGCATCGTCTCTGCGATGGCGGCCAAGCTCGAGGCGAGCGTCGAGCGCGACCCGCGTCATGCCGGCACGCGCATCCTGCTGCAGTTTCCCCGCGCCAGGGCGCCCGCCGCGACATCCCAGGCCAGCGCCGCTGCCAAATAGCCCCTTCACGGAACCCTTCGAAGTGCCCCCTTCGCAGCGCCGGGTCCGCTTTGCTATCCTTTACCTGCCATGACCTCGCGCGACTCCGCCGCATCCGAAATCACCCCCGAAGTGCTGCTGCGTGCCTATGCTTGTGGCATCTTCCCGATGGCCGAGAGCGCCGACGATCCGACGCTGTTCTGGGTCGAGCCGGAAATGCGCGGCGTGATCCCGCTCGACGGCTTCCGCATCTCCTCGCGGCTCGCGCGCACCGTCCGCACGGACGCCTTCACCGTCACTGTCGATAGCGCGTTCAAGGCGGTCATCGCGGGCTGCGCGGCGCCGCAGGAAGGCCGCGAGGACACCTGGATCAACAAGCGCATCCGCGATCTCTATGGCGGGCTGCACACCCTCGGCCACTGCCACTCGGTCGAGGTCTGGCAGAATGGTGACCTCGCCGGCGGGCTCTACGGCGTCAATCTCGGTCGCGCCTTTTTCGGCGAGAGCATGTTTCATCGAGTCCGCGACGCGTCCAAGGTCGCGCTGGTGCATCTGGTGGCGCGACTGATCGCGGGCGGCTTCGAGTTGCTCGACACGCAATATGTCACCGAGCATCTGAAGACATTTGGCGCCGTGGAGATTTCGCGGCGCCGCTACACGGCGCTGCTTGACAAGGCGATCAAGGGCGAGCCAGCGGATTTCGGCCGATTACCGCCCGACAAGCCGATGTCAGGCGCAGAGGCGCTAGCGATCATCGCTGCGCGCGATGCGCGGATCTAGCGGAAGATACCGAACAGGCCACCCGGTTGCTGCCGTGGCGGGGGCGGCGGCGGAGGCGGAGGCGGCGCCTGCTGCACCTCCTGCTGACGCGGCGGCTGCGGACGGGGTGCCCTCGGCGGCGGTCGCTTTTGTGCCACCGGCGGCTTTTGCGTGACCGGGGGCGATGCCGGCTTCACCTCGGGCGCGGCTGTAACCACCGTCGTCTCCGGGTCCTTACAATCGGTCAGCCAGACATCATAGATCGGATGCTCGACGGCATGCAGGCCGGGGCTCGCTGCAAACATCCAGCCTGAAAAGATCCGCTTCACCTCGCCCTGCAAGGTGATCTCGTCGACCTCGACAAAGGCGTCGGTGTTGGCCGCTTCCGTAGCGGGCCGCGTGTAGCAGGCGTCCGTCTTCACGCGGAGCGCGCCGAACTGCACAGTCTCGCCGATCGCCTCGTCGAAATTGATGACGCGGCCAGTGATCTTGTCGAGGCCTGAAAAGCTAGCCTTCTTGTTGATGATCTTCTGCGCCGGCGGCTCCTGGACGATTTCGTCACCCGGCTGCAGGCTCGCCGGCGGCTGCGGCGTGCCGCGCGGCTGGCGCTGACCCGGCGGCAGGCCGGGAAGCGTGGGATTGACACCGGGCGGCGCCGCGGCGTTCTGCGGACCGCCCGGTTGCGGCGGCTGCACCGCGACTGGCGGCGGCGCATTCGGCGGAAGCGCCGTCGCCCCTGGTAGAGGAGCGAGCGGCTGCGATTGCACCCGACCAGGCAGGTTCGACATCTGCCCGGGGTAAGCCCGGTTCGGCGCGGGCAGCACCCGGCCCTGCGGCAGCGTCGGAACGTCCTCCTCCTCGTCCGGGGGCGGCTGATTGCCGCGGGGAATATTGGCAGGCGGCCGCGGGACGGGATCGGAAAAGATGGTGCCGATCCCCTGCGCGCGCGCGGGCGATGCCAGCGGGACGGCGAGACACAGCGCGATGGTGGCGATCGGGGCCGCAAGGCCCGCCAGGGCAATGGTTCGAAGCATCTCGCGCGGCTTTAAACGGGCGAATCGGGCTTGTTGATCATGGTACAGGGTACAGATTTTAACCGCCGCTCGCGGGAGAAGGGGTTAACACGCCGAATACGGCGGGGAAAGGGCGGCGCCTGCGACCGGCCCAGCTCTAGTCAGTTCCCGCCTCAGATGAAATAGTCCGTGAGAGCCGCTCAATCGCGCAAGATTTCGCGCACAACCATCCGGGATAACCGGAGCTTTCAGGGGAAATCACATGCCAGATCGCATCCGTCTGGACGGCCGGGTCGCCGTCGTCACTGGCGCAGCCGGCGTCATCGGCTCGGCGACCATCCGCCTCCTGGCCGAACGCGGCGCCAGGATCGTTGCCGTCGACCGAAGGCAGGCCGATCTGCACGCCGCGGTGAAGGAGCTGCCGGCTTCGGCGGAGGCGCTGGCCGTCGCCTCTGACGTGACCGAGGAGGATGGCGTCAGGGATTATGTCCGCGCCGCGGTCGACAAGTTCGGCGCCATCGACGTCTTCTACAACAACGCGGGTGTCGAAGGTGAGATCAAGGCCATCCAGGACTATCCACTCGAGGCGTTCCGCAAGGTGCTCGACGTCAACGTCGTCGGCGTCTTCCTCGGCATGAAATATGTGCTGCCGGTGATGTTGAAGCAGAACAGGGGCAGTATCATCAACACCGCCTCGATCGCCGGCCTGTTCGGCTCGCCACACATCGCCGTCTATAGCGCAAGCAAGCACGCAGTGATCGGGCTCACCAAGAGCGCGGCATGGGAATGCACCGGCACCGGCGTGCGTATCAATTGCGTCTGCCCCGGTCTGATCGACAGCCGCATGCTGAGCGCCATCTTCCAGGCCCGCGCCGGCGGCAATGCGCCGCCGCCCATGGACAAGATGGTCGAAAGGATCCCGGCGCGCCGGCTCGGGCAGGCCTCGGAGGTGGCCTCCATCGTCGCCTTCCTCGCCTCCGACGAGGCGAGCTATGTCTCAGGCTCCGCCTACACCGTCGATGGCGGCCGCACGGCTGCCTAGACACCGTCATTCCGGGGCGCGCCGCAGACGCGAACCCGGAATCTCGAGATTCCGGGCTCGATGCTTCGCATCGCCCCGGAATGACGAACAAACAACAAGAGGTCCTTCGCATGCCCGTCGTTCTCGATCCCGATGCCGCCGCCGTCTTCAAGGCCTTTCAGGAAGCCGGCCGTCCCGCCTACGAGACGCTGACCGCACCCGAAGCGCGCGCCTACTACATGGAGGCGCGGCTCGTCAGCAATCCGGAGCCGCCGGAGCTGAAGTCGGCCGCGCCGCTCGCAATCCCCGCCCCGCACGGCACCATCCCCGCGCGCATCTACACGCCGAGGACGCTGCGCCAGAACGGCGACGGGCTCGCGCCATGCCTTGTATTCTTCCACGGTGGCGGCTGGGTGATCGGCAATCTCGAAACCCACGATGTGGTCTGCCGCAAGCTCGCCCATGAAGGCGAACTGATCGTGATCTCCGTCGACTATCGCCTGGCGCCCGAGCACAAATTCCCCGCCGCCGTCGATGACGCCATCAACGCGACCCGCTGGATATCAGCCAACGCCAAACAGCTTGGCGTCGACGCCGCGCGCCTGATCGTCGGCGGCGACAGCGCCGGCGGCAATCTTGCTGCCGTCGTTGCGCTCGCCGCGCGCGATGCCGGCGGCCCGAAGATCGCAGCACAAATGCTGGTCTATCCCGCAACCGAATTTGCGCGAAAGCATCCCTCGCATCGCGAGCCCGAGACCTCGATACTGCTCACGCATTCGGTGATCCCGTGGTTCATGAATCACTATATGGGCGATGCCGACATCTCCGATTGGCGCGCCTCGCCGGCGCGAGCCGGGACGCTCGCCGGCCTGCCGCCGGCTTATGTATTGACCGCAGGCGCCGATCCCTTGCGCGACGAAGGCGACGAATATGCCGCGCGGCTGAAGCAGGCCGGTGTGCCCGTCACCTACAGGCACTTTCCCGGTCAGTTCCACGGCTTCTTCACCATGGGCAAGCTGCTCAATCAGGCCAACGTCGCGGTGACAGAGATTGCAAGATGGCTGAAAGGACTGGGTTGAACTTTTTGAGTTTTAGGCGAACTCAGGCAAAGGGGTCGCGAACGTCGATCGACAGGAATTTTCGGAAATCGCGATCATTGGAGTAAAGCGTCCGAACGCCATGCTGAAACAGAATCGCCGTCAGATGAGCGTCCGGAACAAGGTTTCCGCGGACGGGCGTTTCGCCGGTCACGTGCCTGTACGCGTCCAGGAAGCCATCCAATTCCGATACCGCGCGTACATGGGGCAGCGACAGTAGCGCTGAGATGTTTGCGAGGGCTTCGTCCGGCGAAAGCGGAGCGGAAAAAATGCGCGGGTGTGTCGCGATCCGCAGATAAGACATGAGCGTTGGCCAAGCCAAGCAAAGAACTTCTGGTCCAGCGGCGCAGGACTCCAGAAAGCGACGTGCCGTGGAGTAACGATCGGTCGATCTATCAGACGCGTACAGCAGCACGTTCACGTCGAGCGAATAGCTCACGGCTTGTCGGCATCCATCATCGCATAGACGGCATCCTTATCCGTCAAGTCCACCAGAGCCTTCATAGGCCGGGACGTCCAGCGCAGCGATGGCTTGGCGCGCGGCGGACGTCGGCTCGCCAGAGCTTCGGCGAGCAATTCGGAGACGATCGCACCTATTGATCTGCCTTCCTTTTCGTGGATGGCCTTCACCTCTCGCAAGATGGGATCGTCAATATCGATTGTAGTTCTCATGATGTGTGATGTTATATATCCTGGCATCAGATGTCAAACGTCGCTCTTCATTCGGGCCTGATATAGATTGTCGTTTCCTCTGCGGCTTGGGCCTGCATCCAACCACGAGAAAATCCGGGACATGTCCTCCTCCGCCGCGATCGCCCAGCACACGCTGCTTTCCTTCGGGCTGATCCTGGCGGTCGGCACGCTGGCCGCGTTTGTGGCGCAGAAGGTTCGCATCCCCGACGTCGCGCTGTTCCTGATCGCCGGCATCGCGCTCGGCCCGCATGCGCTGGGGCTTGTGACGATCCAAGCGGGGTCTGCGCAAAGCGAGGTCATCATGCTGTTTGGCGCGAGCTACATCCTGTTCGATGGCGGGGCGGCGCTGCGGCTTGAGGTGCTCAAGCAGGTCTGGATCACCATCGTGGTGATCGCGACGTTTGGCGTCCTCGTCACGGCCGCCATCACCGGCTTTGCGGCCCATCTGATCTTCGGCCTGCCGCTTATGGCCGCGCTGCTGCTCGGCTCGACCATCGCGTCGACCGATCCCGCGACGCTGATTCCGATCTTCCGTCAGATCAGGATCCGCGACCGCATCGCGCAGACGGTGCTCAGCGAGTCCGCCTTCAACGACCCGATGGCCGCGATTCTGACTTTCGCCCTGCTCTCGGCAGCAACCGGCGCCGGCCAATTCTCGCTCGCGCATTCGCTGCTTGCGCTGGTCGAGCAATTCGTGATCGGCATCGCCGCGGGCCTCGCCTTCGGCTATCTCGCCGCACTATTGATCGCCCATGAAAAATGGGCATTTCTCGCCGAATATGCGCCTGTCGTGACGCTGGTCGCGGTGATCGGCTCCTATTTCGCGGCAAGCGGACTGCACGCCTCCGGCTTCATGGCGGTGTTCGTGTTCGGCGCCGTGCTCGGCAACAAGGAGAGCTTCGGCTTCCGCATGGAGGCGGGCGAAGCGCAGAAGCTCGACGAGTTCGTGCTCACCACCTCCTTCATCATGCGGCTCTTCATTTTCATCCTGCTCGGCGCTCAAGTCGACTTCGCTTTGGTCCGCGCGCATGGCCTTGCCGCGGTTGGCGTGGTGGCTGTGCTGATGCTGGTGGCGCGGCCGGCTACGGTGCTGCTGTGCGCCCTGCCCGACCGCCGCGCGCGCTGGAGTTTCAGGGAAATGCTGTTCATGTGCTGGACGCGCGAGACCGGCGTGATCCCGGCCGCGCTCGCAGCCCTCCTGCTCGGCGCAAACGCCCCGGGCGCGCCGACGATCGCCTCCGTCACTTTTGTGGCGATTCTGATGACCATCCTGATCCAGGCGCCGACCACGAAATGGCTCGGGCGCCGGCTCGGACTATTGGACACGATGGGATCCTGATCCCATCGTGTCCAGCACCGGGTTCATTGCCTCTTGAAGCTCGTGATCGTCCTGGTCCCGCCCTGCTCGGTCACGGAATAGGTGATGTGGTTGCCGGCATGCAGGTCTTCCAGCGAAACGCCATCCTTCACCTTGAATTGCTGCGAGGTATCTGCGGTATTGGCGCCCACAGTGCCCTCCTGGATCGGCCGCACCGCGATGGTGTTGTTGAGCCGATTGACCACGGTCACTTGCCCGGTCTCTTGCCCGTTCTGCGCTTGGGTCTTGTCTTGAGCCAATGCAGCCGAATCTGACATGAGGAGGGTCGCGGTTCCGGCCAAAACCAACGTGGTGAGCTTCATGGCGGTCTCCCGGCTTTTGCTGTCTTGCGACAAGCCCAAGGGCTGAGCTTGGTTCCCTGCCAGCCATCAGGCCAACGACCGATCATATCACTCAGATCGAGAACACGCCAAAGCCGACGATGGCGTGCGTGGCACGCCAGAACCAGGTTCCACCGTCGCGCGCCGACTGCAGGCTGAAGAACCGCTGGTTCCAGAGCGGATCGTGGACAAAGTTGATGTTCTCGATCCTGAAATCCTGCTGGTGGCGTTTCCATTCGATCGCCCAGGCCAGATGGGCTTCCTCGAGCTGCTGGCGCAGCTTCGAGACCTCAATCCGATAAGGGATGGGAAAGAGAATCTGGAAGCTGATGGAAGTGCCGATCATCGCCCGATCTCGCCGGCTTGGCGGAGCCTATTCAATCAAACAGGTAAGCTCAGAGTCCGATTAAGCCAGCTCGAATTTGTTGCAACTTGACAGGATTACCCGGCCCTCGCTGCGCGGCGCAGCGATTGCGGCGGCTGGCCGAAGGCGCGGATGAAGGCGCGGCGCATCCGCTCGGGGTCGCGGAAGCCGGTCACTTCCGCCACGCGCTCGATCGCCTCGCTCGACGACTGCACGCGCGCCCGCGCCACCTCGATGCGCAGCCGCTCGATCGCCTTCGATGGCGTCGATCCCGTTTCGGCGATGAAGGCGCGGGTGAAATGCCGCGAGCTCATGCCGGCGCGCTCGGCGAGGTCTTCGACCGTCAGCTTCGCGTTGAGATGCTCGCGCGCCCAGGTGAGCAGCGGCCCGAACCGCCCGGTCGGCGCCTTCAGCTCAAGGAGCGAGGAGAATTGCGACTGGCCGCCGCTTCTGCGATGATAGAGCACGAGCTGGCGCGCGGTCTTCTCCACGACCGCCTCGCCATGATCCTCCGCCGCCATGGCCAGCGCGAGATCGATGCCCGCGGTGATGCCGGCCGAGCTCCAGATGTTGCCCTCGCGCACGAAAATCTGGTCGGGCTCGAGCTTCACTTTGGGATAGGTGGCAAGAAATTGCCGCGTCCGCTGCCAATGCGTGGTGGCGCGCTTGCCGTCGAGCAGGCCAGCCTCGGCAAGCACGAAGGTGCCGGAGCAGACGCTGGCGACACGCGTGCCGCGTGCGGCAACCGCTTTCACGAAGTTGATCGTGCATGCGTTACGCGCAGCGGCGTCGACGCCCTCGCCGCCGGCGATGATCAGCGTCGTGAGCGCGCTGGGTGAACCGAATTTCCTCGCCAGCATCTCCACGCCCGACGTGCTCTTCACCGGCCCCGGTTCGGCCGCCATCACCCGGACGGGTGTGTTGCTTCTGGCGTAGCGGCCGGCGATCTCGAACACCGAGATCGGGCCCGCCGCATCGAGCAATTGAAAATCCGGAAAGATGAGAATGCCAATCATGCTTTGGCCTCTGTCGCAAAATGAGGGAATTTAGCCATTTCGGACAGCAGGCAACCATGCCACGATGCACGCGTCAAGCAGTCATCGTCATGCCCGGGCTTGACGAGTTGAGTAGCAGCCCATTCGTCCCAAAAATTCTTGGAGGTCTCCATGACCGTGCCGCTTCAGATCGGACTGCTGATCTTTCCGAAAGTGACCCAACTCGACTTCACTGGTCCCCTACAGGTGTTTTCGAGCGTACCCGGCGCCAAGGTGCACCTGATCTGGAAGCGCATCGAGCCTGTCACCAGCGATTCCGTGATGATGCTGACGCCGACCACAACCTTCGCCGACTGTCCGCAACTCGACGTGATCTGCGTTCCCGGCGGCGCCGGCGCCGACGACCTCCTCAACGACGAAGACGTGCTCGACTTCCTGCGCAGGCAGGCGGAAGGCGCGAAATATGTGACATCAGTTTGCACAGGATCATTGGTGCTCGGCGCTGCCGGCCTGTTGAAAGGCTATCGCGCCGCCACGCATTGGAGCGCGATGGACAATCTCTCGGCCTTCGGCGCCACACCGACGAAGACGCGCGTCTGCACCGACCGCAACCGCGTTACCGGCGGTGGCGTCACGGCCGGTATCGATTTCGCGCTGACGCTGGTGTCGATGCTGGTCGACCGGACCACGGCCGAGGCGATCCAGCTCCGGCTCGAGTACAATCCGGCGCCGCCGTTCCAGTCGGGCTCGCCCGATACCGCGCCCGCGGAGGTGCTCGCGCGGATCAACGAGCGGATCGCGCAGTTCAAGGCCCGGCGGAAAGAGATGGTCGAGCGCGCCGCGACAAGGCTCAACGAAAGCGCCTGATAACCGAAGAGCTCGCGAAGGCTCACCTCTCCATTTGGGAGAGGTCGATTTGCGCAGCAAATCGGGTGAGGGCTTACGGTCTATCGTGAAAGCTGCGGCCCCTCACCCGGATTGCACTAGACGATGCTTCGCATCGCCAGGGGCAATCCGACCTCTCCCCGACGGGGAGAGGTGACCGAATGCGCGGCACGTTAATTCAACGCACATAGAAAAAGGCCGCCCGGCGTCCCGGACGGCCTTTCCTTTCCCACGGTGGCCCACATTGAACGGGCGATCTCAGAACCTCTGATGCGGGGGGCCTATCTCCCAGCCAAGCTCTGATCGGGGCCGCTGCTTACCGGGGCAGTCGCGATCCTGTTGCCCGGTCCGTCGCGATGGTCTCCCATCTCCGCAAGATGACCTTACTAAGCTTGACCCACGCGTAGGGCGCAACGACGCTCTGAACGCTATCCCCGTTGTCACCGTTATCCCCAACGCAGTTGCACAACCGCAATCCTGCACGCGCTCGCAGCAAGCCCCGCCGCACTCACTTGTGCTCCAGATGCCAGGAACCGTCCCAATCCTCCGCCGGAGGATTTTGCGCAAAGACCTCAAGACGCGCCAACAGCGCCGTCGACGGCCCGTCGGCGGGCGCAGCTTCGAGCGCGCCGGCAAAAGCCTTGCGTGCCTCGTCGACACGCCGCGCGCGGTAGGCGGCCAGCCCCTCGCCGTAACGCGTTCGCAACACGACCTGCGCTGCGGCGAGTTCGCCCTTCTTGCCCATGATCTCGTAGACGGTTTGCGGCTGCGTCTGGCCAACCACGACCAGCCGATCGATCTCGCGGAATTCGAGATCAGAGCCGCACATCTTTGCGGTCGCCTCCGAGATCAGGCAGCGGCAGCCATAGACCTTGTTGGCGCCCTCGAGCCTCGAGGCCAGGTTCACGGTGTCGCCCATGACGGTGAAGCTCATCATGAACTCCGAGCCGATCGTGCCGACCAGCGCGTCGCCGGTGGCGATTCCGATCCTGATGTCGCAGTCGGCAGGGATCGTCCGCACCCCGAGATGCTCGGGCAATTCCTTGCGCAGCGTCGCGACGCGGCCGATCATGTCGATGGCGGCAAGGCAGGCGAAACGCGCCTGCTCGGCCTCCTCGATGAACGGAGGTCCCCAATAGGCCATGATGGCATCGCCGATATACTTGTCGATGACGCCCCGATGGGCGTTGATCGGCTCGGACATGGTCGAGAGATAGAGGTTCATGATCTTGACCAGGCCGCGCGGCGTGACGCCTTCGGACAGCGTCGTGAATCCCTTCATGTCGCAGAACATCACGGTCATGACGCGGCGCTGGCCTTCGGTCACAGCAGCGACGGACTGATCAAGGAGCCCTTCGGCGATCCTGGGATCGATATAGCGGCCGAAGGTTTCTCTGAGGCGCTGGTTCTGACGCAATCGCTCGATCATGCGGTTGAACGCCGCCGAGAGCTGGCCGATCTCGTCGCGCGTCGTCACTGCGATCGGCTGGTCGAGCCGGCCGGCCTCGACCTCGCGCGTCCCTTCGAGCAGCCGCAGCACGGGACGCGTGATGCCGCTGCCGACCATCATCGCGAACACGAAGCCGAGCACGGCGGCGATCGCCGTCACGATGGCCGAGACCAGGATCGCCTTCCGCTGCTCGCCGATGACGGTTGCGGCACTCGCCCGCACCTGCGCCAGCATGTCGGCGCGGATGCCGTCGATCTTGTGGTTGAATTCGTCGCGCAGCACGTCCGCTCTTGCAAGCGTCCGTCTCGCCTCGTCGAAATTGCGTGCATCGAGCTGCCGCACTGCCTGGTCGTTCCGCGCGGCGAGGCGGCGGCGGAGATCGTTCATTGCCGTGTCGATGCGATCGTCGAGCCGTCCGAGCGCGGCGTTGTCCGACGGCGTCGAGGTGTCGGCGATGATTGCGTTGATGAGCTCGCGCGCCTTTTCCGCCTCCTCCTTGACCTCGGCATCAAGCGCCTGAAAGGTCTTCAGATGCGCGGCATAACTCGCTTCATCCGGCGGATTTTGCTCCTTCTCGACGATCATCTGCCGCAACGCCAGGGCTCGCTGCAGTGATTTGGTATTCGCCCGCGCCAGGTGGCCATAGGCGGCGACGTACCGGTTGGCGAGCTCGTCAAGCAGGTTCCCGACCCTTGCCGCCATCACCATCGACAAGATCGAGGTGACGACCGCAAGCACGATCAGCCCGGCGGCGATGCCGACGATCTTCTGCTTGATTGATTTGCGAAACATCGAGTGGGCTCGGGCTTGCGACGGCGCACAATGACGACTTTTCGTGGCCGGCGAAAGCTACGCCGGTTCGACACCGTTAATTGCAGGTCGCAACCCGCCCGGCGTTCTTGCCGGCGAACTTGTCCAGCGCACCGAGGCCATCACCCTTCACGCAGCCCACGCGGGCGCCAGGTTGAAGCCCAACAGCTTGTTTCGAAACACAAATAGTTGTGTTCCAAGCGCCACACACAGACAGATTTGTCCACGACATATTGACCCCAAGCACGTGGCCTCCCCTAATCCGCGCGGCGCGGTCTATTGGTGTGGCTTTTTGGGGCAACGTGAGTATTTCAGGACGAAGTCTATTTTTGCTTGCGACGCTTGCGCTGGCATCGCCGGCATTTGCGCAGACCCAGCTCAACCAGACGTTCAATTCAGTCGGACCGTCTCCATCGACCGGCCAGCGCTTCGTTGTCGGCAGCGGGGACAGCCCGCCGAACGGCACTGTCACAGGTGCAGTGCAGTCGATCGTCACAAGCCCGACAGATCCGAACACCTGGTACATCGGAACGCCGGGTGGCGGCGTCTGGGTCACCCACAATGCCGGCACGACCTGGACGGCCCTGACCGACAATCAGGCATCCTTGTCCATCGCGAGTCTCGCGATTGATCCCACCAACGCAAATGCGCTCGTTGCCGGGACCGGGCTGACGGCCAACGGCACGCCCTGCCGCTTCAGCGGGAACAATTGCGACACTTCGAGCACTGGTGGCCTGCGCAACGGCCTGCTGTTTAGCACCAATGGGGGAACGCGTTGGACGTCCATCGGTGCGGCGACCTTTGCGGGGCAGACCGTCGACGCGGTGACGGTGCACGGCAGCACGATCCTGGCCGGGACCTACGAAACCAGCTTCTACTCGTCCAGCTTCCAGCGTACGGTCGGGGCGCTCTACATGAGCACAAACGGAGGCACCGGCTTCACCCAGATTTCGGGTACGGCCGGCACCGGGTTGCCCACTGGACCCGTGACATCGCTTGCGACTGATCCCGCCAATCCAAACAGAATCTATGCGGCCGTCGCCGCTCCAAGCCTGGCGAACACCGCTGCCGGCCTCGGCTCAACCGCCCTCTATGTGAGCAGTGATGGCGGAGCCACCTGGAGTGCGGTCTTCGCTGCCGCACAGGCGGCGGGCACGATCAACAATAATACCCAGACCAAGATCAAAGTCGCCACGGGCCCGGGTGGCGCGATCGCCGTAGCGGTCATTGATCTCGGCACCAATAAGCCGACCGGCCTGTTCTATTCGAGCAATTCGGGCACAAGCTGGTCATCGCTCGTCGTTCCCAACGTCAACGGCGGCGGCCAGGCGAACACAAACTTCGCGATCGCAATCGATCCGAACAACAATCGATTCGTCTATGTGTCCGGCGACAACAATTATTATAACAATGGCGGCATCAACGCTGTGGCGGCCTACCGCATCGACACCAACACGCCGGGGGTTGCGACAAGTCTTGGCGATGACAATGGTGTTGCCACCAACACATCCAATGGCTCGACCGTCCATCCGGATTCCCGCGCGATGGCCTTCGACGCTTCGGGCCGCCTGATTCTTTCGAGCGACGGCGGCATCTATGCGCGCTCGAGCCCGCAGACCACGACGGGGGCGTGGACCAGTCTCAACGGCAACCTTTCGGTTTCGCAGCCCTATTCCTTGGCCATCGATGCCAACAGCAAGTTGATTGCGATCGCCGCTCAGGACAACGGCGCGGCACTTCAGACGGCCCCCGGGAGCGGTGCCTACCGGCAACTCATCGGAGGTGATGGCGTCAATGCGGTCATGAACGATCGCACGCTGACCGGCCAGACCGCGCTCTACACAAACTATCAATATCTTGGTCAGCTCAATCGGCTGATCATTAATAGCGATGGAAGCGTTGCCAGTCCCGGCGCCGGACCCGCCGGCATTCCCGTCAGCTTCAATGTCGGCGTGAACGGACTCGGCTTCAACAGCCCGTTCGTGCTCAACAAAGCCGACCCGACTCGCATCGCAGTGGGAGGCAGCAACGTTTACGTGACCCAGGACACGCTCACCGGCGGCAATGGTGTCGGTGCCGCTGCAATCACCTTGAACCTGACCGATCTGGGCAACACTGGAGGCGCCGTCAGTGCAGTTGCCTTCGGAACCAGCGATAATCACGATGTCCTCGTTGCCGGCTCAACGTCAAACACGTTGTGGCTCTCGACGACGGCGGCCGCGGGGTCGCTCGTCCAGTTGACGGCCTACACCGGCGCCGGGCCCGCCTCGATTGTATTGGATCCGCGATCGCAGAATCGCTTCTACACGGCCGATTTCAGCCAGGTCTTCGGCACACAAAACCAGGGTACGACCTTCTCGAACCTCACCGCCAATCTGCCGGCTACGCTGATTACACCCAACGCGCTGGAGTTCATCTCCAGCAACGGCGTCAACGCGCTCCTGGTCGGCGGCCAGAGCAACGCCGCCAATGCACAGTCGACGATTGCGGTAGCCGACAGCGACGCCAGCGGCAATCTTTCGAATTGGCGACTGTTCGGCAACGGCCTGCCGAATTCGACCGTGTCACAGCTCACCTACAATCCAACCATCGATGCCCTTGCTGTTGCCACGTTCGGCCGCGGCGTGTTCGCACTCTATGATGTCACGAGCTATTTCGCGCAGGCCACCGTGCTTCAATTCGGTCTGGCCAACAACAACTCGATGCCGGATGCCTCCTTCCTGACCAACGGCACGGTCGGCAATCGGCCCCTGATCAAGTACGGAACCGGCACGCTGACGATAGCCGGCAATGCGACCTATACCGGCGGCACAACAATCAACGACGGCATCGTGCAAGTCGGCACCGGCGGAACGGCCGGCAGCATTCTCGGCAACGTGACGTTCTGCTCCAACGGCGCCGATCCACAATGCAATCCCGGCACCAACAAGGCGCTCGTCTTTGACCGGTCCGATCTCTATACGTTCGGCGGCTCCATCGCCGGAGCCGGCCAGGTCGCGCAGACAGGTTCGGGCGAGCTCGTTCTCGGCGGTAACAGCACCTACACCGGCCCGACCACTGTCTTCAGTGGCATCTTGAGTGTGTCGGGCTCGATTACATCGGCTGTGACCGTCAATTCCGGCGCCGCGTTGGGCGGCAGCGGATCGGTGGGTTCGACCACGATCATGGCCGGCGGAACGCTCGCGCCCGGGGATCCGAAGACACTCACCGTGAATGGCAATCTGGTCTTCAACCCGGGTTCGAACTACGTCGTCATGGTCCAGGGCGCGACATCGGATCGGACCAATGTCACGGGAACGGCCGCGCTGGCGGGCAACGGCCTTGCCGGTTTCCTTGGCGGTGCGCTCACCAACAACTACATCCTCCTCTCCGCAGCCGGCGGACGAACGGGCACCTTCGACACCTTCTCCACGCTGGGTCTGCCGGCATTCGTCACGGCAAGTCTCCTCTACACGCCGACGGATGTTGATCTGCGCCTCAATTCCGGCATCGCCAATCTCCCGGCGCTGACGCGAAATCAGCAATCGGTCGCCAACGCGCTCGATTTTTCGTTCAATAATGGCGGCGGCACGCTCGCCGGGCTCTTGGGCCTCACAGCGAACCAGATCCCCGGTGCGCTGACTTCGCTTTCGGGCGAAGGCGTCGCCGGCACGCAGGAGACGACGTTCGGCGCGAGCAACCTGTTCCTGTCCGTCATGATGGATCAGGGGCAGTTCTGGCGGAGCGGCGACCTCATCGATCCGAACGGCGTCACCTATCCGGCGGCAAACGGCTATGCGGCGGCGTTGCCCTACAAGGCCCCGCCGCTGAAAGCGCTGCCGGCCTACGAACCGCGCTGGCGCGGCTGGGTCGCGGGCTTCGACGGCACCTTCAAGCTCCGTGGCGATTCCCTCACCGGCAGCGCCGATCTGAGCCACGATACGGCCGGCGGAGCCGCAGGCATCGACTACCAGATTAATCCGAACCTGCTCGTCGGCGGCGCGGCCGGCGGAAGCTCTTCGCACTTCTCGGTCAGCGATCGCGCGACTAGCGGCAATATCGATGGCGCGCATCTCGGTCTTTATGGCGTCAGCCGCTTCCGGCAATTGTACGCGGCCGCTGCGTTCACGTTCGCGTCTTTTGACAACCAGACGAGCCGGACCGTGGCTGGCGTTGGACCCACCGAAATCGAATCCGGCAAGTTCAACAGCTATCTGTATGGCGGCCGCGTCGAGGCTGGCTTTGCGCAGCGGTTCGGCAAGTTCACCGTCACCCCATTCGCGGCGGTGCAGTTCTCCGAGATACGGCAGTCGGCCTTTAATGAGACCAACCCGGGCGGCTTGCTGGCTCTGAATTTTCAGGCGAAGTCGATCGACTCCTTCCCGACGTTCCTTGGCGCGCAGTTCGACACGCGCGTCTATCTCGCCAACGGCATGGCCTGGTCGCCCTATGGACGGTTGTCGTGGGTGCACGAGTTTGATCCCGTGCGCCGTGATACGGAGACGTTTGCGACGCTTCCGCTTGCGACCTTTACGGTCGATGGCGCACGCGCAGCCCATGACTCCGCCAGGGTCGACCTCGGCAGCAAGCTGCAAGTCAAGAAGAACGCCTGGCTCTTTGCCAACTTTCTCGGCGAGTTCTCGAATGTGAGCCAGATGTACGCTGGAAAGGCCGGGCTGCGGGTCGCCTGGTAGCTCCGCTTTGTAACCGCCGCCCAGCTCCCCGGCGTCCAGATTTCCCGCGGGCGAGCTCGAGGACAGAATGACGGCTCTTCGCCCGATTATCAAAGGCCTGCGTCGGGCCTCCGAAAGATGTCCGCGCCTTCGCGGAACGTGGCCTGGCACCGAGGCACCGTCCAAGACCTGCAACTTGAGCGTTGCCCAAATATCATGGTTGACAAGCATCTGTGACCACTTGGCCACCATGCAGCTCGATGGCGCGCGCGGCCATACCCTGCGGCGTGATGGGAGAGCTTCCAGATGAATGTTGTAGCCGGATAACGCGAGGCCGCCTCAATTGGCGGCCTCTCTCTATTTAACAGTGAACGATGCGGGCGGACCTTAGCTGCCGGGCGTCCAGGGCTGATAGTCGCCGGTCGCCTTGGGTCGGCGACCAGAGGCAAGCGTCGAGCCGGAAGGCCGGTAGGCGTCCGGCGTGCCCGTCATGTTGGGACGATGCGGCTTTTCCCACTCGCGGGGGACGTATTTGATCTCCGTCGGCGGCCTATCGACTACATGGTGGATCCAGCCGTGCCAGTCCGGAGGGATGCGGCTTGCCTCGGCGTAGCCATTATAGATGACCCAGCGCCGCTCGAAATGCAGCGTCGGATCGATCGCCCCGCCTTTGGTGCGATAATAGCGGTTGCCCTGCTCGTCCTCACCGACCAGCTCGCCGTAGAGCCGCGTCCACAATTGGGTGCCAAAGGTCTGGCTATTCCACCAGGTGAAGATCTTAAGGAAAAACTGTTTCATGCGGCTCGCCGGCTGATGCCCTGAGATTGTCCCCCTGATGCCATTCACACGCAGAATTGTCCAGTAACGTCGGGCGGCGCGCGGCAGGCTGGGGAACGTCTGACCTCACTTGAGGGTTTGACCCTCGACCCCGTTTCAGGATGGAGAGCAACATGACGCGTTCAAGACTTCTGGCGAGCGCTGCCGCGCTGGCCCTGCTGGTGGCGGTGCCCAGCGCCAGCTTCGCCCAAATGGTTCGCGGCGGCGGTGGTGGAAAAGTCGGCGCCGCTCCGATTGGCGGTGGTGGCGGCATGCGCATTGGCGGCGGTGGCGGCGGCGTGCCGGTTGGCGGAGGCGGCATGCGCGGCGGCGTGCCGGCCGCGCGGTTTGCGGCCGCTCCGAGCAGCGGCGCCTTCGTGGGCGGCGGTCAGCGCTTTGTAGGCGGCGGCGTGCCGGCCGCGCGAATTGCGGCGGCGCCGACGTTCAGCGGCGGCAACTTTGCCGGCCGCCCCGGCTGGAACGGTGGCTACTGGCATCATGGCCGCTTCCATCACCATCACTTCTTCCCCGGCTTCGTGGCCGGTGCGGTGGTTGGCGGCGCGATTGCCGACTCCTATGGCTATTATGACGAGCCCTACTACTACGGGCCGGACTATTACGCCGACAACAGCTACTACTACGACACAGGTCCCGAAGTCGCCGTGGCGCCGCAAGCGCCCGATGCAAGCTACTGCGCGCAGCGCTACAGGTCCTGGGATCCGGCTACCGGCACCTATCTCGGCTATGACGGCCGACGGCATCCCTGCCCGTAAGCAAAGCTGATCTTGAGCAAGTGAGAGCGGCGCAGTGCATCTGCGCCGCTCGTTTGCTTCGATGGCCCACTACGCCGGCGATATGTTGATTATCGTGCATTAGGTTTCATGCGGCACCTCATGTGGGCACTGTCCCTCACGCAAATTGACCGGCGGCGCGATTCCCCTATATCCAAAACCTTGTGAGCTCCGTCAGTGGGCCGCGATCAGTGCCGCCCCGTTCCATGGTCGATCAAGACCGACGGTTTGCCACTCCCGAAAAAAGCACAGACCTCTTGATGTTGCCGCAGCGTGTCATTCTTGGAGTCGGCCTTGCGGTTCTTCTCATCATCAGCGCGGCCTCGATCTCACTCGACATCAAGGCGCGATCCGACGCGGCCTGGGTCACGCACACGCTGGAAGTCATCAACAGGATCGCCGACGCCAGGCTTCTGCTGCAACGGGCCGAAAGCGCCTCGCGCGGTTTCGCCCTCAACGGCGGCAACAATTTCCTCGACGATTTCTTGCAGGTCCGCGACCGGATCGCGCCCGCCTTTGCGAAACTCAAGGAAAAGACCCGCGACAATCCCGTTGAGCTCAAGCTGGCCGAAAGCAGCGAGGAGGTGGCGAAGCAACGGCTCGCCATCGGCGCCGAACTGATCGAGCGCAAGAAGGCCGGTGACACCAACGGCATCGATGCGATGTTTGCGCGCGCGGAAGGCCGCGGGCTGATGCGGCAGCTCAACGACAATCTCGACCGCATGGTCATGAGCGAGGAAAAGCTGCTCGCGGCGCGCACGGCGACTTCGCAGCGGACCGGCGTCGTGCTGATATCCATCGATCTTGCCGGCGCGAGCCTGATCTTGCTTCTGGTCGCAGTGCTGCTCCGCGAGGGCCGCGAGCTCAAAGCCTCGCTCAATGCGTGGAAGGCCGCCAACCAGTCGCTGGAGGCGGCGGTGGCGGAGCGCACCGAGCATCTCACTGCCGCGCACGAGGAGCTGCGGCTGTCGACCTCGGTGCTCAAAAGCACCTTCCAGGGCATGGCCGAAGCCGTGCTGGTGATCGATCCCAGGGGCGAGATCCTGCTCTCCAACCCGGCGGCGGAAAAGATGCTGCGCTACAAGCCCGGCATGAACGTGCACGATCTGCGCGCGCTGAACACGGTGCTGAACGCCGACGGCGTCACGCCGATGCGGATCGAGGATTTTCCGGCACCGCGCGTGCTGCGGGGCGAGCAGTTCGACCAGGAGGAGATCATCGTCCGCCCGCTTAACGGCGCCGACCAGATCCATCTCGTCGTTTCCGGCCGGCCGCTCCGCGAAAAGGGCGGCGCGATCAAGGGCGCGGCGCTGGTCTATCACGACATCACCGCCTCGCGCGACACCGAGCGCAGGCTCCGGGAAGCGCAGAAGCTGGAGGCGATCGGCAAGCTGACCGGCGGCGTGGCGCATGACTTCAACAACATGCTGACCGTCATCACCGGCACCACGGAGATGCTGGTGGCCGGCTTGAAGGACCAGCCCGAGCTTGCCGCCGTCGCCCGCCTGATCGACGATGCCGCCGGGCGCTGCGGCGAGCTGATCAAGCACCTGCTCGCCTTTGCCCGCAGGCAGGCGCTGCAGCCGCATAATGTCGACATCAACAAGGCGGTGCTCGATATCGCGAAGCTCATTCGCCCGACGCTGGGCCAGCAGATCGAGATCGCGACCGTGCTCGGCAAGGACGTCAAGGCCGCTCACATCGATCCCTCGCAACTTGCCAATGCCGTGCTCAACATGGCGATCAACGCGCGCGACGCGATGCCCGAGGGCGGCAGGCTCCTGCTCGAGACCGGCAATGTCGTGCTGGGCGAGGCCGACGCCGCCGCCAATCCCGACATTGAGCCGGGCGCCTATGTGATGCTCGCAATCTCGGACACCGGCAGCGGCATGCCGACCGAGGTGCGCGATCGCGTGTTCGAGCCGTTCTTCACCACCAAGGAGGTCGGCAAGGGCACCGGACTTGGGCTGTCGATGGTCTATGGCTTCGTCAAACAGTCCGGCGGCCACATCCGCGTCGAGAGCGAGGAAGGCGTCGGCACCACGATCCGGCTCTATCTGCCGCCTGCGAAGGAGCAACCTGAGGCGATGGCGGCAGGCCAAGCCGCGACGGCGGGCGGCTCCGAGACCATCCTCGTCGTCGAGGACGACGCGCTGGTCCGCAATTTCGTGACCACGCAGCTCAAGAGCCTCGGCTACCGGACGATCTCCGCCAATGACGGCCGCGCCGCGATGGCGATCGTCGCGCGTGGCGAGCCGTTCGATCTCCTGTTCACCGACGTGATCATGCCGGGCGGCTTGAGCGGCCGCGCGCTCGCCGAGGCGATCGGAAAACAGCGGCCGAACCTGAAGGTGCTCTACACCTCGGGCTACACCGACAGCGCCGTCGTCCACGACGGCCGGCTCGATGACGGCGTGCGGCTCCTGACAAAGCCCTACCGCAAGCAAGAGCTCGCCGAGATGGTGCGCCAGGCGCTGGGTGGCGGCACAAAGTAGTTTCACCTCGCCCCGCTCTTGCGGGGAGAGGTGACTCGTTGCTCGATTCGGCCGCGCGGCGGCCACCTTCCCGGCTTGCCTGCCTCACGACTCCCGTACCCCTACGTGAGTCCCGAAAAGGCAATGGCGGGGGTGGAAAAAATTCCTCGGCTGTGAACAGCGGGCGAAGCGGAAATCCACACGCCAAGAGTCAATTTTTTCGGTTGGGATTCCCTGAGGACTCACTGATACTTGGCCCCATCACAGGGTCGCGACTGCCCCCTGTTATCCCGCCCTGTCCACCATATTTAGTATTTGATTCAGGAACTCGCACTAATCCTTGACGGGCGTAACGGAGTCGTCCTAGCTTTCGACCTGTTCGGCGCGAGTGAGTTTGGGTCCCGCCGGTCGCTCCCAAAAGGGCTCCTGAATTGATCACTCTGCCAAGCCGGTTTGGCCGCGGAGGGAGGGTTTGTCTGCCCGGATTTTGAGGGGGTTCCGGGACGCAAAACGGGCCGAAGTGCTCGTGGTGTAGCAACTTCACACTGGTGCAAATCGGCACCTGCATGAAGTGCGAAATGTTGCGTTGGGGCGTTGAGCGCATGGTCTTTGAACCCGAGGGGGAGCAATCCGAAAGGAAAGTTCCTTGGGGTGGGCTCGAGGGGCATGCCGGGACGAGATCGATCCCATCAAGGGTCGACCCACGTCTTGAGAGAAACAGGGCCGGATCCACCGGCTTGAACATGCGAACGCAACTAACCCGCTGGCTACTTAAAGCCGGCGGATCGGGAGGTTCGCTCTAGGAAACAACAATAGCCGCGCCGCGGTCGAGCGGTTGCGGTCAAGAACGTACGGGGCACGACCAATGCGAATCGAACGTCGCAACACCACATCCGGCCAGTCACCCTATGCAGGGATTGATTTCAGATTGACGACATCCGAGATCAAGAACCCTGACGGGTCGGTGGTTTTTCGTCTCGATAATGTCGAGGTCCCCGAAGGCTGGTCGCAGGTCGCCAGCGACGTGCTGGCGCAGAAATATTTCCGTAAAGCCGGCGTGGCCGCGCGCCTGAAGAAGGACGAGGAAGAGACCGTCCCCTCCTGGCTGTGGCGCTCCGTGCCGGATGCCGAGGCGCTCAGCGCGCTGCCTGAGAACGAGCGCTATATCGGCGAGCACTCCTCGAAACAGGTGTTCGATCGCCTCGCCGGCTGCTGGACCTATTGGGGCTGGAAGGGCGGCTACTTCTCTTCGGAAGAAGACGCCTCCGCCTTCCATGACGAGCTGCGCTACCAGCTCGCGATGCAGATGGTCGCGCCGAACTCGCCGCAATGGTTCAACACCGGGCTCCATTGGGCCTACGGCATCGACGGCCCCGGCCAGGGCCACTATTACGTCGAATGGAAAACCGGCAAGCTCGTGAAGTCGAAATCGGCCTACGAGCATCCGCAGCCGCATGCCTGCTTCATCCAGGGCATCGAGGACGACCTCGTCAACGAGGGCGGCATCATGGACCTCTGGGTGCGCGAGGCGCGCCTGTTCAAATATGGCTCGGGCACCGGCTCGAATTTCTCGCGGCTGCGCGGTGAAGGCGAACGCCTCTCCGGCGGCGGCCGCTCGTCCGGCCTGATGAGCTTCCTCAAGATCGGCGACCGCGCCGCCGGCGCGATCAAGTCGGGCGGCACCACGCGCCGCGCGGCCAAGATGGTGGTGGTCGACGTGGATCACCCCGACATCGAGACCTATATCGACTGGAAGGTGAAGGAGGAGCAGAAGGTCGCAGCCCTCGTCACCGGCTCCAAGATCAACCAGAAGCATCTGAAAGCCGTGATGAAGGCCTGCGTGAACTGCGAAGGCTCCGGCGACGATTGCTTTGACCCAGAGAAGAACCCGGCGCTCCGCCGCGAAATAAAACTCGCGCGCCGCAACCTCGTGCCCGACAACTACATCAAGCGGGTGATCCAGTTTGCCAAACAAGGCTACAAGGACATCCAGTTCGACACCTATGACACCGACTGGGATTCGGAAGCCTACCTCACCGTCTCGGGGCAGAACTCCAACAACTCGGTATCGCTGAAGGACGACTTCCTCCGCGCGGTCGAGACCGACGGCGAGTGGAAGCTGATCGGCCGCACCACCAAGAAGGTGACGAAGACGCTTCGCGCGCGCGACCTCTGGGAGAAGATCGGCTACGCCGCCTGGGCCAGCGCCGATCCCGGCCTGCACTTCAACACCACGATGAACGACTGGCACACCTGCAAGGCGTCCGGCGACATCCGCGCCTCCAATCCGTGCTCGGAATACATGTTCCTGGACGACACGGCGTGCAATCTCGCCTCCGCCAACCTGCTCACCTTCTACACCCCCTCCCTTCCCTCCCCCGCAAGCGGGGGAGGGTTGGGTGGGGGCCGCTTCGACGCCGACGCCTACGAGCATCTCTGCCGGCTCTGGACGCTGGTGCTCGAAATCTCCGTGATGATGGCGCAGTTCCCATCGAAGGCGATCGCCGAGCTCTCCTACGAGTTCCGCACGCTGGGGCTGGGCTTCGCCAACATCGGCGGTCTGTTGATGACCATGGGCTTGCCCTATGACTCCAAGGAAGGCCGCTCGCTCTGCGGCGCGCTGACCGCGATCATGACCGGCGTCGCCTACAAGACCTCGGCCGAGATGGCGGCAGAACTTGGCACCTTCCCCGGCTACAAGAAGAACGCGGCGCACATGCTGCGGGTGATCCGCAACCACCGCCGCGCCGCGCATGGCAACAGCAGCGGTTACGAGGCGCTTAGCGTCAACCCGGTGCCGCTCGACCATGCCTCCTGCCCGCAGGCCGACCTGATCGCGCATGCCACGAAGGCCTGGGACGACGCGCTCGCCCTCGGCGAGCAGAACGGCTACCGCAATGCGCAGACGACGGTGGTGGCGCCGACCGGCACCATCGGCCTCGTCATGGATTGCGACACCACCGGCATCGAGCCCGACTTCGCGCTGGTGAAGTTCAAGAAGCTCGCCGGCGGCGGCTACTTCAAGATCATCAACCGCGCCGTTCCCGAGGCGCTGCGCGCGCTCGGCTATCGCGAGAGCGAGATCGCGGAGATCGAGGCCTATGCCGTCGGCCACGGCTCGCTGTCCAACGCGCCCGGCATCAATGCTTCGACGCTGAAGGCCAAGGGCTTTACCGACGAAGCGATCGCGAAGGTCGAGAAGGCGCTGCCGACGGCCTTCGACATCAAGTTCGCCTTCAACAAGTGGACCTTTGGCGAGGACTTCATCCGCGACCAGCTCGGCATCGGCGCCGAGGCGCTGGCTGCTCCGAATTTCGACCTGCTCGCCGCGGTCGGTTTCACCAGGCGCGAGATCGAGGCCGCCAACGTGCACATCTGCGGCGCGATGACGGTCGAGGGCGCGCCGCATCTCAAGGCCGAGCACTATCCGGTGTTCGACTGCGCCAACCCCTGCGGCAAGATCGGCAAGCGCTACCTCTCGGTCGAGAGCCACATCCGCATGATGGCGGCCTCGCAGCCGTTCATCTCGGGTGCGATCTCCAAGACCATCAACATGCCGAACGACGCCACGGTGGAGGATTGCAAGTCCGCCTACCTGCTCTCCTGGAAGCTCGCGCTGAAGGCCAACGCGCTCTACCGCGACGGCTCGAAACTGTCCCAGCCGCTCAACTCGCAGCTCATCGCCGACGATGAGGACGAGGACGATGCGGTCGAGGCGCTCTACGAGAAGCCGATGGCGGCGCGCGCCGCGCAGGTCTCGGAGAAGATCGTCGAGAAGCTGGTCGAGCGCATCGTCGTGATGCGCGAGCGCGAGAAGATGCCGGATCGCCGCAAGGGTTACACCCAGAAGGCGGTGGTCGGCGGGCATAAGGTGTATCTGCGAACCGGCGAATATGACGACGGCCGGCTCGGCGAGATCTTCATCGACATGCACAAGGAAGGCGCGGCGCTGCGCTCCTTCATCAACAACTTCGCGATCGCGGTCTCGCTCGGCCTGCAATACGGCGTGCCGCTCGACGAATATGTCGACGCCTTCACCTTCACCCGCTTCGAGCCGGCGGGCCCCGTGCAGGGCAACGACTCGATCAAGTACGCGACCTCGATCCTCGACTATGTCTTCCGCGAGCTTGCGGTGAGCTACATGTCGCGCTTCGACCTCGCCCATGTCGATCCGAACGAGAGCGGCTTCGACGCGCTCGGCAAGGGCGTCGCGGAAGGCAAGGAGCCGGACGAGGGCCAGGCCGGCCCCGCGCAGGCGACCAAGTATCTATCGAAGGGCCTCACCCGCTCGCGCACGGACAATCTTGTGGTGATGCGCGGCGCCAACGTTCCCTCCCCCAATGAGGGTCAGGGAGGGGGGGGCAGGGTCACCGCTCTCCATGGTCAGGGCGCGCAAGGCCGCGTCTCCGACACCATCGAAGGCGCCGTCGCGCTGAAGCAGGAAACAAGCCACGACCTCTCGCCGACCGAGAAGCTCGCGGCCATGCAGTGGAGCAAGGCCGGCAGCGCCGGCGCGATGTCAAGCAAAGCCGAACGCCGCGCCGAAGCCAGAGCCAAAGGCTACGAAGGCGAGATGTGCTCGGAGTGCGGGAATTTCACGCTGGTCCGGAACGGCACCTGCATGAAGTGCGATACGTGTGGGAGCACGACGGGGTGTTCGTGAGGTAGGCGAAGGAAGATGATTAATAACGGCCGGCGTTTTTGAGAGAATGGTCTGATGGCAGACAATCCGTTCGACTTGAAAAACGCCGGCCTGTTGAGCGCGCTAGGCCACACGCCGCGCGGTCTATTGGACCTCATTTCTACGGCGTCAACGCCTCCTTCGAGCCCCACAACCGATACGCTTTCCGGCTTGTTGAGTGCAGTGGTTCCGGCGGTCAACGCCAACCCATATTCGTTGCCCTTCGGATTTATCGGCCCCTCTGAAAGATCGGCCTCCTTTCCACCTCCTCCCATTCAACCTGTTACTGCTCTTGGCAAGGTGATCGCGTCCCAACCTCCGTCCTTGGCGTCACCATCACCACTGGCGCGCGCTTTCGGTTCACTTGCCGACAGCGTAGCGCCACCCACAAGGCCAGCGCCGCCCTATGAACCGGCCCCGGTCAAGCGGAAGGGATTCTTCTCCTTCCACTACGCGGACATCATCCGGGTCAATAACGTACGCAACGCCTGGAAGATCGATTGCCCCGGTCGAGAAGATAATCGCCAGTTCTATGATCGCAGCCTGTGGGAGTCCGTGCAGCGCAAGAACCCCGAAGGGCTAAAGGACCTGATCCGCCAAGGCATGGAGCACGCTTCTGTGGTCTGCGTTCTGGTGGGGGCCGAAACGTGGAGCCGACCATGGGTTAGATACGAGATCGCCCGCTCAGTGATTGACAAGAAAGGTCTGCTCGCAGTCCATATAAACGGCCTGCGCCATCATCAGCGATTGACCTCAGACGCGCATGGTGACAACCCGCTCGACTTCATCGGCGTGGGCTGCCCCGAGCGGGGTACTTACTACCTATATGAGCGTGTGGGGCAGTACGTGCTGCAATACGGTCAGGTCGTCTGGCAGGGGAAATGGCAAAAGTACAGCAAGTTCATCAACCCCGTACCGGTACCGAAGTACATGCAGGCGCCCGTTGAGGGCGAGGTTGTACCCTTATCGGCTGTCACTTCCATCTACGACTACGTCGGACAGCAGGGACATAAGAACATCGGCCTCTGGATCGATGCCGCCGCTCTGCGCGCAGGTCGCTGAGATCGGCGTGAAGGGTGAAGCTCCTATTGTCCTGTCCTGAACCAGAGCCCTCTAGCCCGTATGGCGGACTAGTTGGCCGGGTCCGCCATTTGTTTAAGTCCGATCGGCGGGTGCGAAGCTCCAGCGGAGGAACCTTTGGAACGAACCAAGGGAATCAAAGTTGGCTGTTAGCGCCTTCGAATGTAGCGTAAATTCAGGCAACGAATTGTCGCCCGACATTCGGGAAATCATCAATGGTCAGGACGAGACCCGAACGTCTTCCTCCAGGCAAAGAGCGGTTGGGCTTGGCACTCATGGCCATCCTAAGCCTTGCCGCTATTGCTGCGGCTGGCGGAATCGCGGGTTACCTCCTAGGACCACCCAAGGCGTTCTTTTCGATAGTATTTGCCATGCTAGCGTGGCTTGCAGGCGGTTGGTTCCTTGGGGGATGGCGCGCCGAAATGGCTGGGCTGGCCGCGCTTACGGCCGCTCTGATGGCATCCGAAGGGACTTATGCCATCGCAGTCATGTTCTGCTGCATGGCGTTCCTATTTTTATTCGCCGATATTGCGCCGCGTAGGAGTCGGCTGCGTTCAGAGCGCTTCAATTGAGGCTCCTGCGCCTTGAGCGATTGCAACTGGCGATCATTTCGCTTGAGCTAGATCGACGACAAGGGTGCGCTTAAGCCACAATGTGCTGCAAGAAAGCTTCGGCGCATATTTCCGGCATATCGAAGTAAACATGTCCTGCACGCAAGCTCCTTCATAACTTCCGATGACCGAAAACTTCTTCGCCGGCTCATTGATGACAATCGTGGCCTGCGTATCGCCCTGAAACTTATCCCGCAGCGTTTGCAATTCGACGCCATCAGAGGGCGAATCCCAAGCTACAGAGTAACTGTCCTTAAAGCCGTCGTAGCCTTTGGATATGAAGTACACAATGACGACGACCGCGCCCACAATCAGCACGACCCTCACCAAGGGTCCTCTTAGTGTAAGGCCTTTCGCCTCAACTTCCCCGTCTCCCGATCCCGCCTGTTCCCCATCTCCCGATCCCGCCAGCTGCGCCTGCGGCATACCTACAAGTTTGATAAGAAGCACTAGCGCGCCGACAAAGAGCAAGACCCCGATGCCAATTAGGATCAAGAAGCCCCAACCCCACTCCAGAAACAGACATCCCGTGAACTGAGCCAACTTACTGCTCCCCGGGCATATAGCTTGTGATCAACTCACCAGCAGGGTCATTGACTACCACGTACCCCTTACCAACCTCGAACTTCGTTTCCCCCATGTTGGTCGAGAACGAGTCTTTTTTTCCCACAAAGACCTGACTCACATCAGTCGCGTATTTGTCCAAGAATCCCGTAATCGCTGCATCCATTCGCTTAGTACCTGCAAGGGTGGCTGAGTCCTGCGGACCACGAAAATAAGCGCCGCGCATGAAAATGGGGAGCGCTGCGCTAAGGAATTGAGGGTTCGCCAAGGCGCCCCTGTCGTTCTTCTCGAGCAACTCCAGATAGGTTCTAAGTATGTCGATAATCTTGGTTTGGTAATCTGGAGGTGCGCCCAAAACGCTTCGTGCAACATTCGGATCGGTACCAAGCCCGCCGAACGAAATTTCGCACGACGTCCTCGCTCTCCTTACGAAGGCAGAACATGCAGCCTTTGTGCCGAATGCCTCCCATTTGGGATCGGCAAACTTGCATTCACATTGCTTTTCCTGTCCGAAGGCAGGTGCCGGTTGGACCAAGGCCAGCGAGCAACCAAGGAAAAGAAACGAAAGACCTGTGCGCTGAGCACTGAAAGCGGTTTTCAACCGACTACGCCAGTATAGCCGCCCGAATCTTCGCCTCTTCGAACTGCCGAAGCATGCCATTTTCTTCCCCTCCCATTTCTCGAAACAACCAATGGTAGCGCAGACGTTTGTGTACGTCGAGCCCGCTTGCGCTCCTCGCGCTGACGAACCTCGCCTACCAGGTGATCCGCAATCTCCGGAGCCGTGAATGCACGGTATTCAAACAGCCGTTTGGTGATGAGTGTCACAGGATGGGCCAGGGCATTGGGGTAGCAGCGAATGTGTCGGCGGAATGGTCCGCCACTCTAGCTGGAGACTGATGCCATGAGTGTCGCAGAGAATGCCCAAATGCGTGAAACTACGACCGGCTCTGCAGACCCTAATATCTGGGGCCCTTTCGCAGCGGGCGCGGCAGGTGTTTTATTTAGCTTTCTAAGCATAGCCTTGGTCGCTTGATTGGATTGCAAGTTCACCTGCACGGCCCGCGGTGGAAACCGATCACGGCGCCGATCTCGGCTCTGGCGTGAAGCAGTAGGCGGACTGCTGTTAAACGTAATTCCAGGGCAGCACTGCTTCCAGTTGGTGGGCGGAGCTGTTTGTCTTTGTTGGCAACGCGCTCGACAACGAGCCGGCCGAGACGCGAGGAGCGTAACCCGCCACTCACATATGAAAGGTCGGCGGGTTATGCCTCCGTCGTCGCTCGTCGATAAGCTACTTGCGGACGAGTCGCTTCCCCCACCCGCTTGCTGTTCCGGATTTTGACTGGTTCCCGGAACTTGCGTGCCCGATCACATCGGTTTGAGAAGCCGCGCGGAACATCCGACGGTTCTCCGTGCTTGCCCCGGTCACAAATCACAGAAAAGGGAGAGCGTCCAATGACGAGACTGAACACTGCAAGTCTTGCCATCCTAGGCACCGCGGCCATTGCCGCCTCCATGCTCGCGAGCCCGGCGATGGCCGAAGGTACGATGGCCAAGGGTACAATGGCCAAGCATGCGAAGTACACTCAGGCCCAGACCAAGGGATCTCAAACGCTCGCCAAAGGCCAGCGTCACGCGACTTACCGCAGCGAGCGGATCCGTAACGCCAATGCGGCCGTGCCGAGTGGGAGAGAGTATTATCGCAGGCCTGCCGGACCCGGTGAGGTGGCGGGCGATGTCGTGGGCGGCGCCGTCGCGACCGCGGGGGCGATCGCAACTGCCCCCTTCCGAGCCTTCGACAACAACAGCTACTACGACAACAGCTATAACAACTACTATGGCTACGGCTATGGCGGCCACGACTGGAAGACCTACGCCAGCCGCAACAACCTTGCCTGCACGCCCGGCGCTACGTTCAAGGGACCGGACGGCCGGCAACATCCCTGCCAGTAATTCCTTTCGACACGAAGAAGGAAAAAAGGCGGCCCGAGCGGCCGCCTTTTCTTTGCAGGGGTGCGCGCTGGCTACGACACTTCGCGAGCCCGAAGCTCGTAGCAAGTAAGGCGGATTAGATTAGCCGACCGCGTCCGCCGTAGCTCAACGAGCGAAGGCGGAAGGCGTAATCCGCCCTTTTGTTGATGATGATCGGCGGGTTACGCTGGCGCTAATCTTACTGCGTCATGGGCGTCTACGTCTGTTCGATGCTGCGCGGGCGCCGCAGCACGGACATTGCGGCAAGGTTTTGATGAGGGCTTTGATCAGGCGGGCGCGCATGGTTGCGA